>Ga0335078_10014675_pt1 | contig 11625 bp, 9 predicted proteins | sample Lox_Sample_32_FD_206711 | JGI IMG/M metagenome (GOLD analysis project Ga0335078, IMG submission 206711) | Soil microbial communities from Loxahatchee National Wildlife Refuge, Florida, United States - Lox_Sample_3.2 | ecosystem: Environmental > Terrestrial > Soil > Wetlands | place: USA: Florida...
ACGCCTATGGCGGAGATCAGTGGTGGGGTGACGATGATGACTATGATTATGGCTGCTGGGTGCACCGTCGGGTCTGGACGCCGTTCGGCTGGCGCTGGCGACTGATAGAGGTGTGCTGAACGCTTCTTGATGTGCGGCAACGCGGCGTGCCGCCCCTTCAAGGGCGGCACGCTTTATTTGCGCCAAAACGCCCGCGATCATGCACCGGCGTGAGCTGCTGGACCTGAATAAATTCAGGTGCTACGCGGCGGCGCGATGAATGACATCTCACTCGCCATTTTGCCGGAAACGAAGGAAGACGCCGAAGCAATCCAGCGGCTCCACGAACGCACCTTCGGGCCCGGCCGCTTTGCCAAGACGGCCTATCGTCTGCGCGAGCAGGTGGAGCACAGCGTCGATCTGTCGTTTACCGCGCGTATCGGCACATTGCTGGTCGGCTCGGTCTGGCTGACCCCGATCCGCATCGGCGAGAGCAAGGCGCTGCTGCTCGGTCCACTCACGGTCGAGCCGGCATTCCGCGAGCGCGGCATCGGTCAGGCCTTGATCGCGCGCGCCCTGGGCGAAGCGAGCGCGAAAGGCCACCGCCTTGCGATCCTGGTCGGCGACGAGCCGTACTACGCAAAGAGTGGATTCAGGCGGATTCCACCCGGCCTCGTGACCATGCCCGGACCCGTCGATCCGGCGCGGCTCCTCATCGCCGAGTTAGTTGAGGGCGCGTTCAACGGCGTCTCCGGCCGCGTGCGTCCCGACTGGGAAGGGGCGTGAGAAAGCTTCAGCGGCCTTCGCGCGCCCAGGTGCCGGCAAGGCCGCCAAGCAACAACAAAAGGCCGAGCAGGCCGGCAAACACCGGCAGCACACCGATGCCGCGCACGACGCTGGCGTCGCTCATCTTCAGGCCGATCCAGTCGTCGCCTTCGTAGGTGTCGCCCCCGCGCAAAGCCACGATGCGTGGAATGTGCAGACCGCCGCCATCGTCCAACCGGCGCGAAGAGCCACCGGTCGCTTTGGCGATGGATGCGAGCACCTGCGTGGTCGAGGTCACTTCGGTGAATTCGAGCGGATTGGCGGGACCGATATTGATCAGGGCATTGAGCTTGCCATCGGTCGCGCGCCACAAGCCGAGTTCGTTCGCTGCCACGGTGCTCTGCCAAAGGCCGGGTTTGATACGGTCGAGTTTGATGACGCGCGCTCCCCCTGCCGGTGAGGTCAGAGTTACGTCGGAGACCGCATCGCCCATCGTCTGCCGCTGCACGATAAGGTTATGGCCATTGACCTTAAGCCGCAGCGCTTCCTCTTCCAGGTCGGGCTCCTTCATCAACCAGTGGGACAGCCGGCGCAGAAGGTCGAGTTGCGGGCCGCCGCCCTGAAACCCGCGCGACCACAACCACATCTGATCTGAGAGCATCAGCGCCACGCGTCCTTCGCCTTCGCGCGACAGCACCAGCAAGGGCTTGTTGTCTGGGCCCTTCATCACCGTCGCGCCGGTCGTGTTGACCGTGTCGACGACGCGGAACCACTGGCTCCAGTGCGGCGGATTGCTATCGGATCCTTGCAGGCCTCGCGTCACCGGGTGGCGTTCGCCAAGGTCGGTGAGGCGCGGATGGAATGGCTCGACGGTCACTTGCCCGTTCGGCTCGGCGGGCAGAATAGCGTCGAGCGGAGTGTGCCAGATGCTGAACTGGCTTGCATAGTCGGGTCCGGCGTCGACCAGCACCGCGCCGCCGTCGCGCACGTACTGCGCGATGTTGTCGAAATAGAGCATCGGCAGCACGCCCTGCCGCGCATAGCGGTCGAAAATGATCAGTTGGAACTGGTTGATCTTCTGTTGGAACAGCTCGCGCGTCGGAAACGCGATCAACGACAACTCATTGATCGGAGTGCCATCCTGCTTTTCCGGCGGCCGTAGAATCGTAAAGTGCACCAGATCGACCGACGGGTCGGATTTGAGCAGATTGCGCCAGGTGCGCTCGCCGGGGTTGGGCTCGCCGGAGACCAGCAGCACCCGCAGCTTGTCGCGTACGCCGTCGATCGAGACCACCGCACGGTTGTTGACCGTCGTCAGTTCTCCGCCGGGCAAAGGCGCGGCTTCAATCTCGACGATGTTTTGGCCCTCATGAGGGATCGGAATGTCGACGCTCTGCGGCACGCCGACCGGGACGTTCTGCGTCTGCAAGACGTCACCATCCCGCCGCACCGTCACCGCGGCGCTCGTTTCGTTCACGCCGTGATCTTCCACCTTATAGGTGATGGTCTGAGTCTGGCCGACGATGCCGAACCGCGGCGCGGCAATGAGCGCGACGCGGCGATCGTGCTCATCCTTATGTCCGGTGATCAGTGCCTGGATCGGCGCGTTGAAGCCCAGCGCGCTCGCGTTCGCCGGCACGTCGTGGACGCGTCCGTCTGTGATCATGATAACGCCGGCAACGCGATCGGGCGGTACGTCGGCGAGCGAGGTGCCAAGCGCGGTGAATAATCGCGTACCGTCGTTTTCGCCGTCCGCCTGGCCGGCCTCGACGACGCGCGTTTCGAGGCCCGGGATGCGGTGCAGCCGCTCGAGGATTTCCGCGCGCGCCTGCTCGGTCTGCTGCGTGCGATCGCCAAAACTTTGGCTGGGACTCTTATCAACGACCACGACCACAACCGAACTGAGCGGCTGGCGGTCCTCGCGTGTCAGCGAGGGATTGGCGAGCGCCAATATGACGAGCGCAAGCGCCAGCGTGCGGATCGCGGCGCCGCGACTGCGCGCGACGAACAGGATCAGCGCAAGCACCGCAGCGGCGACGATTGCAGCCCACAAGACTTGGGTGCCGATCAGCGGAGCGAAGGCGACGCCAAAGTTCAACGCGCTTCCTCCTATTGCCCCAGCCGCTCGAGCAGCGCCGGCACGTGCACCTGGTCGGCCTTATAGTTGCCGGTCAGGGTGTACATGACGATATTCACGCCGGCGCGGAAGGCGTACTCGCGTTGCCGCGCCTCGCCGTCGACCATCGGCAGCATGGGTTGGCCGTCCGCCTGTATCGCCCAGGCGCCGGCGAGATCGTTCGAGGTGATGAGAATCGAGGAGACGCCGTCGCCGCCGCGCGCGGGACGACTTGCCTCCTCTTCATTTTTGCTCGCAGGCAACGCCTCGACCCACAGCTGACCGTTGCTGAAGCGGCCGGGAAAATCGCGCAGGAGATAGAAGGTCTTGGTCAGGACGTGATCGCGCGGCACCGGCTCGAGCGGCGGAATATCCAGCGATGAAATGATTTTGCGCAATTCCAGCATGCCCGGGCTGCGGGTGTCGCCGCCGAGTTCGGGCGGCGCGTCGATCGCGTCGCGCGTGTCGAACAATACGGTGCCGCCATTCTTCATATACGCGTCGATGCGCTTGAGCGTGTCTTCCGACGGCTGCGCCTCACCCGGCACGATCGGCCAGTAGATCAACGGATAGAACGCAAGCTCGTCGTGGGTGATATCGAGCCCGATCGGATCGCCGGCTTCGAGTGCGGTGCGCTGAGCCAGAAACAACGTCAGCCCGGCAAGGCCGGCTTTGCTGATGTTGTCGACGTCGGAATCTCCTGTGACGACATAAGCGAGCCTGGTTTGCAGCGCCGCTGGCGGTACATTGAGATTGGGCGAGTCCTGCGCACGTGCCTGCCCGAGGGTCAGCGCCAAGAGCGCGAAGCCGACGACGGCTGCGGCCGCGGCGCGCGAGCGCCGCGGTACGAGGCGTTGGATGCCGCCGCCGAGAAAAAGCACGACCAGCGTATCGAGCAACAAGAGCGCGAGCGCCGCGAGGAAGATCGGGCCGCGCAAATCCAGCGGCTTGCTGGTGCGGTAAACTTCATGACGCGCACCGGCGAGCGGGGAAAAATCGAGCGGCTTAAGCCGATCGTTCGCAGCGAGGGTGTTGATGGCGAAGAAGCTTTCCGGCGGACCGTAAAAGCCGGGCGGATGATCGGCCGTGGCGCTCCCGGAGAAGTTGGCAGGCACCGGCCGGGCCGTCGGCGGCGGTGAAACAAAGCTGCCGAAACCGTCGAGCACGCGGGTCGGCGGCACCGCCTCATGCACGGCGCTGGCATCGGCAGTGCCGATCTGCGCCACATTGCTTGTGCCGGACAAGTCGACGATACGCTTAAGCATCTCAACGAACGTGCCCGATAACGGCAGATTCGACCAGCGTGTATCGCCGGTGACGTGGAACAGCACGATTAAACCCTTGGCGCGGCGCGCTGCGGTCACGAGCGGTGTGCCGTCGGCGAGCGTCGCCCAGGTGTTGTTGCTCAACGTGGCGTCGGGCTCCGCCAGGACTTGCCGATTCACCGTTACATCGGTCGGCACAGGCATGCCGGCAAAGGGTCCATCGTGCGAAAACGGCGCGATCGGTTGTGGCTGGTCCCAGCTCAGACTGCCGCCGAGGATACGTCCGCCGCGCCGCAGTTTGACCGGTACGAGGTCGTCGTCCTCGGCCGCCGCCAATCGCGGGCCGGCAAAGCGCACCAGCACACCGCCGTTCTCGACCCACTGCGCCAGCCGATCGTGCGCATCTCCAGCCACGGTGCCGACATCGGCGAGGATCAGCATCGGCAGCCGCTCGTCGAGGAATTGCGTCACCGCATCCGCCGCGGACTTGCCTTGGGCGAGCCGCACGTCGGCGAAGGGGCTTAGTGCGCGCTGGATGTAATAACTTGCCGACAGCAGCGGCTCATCGGTATCGGAAGTCGCGGCCGACACGATGCCGACGGTGCGCCGGCGCCAACGCTTGTCGAGGAGTTGCACGGCGCCAGCGGACCGGTCACCGATGATCTCGATTCGCGCGATATCGTTGCGGATTTCGACCGGCAGGTCGAAGCGGGCTTCAGCCTCGCGGTCGGCTGCTTTGAACGTGAACGGGGCTTCACCCAGCGAGAGGCCCTTGAGATCGAGGGCGCGCAGCCTGCCGGTTTCTATGGCGCCGGAATTGACGCGTAGGACCTTCACCGAGAGGCCGCCGGCCGCGTTATCGGCTGCCGTGAGAGCGCGCGCTCCTGCAATGCCGCCGGAGACGATCGTGACCTGACGGCCGCCGAGCGTCTGCGCCAACCCGCTGACGAATTTGCCGCCGTTGCCGAGATCGGTGCCGTCCGAAAGCCAGACAATGTCGACGTCCTTCGTCGCCGCGAGAAACCGGGTGAGCGCGGGCAGAACTTCCTCGCGCGCAATCGTTTGCGGCACCGGCTTCATCTGATGCAGGCGCACGCGCGCCGATTCCGCCGGTTCTAATGAGATGTCGCGCGCTCCATCCGATAGAGGAATGAGGGCGACGGCGCGGCGATCGTCGGCGGCGCGCGCGATGATGTCGTCGGCGGTGCGTAGGCGCGCGTCCCAGGTCGAAGCGGCTGCCCAACCGTTATCGATCAGAATCGCAACGGGCGAGCGCGTCTGCGTTGCCGCGAGCGGCGGATGCCACAGCGGTCCTGCAGCGGCAACGATGATGAGCGCGGCGAGCGCGAGCCGCATCACTGTCAGCCACCATGGCGTGCGAGCCGGGGTCTCCTGCCTGGGAGCAATTTCAAGCAGAAGCCGCGTCGGCGGAAAGTCGATGCGGCGTGGCCGCGGCGGAATCATGCGCAACAGCCACCACAGCACCGGTAGCGTCAAAAGTCCGACAAGCACCAGCGGTTCGGCAAAGCCGAGCGGCAGGCTGCCGATCATGCCGGCATCCTCGTCTCGGCGGCGGCGCGCGGGCGCGTGCCGGCTTCCGTGCTGGAAGCACCGATGCGAGCGTGCAGAGCCAGCAAAAGTTCGCTTGCTGGGCGGTCGGTACGGTGGATGGTGAAGCTCCAGCCGAGCCGGTCGGTCTCGCTGCGAATCTCATCGCGGTGACGTTGAACGCGCGACGTATAGTCGGCCTTCCACGTCTCGGCGCGTCCGGCGGTGATGCGGCCGCCGCCCTCGGGCTCGACAAATTCGATGCGGCCCCAGTAGGGAAACGTCTCTTCCGCGGGATCGACGATCTGGATGACGTGGCCGTGCGCGCCGCTGCCGGAGAGCTGTGTGGTCGTGCGGCGCACCTCGCCGATCTCGCTCCATAAGTCGGACAAGAGCACGATTTCGGCGAGCGGCGAGGGCGAGAAATTTGGTGGCAAACTCGCGCGCTCGCTGCGATCATGCACGATTGCCTGCGCCATCTGTTCCACGACGTTGCGGTTGCCGGTTGGGCGCATGAGACCGGGTATGCCGACCCGTTCGCCGCCCTCGACCAAAACCTCGGCAAGCGCCAGCGCAATGACGAGAGTGCGGTAGAGCTTGGTGTCACGCGCGAGGGGCGAGGCAAACACCATCGACGGCGACCGGTCGGGCCAGATCCAGACCGTGTGCGCGGCCTCCCATTCCAGTTCGCGCACGTAAAGATGATCGTCGCGCGCCGAGCGCCGCCAGTCGACCCGCGCGGCCGGCTCGCCGGAAATGAAACGGCGATACTGCCAAAAATTCTCTCCAGGCCCGGCGCGCCGGCGGCCATGCATGCCGTGAATTACGGTGGCCGCGACGCGGCGCGCTTCCAGAATCAGTCGCGGCATGCTGGCGGCGAGCGTGCGTCCTTCGCCGACCGCGCGGCCAACCGCCTGACCATCCTGGTTGTTGCGCTGAGAGATAGTGTTGGGCCCTAGCGCCATTCGCCTAACCGATCCGCGCCTTCAGACGCGCAATCACCGCCTCGATGCTCTCGCCCTCGGCGCGCGCCGTAAACGTCAGCGCCATGCGGTGCTTGAGCACCGGCTCGGCCAGATCGGCGACATCGTCGATCGAGGGCGCGAGCCGGCCATCGAGGAGCGCGCGGGCGCGCACTGCCAGCATGAGCGCTTGGCTGGCGCGCGGGCTCGGGCCCCAAGCGATGAGTTTGCTCTCGCCGCTATCCGGCCCGGGCCGCGCCGAGCGGACCAACTTGAGGATGGCGTCCACGACCGATTCGCCGACCGGCAGGCGTCGCACGAGGCGCTGCGCCGCCATGAGATCATCGGCGGTCATCGCCGCCTTCGGCCGCGTTTCCTCCGAGCCGGTGGTTTCGAACAAGATCTTTCGCTCGGCCTCACGGTCCGGATAGCCGACGTCGATCTCCATGAGAAAGCGGTCGAGCTGGGCTTCCGGCAGCGGGTAGGTGCCTTCCTGCTCGAGGGGGTTCTGCGTCGCGAGAACGTGGAATGGTTTCGGCAGGTCATGGCGCGCGCCGGCGACGGTGACGTGTTGCTCCTGCATCGCCTGCAGCAGCGCCGATTGGGTGCGCGGACTGGCGCGATTGATTTCGTCGGCCATCAGCAATTGAGCGAAGACCGGACCGGAAATGAAACGGAAGCTGCGCTTGCCGCTCTGGCTTTCTTCTAAAACCTCGGTGCCGAGAATGTCGGACGGCATCAGATCGGGCGTAAATTGGATGCGCCTGGCGTCAAGCCCGAGCACGACACCCATCGTCTCGACCAGCTTCGTTTTAGCCAGTCCCGGCACGCCGAGGAGAAGCGCATGGCCGCCGGATAGAATAGTGACGAGGGCCTGCTCGACCACCTTGTCTTGGCCGAAAATGACGGTGCCAATCGCAGCCTTGGCGGCGCGCGCGTGTGCGGCCGTCGTTTCGGCCGCGCGCACGATCATGTCTTCGAGTTTTTCCAGTCCCTCTCCGCCGGCAGCGGACATGTCTAACTCCTTGTGTTCTACCCGTTTTTCGGCAGGCTATGGGTGCCCCGCGACGCCACGAATCTGCTGTCGTCCAACATTGCACGAGGGTGAGGCAATGCAATATATGCGCCAGCTGCCTGGAAAGCAGACCAACCGCTTATTCTTTCATCCAACGAAAGCACAACTTGGGTTTCGGGCGGCGCTTACAACGATTTCTAATCACGATCGCGCGAGCGACCCGGACTATCGGTATCGGACTCATGTCCGGCCTACAGGTTCATGACAAACCATGGCGAAGGAAGGGCAAACCGCTCTCGACACGATCACCGGCGCGGTTACACGCGCCGCCGCCAAGGGGCCGCCGCCAGTCGAGCGCTGGAATCCGCCCTTCTGCGGCGATCTCGATTTGCGTATTGCCGCCGATGGCACCTGGTTCTACCTCAAGACGCCGATCGGACGCCCGGCTTTGGTCAAGCTGTTTGCCTCGGTGCTCAAGCGCGAGGGGGATAAGTATTTCCTGGTAACGCCGGCGGAGAAATGCGGGATCGTGGTCGAAGATGCGCCATTCCTCGCCGTCGAACTGGCGCTGGAGGAGGGGCCAGCGGGCCGCGTGCTCAATTTCCGAACCAATGTCGATGATTGGGTGGCTTGCGGGCCGGAGCATAAACTGCGCTTCGAGCCTGAGCTGGGGACTGGGGGCCTAAAACCATACCTTCATGTGCGCCGCGACCTTTGGGCAAAGGTGACACGCGCGTTGTTCTTCGACCTGGTGGCGCTCGGCGAGGAGCGCGACGTTGCGGGCAAGGCAATGTTCGGTGTGGTATCGCTGGGAATGTTTTTTCCCATGGCGGGCGCCGAAGAAGTGAGGGATTTCGCGTGAGCGGTGAAGGCGCAGCGCTGCAATGGGACAGCGAGAGCTTCTTCGGGCGTGCGCGGGCGCGACTCAATCTTGCAGTGCCTCCGGCGCTGACCGATCCGGCTGCGCAGGGGATTCGCCGCGGCGATCTCGACCTCGATCCGGCCCTGTGGGAACGCGCTGGAGTAAAGGCCACAAAACCGGCGTCCGTACTTGTGCCGATCGTTGACCGCGATACGCCGACGATACTCCTCACCCTGCGCACGGCCGAACTGGCAAGCCATGCCGGACAAGTGGCGTTCCCGGGCGGCAAGATCGACCCCGCCGACGAAAGCCCGGTCGCTGCGGCGCTGCGTGAAGCCGCTGAGGAAGTGGGGCTTTCGCCGATGCTGGTCGAGCCGATCGGCTATCTCGATCTCTATCTGACCTTCTCCGGCTTTCGCATTCTGCCGACGGTGGCGCGGGTCAAGCCGGACTTTGCGCTCAAACTCAATCCGAGCGAGGTCACCGAAGCGTTCGAAGTGCCGCTCGGCTTCCTGATGAATCCGGACAATCACCAGCGCAAGACCCGCGACTGGAAAGGCATCGCCCGCGATTATTATGCAATGCCGTTCGGTGAACGCTACATTTGGGGCGTCACCGCCGGCATTTTGCGCAATCTTTACGAGCGGGTCTTCGGCGCATGATCAGGCCGGCATTTACCGAGATCGCGCTATTCCTCGCTCCGTTCGTGCTTTACGCGGTGTTTCTTGTGCTGACCAATGCCGGCGTTCTGCAATCAAAGTCATGGGCGCCGCGGCGCCTGGCTGGACTTCTTATCGTCTCGCTGCTGCTGGTGGTTGGAAGCTTCCTGGCGTTGGCGGAATTTTCCGGCGCGCCGCCAGGCTCGACCTATATTCCGGCGCACATCGACCACGGCAAATTCGTGCCGGGAGCCACAAAGTGACGGCGCCCGTTCGGCTTGGCGATGCTGTCTGGCTCAAGCATGGCGAAGTCGCACGCCTGCTCGCGGCGCTCGACCGCGATGGCGAACAGGCGCGCGTGGTCGGCGGTGCAGTGCGCAACGAATTGTTGCGGCTGCCGGTCGCCGAGGTCGATGTCGCGACGACGGCGGTGCCTGATGAGGTCATTCGCCGGGTCCAGGCGGCCGGCTGGAAGGCGGTACCCACCGGGATCGAACACGGTACCGTCACCGTCATCATCCGCAGCCATCCGTTCGAGGTCACGACGCTGCGCAAAGACGTCGAAACGTTCGGCCGCAAGGCCAAGGTGATGTTTGGCCGCGATTGGCGGGCGGATGCCGAGCGGCGCGATTTTACCATCAACGCGCTGTCCGCTTCCGCCGGCGGCGAGGTGTTTGATTATGTCGGTGGCCTTGCCGACATCGCCGCGCGCCGCGTGCGCTTCATCGGCGATCCGAGCGAGCGTATTGCCGAGGATTATTTGCGCATATTGCGGTTTTTCCGCTTTCACGCGCATTTTGCGGCAGGTCCGCCGGACGGGGCCGGTTTGCATGCCTGCATCGGCGCGCGCGCCGGACTCGAAACCCTCTCGCGCGAACGGGTGAGAATGGAGCTTCTCAAGCTCTTTGTCGCGCCTGGCGCGCCGGCGACGATTTCGATCATGAGCGAGAGCGGTCTTTTAGGCCCCGTACTCGGCGGCGTGCCGTATCTGGCGAGCTTTAAGAGGATGGCTGAGATCGAAGCAGCGCTTGAGCTCGAAGCGGACGCGGTGCGCCGGCTCGGGGCTCTCGCGGTGGTAGTCAACGAAGATGCAGAACGGCTTTCGGAACGGCTCCGGCTGTCAAACGCGGAGTCCGAGCGGCTCAAGGCGCTGGAATCGTGGTGGCGCGTCGCGCCCGCATCAGACGAGCACGCCGCGCGCGCGCTGCTCTATGCTCTGGGGCGGCAATCATTCACCGACCGGGTGTTGCTCGCGTGGTCGCACAGGGAGGCAGGCGCCGACGACCGCGCTTGGCGTGAGCTCGCCGGCCTGCCGGAACGCTGGACTGTGCCGGTCTTCCCGCTGAAGTCATCCGACTTCACCCGCCGTGGCGTGCCTGCCGGGCCTGCGCTCGGCGCTGCCATGCGTGCGGCCAAAGAAGCCTGGATCGTCGCCGATTTTCCGAGCGCGCCGGCGGCCGTTGAAGCGATCGCCGAACGCGCGGCGCGGGAGTCGTTGCCGACCGCCTGATTAGTCACAGCGCTCGGGCACGTAACGCGCGAAGCCGCCTGCGGCTTCCTTGTGCGATTTCCTGCATCCGCGGGCGCATGCGTGCGATCATTCGCTGGGGGCGCATCTGCGCCACCATCCGCCGCGGCCGCATACGCTCGACCTGCATCTCATTGCCGCGCCACACGAACCCATTGCCGTGCAGCGCGCCGACAAACAGTGCAGGCAACAGCAGATCGCGGATGAGGCCATAGAGCGGGGAGAGTGCGGAAACCGGCCAGTCGGCCGCGGACGCGAGCAGCATTTCGCCGCCGTACCAGAACGCGGCGAAAAATGCCGCGCTCGGCGCGGCCGATAATCCGCAGGCATTGGCCACGAGTGCGACTGCGATTGTCGGCAGCACGCCGCCTGAGAGAATTTCCGGCAAGAAATAAAGTAAAAAGCTCGCGCGGCGCAGCCGGGCCCAGCGCAGCTGCCGATTCCAGACCTCCCTAGCGGTGCGCCTGCCGAGCGGTTGTGCGAACGGACTGTCAACCAGGCGCACCTTGAGATCGGCGCCGCGCACGATTTTGGTGGCGGCAGCGTCTTCGGCGACTTCTTTGGCCAGCGTGACAATCCCCCCGGCGCGATCGAGGTCGGCACGTCGCCACAGCATTGTCTTGCCTTGGGCGAAGCCGAAGCCAAGAGAATCAGCGGCATATTGCCAGCGCGCCTGATAGGTATTGAGGAACGCGCATTCCATTTCGGCCCAAAAGCCTTCGGGGGAACAGCCGACCGGCGGCGATGCGACCAAGCCGGTATCGTCCCGCCAACTCGCGAACAACAATTCGATATAGTCCGGCGGCATCAGGACATTGCTGTCGGCCAGAATGATCCACTCGTGCGCGGCCGCGGCCCAGCCCTTTACGACGTTATTGAGCTTCGGATTGTTGCTCACCCGCTCGTCGCCCACCAGCAGCTTGGCG
>Ga0335078_10014676_pt1 | contig 11625 bp, 5 predicted proteins | sample Lox_Sample_32_FD_206711 | JGI IMG/M metagenome (GOLD analysis project Ga0335078, IMG submission 206711) | Soil microbial communities from Loxahatchee National Wildlife Refuge, Florida, United States - Lox_Sample_3.2 | ecosystem: Environmental > Terrestrial > Soil > Wetlands | place: USA: Florida...
TGCCCAAAGGTATCCGCTCCGATCGCTGAGCTTCCAGAACGTGCCGCGAATGACCGGCCACTCTCCAGACCGGAACATCTTCACGCCGTTGAAGTCCGTTCGAACTCGAACACCTACCAGTTTGACACCCGGCGGGCACGCATCCTTGTAGCCGGCGAATTCCTCCGCATTAATTGTTGACCGGCTGTGTAGAAAGATCTCCGTCAGCTCTTCTCCGCCCTGGTCTGCGTAGGTCTTTAGCGCTCCGGCCAGGAGGTTCTCTGCATTCTTGCGATCTAAGTGGCATTCTTTATCGGCGGGCGAGAACCATGGGCCAAATTCGCCCTTGAAGACAATCCCATCGCCGGTGTCGAGGAACATTTGGGCGGCGCAACATGCGGTACGTGGATCGTCGCCACCTACGCGCCGGAAGGCGAGGCCGATGTAGCAGACACCTTTCCGTGCGGTGGAAAGACGCCAGGGCTTGCCACCTGCCTTGTAAAGAAGAGTGCTGCCCATGTTCCACGCTCGGTCGGACTCGGGCGTCAGATTTCGCCAATTTCCCGTCGCAGGCGGCCCGATGCGAAGTGTGGACTCCCGGACGATCTGGACAGGCACGCCGAATTCCATAGATCGAGCTTTGAGTTGCCGGCGGAAATCGACCGATAACTTTAGAGCCTCGGGATCTGGAACCTTTTCAATCCCTTTGGTTCGATTCGCTCCCTTGAGTTTGGACCATGGCCGGCAGTTCTCGTATACCTCGTCCGGAATGACGCAGATCATTACATGGAAATTCTCATCCCGCTGTTTTGCTCGGCTCAGCGCATCGCAGTAGGCACTGACGACGTCGTAAGCGCGCGTGTTCGGATCCTTTTGGCTCGCGAGTTGCACGAGACGGTCCCGGTCCATCTCGTGGCGCCAACCGGCAGCGGGCCAATGGGCTGAAAATGCGCCTTCGTAACCAGGGAACGGGGGCCAAAGCAGATACAGCTTGCGGTCATCGGGTTGAACCATGCGGCCCATCTTTCGCCTCGGCGAAAGCGGTTCAACAATGGAGTTCTGTAGATGCCGTGACCATTCTCTAAACGCATCAACGCCGTTCGGTGCTCCGATTACACAATAGACAATACTCTTCGGATGCGACCCTAGATCAGTCGAATAGGGCCCGAAAAGTGCCAACCCGGCATGTGGGTCCAGCGTTTTCTGGCCGTACCGGAATTCCAGTGTAGGTTCCGCCAATATTGTGACGGCCGCGATCGTCGGCGCAGACGTGCTCACAATGAGGCCTCCGGCTCATTCTCGTCGTCTTCCCAGCCGGGCGTCGATCCTGCCACTTCTTGCCGGAGAGATTTCAGACTTCCTTCGTTGATGGAAAGCTCGACGACACCTGAAATCGGGCTCGCAAACACGATGACTGGGTCTGTCCTATCCAGCAAAATAATCCGCGGCTTGCCTCTTCCGAGGTATGACGAAATCGCCAGGACACGGTTCAGCCAGTGGTGGTTGAACCACGATGACGCCAGATGCTTGCGTCGGGCGACGTTCGCTATATGGTCAAGGCGTTTCCCTTTGAGATCCGTCAAGAAAACGCGGATCTTCATCTGCGCGACAAAATCTTGTCCGAGATCCTGGCGAATTTGGAAGTCCGGGGCGAGGTGGTAGCGGTATGGCTTGCCGCGGAGTGTCTTCTCACCGACCACTGCGACCCAAGTCTTCCGGCCGCGGCGGCCAACGTACTTGATCTTGTTCTTTCGGACGAGTCCACGCGGGAAATAGAACAAGCCCTTGTCAGGATCACGTTTGAGCCCCCGACGTAAAAGCGTGCGGGCGAAGGACTGCCAAAGAAGATTGGACACGATATCACGCGCACGTGCTCCCTCGTAAATTTCCTGTTCGCGCCAAGAAACATCTCCTTCCGCCGTGTAGGTCTCAACCGGCACTTCCGCCGGTGGCGGGGAGAAAGCGACCACGTTACCGCCGGAGAGCTCGTAGTAAGGCCAAACGGTCAGAAGCCCATCGAGATTTGGCCGGTGCTTTCCCTCCCGCCACTTGATGAGATGCAGTCGCTCTGGAATCCGCTCGAATGCGAAGCAATTCGTGTGGAGTGTTTCACGGCGATGCTCAATAACGTGTTGCGGTAGAAATGTCTCAGCGGCAAATAGCCTTCCCTGATCCTCCGTCAGCGGACACGGCGCACCGGCTTTCGCCAGCGCCCGAAGGAGCTGCTCTAACCCTGCAGCCCAATCCTCGAACGCAATGTATGTCAGGTCCGAATAGTCCCACGGTAAATCGGAAGGCCTTAGTCCATCCACATTCAGAGGAATCATGAAATCGACTCCCCAGTCTCGGCCTAGATTCAGGGCTAAGGTTCTCTCTTTTCGTGGACTCGGCTTTTGAAGCGAATGGCGCGACAGGAGAGCGATGAGCCGAAACGTCCGCGTCTTGATCGCCTCATCAATCACCTTCGGAAAAGGCTCACCGCCAAGCATCTGGAACCGATCGCACCAAACCCGGTAACCATGGGCCGTGAGCTGACGGACCAGCCAGTCGGCGAGAGCACAGTTTTCCCATGCGTAACTGATGAAAAGGTGGTCCTGCTGGGCGGGATCAAAGGCTCGGAGTCGCGGCGTACTACCTTGAATGCCTTCCTGCACAAGCGCCGCCTTCCCTCCCGGTACTGTCCGCAACGCTGTTGCGCCCCTGGCGGATTTAGCGTGTTTGCGAGTCGATCTTCTCACGGTTTTTCTCTGGCTCTACCCAGTGGAGTTGGTCATCCGATCTCCGGATGCCATCACTTCTGTTTTCTGGGCGTCTTCTGTTTCTGAATCTGTGCTATCAGGTGCTCGAAATCCTCTGACGTGAGCCGTGCGGCCATGGCGGTGCGCAGGAATTCCGGTAATGCCGGCACGGAGTTTACGTAGTCGGCCAGTTCTGGGTCGGTGCTTTGGGCGAGCCGAAACAGCACATCGGCGTCTCCACCAAAGAGGGTCGCCATCTTTCGAATCAGTTCGGGGCGCGGCGGCTTTTCCCGGCCCCTTTCGATGCGGCTCAAATACGCGGGTGAGATGCCGAGTTGTTCGGCAGCTGCGCGAAGTCCCAGGGTTTGCGCTTCCCGCAACACTCGGACGGTTTCTCCAAAAGGTTTGCTCATTGTTTTTATCCGGTGTATACTGTTATGTAACACTAAACATGATTGAGAGTCAAGGCTGTCGGAATCGGATAGACGACGGCAGCCCAAAGCGGTAGCGGCAACGGCAACATCGTTCTGTTAACGTCAAGGGTTATCTTCGGTACACAATCGGGAGGTTGGATGGCGCAGAAGCGGGGAAAAACGAGCGGAGTCGCTGCTGTCGAAGCGCAGGAACCGGACGTGAAGGTGCCTGAGGCCTCGCCTGACGGGGATATGGAGGAAGGGGCGGTCCGTGACGGATTCCTCCTTGATTTCGTCTCAGGAGCCGATCTGCTTGCGGACACCCCAAAAGAGCAGGTCCGCCAGCGAATAGCTCGAGCTCTATTTCACGAGTACGGCTTCTCCGTGGAGGACATGGAAAGGGACTTTTCCGTCGCCGTGGGCGGCAAGCGACGTCGGGCCGACCTGGCTATTTTCAAGCCTGGAGCTGCACACACCGCAGAGCACCTTCGGCGAGTAGTAATCTGCCGCCCCGAGCCGAAACTCGCGAAAAAAGGCGCTGTCAAAATGCGCGACTTCGATCAGGCTGCCAGTGACCTGGACGAGATCAAGCCTTTTTTGACCGATATCGAGACCTGCAAGTTCGGACTGTGGACGAACGGCCTTGAGTTCTTCTTCCTCCAAAAGAAGGCGTCACGATTCCAGGTAGATACGGACCCGATCGGCGACTGGCCGCCAGCGGACGAAACAATCGGCACCAAAGACGTCGTCTCGCACGCGCACACGCGGAAGGCGGATCCGGACATGCTCCGCACCGCATTCCGTCGCTGCCACAACTTTATCCACGGCAATGAGGGAATGCCGAAAGACGTTGCCTTCTGGCAGTTCCTCTACCTCATCTTCTGCAAGATGCACGATGAGAAGTCGCCACGCGAGAAGCGCCGCTTCTGGACGGGTCCCCATGAGCAGTTTGATCGCCACGGGCAAGAGGCAATCCAGAAAAGGATACTGCAGCTCTTCAATGAGGTGAAGCGCGAATATAAAGCGATCTTTCGTGGCAACGAAGAGATTGCGCTCTCGCCGCGTGCGCTGGCGTTTATCGCGTCGGAGCTCGCCAAGTACGACTTCACGCGCACCGACGTCGATGCCAAGGGCGCTGCGTATCAGGAAATCGTCGGAACCAACCTTCGTGGCGATCGCGGCCAGTACTTCACGCCCCGCGGCCCGATCAAGCTTGTGGTCGAGATCCTTAGTCCCAAAGAGAACGATCGCATCCTCGATCCCGCGTGCGGTACCGGTGGGTTTCTGGTAGCGACGCTCGCCTACATGATGAAGAAATTCCGCCAGGAGGCGAAGGTACGGCCGGAAACCGAGAGCACCGAAGAATTTGAGTCGCTGCACGACCGACTCCGGCGCTTCGCGTCAAATCAGGTCTATGGGTGCGACTTTGATCCCTTCCTAATTCGTGCCACACAGATGAACATGGTGATGGCCGGTGACGGGAAAGGCCATCTATATCATTTAAACTCCTTAGAGTTCCCAGCCGGTCACCTTGGCGGGCTCGATCCGGCTCGGAAAGAAATTCCGCCTGAGTCGATGGACGTGGTGATGACAAATCCGCCATTTGGATCGGAGATACCCATCACAGACCCTCAGATCCTCACGCATTTCGACCTTGCCCATATTTGGGAGCGGATGGAAGACGGAAGCTTTCGAAATACTGGGCGACTCCAAGGCAGTGTCGCGCCGGAAATCCTTTTCATCGAGCGCTGTCTCCAATGGCTGAAGCCGGGAGGGAGGATGGGCATTGTCCTGCCTGATGGGATTCTCGGGAACCCGGCCGCCGAGTACATTCGCTGGTGGGTCCTTCGGCATTCCTGGGTACTTGCCAGCATTGACCTGCCAGTTGAAGTCTTCATTGTCGAGGCCAACGTCAACATCCTGACTAGCTTGCTGTTCTTGAAGAGGAAGCCGACGGATGTCATCAAGCGTGAAGACCTCGGTCGCAAGAAGGACTACCCGGTCTTCATGGCGGTTGCCGAGAAAGTCGGCTTTGACCGGCGCGGCAACAAGATCTATAAGCGTTCCCCCGAGGGAGATGAACTCATAGAAGACGTCGAGACCATCGAGACCATTACTGTGGCTGGGCGCAAAGTTGGGCGCACTCTCAAGCGGAAGCAGAAGATCCTCGACGACGACCTTCCAATCATCGCTGAACGGTATCGCGAATTTCGCCAGAAGCATCCGGAGCCAGGTTTATGAGCGATTGGGACGACCAGGAGCCAGAACAAGAGCAGGCGGAAGGTGGAAACGGTGAGGACCAGGCCGCTGAGCCAGAAACCCTCATCGATATCCTGACGGGGCAGCCTGTTTCTGCCAGCGCGAAGAACAAGCTCATCCAGGCTGTCCTTCGTCAGCTCCTCGAAACGTACGGCTTCGATCGAAACGATCTGCGCGCTGGCTACAGACTAACGACTGCCGGCAGGCGCCAAAAGACGGTCGACATTGCTATCCTGCGTCACGGCGCGGAATCTGTCGACGAGAATGTCGAGCGAATTGTCGTTTGTGTTGCCCAGAAAAAGCGCGAGAAACTTCGCACGCTCCAAGAGGCAGACTCGGATCTGCTGTCCCTGCGCGAGAAGATGCAGCTGCTGCCCAGTTGCACACTCGGCATGTGGACCAACGGCCAAGAGGAGTTCTTCCTTAAAGCCACTGAAACGAAGTTTGAGGTTCGTTTCCTTCCCCTGGGTGCCTGGCCTGCCCCCGGCGAGTCTACGACAGAGGCACTGGGCGAAGGCGGTGCGACTCAGGTTGCCGCCGATCCCGAAAATCTCTCCACAGCCCTTGGCCGTTGTTTCCAGTACTTGAACAAAAACCTCGGCCTCGACCACAAGGAGGCTTTTCGACAGGTCGCTGTTTTGATGATCGCGAAGTTGTATGACGAAACCCGGCCGTCGGCCGAGAGGCGCTTTTGGGTGAAAGGGGACGAACCTTTCGAGGCCGCAGGCCAGGCGGCGATCCAGGCCAGGATTCATGCCTGCGTGGCGGCTGCTAGGGCTTGGCGCCCGGACCTGTTCGTTCCCGGTTGGGACCTACACATAGCTGATGCGGCACAACTGGCCCGGTTGGTTTCAGAACTGGCGCGGTACTCTTTATCGGAAACTCTGCCCCGCAGTCGCTCCGTCGCCTATCGTTCCGTCGTTCGTTCCACGATGGACGGTCGAGAAGGACGTTACCCGACGCCGATCAACGTGGCGGAAATGGCGGTCTTGATGGTGAACCCTGGCCTAGACGACCGTGTGTTGGACTGTTCGAGCGGGACCGGGACCTTCCTAGCGATGACCGCCGCGCATATCTTCACCCGGATTGTCCGCGAGCGTGGCACCACACCGGAAGAGGCTCCGCCGGAGATGCTCCTTGAGGTGCAGCAGCAAGTCTCCGCTTGGGCGGGCGAGCATCTGTTCGGATGCGAGATTGATCCTTATCTGGCGGTGACGAGCAGGCTGAACCTTCAGTTGACGGCAGGGCATCCGGGTCACGTGTTCCGCATTGATGCCAGAACATTCCCTGATGGCGAGCTCGATGGCGTCGCTGCCGCGAAGGACGCGATTCCCGATGGAAGCATGGACGTAGTGCTCACCAATCCCTGGTTTAGCACCAGCTCGAGCGGCATCGTGACCGACGAGTCTATTCTCAGGCGGTATGACTTGGGAAAGAAGTGGATCAAGGCCGAGGACGGTAACTACTCGAACACGGGCGCTGTAAACACGGAAGGCGTTCCTCCAGAGGTGCTCTTCCTTGAGCGTGCATGGCGCTGGGTAAAGCCTGGAACGGGACGTATCGCCATCCTGCTACCCGATGGTCTGCTAGGTAATCCCAGTGACGAGTACGTTCGGTGGTGGATTCTCCGACACTGCGAGGTCTTGGCCAGCGTCGATTTGCCGATCGAACCATTTAAGGTGACCGTGAAGGAGTACAAACTGACGCCCGCACTGCCCAGCTTGCTCCTGCTGCGCCGCAGGAGTGACGACGAACTGAAACAGACAGTTCACTCCGATTACTGGGTATTCATGGCCGTCGTCGACAAAGCCGGCGTGGATCCTCGCGGCAAACCGCTCTATGAGCGAGCGCCCGACGGGGAAGAGATCGTCTTTGAAGAAGAGGTGATTGAACGGGTACGCGAAGGTGGCCGCGTCGAGGCTCGGCGTGTGCGACGCCGCGAAAGGCGCATCGCGGACGAGTTGCCGATAGTTTCTGAGCGGTTCCAGCAATTCGAGTCATCCGGCAGGAGGGGCGAGTGAAAACCAAGCTCGTGCCCAGCGGCTGGATCGAGAGGGAGGGAAGACGGCTCGATTGCGGACCATATCTCTCCGGTGCGATCGAAGCCAAACTGCTACTTGAAAAACTGGCAGTTCCGAAGGATCTGCTGCAGAGCCTGACGCTTGGCGGCCGAACCGGAGTTTTCCATGCTGGCCGCGAGAGTCGCACATGGGTGGAAGATCCAAGTTATGGTGTTCCTTTCCTCAGCAGCTCGGATGTGCTCATGGCTGATTTGTCCAGAGTGTCGCTGATTTCGCGCAAGCAGGTCGTTGCTAATCCCAAATTCATCCTTCATAAAGGTTGGACCCTGATCACAAGGTCGGGCACGATAGGCCGAATGGCGTATTGCAGGCCAGACATGGAGGGGTATGCCTGCTCGGAACATATTCTTCGAGTCGCTCCCGATGAATCGAAGATCTTGCCAGGCTATCTGTTTGCGTTTCTGGCTAGCCGTTACGGGCTGCCGATGGTCGTCGGCGGCACTTATGGCTCCATCATTCAAGCGATCGAGCCAGAACACATCTTGAACTTGCCGGTGCCCCGGCTTGGAGAAGAGGGTGAACGAGCGATTCATGACCTTATCGAGCGAGCAGCGGTGCTCAGAGCGCAAGCGCCAGCTCTGTGGGCGCGCGCTAGAACCTCAATTGAAGCTGAGGTTGGATGGAAGCCGATGCCCCTTGGTTTCAATGTATCCGCCGTGCGGGCAACCGCCCTCCAAAGGCGTTTTGACGCCTTCCACTTCAGCCTGCCCGTACACAGCGGCCGTAACTCCCTCGCCGAACACGGATCGGCCTGCCCAATCGTAGAGAAGATCGAGTGCGTGATCGAACCAAACCGAGGTGCTCGTCTAAAGGTCGAAGATCCAGAGTTTGGGATTCCTTTTCTATCTTCATCGGAGGTCTTCTCGCTTACGCCGCGGGCGGACTACCTCATCTCGAAACGAACGTCGGATCTTGATACGTTCATCCTGAGTGACCGCGATCTGTTGTTGCCGCGTTCTGGGCAGGTAGGTGGATTGATCGGGCGAGCCATCCTTCCGGTCTCCCAGATTGTCGGCATGGCGGGGAGCGAGCACTTGATCAGGGTGCGCTGTAGATCGAAGGAGGATGCGGCATATCTTTGGGCTGTTCTTGCTTCAGGCCCGGGTTATCTCGCTGTCGTTGGCACTGCGTTCGGGTCCTCGATCCCTAGCCTTGATCGCAATCTCGTCGGTGCCCTCAAGGTGCCGTGGCTCAGAGGCAAGAGGCGCGACACGATCAGCGATAGTGTCATGCAGGCACAAACAGGTCTGGAGGAGGCGATTAAGCTTGAGGAGAAAGCCATCAATTTGGTTAGCAGAATAGTCGGGGAGCTTGGGAGCAACTGATGGCGAGAGTCATCGCAATTGGCCAACCGGCTAACGACTCCGAGCGCGAGGCGATCGCGTTGCTTCGCGACCGGCTGCCCAATTCATGCACCATCATCCATAACTTTGAGCTGCGCCAGGGTGTCGAGCTGTATGAAATCGACATCGCGCTTCTCGCGCCTCACGGTGTCTTCGTTATTGATGTCAAAGGGACCCGGGGGCTAATCGACGTCTACGGCAGCAAGTGGTACCCAGAAGGCCGAGCACCATACCATTCTCCCCTGGCGATTCTCCGCAAGCACGCCAAAGTGTTGAAGTCGATCATCTGCGACTCAGACAAAACCAACCTGCTGTTGCGACAAATCTACGTTGATGCAGCCGTTATTCTCACTGCCCCCGATGTCCAACTCATGGACCCGGCGGGAATCGATTCCCCCTCGGTAGTCCACCTCGCCAAGAGCATAGGGTTCCTCCAGGACGCCAGTCGAGTTCCGAGCCAGTATTCGAGCGATATCCGGCCGTTGCTGCCCGTCGCGGAACGCGCTATCAGGGGAAGAGCCAAGCCGCGAAGTGCTCCACCGTGCTTCGGCAACTGGCAAGTTGAGGAAAAGCTCGGCGGCAACGACCGGTACACTGAATACCGGGCCCGGCACGTAATGTTCGGCGACCGGCGCGGAGGCACCGCTCGGCTCCGAGTTTACCAAGTCGACCCGTACCTGCCCGCCGACGAGCGTAAGCGAGAGCGCGATCGGATCGGCAACGCCTTTCGGTCGGTGGCCAGTCTCCCCGGGCACCCCAATATCCTCACTGTCCGGGAATTTTTCGCTAACGAAGGGGAAGATCGTCTTGTCCTGGTAACGGAGGATGTGCCCGGGCACGCATTACGCCAGCACATCAAGAAGGCGGTGCTCGCCCTCACCTACGACCAAAAAATTTCCGTCGTCCGCGACATTCTATCCGCGCTCGACCACGCGCACCGAAGCGAACCGCAGGTGATCCACAGGAACCTCACACCGGACGCGGTCCTGATTTCGCAATCGGGGCGAGCGTTGCTCACTGCTTTCGAATACGCACGCGCTGGCGTCGGACGCTCGAGCACGATCGCAGACCAAATCGTTGATGATCTGGACCCCCTCTACCAGGCGCCCGAGTGTTATCGAGAGCCATCCAAGGCCAGTGTTCTCTCAGACCTATACTCCGCAGGTTTCGTGTTCTACGAGCTAATGGTGGGTGAACCTCCGTTCTCGTCCATTGACGACATCATGGACAAAGACGGTCGATTTGCGGCGCTGCCGTCGCAGCTAAAACCGGAACTCCCATCGGCCCTTGACGGTTGGCTCCAGCGGCTTTGCGCGTTCGATCCGGAAGATCGATTTCCGTCTGCGGCCGTGGCGCGCGATCGCTTCAACGAGATTGTGGGGCCGGATCCTCGCGAAGCCGGCAACGCGAGGCCCGGCGATACGTTGAAGACTCCACCGTCGTCGTCGCTAGACTACACGAATCTTCCCCAAGGCTTTGAACTCGGCAGGCGCTTCCGAGTGGAGGAACGCCTCGGACTCCCGGGTGGTTTTGCCGTAGCGTACAAAGTATTCGATTCGTTTTCGGATACGAGTCGGGTTTTGAAGCTGGTTGTAAAGGACCGCAGATCGACGTTCGAGCGGCTCAAGCAGGAGTACAAAACCCTCTTGGCTCTCAAGCCACACCCGAATGTTGTGACCGTAGTTTGGGCCGATCAACTCGGCGATGAGACGCCCTACATCGTCTTTGAGTACCTGCCCGGATTCAACGTGGAGGAGATGATCCAGGGCCAAGCTCTCTCGACTGAGGATTGCCTGCGCATCGCAAAGGAGACGGCTCTCGGGTTGGCGCACCTCCACGCGAGCGGTGTGTTTCATCGTGACATCAAGCCCTCGAATTTGCTGTGGACCAACGATGGCATCCGAATTATCGACTTCAACGTCGCGCTCCGGATCGACGACCCGGATGGCCGCCAAGGTGGAACTCGTCGATACCTTCCCCCAGATCTGGACCTGAACGCGCCCCTGACTCCCGATGATGAGGCGGATCGTGATGTGTATGCTCTCGGAATCACCCTGTTCGAGTGCCTCACTGGCGCGAAATATCCCTGGGATGGTACGACGCCGCCAATAGGCTTGGCGCCGAGACCACCGGATGAACTCGTACCGGATATCAGTCCGGAGTTCAGTGCTCTCATCCAAAAGACACTCGCTCCACGAAGCGTGGATAGGTATCGGTCTGCCGGCGAGTTCCTCCGTGCTCTGGAAGCAATCCCGAGTGCCAGGAAGGCCGTGCCGCCACCGATACTTCCATCGGAAGCCAGTGTGACGCTTTCAGATATTCTTCCACCGCCGAAGCCGAACACGAATCCCTTCGTGGCACAACTCGTGTCGATGTATAGCCAGAGCAGACGAACAAATGCAGGAACGCGTGGACTAGACGAAATCGGCAAGCAAACCTACATCCCAACGCTCCTGGACACCGGCCTACGCCCGGCGGTCCTCTCTGGGAAGTTCCGCCTGGTAGTAATCTCGGGCAACGCTGGCGACGGAAAGACGGCTTTCATTCAGCAGCTGGAGGACGATGACGAAGTTCGACCAGCCATCACGCGACTGCTGAATGGGGCGACCTTCCGCTTTCGTGGGCGCACCTTCATCACGAACTACGATGGCAGCCAGGACGAAGAATCCAAGTTGAATGATGAGGTACTGCTCGAATTCTTCGCTCCCTTCAGGGGAGACAACGATCAGAATTGGCCGGCGAAAGAGACGCGTATCATCGCCATCAACGAGGGACGCCTCATTGACTTCCTCAGCCAGCACGAAGCTGAATT
>Ga0335078_10014678_pt1 | contig 11624 bp, 9 predicted proteins | sample Lox_Sample_32_FD_206711 | JGI IMG/M metagenome (GOLD analysis project Ga0335078, IMG submission 206711) | Soil microbial communities from Loxahatchee National Wildlife Refuge, Florida, United States - Lox_Sample_3.2 | ecosystem: Environmental > Terrestrial > Soil > Wetlands | place: USA: Florida...
AGCCTTGCTCCATGCTCTTCAGAATGAAGTAGACACCGTAGCGGTCAGCCCTCTCCATCCGCCGTCGCGGAGGCTCCAAGTCATCTTTCTTGCGGACTCCCTTTTCGGCCCACTCGATGGGAATCTGGTGGTTGCGAGCGTAGGCTTCCACCCAGTTCTGGTAGGCGTTGGTCCGCTGCGAGAGGACCTCTTTGGTGATCATCGGTACTCCCACCACTTCCCGGAAAAAGTAGACGACCTGCTCGGGCCGCGACAGCCCCGACAGATAGCCGTGGATGACAAGACGGTCAAAACAGTGATACACAAACAACAGCAGGCCTCCAAAAAGGCGTGCGAAAAGCTCCATCGGTCGGTTCCTCCCTTCTCTTGTCTCAGCAACAAGATCATCGGAGAAACGACCGATGGAGTCAAAATTTCAAATATCTTTGGCTAGTGCTTATCGTGGAGTTCGGACCTGCTGGGTCTACAGTGCGCCGTCAAGGAGGATCTATTCCCGATCGCTTGTGCGAAGGGGATTTCCCGCCAAGAATCCAGAATGGGCATGGACAGGCGATTTGCGAGTCTCTTCCGTCGGCCATCGCCGTAACGGGCCTGTGTGGGGAGACGAGTGTGTGGATCATCGACCACGTCTGGCCGTGGCCATCAGCTCAGACGGAGATTCGCCGCCGCGATGGGGCCGCAATCACCGGCTCATACCCAGCCTCGCGAAAGCGATGCAGCGCGTAGAGCGCCTCGTAGGATTCCCCGCCATCCCCGGTCACGATCAGAACTTTCCGAACCCTCATTGTGGCACCTGCCCCATCGCACTGGAGTCGAGCGGTGGCGCAAAGTCAGTTCGGGCTTTTGGAACTGCTGTTGCCACCTTGCCTCTGCGCGTTTGCGGTCTGCTCCTTGAGTGACCGCATGAAGGAGTCTTCTGGAAACAGCTCAAGGCCTTTCTTCATCGTTTCAATTGCGTTGTCATAGGCTTTGACCGAAATATATAACGCCGCCAGCAGTCGGTAAAGTCGGGGAGAGTACGGATTCAGTTCCAGCCCGCGCTGGACGGTGGCGATGGCGTCCTGCGTCCGGCCGGACTGAACTTGGAAAGTGGCCACCAACTCGAAGTTCTGCGGATCAATTGACCCCGTCGCGATGGCTCGCTCGAAATATTCCGGGGCTGCCGCCTGAGCCTGTGGAGAATCCGCACTCATCAGTTTCAGCCCCATCATTGTGAGCACCGCCGGGTCCAGAGTTCCGGCCTTGGCGAGCGAATCCAGCGTCGAATCGAAGGCCGCCGCATATTCGCCGTTCAACTGCACCAATTGGGCGTAGGCCCGGAAGAGAGTCACTGGCGGGAGTTGAGTGGGCTCCGCCGAAGGCTCGGGATCGACGAACACCAAGTCCGGAAGTTCGGGCGTGGTGAGATGATAGGCCTCTTCCGGTAGCGGCTCGCCCGGGCGCGCGGGGATGCGGTGATCCGTCAGCGAAGAATGGGAGATCCCCGTAAGGTTCTGCTTCGGCATGTGGCACCCGGCGCAATCGTTGGGCGGAGTCTTGGCCAGCCTCGGGGCCAGCGGGAGGGTGCAGCTTCTTTCGGTGTGGCAGGTCATGCATTTGCTTCGGAAATAGGCTGGTGCCTGCCGCGGCGTCGGTTGAACGTGCGGGTCGTGGCAAGTGATGCAGTTCAGCTTCCCACCGCTTTTTCGATAACACTGGCTTAGGTTCTTGGGCACAAAGTTTTGCAGCAGCGGGTCTCCAGGAGGTTCGCCGCGGCGGATGGGCACGACGAAGATGGCGAGGGTTTCAGCAAGCGGAACGCCAGGGCGGAAGTCCGCGTAACTCTTGCCGGGCATCAACGCCCGAGCGTCCAAACCCTGATGGCAGAACATGCAGGTGTTGTCGGAGAGCCAACCCGGAATTTTGGACGGGTTGACGATGCTGGTGTCAATATCCCCGTGCAGCGGCGCGGCCCGGAGCCGCTCTTTCATGTGAAGCGCGCCCGGCCCGTGACACATTTCACAGCCGATCGTCAGCTCGAGAAACGGCGGGTTCTTGAACTTGCCGCCCGATTCCGCCGCCGGCTGCGGCCGGCCGCTGTGGCAAAAGATGCAGTCGCCTTCAATCGGCCGGCTGAAGCTCAGGTCGCTCTGTTCGTAACCGGGCGAGAGGTCCCACTTCCCGGTCTTGGAGAAATAGGAGAGCGGTGCCTCAAACAAAAAGTCGCCGCGCTTCACCAGGCAGGTGAATCCATTGGCGCCCGAGCCCATGATGTAACTGATCTTTTGCTCGTCGCGCCAGACTTCCTCGCCTGCCGTGTCCAGCTCGTATTCACTCTGGTAGAAATCGGCGCCGCGGCGATAAACCTGATAGTAGCGATTCGCCTTGGGGTGCTTGACGGTCACAGGGTGGTCAAGGCCTGGGAGCTCTTTCAACTTGCTCGGCAGAGACATGGCACGGCTCATGTCCGTCTTCATATAAGTTTGGTAGATGTCCCCGTGGCACTCGGCGCAGGCTTTTGAGCCGACGTAGCCGACTCCCTGCGCAGCATTCCTAAATTGCACGAGACGTGGAGGCGCCAGTGTTTGTTGCGTGCCTTGAGAGGGGTGGGCGCCAAGTAAGGCAGGAGAAGCGGCGGCGAGCAAAAGCGCCAGGCGGCAGAATTGTGCCGCGTGGAGCCAGGGGGTGGATTGAAGGGCCATGAATTGGGATTTCGATCTTAACATTATGGTTGAGGTGCGCTGGGTGCCGTCCCGGAAATTTCTTGCAACAATTTGTCCCGCGTGCTCGCTTGAATCTGGGCCACCTTCTTTAATTCTTCCTGAGCCAATTCAGCCTTGCCCAGAGCGCGATAGACTCCTGCCAAGCGGTAATGAGCGTCGGCCCGTTTGGGATCCAGATCGATTGCCTTTTGGAACTCCGAAGCTGCCCGATCCCATTCCCGCCGTTGACTTGCCAGAACTCCCAGGTCGTAGTGAGTGAGGGCGTACTTGGGATACGCTCGTACCGCGGCTTCCAGGAAAGTCAGCGCCTCGGCGCTCTTTCCCTCGCGCAAAGCAATATCGCCGAGGTAAGCCTGAGACTTCGCCACGGACCCTTCCACCTCGATTTCGCGGTGAAACTCTATCGCGGCTTGATCAAACTTCCGCTCTTCCCAGCAAAGATAGCCGAGCCCAAAATGGACGTTGGGCTGTTTGGGTGCGAGGGCCGCCGCCGCCTCAAATTCTTTGATGGCGTCATCGGTGCGGCCCAGCCCATCCTCGGCCTCGCCCATTAACATGTGGACAGTAACCGAATTGGGCGATCTTTGCAGGATGCGACCGAAGAAATCCAGCATTTGCTGCTCCTGCTGGCTCCACAAATAGCTCTCGGCCAGGAGGTATTGCACGGTCGAATTATCCGGCTGGGCCGCGATCAGTTTCTCAAACTCGCGGCTCGCGGGTTGAAATTCCTTTTGCGAATAGTAGGACATCGCCAGAAGCGACCGAGCCTGAAAGTTATCGGGCTCCACGGAAACAGCCTGTTTCAAGGGCGTTACCGCGCTCTTGAAATCGCCCGCCTTGAAGTAGCAAAGCCCCAGGTTCAGTAATAGGGGAAACGACTTGGGCTGAAGACGCAGCGCTCGCTGGTAAGCCTGGGCGGCCTCTGGGTATTTGCCTATTTGCGCGTCTACAACACCCAGATTGCTCACAGCCTCAAAGCAGTTCGGATCGAGACGGAGGACCTCCTCGTAGACCCGGGCAGCGCCCTGATAGTCGCTCTGGGTCATGAGCTGCTGAGCCCGCTCGAGAAGGTGCTCCTGGTTCTCCGCAGCCGATGCGACATGAGCCGGAATTGGCTGGGCCCGGCCTTGCGAAAAAGCTGTGGCCGGAAGAGCAATGGCGAGGAGCAAGGACAGGATCGAAATTGGAAACTCGAAACTCAAAACTCGTGCCCCCCGCTTCCAGGGAAGTCGATTCGATGGCTGTGGCCATCGGGACGGACCGCAAGGGTAAGGGGAGCGGAGCGCGCAGTTGATTGGGCCACGCCCGGTTGCTCGTATTGCAGAAGACTGGGGCTTATTCACGAGTTTCGGATTTCCATTCTCTAGTTTCCAATTCGTGACGACAGAGCGCTTGACGACGGAGGTGTCCCGTTCCTCGAGCGCACGACGATGCTTGGTGATCGCCGCCGGAAGCCTCGTGGCGTTGTCCCCTCCTTACTGGCGAAGGCACGATTGAACGTATTCAAGCTGCCGAATCCGGCCTCCGCTGCCACCCGGTGACAGGGCAGGTCGGACTCCAGCAGCAGTTGTTTAGCGCGCTGGAGATGGCAGCGCGTGATTTCCGAAAGAACCGTTCGGCCGATCGCGCGCAGAAAGCGTCGCTCCAGCGTTCGGCGCGAGACGCGAAGCTCCTCCGTGACATCTTCGACGCTAACCGCGCGACTCGCATGCTCGCGGATGAACCGCAGGGCTCGCGCAATCACCGGGTCTTCCTGGGCGATCACATCACTCGACTTGCGGGTCACCACCTGGGTGGGCACCACTCGTACCACCTGTCCCCCTGCCGACCGACTACTCATCAGCTCATCGAGTAAACGGGCGGCCTCGTAACCCGCTCTTTCAAGGTCGAGGGCGACGCTCGAAAGAGAAGGACTCGAGAGGTCACAGAGCATCTCATCGTTGTCAACCCCGACCACCGCCACCTCATCGGGAACTTGCAGCCCGGCGGCGACGCACGCTTGCAGAACCTCCCGCCCACAAGCGTCATTGCAGGCCATCAGCCCAACCGGCTTCGGTAAGGACTTAAGCCATCTGACCATGACCGGTTGTTCGTATCTCCAACTCTCGATCCAACCGGGCCTTTGCATCCAGTTGGCCAAGGTGATGCGATGCGTCCAGCAGGCGTAGCCTCCATCCTGCGCTATCTGAGCGAACGCCTTTTCACGAACGGTCGACCAATGACAATTCGCGAATCCGCAAAAGGCGAAACGGCGAATCCCGGCTTCGAGGAGGTGTGTTGCTCCCATCCTGGCGATGGCTTCGGAGTCGGTACGAATCTCTCCGAATTTGCTCCCTGCCGCGCCCGAACCCGATTCGTGCAGACTCGATGCCACGAAGGGAAGCCGTGTCGAACAGATGAGCTTCTCGATTTCAGGAGAGCGAACGCGGGCGATGATGCCGGTGCCGCTCCACGACTTGGCTATGGGCAGGGCTTGATCGAAGTGTCCGGGCGCCACGTGCAACGACCAAGGACCGTGCAGGTGAGCGTAACGCAAGATGCCTCGCAGCAGCCCCCGCCCGTACTCGGTGGAGGTCTCGAGCAGCAGCGCCACCTGCGGAATTTGCGGTCGGGTCCCCATAGTCCTACTCCTGCTTGACCTCTTACGCGATTCCTCCGCCGAGCAGCCGTAACTGAGCGCGGAGGCGCCGGCTGCACGACGCCGTATTAATAACCTCGACTGTCAAACATTATGGCCCGTCTTGCGCGCCGCTCTTGAGAGCGGCATCTTGCCCCTTACAAGCAACGCCGACCTAAAACCCACATGCCGGGCTAGAGCGCGCCGCTAGATTGCCCCACGTGCCGTGCTAAAAGCCCGGCGCTACATCCCAACCATGCTGGACTGAAGGCCGCCGCTATATCCCCCGCGCCGAGCGTAATGCCCGGCGTTACATTTTTGTCGAGGGCCAGGCCAAACTGTATCACGTGGGCTCCGGTGTGGGAAGAGAGAAAAGTTCAACCCTGGAACCCTTTCTCCGCGCCTCACGTCGGGCTCGGCCGCGATTTTCAAGGCGATGAACCAAGTCTGGGGGTGACGCAAAATGACCATTGTGTTACGCAAGATGGCTATAGACAGTCGATCGACATCGCGCCTAAACTCTTGCCCGAGCGTCGGGCCAAACAAATCCAGGAGGAGATGACCTATGAAGAAAGGGAGATTTGGGCTCATATCTCATAGGCGGTGCGGATTTGAGCGCGTTATGTTCTGCCTCGCCGTCGTGCTGCTCTACAGCAGCGTCGGCCTTCGGGCGCAGGAAAATGGAACAATCGTCGGCACGGTGACCGACCAAAGCGGGGCTGTCGTTCCCGGCGTCACCATCACCGTCACCAATCAAGCGACCAGATCGGTGGCGCGTACTACCGTCACCAACTCGGACGGAAACTACGCCGTTCCTGGCCTTCCGATTTCCACCTACGCGATTCGCGCCGAAAAGCAAGGGTTCGCGCCCTCAACGCGCACCGACCTGGTGGTGAACGTGGGCAGCGACACCCGTGTGGATTTCGCCCTGACCGTGGGCGTGGTGTCACAAGAGGTGAGCGTCACCGCTACTGCGGTTCACCTGCAGACAGAAAACGCCCAGGTGAGTGATACGGTCACCGGCAACCACATTGAGGCCATTGATACCAACGGCCGCAATTTCATTCAACTTGCCAACCTGGTTCCGGGCGCAGTCGGGCCTTCACTCGTCGGCTCCTTTAATACACCTGTGGGCGTCACGGCCAACTCCGGAATCAACTTTAGTGGTGAACGCCAAGCCCACAATGTGTTTTCCGTGGACGGGCAGGAGAACTACGACCGCGGTTGCGGCGGGTGCATCGAAATTGTTCCGGACCAGGATGCCATCGCTGAATTCAAAGTTCTGAGCAGCAACGCCGGCCAGGACTTGGGGTTCGGCTCCGCCGCCCACATTCAAATGGAAATCAAGAGCGGCACCCAAGCCTTCCATGGCGAAGCGTTTGAGTTCAATCGCAACAAGGCCCTTGAAACCCAGCCGTTCTTCACCAACCTGGCGGGTCTAGAGAGACCCTACGAGAATTACAACAATTTCGGGTTCAACCTCGGAGGCCCGTTTGGTCGTCCCGGCGGGAATCACAAAACCTTCTTCTTCGTCACCATCGACTGGCGCAAGCTCCTTCAGGCCACCACGTTCAGTGGGAATGGCATCCCCGCCAACTGGACGACAGGCGACTTTACCAGTGCCCCCAATGGCATTGGAAATCCGGTTATTCTGGACCATTCAGCAGCCGGCACACCATGCACATACAACGACCCTGTGAAAGGCCCCGTCGCCGAGACTTGTTATCCGATCATCTCGAGCGGGGGCGTAAACAACATGATTCCCGCCGTCCCCAATCCTGGATCCACATATGCATTGGACCCGAACGCATTGCTCTTGGCGAAGTCGAACTTCATTTTCCTGCCTCCGAACAGCGGCACGCAGGCGATTGGCGGGGTCACCGCCCCCGTGGATGTGAACGAACAGATTATCAGAATTGACCATCAGTTCTCCGACCGAACTTCGCTGATGGCACACTACATCCGCAACGGCATTGTTCAAGTGGTTCCGCGTGGTTTGTGGCAGACGTCGACTTTCCCCGTGGTTGCTACGGACTTCTTGAATGAGCCGGAATCGATATTGCTCAAGCTCACCCACAGCATAAGCCCGACGCTCCTGAGCGAGTCCGTGATCGGGTTCAATCGCCAGCCGCTGACGCTACTGGACTTGGGAACATTTTCCAGACCGTCGGGGACCACCATCAAGGATCTCTTCCCTGAGAATCCGGAAAACCGCATTCCGAATATCAGTATTTCCGGGACGCCCCAAGGCGTTAGCTATACCGCAGCCTCCTGGCCGTGGTTCAACGTCCTGAATACCTGGACTTTTCGCGAAACCCTCACCAAGATCGCTGGCAGCCATACTCTCAACTTTGGCTGGGAGGACCTGCATTACCTTAAAGAGCAGTTGCTGTTCGGTCAGACGCAGGGCGCTTTCGGCTTCGATGGCGGCGCCACCAACGGCTACTATATTGACCCCGCAAGTGGCACGGTCAAAAACACTACGGGGAACTCCTTTGCTTCATTTATGCTGGGCAATGCCCAGAACTTCTCAGAAGAACAGACCCAATTCTTGCCCGCGTATATCAACAACCATACGGGCCTCTGGATCGGGGACGATTGGAAAGTGCGGAAGGGACTTACCCTGAACATGGGGCTGCGTTGGGAAGGAATGCCGCACGCCCATGAAAGGCACAACGTTGGCTCGGTTTTCGTGCCGTCGCTCTTCGACTCGACTCTGGCATCCACGGTCCTCGACGCCAACGGCAACCTTCCTGCCTACAACGCCACCACTAATCCTTATCTCAACGGCATCGGGATTGCCGGGAAGCAAGTGCCAGTGGGATTTGTGCAAGACCACTGGGCCCTCTTTGAGCCTCGCATTGGATTCGCCTACCAGCCCCATCCGGGCGGCAAGCTCGTGGTCCGTGGAGGCTTTGGGCTGTTCTATGAAAACATCCAGGGCAACGACGTTTACAACATTGGGTCCAATCCACCCTTCGATAGCGTGCCCCAGCTCTTCAATAACGCGCTCGAGACCACCGATCTGCTGACCAATCCGGGCGGTGGCACGGCGGTGGCGAAGCCCGGCAACATTCAGAGCTTGCAACCCACCTATCCCCAAGAGTATTCCATCCAATACAATTTTGGCGGAGAGTACCAATTCACGGATCGGACGGTGTTCTCGCTCAGTTATGTGGGCAACAAGTCTTACAATCAGCAGATCAATGAGAACATCAACCAGCCGATGCCCTCAGCGACACCTTACCCGTCGCCGGGCATTAACGCCGCCAGACCCTACCTCGGCTGGGCCAACATCAACCAGTACACCAACATAGCCACAGCCAACTACAACTCGCTGCAAGCCAGCTTGAGGGTATCCGCCTGGCACGGCCTGACCACCGGGGCGGCTTACACCTATTCCCATTGCCTGGACTTTGTGGACAACGACAACGCGGGCGGAAACTCGTTTAACTATTATAACCTTGCCGGCGAATATGGCGACTGCGGATTTGACGTCCGGCACACGCTGATCGTCAACTACGTCTACAGCTTGCCGTTCTTCAACGCGGCCAAGGGGTTGACGCGGACTATGCTGGGTGGATGGCAAGTTTCCGGTGTTTCCACCTTCTACAGCGGACTTCCGTACACTATTGGCGCCCAGGGTGGTGACATTGCCAATTGCGGCTGCGGGGGATACCGGGCCAACCAGACTGGTAACCCCAACTCGGGCTCCGGCATCCACACCCGGCTTGAGTGGTTCAACACTACTGCCTTCGCTGCGGATCCCGCCGGCAGTTTCGGGAGCGCCGCACGCAACACCATGCGCGGCCAGGGCATCAACAACTATGATTTCTCGTTGTACAAAAACTTTGCCGGTATCCCACTTCCACATAGCTCGGAGGGCGGGACGCTGCAATTCCGGCTTGAATCCTACAACCTCTTCAACCACACCCAATTCAACGGCTTCGCAACCAGTTTTGGCAGCGGCAATTTCGGCCAGGCCACCTCGGCTCGGCTGCCGCGCCAACTCCAACTCGGCTTGAAGTTCAGCTTCTGATTCCCGCTCGGCTGGATACTTTGGCCCGCTCCGACGCCGTCGGGGCGGGCCATTTCTGTCTGCCCTTGGTTCTTTGCAGCCGTCTAGAGCTACACCCTCGAGCGGAAAGCGGTCCCGTAGGTGCGAGACCGCTTTCGCTGGAATCTAATTGAACTCCGTGTAAAGCCTCAGGTCGCCCCACTCAATCGCGATCATTCCGCCTGTCTTGTTTTTGGTGAGCCAAATCGTGACCTCGTCGGGAGGGTCCGCGGCCCTGGACGTTTTCATGGGAACCTCGGCAAAATCGAGTTTGGAATTGCGCCGCGTTCCCGACTGCCCATGCTCGCTGTTAAAGACGAGCTTCCAGGCTCCGTGGGTGTCCTTGCGCGCCCAGAGACTGTAAACGCCTCTTGGAATCTTCGTGTCGCCAAACATCAAGTCGCCGTCTGTTGAAAACGTTGTGGAAGTATCCGCGCCCAGCCGCCATACTCCGTCCGCGGGCAGCTTGCTCAGCATTTCGTATACGGTGCGGCCGCGCAAGGAAGGCCGTCCATACTCAACCGTGACTAACCTCCCTTGAAGATTGAGCCTGGCCTTTCCGCGGGGGTTCCTTTGCGCGTAAACGCTTCCCGCCATGGTGACGAGCGTGGCGAGGGCCGTGATTCCTCGTAGAGTTCGCTTCAAGATCCTCCTCCCGTGGGGTTCGCGAGTAAACTCTTGCACCAAGGTTCCCATGAGCGTCGTACCGATATGATCGAGGTCATGCCAACACCATCAGCATACCCGATTCAGAGGCCTCCGACGACAACTCGCCCTGAACGCGCTCCAGATCTTCGCCAGTTCCCACCGCGGCTCGGGTGCGCTGCTCGGCCGACAACGCCTCGAAGAGATCGCCCTGCCGCTTCCAGTCCAGAAAGGTCAGCGTGGTGGTTTCGTTTGGTGACCCATTCGGCAAAGTCTCCCACAGCCTAACCGTGCGCTCCGGCTCAGGAAAAGGAAGTGGCTTTAGTAGGACCGCATCCAGGATGGTGAACATTGCAGTGCTGGCGCCAACGCCGAGGGCAAGGGTCAGCACCGCCACCACCGCGAAGCCGGGCGACCTGGCCATGGTGCGCAAGGCGTAACGGACGTCCTTGCCAAGGTCCTCCAGCAAGCGCCCAGCCCGGATGGCGCGGACCTCCTCCTTCACTTGCTCCACGCCGCCGAGTTCCATTTGCGCCTCCCGACGGGCTGCGGATTGCGAATACCCAGCCTTCATCTTCTCCTCCGTCAGGAGTTCCACCGAAGATTGCAGCTCATCGTCCAGGGCTTGCTCGACCGTGTTCTTGCGCAAGAGGTTCCGAAACTGACTAACGATTCGACCTGACATGTTGCCCTCCAAACTGGACTCAGGCGGATTCCACCGCCGCCGTCATGATCTTGACCACCTGGTTCCAATCCCGCTCCTCGACCTTGAGTTGTGCCCGTCCGGAGGAAGTCAGCCGGTAGTATTTGGCCCGGCGATTGTTTTCTGACGAGCGCCACTCGGCTTGCACCCATCCCTCTCTTCCATGCGGTGCAGCGAGGGGAAGAGCGAGCCAAAGCTCACTTGAAAGGCGCCCTTAGTGATCTGGGTGATGCGTCGGGAGACACCGACTCCATGCAAGGGTTCCAGCGACAGTGCCTTCAGGATCAGCAGGCCGAGCGTTCCACGCAGAAGATCGGTTCTTTTTTGATCCATAGTGTCCTCTTATCGGAATACGATATCTGTCCCCTGGGAGTTCCAGAGAATTTCGATTACGCTTGTTTGGGGGGCCGACGTGAGTACCGGAAATCGACCTGCCATTTGGTTGTATTGTTAACCCGAGATGTCCGTACGGCCGTCCCAAAACGGCCTCCGGGGAACAGTTCCCGCCTTGGGGCCCTTGGTTTTATCTGCATAAGTCGGGCAACCGTGATATCTCAGTCCGGTTCCTCGCGTGCTTTGCTGGGCCGACCGCCGCGGTAGGATCGTGACAGGAACTGTGGCAAACAGATAGGATTCGGCCAACAATCCTGACACGGAAATGCCAGGATTTGCGGCACGGGATTGCCTAAGTCCTGTAGAACCAGAGGCGGTGATGTCAGCAATTCTGACCTCCTACACTGCTTGAAGGTTGTCAGAATTTGGAGTGAACCCCGAAAGTGAGACAGTCGGAAATGTCACACGTTTCATTGAATGGGGAGGACGGTGTGGCCAAATGGGAGAGGCACAAGCCAGAGTTTAGGAAGCAAGCTGTGAAAAGAATGATGGGGGTAACGAAGAACC
>Ga0335078_10014679_pt1 | contig 11623 bp, 10 predicted proteins | sample Lox_Sample_32_FD_206711 | JGI IMG/M metagenome (GOLD analysis project Ga0335078, IMG submission 206711) | Soil microbial communities from Loxahatchee National Wildlife Refuge, Florida, United States - Lox_Sample_3.2 | ecosystem: Environmental > Terrestrial > Soil > Wetlands | place: USA...
TGCAGGAGATGCTCAAGGAGGTGACCGGCATGCAGGGGGTGGCGCTGTCGCCGATGGCGGGCGCCCACGGCGAATTCGCCGGCGTGGCCATGATCCGTAGCTTCCACCGCGCGCGCGGCGATCTCGCGCGCAACGAGATCATCGTTCCCGAGGCGGCTCACGGCACCAACCCCGCCACCGCGACCATGTGCGGCTGCGTGGTGCGCGAGATTCCCGTGAACTCGAGCGGCGACGTCGATCTCGAGGCCTTGAAGGCCGCGGTCGGCCCCAACACCGCCGGCATCATGCTCACCAACCCCTCGACGCTGGGCGTGTTCGAGCGCGGTATCGAGGAAGTGGCGCGGGTGGTGCACGAGGCGGGCGGGCTTCTCTACTACGACGGCGCGAATCTCAACGCCATCCTCGGCAAGGTGCGCCCCGGAGATATGGGCTTCGATGTGATGCACATGAACCTGCACAAGACCTTCTCGACGCCGCACGGCGGGGGCGGGCCCGGTGCGGGCGCCGTCGGGGTCGGTGCGCGGCTGCTGCCGTTCCTGCCCGCGCCGATCGTCGCGCGCGACGGCGAGCGCTATCGCTGGCTCACCGAGAGCGACCTGCCGCAGTCGATCGGGCGGCTGTCGGCCTTCATGGGCAACGCGGGTGTGCTGCTGCGCGCCTACATCTACATGCGCCTTCTCGGGCGCGACGGCATGCGCGCCGTCGGCGAGTACTCGACGCTGAATGCCAACTACATGCTCAAGCGCCTGCGCGATGCGGGCTTCGATGCGGCTTACCCCGAGCGCCGCGCGAGCCACGAGTTCATCGTGACCCTGAAGCGCCAGGCGCGCGATCTCGGCGTGACGGCGATGGATTTCGCCAAGCGACTGCTCGATCTCGGCTTCCATGCGCCGACCACTTACTTTCCGCTGCTGGTGCCGGAGTGTCTGCTGATCGAGCCCACCGAGACCGAGAGCAAGGACGTGCTGGATGCCTTTGTGGCGGCCATGTCACAGATTCAGAGGGAGGCCGAGCAGGAACCCGAGCGCGTTCGTGGCGCACCGCATACCATGCCGGTCCGGCGCCTGGATGATGTACGGGCGGCCCGACACCTGGACCTCACATGGAAGCCCACGACGCAGCAATAGATCGTTACAAGCCCCGCGGCCTGACCCGGCTGCTGCGCGCGTTCGGCTCGAGCGTCAGGGGCCTCGCGGGCGCCTTCCGCGACGAGGCGGCGTTCCGCCAGGAACTGTTCTTCGCCGCGTGCGTCATACCGCTTGGACTCTGGCTCGGTCACAACGGCATCGAGCGCGCGTTGCTCGTCGGTCCGGTGCTGCTGATCCTCATCGTGGAGCTCCTGAACAGCGCCATCGAAGCCACCGTCGACCGCATCGGGCTCGAACGCCACGTGCTCGCGGGGCTCGCCAAGGACATCGGTTCGGCCGCCGTGCTCATGTCCTTCGTGCTGCTGATCGCGGTGTGGCTGCTCGTGCTCCTCGGCCGCTAGGAAACCCCCGCGCCATGCGCTCGCTGCGACTGCTGCTGCTCGTCCTGACCCTGGGCTGCGCCGCCGTGCAGGCGGCCGAGCCGCCACTGGGGCAGGCAGCGCACACCCCCGCCGCTCCGGCGGCCGCGCCGCAGCCCGCGACCGGCGCTGGCGCGACGCCCGCGGTCACCGAGCCCGCACCCCTGTCGCCTCCGGCGAGTGCGCCGGTGGCGCCGGCAGCGCCCGGAGTTGCGGCGCCGCAGATCGCGCAGCAGGCGGCGGCGGTCGAGGCGAACCCCGACTGGGCCGTGACGCTCGAGCGTATTGCCGGCAGCGTCGTCTCCGTAGACCTCGACCTGACGCGCGCCTTCGATACCGAGTGGAACACCACCGCGCAGGCCACCGGCTTCGTGGTGGACGCCGAGCGCGGCCTCATTCTGACCAACCGGCACGTGGTGACACCGGGGCCGGTGACCGCCGAGGCGACCTTCCTCAACCGCGAGGAGGTGCAGCTCTATCCCGTGTACCGCGACCCGGTGCATGACTTCGGCTTCTATCGCTACGACCCTGCGAAGCTGCGCTTCATCAGGCCGAAGGCCTTGCCGCTCTATCCCGAGGGCGCGCAGATCGGCCGCGAGATCCGCGTGGTCGGCAACAATGCGGGCGAGCAGCTGTCGATCCTTGCCGGCACGCTCGCGCGGCTCGATCGCGACGCGCCCGACTACGGACTGGCCAAGTACAACGACTTCAACACCTTCTACCTGCAGGCGGCGTCCGGAACCTCCGGCGGCTCCTCCGGCTCGCCGGTGATCGACATCCGCGGGCGGGTCGTCGGGCTCAATGCCGGCGGGGCGAGCGGGGCCGCTTCCAGCTTCTATCTGCCGCTCGGGCGCGTGCGCCGCGCCCTCAACCTCATCCAGCAGGGCAAGCCCGTCACCCGCGGCACGCTCTACACGGTGTTCAACTACCAGCCCTACGATGAGCTCGACCGCCTCGGTCTCGACGCGCGCACCGAGGCCGACGTGCGCCGCAGCTTCCCGCGCTTCACCGGCATGCTGGTCGTGACCGAGGTGCTGCCGGGCTCACCGAGCGAGAACGTGCTGCAGCCCGGCGACATCCTGGTGCGCGTGAACGGGCATTACGTCACCCAGTTCGAGCCGCTCGAGGAAGTGCTCGATGACTCGGTGGGACAAACGATCAAAGTGGAGCTGCAGCGCGGTGGCAAGCCGGTGTCGGCGAGCCTGCCGGTGGGCGACCTGCACGCGATTACGCCGAGCGCCTATGCGGAACTCGGCGATGCGGTCGTCAATACGCTCTCCTACCAGCTGGCGCGCGCCTTCAACGTGGCCCTGCACGGCGTGTACGTCGCCAACCCGGGCTACATGTTCGGCGCGGCCGCGGTGCCGCGCGGCGCGTTGATCGTCGCGGTCAACGGCCACCGGACCGACGATCTCGCCGCTTTCGAGGCGGCCGTCGCGCAGCTCGGCAACGGCGACTACGCCACGGTGCGCTACATCACCATCGACGACCCGAACGGCAGCCAGTTGCGTGCCGTGCGCATGGACCGTCTGTGGTATCCCGCGCGTCATTGCGATCGCGACGACGTCGTGGGCTGGTGGGACTGCAGGGACCTCGCTCCGGGTCCGGCGCCCAAGCCAACGGCAGTGAGCTCGACGGTCTTCCCGCGCTACGACGACCCGCGCGAGACGGCGCTTGCGCCGTCGCTCGTCATGGTGACTTTCGACATGCCGTACTCGGTGTCCGGCATCACCGAGCGCAATTATCACGGCACCGGGATCGTCGTCGATGCAGCGCGCGGGCTGGTGGTCGTGGACCGCAACACCGTGCCGGTCGCGGTCGGCAACGTGACGGTCACTTTCGCCGGTACCGTGCAGGTGCCGGGGCGCGTGATGTACGTGCACCCGCTGCACAACTATGCCCTCGTCGCCTACGACCCGCAGCAGATCGGCTCGACGCCGGTGCGTGCGGCGCGGCTCACTCCGCGCGAGCTCACCGCGGGAGAGCGCGTATGGGTGGTGGGGCTCGGGGGCGACAGCCAGATGCACTCGCGCGCCACCGACATCGCCAGCATCGAGCCGCTCGAGCTGCCGCTGTCGCGCACCATGCGCTTCCGCGACAGCAATCTCGAGACCGTACAACTGGTGAATCCGCCGCTCGACTTCGACGGCGTGCTCGCCGACAAGGACGGCAACGTGGTCGGCAGCTGGTCGAGCTTCGCCTACGAGAACGGCCGCGAGCTGACGCAGGACACCCGTGGTGTGCCGATCGCCGTGGTCGCCGACATGGTCGATCGCGTGCGCACCGGGCGTGCGCTGCACTCGCTCGAAGCCGAGCTCGCCGTGCAGCCGCTCGCGAGCGCACGCGAGATCGGTCTGCCGGACACCTGGACGCAGCGCCTCGCGCAGCACACCCCGACCCGCCGCCAGGCACTCACCGTGGTGCGCCTGATCGCCGGCTCCCCGGCCGCGCACGTGCTGCAGCAGGGGGACCTGCTGCTCGCGATCGACGGCAAGGTGGTGACGCGCTTCCGCGAGGTCGAGCAGGCGGCCGCCGACCAGGAGCTGGTGCACGTCACCGTGTGGCGCGGACAGGAGGAGCAGACCCTGAGCGTCCCCACCGCCGAGCTCTCCGGGAGCGATGTCGAGCGGCTGGTGCAATGGGCGGGCGCGACGCTGCAGGCGCCGCACCGCGCGATGAGCGCGCAGCGCGCGATTCCACCGCTCGGCGTGTACGTCGCCTACTTCGCCTACGGGTCGCCCGCGACGCGCTATGGGCTCTATCCGGGACGGCGCATCGTCGAGGTGGACGGCGTCGCGACCCCCGACCTCGACACCTTTCTCAAGGTCGTGACCGGCCGGCCGGACCGCTCCTCGGTGCGCCTCAAGACCATCACCTGGAACAACGCGCCGGAAGTCATCACGCTCAAGCTCGACAAGCACTACTGGCCCGCCTATGAGCTCAGGCACACGAGCGCGGGCTGGGTGCGCACCGCGCTCGAATAGCGCGAATTTTTATCGAGACCTTACAGCACGTTGTAGCGGGCTGATGCTTTGCTGCAACACCCGGGTCTGCCGGTACGCGGCTTGCTAGAATTCATCATCCCTATGGCCCGAGCCGTCCGAGCGACCCAGGTCGAGATCGAAACTGCCGTGCAGGCGTTGCGCGACGGTGAGCTGATCGCTTTCCCCACCGAGACGGTCTACGGGCTCGGAGCCAATGCGCAGAATCCGGTGGCGGTGCGGCGCATCTTCGAGGCCAAGGGCCGCCCGGCGGCGCACCCGGTGATCGTGCACCTCGACAGCCCGAAGTACCTGCACCGCTGGGTGCGGGAGGTGCCCGAGGGGGCGTTGAAGCTCGCCGAGCGCTTCTGGCCGGGACCCCTCACCATGGTCATGCCGCGCGCCGCCCACGTTCACGATATGGTCACCGGCGGGCAGGACACGATCGCGATCCGCGTGCCCGCGCACCCCATGGCGCAGCAGCTTCTGACCGCCTTCGGCGGCGGCATTGCCGCGCCCTCGGCCAACCGCTACGGGCGTCTCTCGCCGACGCGGGCCGAGCACGTGCGCGAGGAGCTCGGCGATGCCGTGCGGCTGGTGCTCGATGGCGGTGAGTGCCAGATCGGGCTCGAGTCGACCATCGTCTCCTTCGAGGGACCGAGCGTGCGGCTGCTGCGCCCGGGCAGCGTCACCGCCGGTCAGATCCGCTCCGTGGTGGGAGAGCTCGCCGTCGGACCGGCCGGGGAGTCGCCGCGGGTTCCGGGCAGTGGCGCGACGCACTATGCACCGCTCACTCCCATGACCATCGTGCCGGCCGGTGAGATCGATGCGCAGGCGGATGCCGCCTCGAGCGGGGCCAGGCGCATCGCCGTGCTCGCGCAGCGCCTGCCGCTGCGCTCCCATAAGTACGTCACCTGGATCAACGCCGGGCGGCGTCCGGAGAGCTACGGCCACGATCTCTACAACAACCTGCGCACGCTCGACCGCGCCGGGTGTCAGAAGATCCTGGTGCAGGCGGTGCCGGAGGGCGAGCGCTGGGATGCGATCCGTGACCGCCTGCTGCGCGCCGCCAGCAGCGTGGCCGAGAGCGATGAGGGCACGGGCAACGTGGCCGTTCTCCCGTAAGATTCCGCGGTGTCCCGCGCCCGATTCATCGATCCGTTCGAGCCTGAAGAAGTGCGCCGTCTGGTGCGCGAGTTCGGCTCGCCGCTGCTGATCCTCGACTGCGAGCGCGTGCGCGCGCAGTTCCGCAAGCTGCGCAAGGCGCTGCCGCACGTCGATCTGCACTACGCGTTGAAGCCCCTGCCGCACCCGGCGGTGGCGCGCACGGTGATCGAGGAGGGCGGCTTCCTCGATCTCGCGACCTCAGGTGAGGTGCAGCTGGTCGAGCGGCTCGGCATTGCCCCCGAGCGCTGCATCCACACCCACCCGATCAAGCGCCCCGCCGACATCGAGAATGCGCTCGAGTTCGGGGTGCGTACCTTCGTCGCCGACAACCCGGATGAGATTGCCAAGTTCGCGCGCCACCGGGATGCGGCGCAGCTGCTGCTGCGGGTGTCGTTCCGCTCCCCCGGCGCCATGGTCGACCTGTCGCGCAAGTTCGGTTGCGACCCGCAGGCGGTGCTCGAGCTGGCACGCGTCGCGGCGCGGCTCGGGATCGGCGTGCGCGGGCTGTCCTTTCACGCCGGCTCGCAGACGCCCGATGCCACCAAGCACGTCGAGGCGGTCGAGGCGTGCGCACGGCTCATGGCAGCCTGCCGCCGCGAGAAGCTCGGCAGCTTCGATACCCTGGATATCGGCGGCGGCTTCCCGATCGACTACCTGCAGCCGGTGCAGGACATCGGACGGTGGGCTGCGCCGCTGCGCGCCGCCATCGCCTCACTCCCGAAGCGGGTGCGCGTGATCGCCGAGCCGGGCCGCTACATCGTCGGCCCCGCGGCGATCGGCGTCGCCTCGGTGATGGGGCGGGCGCAGCGCGAGGGCCACTGGTGGTACTACCTCGACGACGGCCTGTACGGCTCCTACAGCGGGCAGATGTACGACCACGCACGCTACCCGGTGGAGCCGCTGCGCACGGACGGCGAGCTGCTGCCGGCGGTGCTCGCCGGGCCCACCTGTGACAGCGTGGACGTGATCGCCGAGAACCTCATGCTGCCGCAGCTCAGGGCGGGCGACCTGATCATCGGCCGCGCCATGGGCGCCTACACGCGCGCCAGCGCCTCGGAGTTCAACTTCTTTCCGCGCGCCACCGTGGTCGCCGTCAACACCCGCGCCGGCGACTGCGGCGGGGTCGATCCGCTCGCCTCGTGAGCGCCGCGATCCGCAACGTGGTGTTCGACATCGGCTGGGTGTTCGTGCGCCTCGACTACCGGCCGATGCTGGAGCTCCTCAAGTCCCGCGGCGTCGAGGGCGAGGACCTGCATGCGATGCTGGCGCGCGCCGCGCTGGAGGAGCACGAGTCCGGCCGGCTGTCGGGCCTGGGCCTGCTCGAGCGCCTGCGCGCACTCACGCATGACACGGTGTCGGTCGAGGAGCTGCATCGCTACTGGATCGACATGTTGTTCGAGCTCGACACGCCGATGGTGGACCTCGCGCACCGCCTGAGCGCTGACTACCGCGTCTATCTGCTCTCCAATATCGGCGATCTGCACTGGGCGCACCTGTCGCGCGAGTACCAGCTGCACCGCGTCGGCCATGGCGCGCTGCCCTCCTATCTGGCCGGCATCATGAAGCCGCACGCCGGTATCTACGCGGAAGCCGAGCGGCGTTTCGTGCTGCAGCCGGCGGCCACCGTGTTCATCGACGATCGCGCGGATAACATCGCCGGCGCGCGCGGCCGCGGCTGGCACGGTATCGTGCACGGCGGCTACCACAGCACCGTGCAGGCCCTGCGCGGCCTCGACGTGGGCTGCTGAGGGAGCGGGACACGTGAGTCCGGTGATCGCGGCCACGCTCCTCCTCATGGCGTCGAACGTCTTCATGACCTTCGCCTGGTATGCGCACCTCAAGAACCTGGCCGAGCGGCCGTGGTACATCGCGGCGCTCGTCAGCTGGGGCATCGCCTTCTTCGAGTACCTGCTGCAGGTGCCCGGCAACCGGATCGGCTATACGCGCCTCACGCTGCCGCAGCTCAAGATCCTCCAGGAGGTCATCACGCTCACGGTGTTCGTGCCGTTCGCGGTGCTCTACATGGGAAAGCCCTTGAAGCTCGACTACGTGTGGGCGGCGCTGTGCATTCTCGGCGCCGTGTACTTCGTGTTCCGTGCGCCGTCCGGCTGATCCATGAGCGACCCGCGCACCGCGCCCATTACCGCGATCCACCGCCAGGTCGAGGCGGCGCGCGCGGGGTGCCATCCGCGCCTCATCGCGCGGCTCGACTCCGGCTGGGCGGTGTTCGGCGAGCGGCAGTTCGTGCGCGGCTACGCACTGCTGCTGCCCGATCCCGTGGTGTCCGATCTCAATGCGCTCGCCGCCGCGGCGCGCAGCGCGTTTCTCGCCGACATGGCGCGCCTCGGAGACGCGCTGCTGCGGCTCACGGGTGCGGTGCGCATCAACTACGCCATATTCGGCAATGAGGAGCCGGCGCTGCACGCGCACGTCATCCCGCGCTTTTCCGATGAGCCCGAGGCGCTGCGCAGCCGGCATCCCTGGGCTTACGATTGGCAGACGGCGCCGGTATTCGGCCCGGCAGCTGAGCGCGAGCTCACGGAGGCTGTGCGCCGCGCGCTCAGCTAGGGGGGTCCCGTGACGAACGCCAAAGATCCTTCGCGCCGCGCGTTCCTGCGCGCCGCTTCCGCAACGCTCGCCGCGACAGTTGCCCCCGGTGCGCTGCGCGCAGCTCCCGCCGGTGACGCGAGCCTCATCGAGCTGAGCGCGGAGCAGGCGGTGGCGCGCATGTCGCGCGGCGAGCTGAGCGTCGAGACTTACACGCGTGCGCTGCTCGAGCGCTGCGGCGCGGCGCAGGCGCTCAACGCATTCATCTCTTTCGAGCCCGGGCGGGTGCTCGAGGATGCGCGCCGCCGCGATCGCGAGCTGCGTGCCGGTGCGAAGCCGGGCGCATTGTTCGGGCTCCCGGTCCCGCTCAAGGACTGCATCAATACCCGCGATTACCCGACCACCGGCGGCACGCCCGGGCTGCGGAACTTTCGTCCGTCCGAGGACGCGCCTCTCGTCAGGACTCTGCGTCGCGCCGGGGCGATCGTGCTCGGCAAGACCAACATGCACGAGCTCGGCTACGGCTGGACGAGCAACAACGAGGTCTTCGGTCCGGTCCGCAATCCCTACGACCCGGCGCGCATTGCGGGCGGCAGCAGCGGCGGCAGCGGAGCTGCGATCGGCGCGCGCATGGCCCCGCTCGGCGTCGGCGAGGATACCAACGGCTCGATCCGCATTCCGGCGGCACTGTGCGGGGTCATGGGGCTGCGGCCGACCACCGGGCGCTATCCGACGCGCGCTTGCATCCCGATCAGCCCGGTGTTCGATTCCGTGGGACCGCTGGCGCGCAGCGTCGCGGATCTGGCGCTGTTCGACTCAGTCGTCACGGACGACTGGCGGCCGCTGCAGCCGCCGCCGCTCAGGGGAGTCCGCCTCGGCGTCGTGCGCGACTACTGGTACCGGGATCTCGATCCGGAGCTCGAGCGCGTGACGAGCGCGGCACTCGCAAAGCTCAAGGATGCCGGAGTCGAGCTCGTCGAATCGCAGCTGCCGCAGCTCGCCGCGCTCCACGAGTCGATCACGACCCCGGTGATCACGCACGACATAGCTGCCGCGGTCGGGGATTACCTCAGGGACTATGGCGCCGGCCTCGACTTCGCGCAGCTGGTGAACGAGGCGAGCCCGGGCGTACGCGCCGATCTTCGTCAGGTCTTCCCGGGCGGGTCCGACTTCGTGTCCGATGCCGACTACCGCACGATCATCGACGCGAGGCTCCCGGAGCTGCGGCGCGCGTATCGCGACTATTTCACGCGCACCGGGGTGGCAGCGATCGTCTTTCCCGCGACCGCGGTGCCGGCGCTGCCGATCGGCGCGGAGGGTGAGGTTGCGATCGGTGCGCGCCGCATCTCGCTGTTCACCGCGCTCGCCCGCAACATCACGCCGGCCGGATCGGCCACGACGCCCGGGCTCGTGCTTCCCGCGGGACTCACGTCCGCGGGATCACCCGTTGCGCTCGAGCTCGACGCACCGCCCGGAGCGGACCGCGCGCTGCTCGCGCTCGGCATGAGCGTCGCCGAGCTCCTGGGTCCCCTGCCGGCGCCTCACATCGAGGGCGCCTGAGCCCTACTTCGACGCCGGCGCGATCGCGGCGGGGGGCGGTGAGTTCGGGTTTTCCGACGGGTTCACCGGCGGCTTGCCCGTCGGCTTCGGCATGGCGGACTGCGGGATCGCCGGCGCCGGATTGGCGGGCGGGGCGGGGCTGGCCGACGGCGGCGGCGCGGCCTTGACGCTCACCAGCTCCACTTCGAACACCAACAGCGAGCCGGGCGGGATGGTCGCGCTCGGCGGCCGCAGGTCGTAGGCGAGGCGCGGCGGAATGTAGAGCTTCCACTTCGCGCCCGGCTTCATGAGCTGCATCGCCTCGGTCCAGCCGGGGATGACGCGGTCGACCTCGAAGGAAGCGGGCTGGCCGCCGTGCCTGGAGGAGGCGTCGAACTCGGTGCCATCGAGCAGCGTGCCGCGGTAGTTCACCAGCACCGTGTCGCTGGCCTTCGGCGAGGCACCGCTGCCGGCCTTGAGCTCCTGGTACTGAAGGCCGCTCGCGGTCGTCACCACGCCGGGCTTCTTGCCGTTCTCGGCGAGGAACTTCTCGGCGGCATGGTGGTTGCTCTCGACTCCGGAGGCGAGCATCGCCCGGATGTTCTCCTTGTCCTGGTCGGACATGGTGACTTTGCCGCTCAGCGCATCGCGTATGCCCTGGTCGATGCGCGCCACGCTCACCGAGTCCGGTGCCACGCCGGTGCTGCGCAGCTGCGTGCCCCAGAGAATGCCGATGCTATAACTGCGTTCGCTCTTCGGTCCCTGCTCGGCAGCGGCCGCCGTGCCCTTGGCCGGCGTCTTGGCGGCCTTGGAACCGGCAGGGGCGGGCGCGGTGGCGGCGGGAGCGGCGGCAGGCGCGGCCGCGGGCTGCTGAGCCGCGGCCGGCAATGAGCCGAGGGTGCAGGCGGCGGCTGCCGCGGCGACGATGAGGAGAATCCGGCCGCGACGAGGCGCTGGCAGTGTCATGGAACGTCCTTTATGGACTGCGGGCCGTGCACGGCACGGCTTCGGGGCCGCAGCGGGGCGAGAGTGTCGCCGATCCGGTTGCGGGATGCCAGCGAGCGACTCCCGCTGAGGACATCGGCCTGGGGCCAGTTGGCGGTCACAAGGAGAGCTCCATGAACACGAGCCAATCGCGCACCGCGGGATCCAGCTCGTAGTAAGGCTCGATGCTGCGAAAGCCGAGGCGCTCGTAAAGCTGTTGCGCCTCGACCTGCCGCACGCTGGTATCGAGCCGCATCACTCTATAGCCCGCAGCCTGCGCCTCGCCGACGATGGCCCGCCCGAGCGCGCGGCCTATCCCTCTCCCCTGGAACTGCGGGTAGACGAACATGCGCTTCATCTCGCAGGCCGCTGCGTCGAGACGGCGGGACGCGACACAGCCGGCAGCGACGCCCTCGCAATGCGCCAGCAGCAGTGCGCCGTCGGGCGGCGAATAATCTCCCGGCAGCGCTGCGAGCTCCTGCTCGAAGGCATGTGCGTCGAAATAGGCATCGATCAGCTGCAGGTCCTGCACGTGCCGCTCGCGATGCCAGGACATGAACGAACGGATCAGCGCACGCACCTGATCCAGATGCTCCGCGGAGTGCGGCGTGAAGATCTCCATGCGGGGGCGATGGATCATATCTGCGGCACGGTGCTCAGCCCGCGCCGGCGTCGCGAGAGCAGCAGCACGCCGGCACCGAGCACGAGCCAGCTGCTGCCGGCGATCCTGGCGGGCGTCGCCATGTGGATGAGCACGTAGGCGAGAACCACGGATCCCGCGAGCGGCACGAGCAGGTGTCGCGGCCAGTCGCGGCTCCCGCAGCGGACGCGGTAGTGCACGATGACCGCCACGTGCAGCATCAGGAAGCCGAACAGCGCGCCGAAGTTCACCAGCGAC
>Ga0335078_10014680_pt1 | contig 11623 bp, 10 predicted proteins | sample Lox_Sample_32_FD_206711 | JGI IMG/M metagenome (GOLD analysis project Ga0335078, IMG submission 206711) | Soil microbial communities from Loxahatchee National Wildlife Refuge, Florida, United States - Lox_Sample_3.2 | ecosystem: Environmental > Terrestrial > Soil > Wetlands | place: USA...
TATCGCGCTCACCGGTCGCGACCAGCACGGCGCCCGAGCCGAAGAACAACAGGCTCTTGAACACCGAGTGGTTGAAGACGTGGAACAGCCCGGCGGTCAGCGAGAGCGCGGCGGCCGCGCCGAGCCGGTTGGCTTGGAAGGCGAGCGCGAGCCCGAGCCCGATGAAGATGATGCCGATGTTCTCGACCGTATGGTAGGCGAGCAGCCGCTTGAGGTCGTGCTCCATCAGCGCGTGGAGCACGCCCAGCACGGCCGTGACGCCCGCCACCACGAGCACGACCATGCCCCACCACGAGGCCGGCGAGCCCAGCAGGTCGAACACGATGCGCACGAAGCCGTAGACCGCGACCTTGGTCATGATGCCGCTCATCAACGCCGACACATGGCTCGGCGCCGCCGGATGCGCGAGCGGCAGCCACACGTGCAGCGGCACCAGCCCGGCTTTCGAGCCCGCTCCGAGCAGCGCCAACGCCAGCACGAGGCCGGCGACGAGCGCCGACGGATGCGCGGCGCGCATCGCGTCAAAGCTATATGCGCCGCCCGCCCCCGCGAGCAGGCCGAAGGCGAGCAGCAGGGCGAGTGTGCCGAAGCTCGCCATCAGCAGATACACGTAGGCGGCGCGCGCGTTTCCCGGTTCCCGGTGATGCGCCATGACGAGCGCCCACGAGCCGAGCGACATGAACTCCCACGACAACAGAAAGCTGAAGGCGTCGTCGGCGAGCACGACCAGGTTCATCCCGGCGAGGAACGCCGGGAAGAACGGCAGCACGCGGCCGGGCGCGTGCTCATGCCGGCCGTAGCCGAGACCGTACAGGCTGGCGAGTCCGCCGCCGAGATTGACGACCACGAGAAAGAAGCCGGCGAGCCGGTCGATGCGGAAGTGAGCGCCGATCCAGGGAAGGCCGACCGGCAGCGTCACGCTCGGCGGGGACGCCGACCCGGCGACCAGCTCGCGGCCGCCCGCGACCAGCGCGACCGCGGTCGCGGCCAGACAGACACCGTAGACGAACGCCGTCGCCGCCGGATGGCGGGGCCTGACGGCTCCGAGCACGGCCGTCGCGAGCAGCAGCCCGACGCAGGCCAGGCAGACGACGACGCTCATGCGGTGCCGACACCCTTGCGAACGGACGCGGCCGTTCGGGCGTGCCCGACGCTGGCGGCGAGTCGCGATGCCGTCGCCCTATCGCGATCAAGAATTTCCATCGTTTCCCGCGTTTACTTCACCAGTAGACCATTCATGATCATGTTTTAGATATCAAGAATTATGGGTGATCGGAAGTCCTAGCGGCCCGATTCTGACCGCGCTCTGGACGTCTCTGATAAGCTACATATCAAAGTTTCCGCATCATATCTGATCTGCACATCAATCTTGATAGTTCACACGTGAGCCCGTAAAAAGCGTGGCCAGCTGGCACGACCCAGGAGGCTCGAGGTGCTGACCGCTGCGCAGTTGAAGGCCGCTCGCGCTCTCGTCGGCTGGGAGCAGCGGACCCTGGCCGAAGCATCCGGCATTTCGGTGCCGACCATCCAACGCATGGAAGCCAGCAACGGCAACGTTCGCGGGGTCGTCGACACGCTCACGAAGGTGATGACGGCGCTGGAGAACGCCGGCGTCGAATTCATCCACGAAGGCATGGTCAGCCATGGCGGGGGCCGGGGTGTGCGATTGAGGCGACGCGCGGGAGAGCGCTAGCGCCGGGACCGCCTCAGCGGTTTCGCGGCCCGTGGAACGCGACGCGCGACGGCGCCATGACGCGATCACTCCAGCGGCTGCGACGTGAGAGCACGCGGCCGCGTGCGGGTCGTGGAGCGACCGCGCCGTCTCTGGAGCGTGCAGACGTGACTCCCTATACTGGCTGGAGAGTGAGACATAAGACCGCCCCGAATCCACTCCGTTCGGCCGTTCGTTCGTCGACCGTCGGCGGCCGCCGATCACAATACTGCCGCCGCGCGGCCCTGACGCGCCTCCGATGCTCGCCCTGACCGTCGGCGCGCTCGGCGCCCTCCTGGCGCTCGGGTGCGCCGGCGTCGGCACCACGCGTGCCCCGTTGCTCGCGGCATCGATCTACGTCGCCGCCGCCATCGTCTCGGCCGCGCTGGCGCTCATCGGCGCGATCCGACTCGCACTGCCGGTCGAGGCGGCGCCCGAGAGCCTGATCCTGCCGATCGGACTGCCATGGCTCGGACTCCATCTGCGCCTCGATGCGGTCTCGGCGCTGTTTCTCGTCATCGTGCACGCGCCGGCGACCGTGATCGGGCTGTTCGCCGCCGGCTATGCCCGGCACGAGCACGCGCAGGCGCGCGTGTTGCCGCTCTATCCCCTGTTCGTCGCGGCGATGACCGCGGTGCTGATCGCGGACGACGCCTACGCCTTCGTGCTTGCGTGGGAGCTGATGTCGCTCGCCTCCTGGGCGCTCGTGCTCGCCCATCACGACGAGGCCGACACCGCGCCAGCCGCCTGGCTCTATCTCGTCATCGCCGGCCTCGGCACCGTGTGCCTGATGGGCGCGTTCGGCGTGTTGGCGGCGGGCGCGGGGGCCTATGACTTCGCGAGCCTGCGCGCCGCGCATCTGTCGCCGCTCGCCGGCGCCGCCGTCGTGCTGCTCGTCTTGCTCGGCGCCGGCTCGAAGGCCGGCTTGATGCCGCTCCACGCCTGGCTGCCGCCCGCGCACTCGGCGGCGCCGACGCCGGTCTCCGCCTTGATGAGCGGCGTGATGACCAAGGTGGCGCTCTACGGCCTCATCCGGATGCTGTTCGATGTCGCGGGGCCGGTGCCTTGGGGCTGGGGCGCGGCGCTCACCGTGATCGGCGGTGCGAGCGCCGTGCTCGGGCTGCTCCACGCATTGGTCCAGACCGACATCAAGCGCCTGCTCGCCTACTCCACGGTCGAGAACCTCGGCATCGCCGCGATCGGCATCGGCCTCGCGCTGGTCTTCCGCGCGACCGGCCAGACGGCGCTCGCGACGCTCGCCTTGACCGCCGGCCTCTTGCATGCGATCAACCACGCGCTGTTCAAGAGCCTGTTGTTCTGCGGCACCGGCGCGATCGCCGTGGCGACCGGAACGCGCGACCTCGAACGGTTGGGCGGTCTGCTCGCGCGCGCGCCACTGCTTGCCCTCGGCATGCTCGCCGGCTGCGTCGCGATCGCTGGGCTGCCGCCGTTCAACGGCTTCGTCTCCGAGTGGCTGACGTTCCAGGCGATCCTGTCGAGTCCGCGTCTGCCGGAGCCGATGCTGCGCTTGGCCGTCCCGCTGGTCGGCGTTCTGCTCGCGCTCGCCGCGGCGCTCGCCGCGGTGTGCTTCGTGCGCGCCTTCGGCATCGCATTCCTCGGCCGGCCGCGCAGCCCCGAAGCCGCCGCGGCGCGCGCACCCGAGCGGTCGCTGATCTGGCCTGTGCTCGTCCTCGGCGCGGCCTGCCTGATCCTGGGCGTGCTGCCCGGCCTGGGCATCGGTCTGATCGATCCGGTGGCACGGACGCTCGGCCTGCCGGGCTTCCCCGGCGGCGGCGCGTTCGCGCTGACGGTCGGCCTGGGCAGCGGTCGCGCCGCGGTCTATAGCGGTCTCGCGCTGCTGCTCGCCGCCGGCGTGCTCGGCCTGATCGTCACGCTGGCGCTGCGGCGCTTCTCGCCGACGCCGGCCCGGCGCGGCGCGGCCTGGGATTGCGGCTTCCCGGAGGCGAGCCCGACGACGCAATACACCGCGAGCAGCTTCAGTCAGCCGCTGCGCCGGGTGTTCGGACCGGCGTTCATGGCGCGCGAGCGCGTCGACATGCCGAAACCGCTCGAGACGCGCGCAGCCGGTTTCGCCGTGCAGGTCGCCGACCCGATCTGGAGCGCGCTCTACCGGCCGGCCGCGCGCCTCGTCGAGGCGCTCGCCGAGCGCATCAACGTCGTGCAGTTCCTGACCATCCGACGCTACCTCTCGCTCACGTTCGGCGCGCTCGTGCTGCTCATGATCGTCGTGGCGTTCGGCACATGAGCGGCGTCCTGTTCCAGATCGTCCAGTTCGCCTTGACGGCGGCGCTGGCGCCGCTGGTCACCGGGCTGGTGCGCCGCGTCAAGGCGCGGCTCTACGGCCGCATCGGCCCTTCGCCGCTCCAGCCCTATCGCGACCTGTGGCGGCTCCTGCGCAAGGAGCCGGCGTCCGCCCAAACCGCGTCGCCGCTGTTCTTCGCCAGTCCTGCGGTCGCCTTCGTTGCGCTCTGGCTCGCCAGCGGCCTGATCCCGACCTTCACGACCGACCTCGCGCTGGCCTCGGCTGCCGATCTCATCGCCCTGGTCGCGCTGCTCGCGCTGGCGCGCTTCGCCACCGCGCTCGGCGGGCTGGATGTCGGCACCGCCTTTGGCGGCATCGGCGCCAGCCGCGACATGATGATCGCGGCGCTCGCCGAGCCCGCGATCCTGATGGTGATCTTCACCTTGTCGCTGATCGCGGGCTCGACCGGGCTGATTCGGATCATCGGCTTCATGCTGGGCGGCGGCGTCGGGCTCGAGATCTCGCTGTCGCTCGCCCTGATCGCGCTGCTCATGATCGCGATCGCCGAGAACGGCCGCATCCCGATCGACAACCCCGCCACCCATCTCGAACTCACCATGGTCCACGAGGCCATGGTTCTGGAGTATTCGGGCCGACATCTGGTGCTCGTCGAAGCCGCGCAGATGCTGAAGCTGCTCCTCTATTTGTCGCTGGTCGGCGCGATCTTCGCACCCTGGGGCATCGCCGAGACCGACACGCCCGACGGTCTGATGGCCGGCCTGGTCCTTTATCTCATGAAGCTTGCCGTCGGCGCCGCCGGGCTCGGCCTGTTCGAGGTCGCGATCGCCAAGATGCGCGTGTTCCGCGCCACCGAGTTCCTGGGCGGCGCGCTGCTGCTCGCCCTGCTGGCGACGATCTTCCGGCTGATCGCGGAAACCATCTGATGGATCAGTTGAGCCTCGCTGCATTCGACTACGACGTCGCCCATCTGGCGAGCGCGTTGGTGCTGCTGGCCGCGTTCGGCCTGCTCTACCAGCGCCGACTGCCCGGCATGATCAACCTGTTCGCGCTGCAATCGGCGGCGCTCGGCACGGCGGCAGCGTGGCAGGCCTGGATGCAGGACGCCACCCAGCTCTACGCGACCGCGGCGATCGTCTGGACCCTCAAGGCCGGCGCGGTGCCCGTCGGATTGCACTGGCTGATCCGCCGGCTGCACAGCACCCGGACGGTCGAGACCGTGCTCGGCATCGGGCCCACCATGCTGGCGGGCGTCGGCCTGATCGCGCTCGCCGTCTTGATGGTGACGCCGATCGGCGCCACGCGCTCGGCGCTGACGCGCGAGGAGCTCGCGCTCGCGCTCTCCGTGATCCTGCTCGGGCTCCTGATCATGATCACGCGGCGCCATGCGGTCAGCCAGGTGATCGGCTTCATGTGCATCGAGAACGGCGTCACCCTGGCGGTGGTCGGCGTCAAGGGCATGCCGCTCGTGGTCGAGATGAGCGTCGCGTTCTCCGTGATGGTCGCCTGCATCCTGTTCGGCATCTTCTTCTTCCATATCCGCGAACGCTTCGACACGCTCGATCTGCACTTCCTCGAGAGCTTCCGGGGCGAGGATCGATGACGGTGCTCGCCCTGCTGCTGCTCGTACCCACCGGAGCGGCGGTGCTGCTCGCCTTCGTGCGCGAGGACACGTTCGCCGCGCTGCTCAACGTCGCGGCTTGCGCCGGCACGTTCGCGATCAGCTGCGCACTGCTGCTCGACCGGCCGCCGGTCACCGAGCTGTGGCTGGTCGACGACTTCAACGCCTACCTGATCGTCCTCACCACCTTCGTGATGACGACGACCGCGGTGTTCTCGGCCGGCTACATGGCCCGCGAGGTCGCGGCGGGTCATCTGCCGCGCGGCGCGCTGCGCGTCTATCACGCGCTCTACCAGGCGCTCAACGGCGCGATGCTGCTCGCCATGGTGGCGAACAACATCGGTCTGCTCTGGGTCGCGATCGAGGCGGCGACCTTGATCACGGTCGTCATGGTGAGCCTGTCGCGCACCCGCGAGTCGATCGAGGCGGCGTGGAAATACTTCATCCTCGGCTCCGTCGGCATCGCGCTGGCGCTGTTCGGCACGGTGCTCGTCTATCTGGCGGCGCAGCCGGTGATCGGCGGCGGCCTCGAGGCGATGGCCTGGACCGCGCTCCAGGCCCGCGCGCAAGGCTTCTCGCCGGCCGTGCTCGATCTCGCCTTCGTGTTCCTGCTGGTCGGTTACGGCACCAAGGTGGGGCTCGCGCCGGTGCACGCCTGGCTGCCCGACGCCCACGCCGAGGGCCCGACCCCGGTCTCGGCGGTGCTCTCGGGATTGCTGCTCAACACCGCGCTCTACGCGCTCTTGCGCTTCAAGATGGTGCTCGCGGCGAGCGGCGCCGCGGCGACCCCCGGGCCGCTGATGATCGCGCTCGGCCTGGGCTCGCTCCTGTTCGCCGGCCTGATGCTCTATCGGCGCCGCGACCTCAAGCGCTTCTTCGCCTACTCGTCGATCGAGCACATGGGCATCATGACGTTCGCCTTCGGGCTCGGCGGCGTGCTGGCGAATTTCGCCGGGCTGCTCCACATGGCGGCGCACAGCCTCGTCAAGTCGGCGATCTTCTTCGCGGTCGGCGGCATCACCCAGCTCAAAGGCACGCGCCAGATCGCCGGCCTGTCCGGCATCACGGTCAGCCATCCGGCGCTCGGCTGGGGTCTCGTGCTCGCCGTGGTCGCGATCGCAGGCGCGCCGCCGTTCGGCATCTTCACGTCCGAGTTCCTGATGGTCACCTCGGCGTTCCCGCGCGCGCCGGCGCTCGGCGTGCCGTTCGCGCTCGGGCTCCTGATCGGCCTCGCCGCGCTGGCGCTGCGCCTCCAGCACATCGCCTTCGGCGCCGCCACGCCGTCCACCAGCCCGCGCGCCCATGCCACCGCCGTGGTGCCGCTCTACGTCCATGTCGGCCTGGCGCTGATCGCCGGCCTGTGGTTGCCCGCGACCCTCGCCGCCTGGTTCGGCGCGGTCGCCCGGCTACTGGGCTGACGCGATGAGCAGCCCTCCCGCCCTGCTCGACTGGATCGCCAAGACCGCGGGCTGCTGGCCGGCGATCGCCTCGCACCATCCGGTGCCGCGCCACGCGCTCGACGGCGATGCGTGGGCCGAGCTGATCGCGACCTTGGCGGCGACCGATTGGGAGCTGCTCGGCCTGTGGGGCGACACCGACACCGTCCACGTCGCGCTGCGCGACCCGGACCCCGGGACCATGGCGGTGCTCAGCCGCCACTGCCCCGACAAGACCTTTCTCTCCCTCGGTCACGTGCGGCCCGGCGCGATCCGCCTCGAGCGCGCCGCCGCCGATCTCCACGCGCTGATCTCGACCGACGGTCCGGATCGCCGACCTTGGCTCGATCACGGACGCTGGGAGAGCTCGCGCCTGTTCGCCGCCGCGCCCTACGCGTTCCTGCCCGTCGAGGGCGCGGGCGTGCACCAGATCCCGGTCGGGCCGGTGCACGCCGGTATCATCGAGCCCGGCCACTTCCGCTTCCACTGCAACGGCGAGACCGTGGTCCGCCTGGAGGCCCGGCTCGGCTACGTGCACAAGGGCGTCGAGAGCCTGATGGCCGGCAAGCCGCCGTTCGACGCCGTCAAGCTCGCCGGCCGGATCTCGGGCGACAGCACGGTCGCCTACGCGCTCGCCTTCTCGCGCGCCGTCGAGGCCGCGACCGGCGCCGCGGTGCCGCCGCGTGCGGTCGAGCTGCGCGCGCTGATGGCCGAGATCGAGCGCATCGCCAACCATCTGGGGGACGTCGGCGCGATCGCCAACGACGCCGGCTTCGCGCTGCTCCAGGCCGAGTGCTCGCGGCTGCGCGAGCTGACCCTGCGTGCCTCGGCCGCCTGTTTCGGTCATCGGCTCATGATGGACGCCATCGTGCCCGGCGGCGTCGCGACAGACCTCAGAGCCGGCGGCGAGCGGCTCGGCGTGCTGGTCGGCCAGCTCGAGCCCCTGCTCCGCAACGTTGTCCAGATCTACGGCGACAAGCCGTCGCTGCTCGACCGCACCACCAACACGGGCATCATCGCCCCCGAGCTGGTGCAGTGCTTCGCGGCCGGCGGCTATGTCGGGCGCGCGTCCTCCCGAGGCTTCGACGCGCGCAAGTCGCCCGGCTATCCGCCCTACGACGCGTTGACGTTCGATATCCCCGTGCGGCGCTACGGCGACGTTCACAGCCGGGTCACCGTCCGGCTCGAGGAGCTGGCGCAGAGCCTCGAGCTGGTGCGCCAACTGCTCGATCGGCTCGCGAGCCCGGCCGGCGGGTCGGTGCTGCGCGCCGCGCTGCCGACGGGCGGCGGCGAAGGCCTGGCGCTGGTCGAAGGCTTCCGCGGCGACCTGCTCGCATGGGTACGGATCGGCGGCGATGGGCGCGTGGTCCGCGCGCACCTGCGCGACCCCTCGTGGTTCCAATGGCCGTTGCTGGAGGCGGCGATCGAGGGCAACATCGTCGCGGACTTCCCGCTGTGCAACAAGAGCGTCAACGGCTCCTACTCCGGACACGACCTGTGAGGGACGCGCACCCGCCATGTGGAAACTGATCGCCCGCAATGTGCTGACACGGCCGGTGACCGAGCGCGCGCCGCCGGTCAGCCAGGAGGCGTTGGCCGAGCTGGCCGCCAAGGTCGACAAGGCGGCCCGCGCGCGGCTCGGACGCAGCCTGAGCATCCGCCAAGTCGACGCCGGCAGCTGCAACGGCTGCGAGCTCGAGATCCATGCGCTCAACAATCCTTTCTACGACATCGAGCGCTTCGGCATCCGCTTCGTCGCCTCGCCGCGCCATGCCGACGTCCTGCTGGTGACCGGCCCGGTCACCGCCAACATGGCCGAAGCGCTGAAGCGCACCTACGACGCGACGCCCGATCCGAAATGGGTGGTCGCGACCGGCGATTGCGCGCGCGACGGCGGCATCTTCGCGGGCAGCTACGCGGTGGTCGGCGGTGTCGACGAGGTGGTGCCGGTCGACCTGCACATCGGCGGCTGCCCGCCGACGCCGACCCAGCTCCTGTCGGGGCTGCTCGCGCTGCTCGAGCACGTCGAGCGCGGCGGCAAGCCGGCTTAGCGCGATCGGCGCGTGACGCTGCCGCGTCTCTATACCGACCTCGCATCCTGGTGGCCGCTGTTCTCGCCGCCCGCGCTGCATGCCGAGGAGGCGGCGTGGATCTTCGAACAGCTGGGTGAAGTCCTGGGTCGCCCGCCGGCGCGCATCCTCGAGCTGGGCTCGGGTGGCGGCAACACCGCGTCGCATCTGGCCAACCGGGCCGCGATGACATTGGTTGACCCCTCGCCCGCGATGCTCGACGTGAGCCGGCGCCTCAACCCGGCGGCGACGCACGTCGAGGGCGACATGCGCACGGCGCGCCTGGGCGCGCGCTTCGACGCCGTGATGATCCACGATGCGATCATGTACATGACGACCGAGGCGGACCTGGTCGCGGCGCTCGCCACAGCGCGGGCCCATCTCGATGCGGACGGCGTGCTGATCGCGTTGCCCGACTACGTCGCCGAGACCTTCAAGCCACATGTCGAGACCGGCGGCCAGGATGCCGAGGACGGCACCAGCATCCGCTACATCTCGTGGATCCAGTCGCCGGCGCCGGGCGCGACGGCGCACGCCGTCGACCTCGCGATCCTGCTCAGGATGGCCGACGGCATGGTCGAGGCGGTGCACGATCACCACGTTTTCGGGCTGTTTCCGCGCGCCCGGTGGTGCGCGGCCTTCGAGCGCGCCGGCTTCGCGGCGCCCGCCGTAACCCGCGATTGGTGGCAACGCGACGTCTTCCTCGCCAAACCGTTGAGGAATTGACCGGCAATCGTGCGATTTTTGTTCCAAATCAGCACCATTCTTATCTTAGTCCATAACGAATCTTGCTTATGGACGACCCAACACTGGCCGTTACCCTGACTCTGGACGATCAGGGAACGACCAAGCCAACGCATGCCGCTTCGCTCCCGTACTGCGCGCGTCCTGGTGGTCGAGGATGACCCGGCGATCGCGCTCGGACTGCGTCTGCTGCTCGACGACTGGGGCTACGTGGTGACCGGCGTCGCGGCCAGTGGCGAGAAAGCGCTCGCGCTGGCGGCCCTCGGCCCGCCCGATCTCGTCCTGATGGACGTCCGGCTCGATGGACGCATGGACGGCATCGCGACCGCGGCGGCGCTGCGCGTCGAGCATGCCGCGCCGATCCTGTTCCTGACCGCGCAATCGGACGCGCCGACCGCCGCGCGGCTCGCCGATGCTGACGGCCTGCTCTTGAAGCCCGTGGCACCCACGGAGCTGCGCCGCATGGTCGATCGGCTGGCGCAGGGCCGCCCCGCCGCCGCCGCACCGCGCGCGCAATCCGGTCTGCGCTAGCCGAGCCGCGCCCCGGCGGCTACGGTTGGCGGCGGGTCGCCGCGCGACCGCGATCACGTCAGGGAGGCAGTTCATGGATGTCCGCGCAGCGGTCGCGCACAAGGCAGGCGCGCCCCTCACCATCGAAACGGTGCGGCTCGAGGGTCCGCGCGCCGGCGAGGTGCTGGTCGAGATCAAGGCGACCGGCGTGTGCCACACCGACGAGTTCACCTTGTCGGGCGCCGACCCCGAAGGCCTGTTCCCGACCGTCCTCGGCCACGAGGGCGCCGGCGTCGTCGTCGAGGTCGGCGCCGGCGTCACCAGCGTCAAGCCGGGCGATCATGTGATCCCGCTCTACACGCCGGAATGCCGACAGTGCGAATACTGCCTCAGCCGCAAGACCAACCTGTGCCAGGCGATCCGCGTCACGCAGGGTCAGGGCGTGATGCCGGACGGCTCGAGCCGCTTCTCGCTCGGTGGCCAGAAGCTCTACCACTACATGGGCACGTCGACCTTCGCGAACGCCACGGTGCTGCCCGAGATCGCCGTCGCCAAGATCCGCCAGGATGCGCCGTTCGACAAGGTCTGCTACATCGGTTGCGGCGTGACGACCGGGATCGGCGCGGTGATCAACACGGCCAAGGTCGAGCCGGGCGCCAACGTCGTCGTGTTCGGGCTCGGCGGCATCGGGCTCAACGTCGTGCAGGGCGCCCGCATGGCCGGCGCCAACATGATCGTCGGTGTCGACCTCAATCCGGCGCGCCGCGCGCTCGCCGAAAAGTTCGGCATGACGCACTTCGTGAACCCGCGGGACGCGGGGAAAGATCTCGTCGCCCACCTGGTCGACCTGACCAAGGGCGGCGCCGACTACAGCTTCGAGTGCATCGGCAACACCGACGTGATGCGTCAGGCGCTGGAGTGCTGCCACAAGGGCTGGGGCGTCAGCGTGATCATCGGCGTCGCCGGCGCCGGCAAGGAGATCGCGACGCGGCCGTTCCAGCTGGTCACCGGCCGCGTCTGGAAGGGCACCGCGTTCGGCGGCGCGCGCGGCCGCACCGACGTGCCCAAGATCGTCGACTGGTACATGGAGAAGAAGATCAACATCGACGATCTGATCACCCACACGATGCCGCTCGAGCGCATCAACGAGGCGTTCGACCTGATGCACGCCGGCAAGTCGATCCGCAGCGTCGTGGTCTACTGAGGCGCTCCGCGTCATCCGCCGAGGAACGCCGCGCGGATCGCCGGATC
>Ga0335078_10014681_pt1 | contig 11623 bp, 5 predicted proteins | sample Lox_Sample_32_FD_206711 | JGI IMG/M metagenome (GOLD analysis project Ga0335078, IMG submission 206711) | Soil microbial communities from Loxahatchee National Wildlife Refuge, Florida, United States - Lox_Sample_3.2 | ecosystem: Environmental > Terrestrial > Soil > Wetlands | place: USA: Florida...
GATGGCCAGCAGGATTCCGCCGCCGCGGCACCGCCATCCGGAATCAAATCGGAGGAGACCAAGCCTGGCCGTCCTGGTTGACGTCGAGGTACCGGCTGGAATGGGGCACATCGCGTGCGAGTCTGGCCGAACGCCGTCGGCGAGTCAAAAGCGAGAAGAATTTCATTAATTCAGATAACGACCCTGATAAGCGGGTCATCGGGAGGCAGCCCCGGCGCGGCTCCGGCCACAGCGGCGTGGCGCCGTTACCGGCGTTCTACCCGGCGGGCGTGCGGACGGGGCGCCGCGACACGCGCGGCGCCGAGGAAGACCAATGCCAGGGCGAACCACGCCGGGAACGCGCCGCCGCCGCCGCTGCCGCCGCCGCCGGAGGATCCGCTGGCGGACGCCGGCGTGGCCGCGGGGTTGACCGTGAGCGTCGCGAGGTTGCTCGTCGCCGAGCCGGCCGTGTTGGTGACGGTCACGGTGTAGGAGCCAGCATTGGCCGCCTGGGCGCCGACGATGGTGTACGTGTTCGCGGTGGCGCCGCTGAGCGGGGTCCCGTTGAAGCTCCACTGATACAGGAGCACCGGCGAGCCGGTCGCGGTCACGGAGAATGATACGGTGTCTCCCGCCGTCACGGTCTGGCTTTGCGGCTGTGTGGTGACTGTGGGCACGGCCAGCGGCACGCATTCGCGGATGGTGTGGTTGTTGGTGTCGGCGACGTAGACGTTGCCACTGGCGTCCACCGTGACGCCGGTGGGATAGAAGAAGCGCGCGGCGGTGCCGGTGCCGTCCGCGTTGCCGCTGGTGCCGACCAGACCGGCCACGGTGGCGACGACGCCCGCCGGCGTCACCTTCCGGATCGCGTGATTGTCGGTGTCGGCGACAAAGAGGTTGCCGGCGGTATCCACGATGAGATCCGCGGGAAACTGAAAGCGCGCCATGCTGCCCGGGCCGTCGGCGCCACCGCTGGTGCCGGCGAGGCCGGCGAGCGTGGTGACCGCGCCGGCCGGCGTGATCTTGCGGATGGTGTGATTGGCGGCGTCCGCCACGTACAGGTTGCCGGAGCTGTCGACCGTCACGCCCTCGGGGACGTTGAAGCGGGCGGCGGTGCCGGTGCCGTCGGCCGAGCCGCTGACGCCCGCCAGGCCGGCGACGGTCGTCACTCCGCCGGCCGGCGTGATCTTGCGGATGGTGTCATTGCCGGCGTCGGCGACGTACAGATTGCCGGCGCTGTCCACGTTCACATCGGAGGGCGAGGCGAATTGCGCCGCGGTGCCGGTGCCGTCGGCGCTGCCGCTTTGGCCGGCCTGTCCCGCCACGGTGGAGACGGCGCCGGCGGGCGTGATCTTGCGGAGGGTTTCGTTGTCGGTGTCGGCGACGTAGACGTTGCCCGCGTTGTCGACGGTGATGCCAGTGGGCGCATTGAAGCGCGCGGCGGAGGCGGTGCCGTCGGTGCTGCCGGTGGTGCCGGCGAGGCCGGCGAGCGTGGAGACGACGCCGGCGGGCGTGATTTTGCGGATGGTGTTGTTGCCGGTGTCGGAGACGTAGACGTTGCCGGCGCTGTCGACGGTCACGTCCGCCGGATCGGTGAAGCGGACGGCCGTGCCGGTGCCGTCGGTGCTGCCGCGGTTCCCCGCGGAGCCGGCCAGCGTCGTGACGACCAGCGGGTTGCTGACGACGAGCGCGGCCGGCGGCGCGGAGGTGACCGAGCCGTTGGTGTTGCTCACGACGCACTGGAACAGATCGCCGCTCATCGCCATGGTGACGGCGCTCACGGTCAGCGTGCCGGAGGCAGAGCCGCTGTAGCTGCCGCCGTCGGCGACGTTGGCCCAGGTGCTGCTGCCGGCCGGTTCGCGCTGCCACTGATACGAGGGCAGCGGGCTGCCGGTGGCCGTCACGGTGTAGACCGCGTTCTGGCCCGGCGTGATGGTCTGGCTCGCCGGCTGGATCAGGATTTGCGGGCTGGCGGTTTGCGGCGCGAGCGTCTGGACCAGCAGCGACATGACCGGCGTGCCGACGCCGGTGACCAGGTCATAGCCGGGCCCGGCGCTGTAGAGGCCGTTGTTGCCGCTCGTGATGTCGCGCAGGCTGGTGGTGCCGATCAGCGGATAGATTTTCGGACCGAGGATCCCCAGCGGATCGAGGCCGGCGCCGGCGCGGGCCTGGTTGAGCAGCGCACCGAAGCCCGCCCAGACCGGGGCGCTCACACTGGTGCCGCCGAAAATCACGCCGCTGCCGTTGAGCACGATGTAGCACCCGAGGTTGGGATCGGAGGTCGACGCGACGTCCGGCACCAGCCGCATGCTGCCCGCCGGCACGCCCGGACCGGTTTGCCACGACGGTCGCGGAAATACCTGGCTGACGCCGCCGCCGCTGGCGGCGAATCCGGAACTGACCTGGCTGATCGACCAGCCGGTTTCGGTGGCCTCGTTGCCCGTGCCGGGATCCAGCGTCAGGCTCGTGCCGCCGACGCCGGTCACGCTCGGATCGCTGGCGGGGTGCGACGGGTTCGCCGGCGACGACGCGCTGTACCCGCCGGTGCTCGGGTTGGGGTTGGAGCCGCCGTCGCCCGAGGACGCGAAGATCGTGACGCCCCGCGCCGCCAGCGACGCGAAGATTTGCTGGTCGCTCTGAAGCTCGCTGGTCGTGGTCTGGTTCTCATTGATGCCGAAGGAAAGATCGAGCTGGTGCAGCCCCGGATTCGTCGACGTGTCATCGTAGACTTCGCGGTACGCCTGGCTGAGATAGGAGGACCGCAAGTCGGTCGTGGCGTAGATCCGGACCTTGGCGCCCGGGGCGATCGAGCTCGTCAACTCCGCGTCGATGGTGGCCTCGCTGGCGTCGATGCCGGAGAGCGAGCCGCTGATCACCTGGATCTTGGTGATGTTGCCCAGCGACTGGCTGACGCCGCACTGGGTCCAGAACATGGTGAGGTCGCTGTCGGCGGGAAACGTGTCGATCACGATGGCGATGATCTGGCCCGTGCCGGTCAGGTTCGTGTTGTTGGCGCTGTAGGCTCTGAGGATCTGGGAGGGAATATACGGCGCAGCGTTGGAGGTGAGCGAAAACGGCCGCGCCATCGACGCGGTGGCCATCTTGTGCGGATGAAACTCCGGCTGCAGGCCGTTGAGGCCGAGCAAGGCCGGCGCCAGGCTCGTGGGCACGCTGGGCGCCGACACCGCCGAGGTGTATTCCCCGCCCTCGAAGCCGACGCGGGCGAAGCTCATCTGGAACACGTCCTGGAGCTGGCGGGCCGTCCCGCGCACGAAGACGCTCAGCCGGGTGGAATCCTCGGCGGTGATCGTGAGCCCCTCGGCGTTGAGCCACGCCACCACCGCGGCGTAATCGGCCGGCAGCGGGAAATATTTCGCGGCCATCTCGCCGGCGGAAATGAGCTCGCCGCGGGCGATCCGGGCCTGCAGCTCGGCGAAGTTCCGCATCCGCAGCGCCACCTCGAAGTCCAGCGGCGCGGCCGACTCGGCTGCGGTCAGCGCGGCCCGCACGATCGCGGCGCGGCGGGGATCGAGCGGCACGCCCGGCGTGGCCGCGGGAATGGCCCGGATGCTGTCGGGGCAGGCCACCCGCAGGCCTTTGCCCGCCTGCGCGGCCAGCGGCGCGGCCACCAGCAGCAGGGCCACCAACAGCGCGATCCCGCGGATGCGGCGCGGGGCGGGGCGGCCGGGAGTTTCCCTGCAACCGGGATGGAAGGGGGGCATTTGACCCAGTTTACGGGGGCATGCAGGGTGGAGTCAAAGGGCCGGTGGTGTCCCCGCCTCTGACAGCGGTCTCAGGCGCAGGATTCAAAAAATATTCACATGCCCGGGACCCCCTCCGCGGCGGCCGGGGCGACGGGCTCAGGGACGCCGGCGAAAAACGCCGTACGCGACCTCGGCGTACACAAAGCGCATCCCGGGGCGGACCGGCGCCGCGCGGACCCGGTCGCTGACGTCGAAGACTCTCATCAGTTCGTATTGCGGCGCGAGGGTGGGCGACTTGCTCATCAGCATGGCCTCAAATCCCCGGGCGACGATCCACCGCGGTTTGAGGACCTCCGCCGTCTCGAGCCAGGTATAGCCCAGGCGGGTGCTGAGCGTCCGCCGCGCCGCCACCACCTCGGGCGCAACCAGCCCGGGCCAATCGAGCATCTTGCACTGGCTGTAATAGCCGATGTAGCCCAGCGGCTCGAGGTACACGGCCTCGCCGCGGGCGACGTGGTCCTTCAGCCACAGGCCGATCAGCCGCCGGTTGCCCCACTCGATCACTTCCTGGTCGATGCGCAGCGGGACCAGGGAGGTTGTGAACAGATACCCAAGGAATCCGACGAGCGCCGCCCCGGCCAGCGCCGCGACACCCCGGGCGACCCGGACCCGCCGCAGCGAGCCGGTGGCGGTGAGCGCCGCGCAGACCAGCGTCAGCAGGCTCGTGAAGGCCAGCGGCGGATAGTACCAGGGCGCGAACTGGGCGACCGCGCTCGCGTAGAGGAGATAGCCGCAGACCAGGAATGAAAACAGCGAGGCCATCCGGCCCAGGCGGTCGCGCGTCGGCAGCAGCCAGTACAGCACCGCGACGAGCGCGAGCAGCAGTTCGACGTCGTGCGTCCACGCCGGCCAGGTGCCCACGCTGCCGTCGAGCAGATCGTAGACCGGAGCCAGGATCGTGGTGAGCACGTCCGGCGCCTTGCGCAGGCCGCCCACGAGCGACGTGGTCAGGCTCCAGGCCGAGTTCGGGATGCCTTCGACGCCGAACTTCGCCACCACGGTGTGGGGCACGGGGGAGCCGTAGTAGGTCCAGGTGAAAAGGAACCACGGCAGATAGAGCAGGGCGCACACGGCGGCCGACTTCAGGAACGCCCGGACCAGATCCCGGCGTCCCTGCGGGGCGAACGCCAGCGCGGCGCCGGCGAGGGCGGCGATGTAGACGAAGGCGTCGGGCCGGCTGTACATCAGGCCCGCCCACAACACGCCGCCGAGGACGGCGCGCCCCGGCCAGTTGCGATAGGCGAGGGCAAACGCCGGCCCAAGGAAGCCCAGCACGAGGCCGGCCTCCTGACCGCTCATGGAGAAGGCAGTGGTCTTGATTTCGAGGACGGCAAGCAGGGGGAACAGCAGCCCGGCGTAGTAGCCCGGACTCGGGGCGGCATGTTCGGCGGTGAAGAGGCGCGCCACGGCCGTCAGGGCCGCCGCGAGCCCGGCGAGGGAGACCAGCCGGAACAGCCAGAGCGGAACGGTGTAATCGGAGGCGCCGGTCAGCCACGCAAACAACGCTGGCAGCAGCGCATTCAGCGGAGAGGTGAAACCGTAGACGTGCTCGCCGGGGGTGTAGACCAGGCCGTGGCCGCGCGCGAGATTCTCGCTGAAACGGTAGGTGATCAGAAAGTCCTCCCACGCGAGCCTGGTGTAGAACGCAAAGAAAAGGGGAATCAGGAGGCTGGCGCCGACCGCCACCCGCACGGCCGCGGGGCGCTCGAGCCACGGTCCGAGGGCGCGCCAACGCGCCCGCCAGAAGTCAGCATGGAACAGCGGGGTCATGGTTTGGAGGGCGGGATCGCCGGTGGCGGGCCGCCGGCAGTCTGCCGCCCGGCGCGGGACATTTCAAGGCGCGCCGGCGTGACCGCCCAGTACCGCCGGCAAAAAATCGTGGCCGTATGGCGGCGGCGGGCCGTCCAGCGCCTTCGCCAGGTCCGCGTCGGTGAGCCGGTAAACGAGGATGGAGTAGTCGATGTTGGCGTCCGGCTTCCGCTCCCGCAGGAACGCCGTCAGCCGGGCGAAGCGGCACATGTCGTAGAAGGTCAGGGTCAGCTGCCATTCCGGCAGGGTGTGCTGACCCAGCGCGGCGAGGCGGACCTTCGCCTCGGGGCTGAGCAGCGGCCGCACGCGGGCGGCCAGCGTCTGGTAGGCCTCCTCGTACCGCCGGTTCCACGGCCCGAGCGGCCCCTGCACCTGATACATCACCGGCTGCAGCATCGAAGCGCTGATCAGATAGGTGCCGCCGGTGAGCCGCAGGGTGTCGGGATTCTGCAGCAAGGCCAGGCCGATCTGGTTGGTGCCGGTGCGCCCCTCGCCGACGATGTTGTAATCGGGGTGCGCCCGCAGGAGCTCGGCCAGGCGCGCGCGCAAGCCGTCGACCGGGAGCTGGACGGCCATCAGGGGCGGCGGGTTGTCCTGGCCGAGAAAGGAATAGAGATACCGGACGCGCTGGGCGGACGACAGGTAGTAGTTGGGACTGGCGCTGCCGAAATAGGACAGGTACACGGGGCCGGTCGTCGGATGGCGTTCGAGGTAGTGCTCCACGCCCGGCAGGTCCTGGCCCCAATCCAGCGAACTGTCGACGAGATGCCGGTAGGCGCGGGCCGGTCCGCCGGCGAAGCAATTGAAATACGCGAGGTAGTCGGGGAAAAAGGCCAGCACCTGCACCGCCAGCGCCGCGACCAGCAGTGCGAGCACCGCGCCGAGGAGGCGGGCGGGCTTGGAGCTGGCGGCCGTGCGGATGACGCGGCTCGCGCCGAGCCAGCCGTCCAGCCACCAGGCCGCCGCCCCCGCCAGAACGAACATCGGCGGATAGGCCGGCATCAGGTGACGATGGCCGATGTTCAGGTGCCCCAGCATCGCGGCTGCCCAGTAGACGCCGAGGAGCGCCCAGAGGGGGAGCGTCTCATACCAGCCCGGGCCGGCGGCGCCGGGGTCCGTTTCCCGCCGGCGCACGAGCGCCGCCGCGATGGCGAGGCCGAGGATGGCGAACATGACGGGCGGCGTTTTGACGAGGAAGGTGTACGGGAAGAACCACCACCAGCCGCCGAGGCTGACCTCGCCGTTGAGGAACGCATTGCGCAGGTGCGAGAACCGCAGCATGTAGCTCTGGCCGTAGAGATACGCCTCGGGCAGCAGTTGATGGCGCCGGAAAAAGTCGATCACGCGGGCCGTCCATTCCGGCGGCGGCGCGGTTATCTTTTGCTCCAGCGCCTGCGTTTGGGCCGGGGTGAGCACGTTCTGGCGGAGATACTCCAACGCCTGCAGATGGGCCGGCGCCCACCACTCGGTCTGCAATTCCGGCCGCTGCAGCAGCTTCTCCACGGTCGTCGTTTGGGCGGGGTCCAGATCGAGCTGGCTGAGGAGCGTGAGGGGATCCGGCTTGCCGAGCAGGACCTCCCACCGGTAGAAGAGCTGGCCGCCGCCGCCGGCGGGAGCAAACGCGGCGAAGCGGAATCCGAACGAGGCCCAGATCACGATGACCACGATGAGCCCGTGCACGAGCGCCGCGCCGGCGAAGGCGAGCCCCTGCTCCCCGCGGCGCGCCAGCGTGCAACGCCACGGACCCAGCGCCACCGGGAGCGGCCGACGGGCGATCAGCCGCGCCGCCAGCAACAGCAGCGCGATCGGGACGATCAGCGGCGCCGACATCTTGGTGACAAACAGCGCCCCCAGCGCGAGCGCGCTGCCCAGAAGCCGGGCCGTCGTCAGACGGTGCAGCACGGCCCAGATCCCGGCGACCGCGGCGAGAAAGAAGAGCGCGACGGCCGTGTCCGTCGTGACGAGGGCGCCGTTGGCCAGAAAGGACGGGCTGAACACGAAGAGCAGCAATGAAAGCAGGCCGCCCGCCGGGCCGAAGAGGTGGCGGGACCAAATCCACACCAGCGCCCCGAGCGCCACCGCCAGCAGCCCGCACACGGCCCGGCTGCGTCGCAGCATGCCGGTGGCGTCATTGCCCATTTGGTAGAGCCACTGGTAGCCCAGCGCCCAGACATTCGAGCCGCGCCACGCGGCGGTCTCGAGCGGCGGGAAGGGGTATTTGCCGGTCAGCAGCGGCAGGGCGGCGAGACGCTGCGGCAGATTGCCGTTTTCGGGATCGAGGCGGTAGTCGTTGTACCGCCAGTAGGTGTAACCGGCGGTCACGCCGCCGAGTTCATCGAACGTCTGGCTCTTGTGCCACAGGCTGGCCGCGAGCAGCACCCAGAAGCCTGCGAGCAGCGCCGCCGCGCCCGCCCGACCCGTCAGCCAGCGCCACCAAGGCGGATCGGGCGGTGGCGCCACCATGGGGGCGGCCGACGAAGCGGCAGGGGCGGGGGACGGATCCATGGTCGGAGCGGGGCTCGACGCAGAAAGGCACTGTCAGCCGCCACGGCCAAGGCGAGCCAATTCCCGACCCCAAGCACACCTTGACAATGGCCGGTTCGCTTCCTCCTTTGAGAGCTGGTGTCCGGCCGTCTGCGGCATCCCCCCCATCTCATGCATCGCCATCGTCCGCCCTCGCCGCCTCTGGCCGTCCGGAGCGCAAACCCGCCGGACCTTTGATGCCCCTGTCGCCTCCGCGACGCGTCGCGCTCCGGCGCGGCGGTTGCAGAACGAGCTTTTGTCCCCCCGAACAATCCCCCGCCGCCCTCAACCGCCATGAAGACCTCCCGCCTCGTCCCGATGATCCTCGCCGCCGCCGCCCTCGGCGCGCTGCCGCTCTCCGCCCAGCCCACCAAACGTGTCGCCTCCTCCGGCGGCATCAGTCCACACGAAACGATCAGCGCGGTCGTCGGCGACCGGCGCACGGGCGACCGGGTCACCATCACCTACGGACGTCCGTTCACCAACGATCCCAGAACCGGCGAACCCCGGAAGATCTGGGGCGGACTGGTGCCGTGGGACAAGCCGTGGCGCCTCGGGGCCGACGAGGCCACGCTGCTCATCACCCAGCAGCCGCTCCTGATCGGCGAGACCACGATTCCGGCCGGGGCCTACACCCTCTACATGATCCCGTCGGAATCCGGCGCCTCCCAGCTGGTCTTCAGCACGAACATCGGCAAGTGGGGCATCCCGGTGGACGTGACCCACGATTTGGCGCGATTCGATTTGAACAAGTCCACCCTGGACCAGCCGGTCGGCGAACTGACCATGGCCGTCGAAAACGACAAGGCCACCGGCGGTGGCGTGATCAAGATCCAATGGGAGACCACCCAGTATGCCCTGGCTTTCACCATCAAAAAGTAAATCCAGCCCCCATCCCGCCATGATGACTCCCCCGTTGCGCTCCGGCTTTCTCCTCTTCGCCGGCTTCGCGCTGGCCGGCACCGTCGCCGCCCAGACGCCCCCGCCGTCGAAGCTCCAGTTTCCCGCGCCCAGCCCCGCGTGCACCCTCAAGCAGCGCGTCGGTCTGACCGACATCGAAATCGTCTACTCGCGTCCTGGGCTCAAGGGCCGCGTCGTCGTCGGCAAGATCGATCCCTACGGCCAGGTCTGGCGCACCGGCGCCAACGCCGCCACCCGGATCACCTTCGGCACGCCGGTCAATTTCGGCGGGACCGAGGTGCCGGCCGGCACCTACGGCCTGTTCACCATCCCCGGAGAGAGCGAGTGGACGGTGATCCTGAACAAGATCGCCAACCAGTGGGGCGCCTATCAGTACAACGCCAAGGACGATGTCGCCCGCGTCACCGTCACGCCGGTCAAGGTCGACCCGCCGGTCGAGACCTTCACCATCGACATCAATGACATCCGTGACGAGTCGGCGACGCTCAACCTGACCTGGGCCGACTGGCGCGTGCCGGTGAAGCTCGGCGTCGACGTCGTTGCCATCCTCGAGCCGCAGATCGAGGCGCTGATGGCGTCGGACAACCCGAAAAAGCCGTATGCGCAGGCCGCGATGTTTTACGGCGACCACAACATCCATTTGCAGCAGGCCGCCGCCTGGATGGATGCCGCCATCGCCGCGCAACCCGACGCCTACTACCTGCTTTACCACAAGGCCGTCATCCTCGCGAAAATGGGCGATCAGGCCGGCGCGGAGACCACGGCCCGGCAGTCCATGGCCCTCGCGGCCAAGCAGACGGGCCCGGAGAAGGACGAATACATCCGCCTGAACGAGGCGCTGATCGCCGGCCTGCACTGATGAAGCCGAGCGCGGTTTCCTCCGACCTGCGCCGATGGTCGTCATGCGCCGGATTGGCTGCGCCGAACGGCGGCGGGCATGAAGCCCGCCCCACCGGTTGGACGGCCGTGGGAGTGGGTTGGCGGGGCGGGGTTTGCCTGTCGGCCATAGCGCGATGCGCGACGGCTGATCCCCGCCGATTGCGATTTCGGATCGGCGCACTCGTTGGCGCGGGACTGCTGCATGCCGCCGGGCTGGCGGCGGCCCCCGCGCCCGAGGCCGGCGCCGCCATCCTCCAGGACCTGCAGGCCTTCCGGGAAACGGGACGCGTGCTCTATGTCGCGGCCCATCCCGACGACGAGAACACGCAGCTCATCGCCTACCTCGCGCGCGGCCGCGACTACCGCACAGCCTACTTGTCGCTCACCCGCGGCGACGGCGGCCAGAATGTTCTCGGGCCGGAGTTCGGCGACGAGCTCGGCGTGATCCGCACGGAGGAGCTGCTCGCCGCCCGGCGCCTCGACGGCGGCCGGCAGTTCTTCACCCGCGCCCGCGACTTCGGCTACTCGAAGGACTACCGGCAGACGCTGACGAAATGGAACCGCGAGGAGGTCGTCGCCGACATCGTGCGCGTCATCCGCGAGTTCCGGCCCGACGTGGTGATCACGCGCTTCTCGCCCGAGCCGGGCAACACCCACGGCCACCACACGGCGTCAGCCGTGCTCGCGCTCGAAGCCTTCAAGCTGGCCGGCGACCCGAAGGCGTTCCCCGACCAGCTCGACCACCTGCAGCCGTGGCAGCCGGTGCGGATCCTCTGGAACAACTTCGGGCGCGCGCCGGGCAACGAAAAGCCGCTGCAAATCGACGCCAGCGGCACCGATCCGGTGACCGGCGATTCGTTCGCGGAGCTCGCGGCCCGCAGCCGCGCCATGCACAAGACCCAGGGCTTCGACAACTTCACGTTCCGCGGCGGGAACGGTCCGCATCTGGAGTCGTTCGTGCGGCTCGCCGGCGAGCCGGCGACGACGGACATCCTCGACGGCGTCGACACGACCTGGAACCGCTTTCCGGGCGGGGCCGCGATCGGGACCGCGGCGGATGACCTGATCGCGCATTTCAATCCGCGGGATCCGGCGGCGAGCATCCCGGCGTTGCTCGCCCTCCGCAGCCGCCTCGCCGCCCTGCCGGCGGACCCGGTGATCGACGAAAAGCGCCGCGGGCTCGATCGGATTCTGGCGGCGTGCCTGGGCCTGAGCGTGGCGACGACCGTGCCGGAGGCCGAAGTCGTGCCCGGCGAGTCGATGGCGCTGCATCACACGGCGATCGTGCAAAGCGCCGTGCCGGTCCGGTGGCTGGCCGTCCGCTACCCGGCGCTGGGGGTCGAGGCCGGCGCTCCGATCGATTTGACGGCCGGTCAACCGGCGGCCCGCGACGTGAGCGAGCCGCTGCCCGCGGGCACGGCGGTGAGCCAGCCCTACTGGCTGCGCCACGAGGGCACGCCGGGCATGTTCCGGGTCGATGACCCGACGCTCATCGGCCGGCCGGAGAATCCGCCCGTCTTTCCGGTGGAGTTCGAATTCGAGGTCGGCGGGCAGACCCTGATCGTGCCGGACGAGCCGGTGCAAATCACGACGAACGCCGACGGCGGCGAGGTCCGCCGCCGGCTGGAGGCGATCCCGCCGGTGTCGCTCCAGTTTGCCACCGATGTCGAGCTCTTCGCCCCCGGCGCAGCGCGGCCGGTCGTGGTCGAGGCGACCGCGGCGCGGGCCGGTGCGGCCGGGATGCTGCG
>Ga0335078_10014682_pt1 | contig 11622 bp, 12 predicted proteins | sample Lox_Sample_32_FD_206711 | JGI IMG/M metagenome (GOLD analysis project Ga0335078, IMG submission 206711) | Soil microbial communities from Loxahatchee National Wildlife Refuge, Florida, United States - Lox_Sample_3.2 | ecosystem: Environmental > Terrestrial > Soil > Wetlands | place: USA...
AGCTTCTGGTGGAACTCGATATATTTCTTGCCGGTCGGGTCCTGCATGCGTGCGGCGACGGCGACGTGGGCCGCTTCGACCGAGCCCGGGCCGAGAACCGGGAATTCCTTCAGCACGAATTTGAGGTTGGGATCGGTCTTGAGCAGCGTCAGCATGTCAGGCAGCGCGCGCTTGCAGAAGGCGCAATTGTAATCGAAGAACTCGACCACTGTCTGGCTGCCCTGCGGATTGCCCAGCACGACCTGGTGCGGCGAGTTAAAGATCGTGGCGTTGTCCTTCTTGATCGTCGTGCGCGCCTTGTCGGCATCGGCCTGCTTCTGCTGCTTGTCGAGCGCGTCCATTGCCTCCTGCAGCACTTCCGGGTGCGCTACCAGGTAGCTCTTGATGATGCCCTCGATCTCCTGGCGCTGGCCGGCGGAAAAACTCTGCGCCGCAGGCGGCGCCATGGATGTTTGCGGCGACTGCGCCTGCGCTGCGGCGAGCGGTGACAACAGCAGCGTGGCCGCGAGTGGAATGGCGATACGCAAAGTCGGGATCATGTCGGTTGTCCTTTATGTTCAATTTCCTATGCCAATCAGCGGATTGGTCTTCAAGTTTTTATTGAAGGCGACGATATCGTCGGCCCGCACCCAGCCTGGGGAGCCGACTGGAAATCTCTGCTTGGCCCGCTCGGCGAGTTCGCGTGCGGTCTTGTTGTCGCCGCGGGCGAAAGCGGCCTGCGCCGAGGCAAGATCGGCGTCGGCCAGATCGTTTTCACGGCCGTATGCCATGGCCAAAGTCGTATAGGCGTCGCCGTCCTCAGGTTCCTTGATCAGCGCCACGTGCAGCAGCGAAACCGCCTCGGCCGAGAGCTTGGTATCGTTGGTGGCCACCAGTGCTTGCGCCAGCAAGATCTGAATGAGAGCGGAACCTGGGGCTGGGGCGAGCGCCACAGCGCGACGCAGCGGCGGGATCGCCTCCATCGGCTGGCCGCCTTCGAGCAGAGCCTGTCCCTTGAGCTCATAGAAATACGGGTCGTTCGGCGTCGACGCGATCAAGCCATCGATTTGCGCGATAGCGGCGTGGAGATCGCCGTAACGATAGGTCGAGATGGCCCGCGCGTAACGGGCGGGAAGGCTGGTATCCGTCGCCGGATAACGGCGCAGCACGCTGTCCGGGCGCTCAGTGAAGCCATAAAGCTTGGCCCGCATCATGTCGTGGCGGAATTGCAGGGCCGGCGGATCCTTCGCGTTCCAATATGGCGACGATTTGGCCAGCTCCTCCAGCGCCGCCATGCGTTCTGCCGGCGCCGGGTGGTTCTGCAGGTAAGGATTGGAGCCCTGCGCTGCGAACAAGGACTGGTCGGCGAAACGCTTGAACGTATCGTACATGCCCTTGGCCGACTGATGCGTCATGGTCAGAAAGCGGACACCGGCGCGGTCGGCCGATTCTTCCTGAGCGCGCTGATAGGCAAGCAGTGTACTCATGCCAAGCGATTGTGGCGCGTTAATAAGCGCTCCGCCGATATTGCCCATGTCAGCATTATTGGAATGTGCGCCCGCCACCAAAGCGCCGGCTCCCAGCAGCATGCCGACGATCATCGCCGTCTGCACATTCGCAAGCTCTTGGCGCATTTTGGAAAGGTGACCGCCGACGATGTGGCCGCATTCATGGGCGAACACGCCGATGAGCTGATTGGGTGTCGTCGATTGCATCAGCGCGCCGGTATTCACGAAGATGCGGTGGGCGTCCATGACGAACGCGTTGAACTCGGGATCGTTGATAATGACGACCTGGACATTCTGGGTCGTCAGCCCGGCGGCCTTGAAAATCGGCGCCGTGTAGTCCCGCAAGAGCTGTTCGATCTCGGCGTCGCGGATCATCGGGATGCCGGCATTGGTTCCCGTCTGTGCCTGCGCCGGAAAGCTCGCCAAAGCGATTGCCGCGGCTGTGGCAAGCGCGACCGCGCGCGAAGCTGGCTTCACCGGGGCCGCCTTGCTAGGGGGTCGCGCCAGAATCATGTCCGGTAGGTTTCAGCCCCTTGCCGCAAGGGCGCAAACTATGGATGGAACGGAATAGGGTCAACATGAAGTCAATTTGTGCCAAATCACGGTTGCGCGAGAGAAAACCCAATGAATACGGCATCAGCGGGGCGGTGAGTCGATCCTGTCGGGGGTGCAATTCGAGGTCCCTATGATGCTTGAAAAGGCAAAAGGCCTATTGCAGCCGTCGGTCCGCAGCGGCGTGCCGCCGTTCATGGTCATGGACGTCATGGCGGCCGCGGCGCGCCTGGAGGCAAAAGGCCGCCGCATCGTCCACTTGGAGGTCGGCCAGCCGGCGGCTGGCGCGCCGGCGACGGCGATCGCCGCGGTGCGGGCGGCGCTCTCGAGCGGTCCGCACGGCTACACCGAGACATTGGGCATTGCGTCGCTGCGCCGGCGCATCGCGCGCGCCTATGCCGACTGGCATGGTCTCGACGTCGATCCCGAGCGTATTGTCGTTACCACCGGCTCTTCGGCCGGTTTCATGCTTGCCTTTCTCGCCGCTTTCGAGTCCGGCGACCGCGTGGCGGTGGCATTGCCGGGCTATCCGCCCTATCGCCATATCCTTGCGGCTTTGGGCTGCGAGCCGGTCTTCATCGAGACCAGCGCCGAGACCCGCTGGGCCATCACCAGCGAGAGTCTGCTGGCGCAGCATCGCAAGCGCCCGCTCAAAGGCGTGATCGTCGGTTCGCCTGCCAATCCGACCGGAACGATGATGACCGCGCCGGTGCTCGCCGAATTGATCCAAAGCGCCGAAGCCGCCGGGATCGCCGTCATATCGGACGAGATCTATCACGGCCTCGATTACGCTTTTGCGGCCGCGAGCGCGGCGCGGCTGTCATCCGACGCGATCATCATCAACTCGTTCTCCAAATACTTCTGCATGACGGGTTGGCGCGTCGGCTGGATGGTGGCGCCGCCGTCGCTGCTACGCGCCGTAGAACGGCTGCAGCAGAATCTGGCGATCTCGGTGCCGACGCTGTCGCAGATCGCGGCCGAAGCCGCGTTCGACGGCCGCGCGGAATTGGAAGAGAGCAAACGCGGCTACGAGGACAATCGCCGCATCCTGCTCGAGGGATTGCCGCGCACCGGCCTCACTTCGTTCCTGCCGGTCGACGGAGCGTTTTATCTTTACGCCGATGTATCGCATTTTTCGGCCGACAGCTTCGAATTCGCCAGCCGCATGCTCGAGGAGGCGGGCGTGGCGGCGACGCCGGGCGTCGATTTCGATCCAATCCACGGACGGAAGTATTTGCGGCTGTGTTACGCTGGGACGCGCGAGGATATGCGCGAAGCGGTCGAGCGCATCGGCTATTGGCTCAAAGGATGAGACGCCGTGAATCTGTTGGATAACGCGCTCGTGCTGTTTTCCGGCGGACAGGATTCGACGGTGTGCCTGGCTTGGGCGCTCGAGCGGTTCGCCCGGGTCGAAACGATTGGCTTCGCCTATGGTCAGCGCCATGCCATCGAGCTCGAGGTGCGGCCCGGCATCCGCGCCGCGCTGGCGGCAAATTCGGTGCAGTGGCGCGAGCGGCTTGGCGAGGACCATCTGGTCCGTCTCGATGCGCTCGCCGAAATTTCCGATACCGCGCTGACGCGCGAGGTGGCGATCGAAATGTCGGGCTCCGGGTTGCCGACGACTTTCGTGCCCGGCCGCAATCTCGTATTTTTTGCCTTCGCCGGCGCGGTCGCCTATCGGCGCGGCATCAAACATCTCGTTGCCGGCATGTGCGAGACGGACTTTTCCGGCTATCCCGATTGCCGCGACGACACGATCAAGGCGATGCAGCTTGCGCTGACGCTCGGCACGGACCGGCGCTTCGTCATCCATACGCCGCTGATGTGGGTCGACAAGGCCGGCACGTTCGCGCTCGCGCGCGAGATCGGCGGCGACGCGTTGATCGATCTACTTCTCGCCGACACTCACACCTGCTATCTCGGCGACCGCCAGCACCGGCACGCTTGGGGATTTGGCTGCGGCGAATGCCCGGCCTGCCGGCTGCGCGCCGACGGCTATGCGAGGTGGAAAGCTGCATCATGACGATCGATCAACAGCGCGAGCGGGAAGGGCTGATCTTTCTCGTCCTGTTCGGGCTTACCATTCCGGCGGCCAATTGGCTGATCGGCCACGTCGGCACGACCTGTATCCCGCATGGCCCGTGCGTGCTGCCGGTCGCGCCCGGCGTGATGGCGCCGTCAGGGGTGATGATGGTCGGGTTCGCGCTTGTCCTGCGCGACCTGGTTCAGCGGCGTTTGGGCACCGTCATGTCGGCGCTGGCGATCGTCGTCGGCAGCGCGTTGTCGGCGCTGCTGGCGCCTGCGGCGCTGGTCTTTGCTTCCGCAATCGCCTTTCTGCTTTCCGAGTTCGCAGATCTCGCCGTCTATACGCCGCTGGCGCGCCGCCGCCTCGTCGCCGCCGTCGTTGCTTCGAGCTGTGTCGGCCTGGTCGTCGATTCAATCGTATTCCTCTGGCTTGCCTTCGGCTCGCTCGACTTCCTGACCGGACAAGTCGTCGGCAAGGCCTGGATGGTGCTGTTGTCGATCCCCTTCGTGGCGTGGCTGCGCCGCCGCGACGCGCGGCTCGGCATCGCGCCGGCATGATTTTTTCCTGATACGAGGCGACCGATGAGCGATGCCCTCTTCGAAATTCTGCGCAAGGTGACCACCGCGACGATCACCACCATGCTCTTGAAAAAGGGCATTCGGCGCGGCTGGATGAACGGTCCGAAGCCGCTTGTCGCCGGCGGCGACCGCATCGTCGGCCGAGCTTTCACACTGCGCTTCGTGCCGGTGCGCGAGGATTTGGCGACGCCGGAGAGCTGGGCCAGTCCGATCTCGACCCGTGCGGCAATCGAGGCCATGCCGGAAGGCGTAATTGCCGTCGCCGACGCCATGGGCGTGCCGAGCGCCGGCATCTTCGGCGACATCCTTTGCGCACGGATGAAGAAGCGCAATGTCGCGGCGCTGGTCACCGACGGGGTGATGCGGGACCTTGCCGGCGTGCTTGCCAGCAAGCTGCCGGTCTGGTGTTCCGGCGTCGCCGCGCCGGCCTCCGTCAACGGCTTGACCTTTGTTGGCTGGCAGGAGCCGATCGCCTGCGGCGGTTGCGCAATTTTCCCCGACGACGTGATCGTGGTCGACGACGACGGCGCGGTGGTCATTCCGAAGGCTTTGGTGGAATTCGTCGCTCATGAAGGCGCCGAGCATGAGCTATACGAGAGTTGGGTGTTCACCGAGGTCGAGAAGGGCGTCCAGCTGCCCGGTCTTTATCCGCCGAACGACGAGGCCAAGGCGCGCTACGCGGCGTGGCGCAAGTCGCGGGAGTGATGTTCTTCGTCCTCTCCAAAACGCTCGGCTTCTTCGCGCTGCCGTCGAATTTGCTGATGGCGATCGGGCTCGTTGGCCTGATCCTGTTATGCACGCGGTTTCGCAGGCTCGCCAGCTGGCTCGTCGTCACCAGCCTCGTTCTCATCGCCTTTGTCGGATATTCGCCGCTCGGCAATATTCTGATCCTGCCGCTGGAGCAGCGCTTCCCGCCGTGGAACCCGTCGCAAGGTCCGCCCGACGGCATCGTCGTTCTCGGCGGCGCGATTTTACCGGACATCTCGATTACGCGCGGCACCGCAGCGCTCAACGAGTCGGCCGAGCGCATTACCGCCGCCGCCGAACTGACGCGCCGTTATCCCAATGCGCGCCTTGTCTATTCCGGCGGCAACGGGTCGCTCCGCTTCGACGCGCCAGCCGAGGCCCCGATCGCGGTGAAGGAGCTGGAGGCGCTGGGCGTACCGCGTGACCGCATCACGGCCGAGGAGCAATCGCGCAATACGATCGAGAATGCAGTGTTCTCGCGGCTCGTTGCCCAGCCCAAGCCGGGTGAGCGCTGGCTCCTCGTGACCTCGGCCTTCCACATGCCGCGCGCCATCGCCGCATTCCGGGCTGCCGGCTTTCCGGTCGAAGCCTATCCGGTCGATTGGCGCACCCGCGGACCGATGGACATGACGCAGACATTTGCAGCATTGACCGGTGGCCTGTCGATGACCGATCTCGCCGTGCACGAATGGGAGGGTCTTCTGGTTTATCGGCTAACTGGCAGGACCGCGCAATTATTCCCGGCGCCATAGGCAACCTCCCATTTACCAGTCCTTCACGCCTGCGGCTCGATACTTCGGCTCTGCGTTTCGTCCCTTGGGGGAAGGACCGTCATGACGTCCACCGACATGCCCGCCGTTTCGGCCGAACGGCCGACGGCAACCGCGACCGACACTCAATCAGGCTCGAGCGAATGGACCGAGACGGTGCTGACGGTGCTGTTCACCGCCTCGGCCGTCCTCTTCGTCTCGTTTCTTGCCGTGGTGACCGGTCTCGTTTGAGAACAAAGTTTCGGCGGCGATCGATTTGCAACTCGGATTTCGCGTTCAGCAAAATCCGCGTTACAACGCGGCATGGCTCTGCATCTGATTATCGGCAATAAGAACTACTCGTCGTGGTCGTTTCGGCCCTGGCTGGCGCTGAAAGTCGCCGGCATTGCGTTCGCCGAAACGGTGATTTCGCTGGAAGCAACCGACTTCAAGCAGCGCGTGACGGCGCTGAGCGGAGCAGGGCGCGTGCCCGTGCTCATCGACGGCGACGTGCGAATCTGGGAATCGCTGGCGATCCTGGAATATCTGGCGGAGAAATTCCCTGCCGCCGGCTTGTGGCCGGCCGACGCGCCCGCGCGCGCCTGGGCGCGCGCCATCGCGTCGGAAATGCATGCCGGCTTTCTGCCGTTGCGGCGGCATCTGCCGATGAACGTGGCACGGCCGGTGAAGCATCGGCCGCTCGATGACGGCGCGGCCGAGAACGTGGCGCGAATCGATGTGATCTGGAGCGACTGCCGCGCCGCTTTCGGCGGACCATTTTTGTTTGGTCGCTTCGGAGCGGCGGATGCCATGTATGCGCCGGTGGTGTGGCGATTTCACACCTACGCGGTCGAGGTCAGCGCCGCCGCCCGATCGTACATGGGCGCGGTGATGGGGCTGCCGGCTTGGGGCGAGTGGCGCGAGGCGGCGCGCCGGGAGCCGTGGGTGCTGCCGCACGACGAAGTCGATTGGCCGGACGTGACGCGCGAATGACGCGGTTCAAGCGAATCGCTGCGCAAGCTCTTCCAGGAACGGCTGCTGATAGGCCAGGATCTTCGCCTTGGCGGTCGGCAAAGCGAAATAGGCGATGCGGTCGATCTCCGGAAAGCGTCTCCGCCGGCCGGATTTCGGCGGCCATTCGATTTCAAATTCATTGCTGGCGAAATGGGCGAGGTCGAAATCGGCCTCGACGGCGAAGGCATGCACGATCTTTCCGCTTTTTTGGTTAACCGGCGCAAGCGCAATCAGTTCGCCGCGCACGGTCAGGCTGGTCTCCTCGGTAAATTCGCGCCGCGCCGTGGCGGCGAGATCGTCGCCCGCTTCGACCAGGCCTTTCGGTATCGTCCAGACCCCGTCATCCTTCATGGCCCAGAATGGTCCGCCCGGATGCGCGAGCAGGACCTCCAGTCCATGTTTGCGGCGGAATGCCAGAACACCGGCGCTGATCTCTTTGGTGCGGCGCATGCGCGCAGGTCCCGCTAAAAGTGCGGCTCTCTACCGCAGCCTTGCCAAATAGGCCCTTCTCTGCATGATTTTGTCACGATTACGCCGACAATGCCCGCCGCTCGCGCGTGCTTTTTTGGGCGCGTTGTGAGAAGGGGTAGACGGACCAATTGCCTGCACGGGAGCCAACGCCAATGCGATATCGTTTTATCGCCGTCCATACTGCTTTTCTCGCCGCTTTCTTGACCGCGGTGGCGGCTGCGCCGGCCGTTAAGGCCGACGATGCGGCCAAGGACGTCAAGGGCCTCTATCTCATGAGCGACTATCCGGCGGTGACGCTGCGCCCCGGCGAGACGTCGACGATCGATCTGCGATTGCAGAATTATGACATGGCGCCCGAACGCCTGGCGCTGTCGGTATCCGGAGTACCGAGCGGCTGGACCGCAACGCTGTTGGGCGGCGGCCAGCCGGTGGCGGCAGCGATGCCGGCGACGAATTCCAGCGTTTCGCTTTCGCTGCGTCTCGACGTGCCGAAGGGTGCAGCGATGGGCACGCAGACGCTTACCGTCGCGGCTACCGGAAGCTCCTCCACTTTGCAGCTGCCGATCGCCGTGACGCTCGCCAAGGATTTGCCGGCGAAGCTTTCGGTCACGCCACAGCTCCCTGAATTGCGCGGTACCTCGAGGTCGAGTTTCGAATATCAGCTCAGCATCAAGAACGACAGCGGCAAGAAGCTGACGGTGAGTCTCGCCGCGCAGGCGCCGAAGAATTTCGATACCTCGTTTACGGAGCAGTACGGCACGCAGGAGCTTAATGCGGTGCCGATCGATGCCGGCCAGAGCAAGGACATAAAGCTGAAGGTCACGCCGCCGAACACCGCATCGGCCGGCGACTACAAAGTCACGGCGCGCGTCGCCGCGGAAGATACGTCGGCGACGACCGAGCTTGGTCTCGATATCACCGGCCAACCCAGGCTCGACGTTTCCGGCCGCGAAGGGCTGGTATCGACGCGCGCATCGGCCGGACAGCAGACCTCGGTGCCGGTCGTCATCACCAATACCGGCACGGCGCCTGCCGAGGACGTCGAGCTGTCAGGCTCGGCGCCGAGCGGCTGGAAGATCACCTTCGATCCGAAAATGGTCGACCGCATCGCGCCCAACGACAACAAGGAAGTGCAGGCGCTGATCACGCCGACCGACAAGGCGATTGCCGGCGACTACGTCACCACGATCCGCGCCGCGGCGCGCGGCGAGTCGGCGTCGACCACGTTCCGCGTCACGGTGACGACCTCGACTTTATGGGGCATCGCCGGCGTCGGCATTGTCGGCGTCGCGCTGCTGGTCATGGTCGGTGCGGTCGCGAGGTTCGGTCGCCGATGAGCCAAGATAGCGTCATCGAGGCCAAGGGCCTCACCAAGACCTACGGGCCGGCGGTCGCCGTCGATCACATCTCGTTTTCCGTCGGCCGCGGGGAGATTTTCGGCCTGCTCGGCCCCAACGGCGCCGGCAAGACCACGACCATCCTGATGCTGCTCGGGTTGACCGAAATCTCGGAAGGCGAGGTGAACGTGCTCGGCTTCAATCCGGCCCGCGATCCGCTTTCGGTCAAGCGGCGCGTCGGCTATCTGCCGGATACCGTCGGCTTCTACGACAATCTCACCGCCGCCGATAATCTGCGTTACACCGCACGGTTGATCGGTTTTCGCTTCGCCGAGCGCGAGAAAAGGATCGCCGAGGCGCTGGAGCGGGTCGGGCTGACCGACGTTGCCGAAAACCGCGTCGGCACTTTTTCGCGCGGCATGCGGCAGCGACTGGGGTTGGCGGAAATCCTGATGAAGGGCGCGCAGATCGCGATCCTCGACGAGCCCACGTCCGGGCTCGATCCGCACGCCACCACCGAGCTCCTCGGCATTATCCGCGGCTTTAAAGCCGAGGGCGTCTCGGTGCTGCTGTCATCGCATCTGCTTGAGCGGGTGCAAAGCGTCTGCGACCGTGTCGCGCTGTTTTCCTCAGGACGCATCGCGCTGATGGGCTCGGTGGCCGATCTCGGCCGCGAAGTGCTTGGCGGCGGCTATGTCGTCGACATCGAAGCGGACGGTGCCGGCCTTGTCGATCGCCTGGCGCTGATTCCCGGCGTCAGCGGCGTCGAGAAGACCGGCATCGGCAAGCTTCGCCTGCACGCCGACCGCGACGTGCGGCCGGAAGCGGCGGCCGAAGTAGTCGCGATGCAAGGCCGCCTGAAATTCCTCGGTGTCCGGGAGCCGAGCCTCGAAGCGATTTACGCCCGCTACTTCGAGGCCCGGCCCAAGGAGACGATGAAGGAAGGGGCCCGCCATGCAGCGTGAAGGCTCGGCCTTTTCCGGCCTCAGCGTCGTCGTGCTCAAGGAGCTGTCGGATCACCTGACATCGGTACGCATGCGCGTGCTCGAATGGCTTGTGGTGCTGATTGCGCTCGCTGCGCTCTACGGCGCCATCCAAGAGATCAAGGACACCACCGCCGAGGATCCGTTCCTGTTCCTGCGGCTGTTCACGACGTCGCGCGATCCGTTGCCGTCCTTCGTGTCGTTCCTGTCATTCTTGGTGCCGCTGATGGCGATCGGCCTCGGCTTCGATTCGGTCAACGGCGAGCATAACCGCCGCACGCTGTCGCGCATTCTGTCGCAGCCGATCTACCGCGATGCTTTGCTGTTCGGCAAATTCCTCGCCGGCCTGATCACGCTGTCGATCAGCCTGATCACGCTGTGGCTTCTGGTGATCGGGCTCGGTCTGCTCATGATCGGTATTCCGCCGGGCGGCGAAGAGATCGCGCGCAGCTTCGTGTTTCTGCTGGTTACGATCGTCTATGCCGGCGTGTGGCTGGCGCTGGCTCTGCTGTTTTCGATCCTGTTCCGCTCCGCCGCGACCGCGGCGCTGGTGACGCTCGGACTCTGGCTCCTCCTCACCTTCATCTGGCCGGTGCTGGCCGGCGCCTTCGCCCAAATCATCATGCCGCCGGACCCGCGCTATATGGCGCTCGGCCTGCAGACGCCGGGTACCGCCGAGCTCGAGCAGATTTTGGCGCGCCTGTCGCCATCGACACTCTATGCCGAGGTCGTGGTGGCGATCCTCGACCCGACGACGCGGGCGCTCGGACCGATCTATCTGAGCCAGCTTCAAGGCGCCGTCCTTGGCGCGCCGTTGCCGCTCGGCGCCAGCATCTTGATCGCCTGGCCGCAGATCGTCGGCATGGTCGCGACCGCGATCCTCTTGTTCGTCATCGGCTACGTGATATTCCAACGCCAGGAAGTGCGGGCCTGACCGCAAACGGAACGGCAAGGGCGGCGCGGTGCCGCCCTTCGCGGTGCCGCCCTTGCCGATTAGCGAGTGTCGTCCGCCTAGACGTCGAGCACCGCGACGATGCGCATGTCGCGCGGATTGACGATAATCACCTGATCCTCAACGACGAAGTAGAGGTAGCCGCGCCACTGCGGGTCGATCCGCACCAGCGTTTCGGGCACCGGGACCACATGGACGCGTTCCCGCGGCACCACCGTGCCGACGCTCACGTTGAAGTCGACATGACCGACCCGCGGCGCGCCGCGGGCGTCGATCACGGTATCGCGGATGCGCGTGCGCTGCTCCGACGTCAGGTTGACGTGGCTGCCCTGCATCGGGATTGACGTGTTGCCCTGCAGACCTTTGAGCCCGCCGTTACGCTCATTGCGTTCGGCGCTCATGCCGCTGCGGTCGCGCTCCGAGCGGGTATTGGCGCCCATGCGCTCACGGTTGTTTTTCTCGGTTGCGCTAATGCGCTCGCGAGCCTCGTTCTTGCTCTTGGCGTTTTCGCCGATGCGTTGCTTGGTTTCGCCCTTGGCGTTCTCGCCGAAGTGCTCCTGGCTGCCCTGCGCCGACTGCTTTTGGTTCTGACTGCCGCTCCGGTTGGTCTGCGCGCTGCGATTCTCCGGTTTGCCGTTCTCGGCGCCTTGCCGGGCCATCGACGGCAGATTGGTCTTTGCGCCGGGCGACGCCGGGTTGCCGCTTGGCGAGCCGGTCTGGGCGCGC
>Ga0335078_10014683_pt1 | contig 11622 bp, 7 predicted proteins | sample Lox_Sample_32_FD_206711 | JGI IMG/M metagenome (GOLD analysis project Ga0335078, IMG submission 206711) | Soil microbial communities from Loxahatchee National Wildlife Refuge, Florida, United States - Lox_Sample_3.2 | ecosystem: Environmental > Terrestrial > Soil > Wetlands | place: USA: Florida...
ATCTGCTTCAGGCCCGCCGCGCCGGTATCCTGGGGCAGGGGAGCGTAGGGATCATAAGCTTTGGGCGGGGCTTCAGCCCGAAGCGGCAGCGTGAGCAGCAATGCGAGGCTCAATGCCCGAAGCACACGCCGCGTGCGGCGGCCTTGCCCGCCGCGTCTGCTTTTCCTCATGGCTATGGGATTGCCCTGCGCGCGGATGGGAAGCAAGATTTTTCCTGAAGTGTTCTTCTACCTGAGACTGCGCGGCCGCTCAAAAGTTAGCCGCGTAATCTTCATCCTATCTTATTTGAGTTTTATTTGGGACTTGCCGGGGGCGTAGCGGCCCCGGAGTTCTGTACCGCGAGCTGGCAATCGTGGGCCGCGGTCAGGATCTCATCAAACCTTCGATCGCTGCGCAGGCTGGTCAGCAGGGGATCGGAGAGCAGGTTGGAATAGGCACAATAATTCTGCTCAATGGCGATGTTCAGCATGTGGAAAGCAGCTTCTTTCTTGCCGCAGTAAGCAAGCACGGCCCCCTGATAATAGACCTGCTCAGGGTCCATATCGGATGGTGTCCCAGTCTCGTCTTCGTGCGCGATTCGGTCAAGGTCCGATGGCGGACCCAACAAGCAAGCCTGCATCAGTTCGCGATGATAGTGTTGCGCCGGCGGCATCTTTTTCACCGCCTCGCGGGCTTCGTTGACTTTGCCTTGCCGCAAAAGAAGTAAAGGCATCGCGTAATTGGCATACTCCGAGCCCGCATCCAGCTTGAGGAACTCCATGGCACGGTCCGGCTTTCCCAACTCCTGGAAGACCCAGGTGCAGGAACGGAACTGATAGTTGCCGGGATCGAGCGCCAGTGCGGTGTCGCACTCTTTTGCCGCGTCTTCCAGCATGCCCGCATAACGCATAACGTAGCTCAACGTGAAATGAGTTTGCGAGTTTTCGGGCCGGCGCGTGGCGAGGTCTTTGGCCTGGCCATACGCTCTCCCCAGTTCTCCATGGCCCACGCGATTGGTGATCAACTGCCCGGCAGCGAGAACTCGATTGGGGTCAAGCTGGAGCGCACGCTCATAGCACTTGTTGGAGCGTTCCAGTTGCTGCTCGCCGCCGCTGGAGTATGTCGCGTCGTAGTAATAGCGCAGCCCCAGGGCTTCCCAGGCTGGTGCGTAATCCGGGTCTAAAGTAGTTACCCGCTCAAGCATCTGAATCGCGTCGCGGTTTGGAGCCGCATCGTGCGGAATAGCCGTGCTACGCAAATACAGATCGTAAGCCTCCTGGCTCTTCGGCCGCGTGCTGGTTTCAATAAAGCCATTAGCTGCACCCAACAGCGGCAACAATCCCTGGCGGACCTGCGTGGCCAGCTGGTTCTGTAGCGCAATCATGTCTTGAGTCTTCGCATTGACCGTCGTTTGCCACAGCACCCGGTCGCTGATTGTATCTATCGCCTCCAGAGTCACCAGCAATTCGTTTCCCTGTTTGAGAAAGTGACCGGTGAGCAAAGTCGCGGCCTTCAGTTCCCGGCCCACTTGCTGCGGGTCCAGATCCCCTCCCGCATATTTCCGTGTGACTGAAGATGGTCGCACGTCGAGCCCGCGCGTGTAAGTGAGCACGTTCGCCAATTCGTCTGCCAAAGCGAAGCGCAGATAATCCACGCTGAAGTCCCCATTCATGTTCTGCAGCGGCAGCACCGCGATCGTGTTCTTATTGGCTCCCGACCCTCCTGCCGCCCGATGATTGAACCACCAGGCTCCGACCGCGGCGAGCACGGTGACCAACAATCCGGCCATGCCGAGCAGTAAATATTTTTGCGGCTTACTGGAAGATTCAAACGTGCCCGTCACGACCCGCAACGGCGAACTTTCCCGTGGGCCCGTCCGGGTCAATCCTGACTCGGTCTCTTTCTGCAGCCGCTGCAAGTCTGCCTTGACTTCCAGGGCGGTCTGGTACCGTTTGCTGCGGTCCTTCTCCATTGCTTTGCCGATGATGCCCTCCAGTTCGGTCGGCAGCGTGGGATTGAGTTTCAGAGGCGATGGTGGCTTCTGGTGCAATACCGCGTCCAAGGTCATTACGACGTTGTTTCCTGCAAACGGCTTTTTCCCCGTGGCCATTTCATATAGGACAACGCCAAAGGAAAACAGGTCGCTGCGCGCGTCCAGTTCGTCGCTGCGCGCCTGCTCGGGAGACATGTACACCGCCGTCCCCGGGATCACGCCCACCGCCGTCAGCGAGTCTTCGACCGGCGTTTCCTCGCTGGTCGCCAGACCGCCGTCGCGGATCAGCTTGGCTAAACCGAAATCCAGCACCTTCGTCTGCCCGCTCGAGGTAATAAAGATGTTGGCCGGCTTGATGTCCCGGTGCACGATGCCCTTGGCGTGGGAGACGGCCATCGCATCGCATACCTGAATCGCGATCTCCAGCAAGCGATCAATTTCCAGCGGCTTGCCGTGGATCACCTGCTTGAGGCTTTCCCCCTCCAGCTTCTCCATCACAATGAAAGGATGGCCGTTGTGCTCTTCCACCTCGTGGATGGTGCAAATGCTGGGATGGTTCAGCTGCGAGGCCGCCCGCGCCTCCCGCAGAAAGCGCTCCATGGCCTTGGTGTCATGAGAGAGATTTTCCGGGATGAACTTTACCGCCACGTGGCGGCCCAGGCGAATGTCCTCCGCCTCATAGACCACTCCCATCCCGCCGCCTCCCAACTTGCTGAGAATGCGGTAGTGGGAGATCGTCTGCCCGATCATCGTCTGGCCAGCCGAGCTCTGGCCGGTCGTGGGTTCACCGTTCATGGGCAGTGCTCTGATCCCGTGGCCGCTATGTTAGGCCGCGGGTGCGGCGAGGTCAACTGGGCTGAGCGACCTATCCGCAAGGCGGGGATCTACTATCGAGGAAAATTGCGGCGGGCAATGCAAACTCCCACCCTTTGACAAGTCAAAGGCTATTTTCGCCCCTTTATTGTTCCCATGAGTTCCCTTGCCGCCGCTACGCTGGACCGGGCAACCCCGGGCGAAACCCTAGTCATCCAATCGGGTATGTCAGGTTGTGTAAAGTCCGCGCCGAAGATGAGCCGGAGCTATCGCTCTCTTCTCACGCTTTGGCCTGATGCCACGAATGCTACAGACCTCCTGGCTGTAGCGGGCGTGAGCCGGATCGGGACTTCCGTCCTCTGATCCGGCGGCGCACGGACAGGGCATTTCCCATTCGGTCGAACCACTTTCAAGTTCTTGATCGCTGAAAAAATTGACACCATCTGGCGGAAGGGAGGGCTTCGCAACCCGGCACGTCGGTCGCTCGACGCGCTTACGCGCTCGGCTGTTACAAAAAGCTTACATTCGCTATTACATCTTCTGCGGACGATGCCCACATCTCACTGTCGGTATTTCACGATTCGCGAAGTCAACGCGATCCGGCCCCTACTACAACGCAAACACAATTTGGAGGAAGGATGTTTACTCGACATAATTTATACCGTTCTTGTTTATCTCTTCGTCGCCTCGCCTTGCTGCCGGGCTTGCTGTTGCTCGGCTTAATGACAATTCCTGCGAGCGCTTCGCAACCAAACTTGCCTGCTGGAGGCAATTACACCAGCATCGCCGCCGCTCCAAACGGCGGGTTCTGGGCGCAGGTTGATGTCGAAACCGGCAGCCAATACAGGACCATCGCTATCGATGGCGCTCCGTCATACGAAAGCGTAAACGAGGTCGGAAGCATCGCTGCCATACCCGGCAAGAACGGGTACTGGGTGGTGACTACGGGCGGGAACATTCACGCCCGCGGCGAGGCTCCTCAGCTTTGCGGAGGCCGCTTGCAAAACTGCTCCGGGTTTAGCACTGCCAACGGCAAACACATCACCGCTGCTGCCGCTTCCCCGAACGGCCAAGGTTTGTGGGCGGTGGATAGCGCACGCCACGTGTGGACCGCAGGCAATGTTGTCTCTTACGGCGACGTCACCAGCGATAACCGGGTCCCTACCGGAATCGCGGCCACGCCCTCCGGGCAGGGTTATTACATCGTAATGGATGATGGCGGCGTGCACGCCCGTGGCGATGCTGTGTTCTTCGGCTCGACCGGTGGCAATCGTCCCGGCGGCCACGACCTCGTCGGAATCGCCCTGAGCCAGGACCTGGCGGGCGAAGTCGATGGCTATTGGCTGGTCGGCTCAGACGGCGGCGTATTCACGTTTGGCAATGCCACATTTCTCGGCTCGTCAGGCGGAGGTCCCGGCCGGGGTGCGATCTCGGGCATTGTGGCGCGACCCGACGGCCGGTCGTACGTCTGGGTTTGGAAGGACGGCGGCATCTCCAAGTCGCAGGATTCTCCTCCCATCGTGATCAAGTCGCCCAGGGATGGCAATGTGATCGGCGTGCCCAACGGAAGCACGGAAATCTCCGCGGACTTGAAAATGGAAACCCCCAACGGAAGCAACGCCCAGAAGTGGAAGGTCGTGCGCGCATTTGCGCCGGACCGAAGCGTGCTGCAACTGATCAACGTCAACAGTAATTTTTGTATGGATCTGGAGTTTGCCCACGTGAGCGCCGGCATCATCCAGCACCCCTGCAAGCCTGATGGCGACAACACGAATCAGCTTTGGAATGCCGTGAAAGTCGGATCAAACTGGGAATTCCAGTCCGTCGAGCATAAAGATTATCGGCTCTACGGCTACCCAGCTGAGTATGGCGGAGGACTGATCGTCTCTTACTACACCAACAGCGGCCTGGACTGGAACGCGATCCCGGCGCCGTAGTTGAAACAGGCTTTGTTGTACGGACTAAATTTCGTTAAAGGAGAAAAGTCATGAACTCATATTTCTTGAAGTGGTGTTGCTCGAGTCGCAAGAAACTTATTTACACCGCGTCCGCGGTGCTGGCGCTGGCCGGGTTAAGCTTTCTCACCCCGAGGGCGTACGCCTATATTCCGTCAGGATCGGAGAACGGCGAAAACTTCACTAGCATCGCGGCCGCGCCCAACGGCGGCTACTGGGTACAGGTGGACGGGGAAAATGGCGCGCCCGATGAAACTCGCGCCATCAACGGCGCGCCATCGTTCCCAACTATCGGTCAACCTGGAACCATTGCCGCTATTCCGGGCCAGGAGGGGTACTGGGTGGTCACGCGGGATGGCGTAATCCATTCGCGCGGTACAGCTCCCACGGGTCCAGAACTGGGGTGTCAGCGTCTTAGCGATTGCTCCGGCTATCCGTCGGACCCCAGCAGCAATGAGTACATTACCGCGGCCGCGGCCCATCCCAGCGGTCGCGGTTTGTGGGCGGTGGATAAGCGCGGGCGTGTGTGGACGGTGGGGGAAGCTGCGCCTCACGGCGATGTCCAGGGTGACACCACCCCAACTGGAATGGGTGCCTCGCCTTCGGGCAATGGCTACTACATCGTGATGCGGGACGGCGGAGTGCACGTTCGCGGCGACGCCGTTTTCTATGGTTCCACCGGCGGCAACTGGGACCCATGGAATCCTATAACCGGCATGACCTTGAGCTACGACGCCGGGGGAAGTGTGAACGGATATTGGCTGGTGGCCGCTGACGGCGGCGTCTTGAGTTTCGGAAACGCGATGTTTCTCGGTTCGACTGGCGGCGGGCTGAACCGCAGGGTAACGAATATCGCTACCAGCGGCGACCACCGGTCTTATGCGTGGGTGCACCGTGACGGTCACACGGAATTCTCCCAGACATACCGGCGCGTGAGGCTGCAATCGAAAAAGTGGGCGGGCAAATCCATTGATCTGGTCAATGAAAGCAAGGATGCCGGCATGCCGTTGGCCGTCTTGCTGAACAGCTTTTCGACCAGCCAGATCTGGGACCTCTGGCCCACCAATTCGGATGGGAGTGTCGTTCAGATCCGCAACGTGAAGAGCGGTCTTTGTGCCGATATTGAAGCGCAGCAATCGAACGGCAGGGTCATTCAATGGCCCTGCAAACCGCGTGATCAAGGATGGGACAACCAGCGGTGGCTGATTACACCGGCTCCTCTGTTTTCGGAGTTTACGTCCGTGCAATTTCCGGGACACAAATTGTACGTCGCGGACAATCTCGGCGATCTCCAGCTCTGGGTCGCACCCGACGGTTCTCTGCCTGATCCGTGGGTAAAGTGGTGGGAACCTTTCCCTGCGAACTGAGAATCTAGGAACTGCTCGGGCGCGGGTCAAACGCAGCTGCTTCGATCGGTCGCCGGGAATTATCCCGGCGACCGAAGTATTTTGTTAACCCGTTTTATTCCAGAGGACAGGCTCGCCATCTTGATGCTTTGGCGGTAACGGTGCTCTTGAAGGCCAGCCGGGCCTGTTACAAAAAGCTTACATTCGCAATTACATCTCTTGTAGCCACCGTCTACATCTCATTGCCGGTAAACACGATTCGCGAAATCAACGCGATCGAACGGGCCCCATACATTTACAGCCCAGACGCAGTCTGGAGAAAGGATGTTATGACTCGACAAAATACATATCGTTCTTATTTATCTCTTCGCCGGTTTTTCCTGCTGCCGAGCCTGTTGTTTCTCACGATGCTCGGCTTGATGACCACTACTGCGAATGCGGCGCAGCCAAACCTCGCTCCGAATGGAAACTACACCAGTATCGCCGCCGCCCCAAACGGCGGGTTATGGGTGCAGCTACACACTCCCGCGCACATGCCCGAATATCGCACGCTGGCGATCGACGGGGCGCCGCAATATGACACGGTGAATGAGCCCGGAAGCATCACGGCCATACCCGGCACCAACAAGTACTGGGTCGTGACCCTGGGCGGAAGGATTTTTGACCGCGGTGGCGCGCCCTATCTTTGCGAAGGCCACCTCTCGAATTGCTCTGGGTTCCGCAACGGCTTCCCGCGTCACGATGGCTGGATTGTTGCCGCCGCTGCCTCACCGCGAGGGGATGGCTTGTGGGCGGTCGACAATGAAGGCGCGGTCTGGACCGCGGGCAACGTTGTTTCCTATGGCGATGTGAAGCACGACAACGGTCACACGCCTACCGGAATCGTGGCCACGCCCTCTGGCCGTGGTTATTACATCGTCCTGGATGACGGCGGCGTTCACGGCCGTGGCGATGCCGTGCTGTTTGGCTCGACGGGCGGCAACCCTCCCGGCGGCCACGACATTACGGGCATGGCTCTGAGTTACGACATCTTCGGCCGAGTCAACGGCTACTGGCTGGTGGGCTCCGACGGTGGCGTGCACTCATTTGGCGGCGCTCCTTTTCTAGGATCGACAGGCGGCGGCCCGGGACGTCACGCGGTTTCGAACATCGTTACGCAGGCTGATGGCCGCTCCTACGCCTGGGTGTATGCCGATGGGCGAGTGGAAAAATCCCGCGAGGCTCCGCCTTTTGTGATCGAGTCCATCACTGAGAACAAAGTGATCGAGGTCCCGAATGGAAGTACGGATCCGATTACGCCGCTCAAGCTGGCCGGCGCCGATGGCGACAGCAACCAGAAGTGGAAGCTGCTCAGGCACGGCGATGCTTTCAAGTTCGTCAATGTCGCCACCGGCTTGTGCATGGACCTGGAATACGGAGCCGAGAGTGGCCGGGTGATCCAGTATCCCTGCAAGCAGGAAGAAATGCCGACCAATCAGCTCTGGACGCTCAAGGGCGGGTTCGACGGGATGCAGTTGTACACGCTGGAGCAGCCGGATTATCGATTGTACGGCTATCCAGATGAGTACGGTGCGGGGCTGATTGTCTCGTACTTCACCAACGACGGGCTTAGCTGGAAGCTGACTCAGGCTCTTGACTGAAACAGCACGATGCTCGGCCGCTGGAAAGCATCCGGCGGCCGACAGGGCCATGCAGTAGATCCCAGGGAAAACCCATTGCAGGAAAAATTCATTCCCAGGCAGACGTCTGGAGAAGAGGAGTAAGGCTTTTTATGATTCGAAACAATACACGTGGTTTTAGTTCATTTACCTATAAAGTGATCGCGTTCACGGGCTTGTTGCTGTTGCTCGGCTCCATACCCACCCGTGCGACCGCTTCTGACCAGACGTTTGTTCCCGATCCCAGTTACACCAGCATCGCGGCGGCTCCAAATGGAGGGTTCTGGGTCCAACTCCACGGCATGAAGGACTATGAGTGGGACTATCGAACTATCGCCGTTGACGGCGCGCCGGTGTTTGAGAGCATTCCCTGGTTCGGGAGCATCGCCTCCATTCCCGGCAAAAACGGTTACTGGATGGTGAGGCCGAACGGCGTGATTTACGCGCGCGGTGACGCTCCAGAGCTTTGCTCTGGGCTTCTACAAAACTGCTCCGGGTTTAGCACGGATCCCGCGCAACGCATAACCGCTGCTGCTGCGTCTCCAAACGGCAAAGGGTTGTGGGCGGTGGATAACAACGGCCATGTCTGGACCGCTGGCGAAGTCGTCTCCTATGGCGACGTTAGCCGTGACGGTTCCATTCCAACCGGGATCGTCCCCACACCGTCCGGGTTGGGCTATTACATCGTCTGTGAAGACGGCGGCGTGCACGGCCGTGGCGATGCTGTGTTGTTCGGCTCAACCGGCGGCAATAAGCCGGGCGGCCACAACATCACGGGAATGGCTCTCAGTTACGACCTCTTCGGCCAAGTGAACGGCTACTGGCTGGTAGGCTCCGATGGCGGCGTGCACTCGTTTGGCGGCGCTCCGTTTCTGGGATCCACGGGCGGCAATGGCGGAGGTCACCAGGTGTCGAGCATCGTGGCCCGGCCCGACGGACGTTCCTACGCCTGGGTGTATCGCGATGGCAGAGTTACAAGTGTGCAGGCGAAGCCGGTCCTGATCAAGTCAGTGACCGAGGGCACGGTGATTGATGTGCCTAGCGCCAGTACCGAAGAGGCCGCCCTGAGAATGGCTGCGGAGAGCGGCGTTAATAGCCAGAAATGGAAATTGCTGCCTTACAACGGAGCTTTCAAGATCGTCAACGAAAACAGCGGTCTGTGCATGGATCTGGAGGGCGGCGCCGAGGCTGGCAGGGTGATTCAGTATCCGTGTAAGCAGGAGGAAAACCCGACCAACCAGCTGTGGACAGTGCTGAAGGATTCGTCCGGGAAAGTGCTGTTTCAAAATCGCGAGCAGCCCGATTACCGCTTGTACGGTTATCCGGAGTCGTATTGGGGAGGAGTGATCGTCTCCTACTACACCAACCCCGGCCTGACCTGGACGGTGACGCCAGCGCCATAAATCCGCAAGGCAAAATAAGCGCGTCGTTTCGGCCGCTGGAAAGGTTGCACCAGCGGCCGATTCTTTTTACCCGGAGTTGCCGCAACCTTGTGAACGATTTCCACATCCTAATTTCGTATGTAGACGCTGTATACATTCTGCATCCGCATAGAGAACGAAAGTAGGAGGGGACTGTGAACTCAGAGAGTGATGATACTGCATCGTATTCTTATTCTTTCATTTCAAAGCATGCCGCAATACTAGTTTTGCTGGGCGTAATTTCCCTTGGCTTGTCGGCATCGCCGGCGAACGCGTCCCAGCCCAATCTCAATTACACGAGCATCGCCGCGGTGCCCGGAGGGGGATTTTGGATTCAGCGCGACGGTGAGCATGATGGCCTCGATACCAGGACCATCGCGATCCAAGGCGCGCCGCAATTCGAGCACGTGGGGGTAGCAGGCTCGATCGCTTCTCCTCCCCGCTATCGCGGGTTCTGGGTGGTGGGCGTAGATGGAAGCATTCATGCCCGGGGTGTTGGTATCCCTGAACTCTGCGGAGGGCATTTACGCAATTGTTCGGGATACGGGAACCTGAGAATAGCCGCAGCCGCGGCTTCGCCGAACGCCGATGGCTTATGGGCTGTCGATAATGAGGGCCACGTGTGGACGGCAGGGAACACGGTTTCCTATGGCGATGTTGCCCACGATAGCGTGGTTCCGACGGGAATTGCTGCAACCCCATCGGGTAAGGGCTACTACATAGTGATGGCCGATGGCGGCGTGCATACTCGCGGCGATGCTGTCTTCTATGGCTCGACTGGTGGCAATCCTCCGGGCGGAAACTCGATCACTGGAATTGCTCTGAGTTACGACATTACGGGCGATGTGAACGGCTATTGGCTGGTGGCTTCCGATGGTAGCGTGCTTACGTTCGGCGATGCGCCTTTCCTGGGCTCGACCGGCGGGAACGGTGATGCGATCTCCGGAATTGTCGCTTTGCCCGACGGACGCTCTTATGCCTGGGTCTATAGCGATGGCCGCGTCGAGCGGTCCCAGGGGCCTCCGCCGGTAACGCTGGAATCGATTGCCTGGCAAACCATGATCGGTGTGCCCAACGGAGATACGCAACCGGGAACTCCGCTGTTGATGGAATCCGCTCATGGCGGTGCCGGCCAGAAGTGGAATGTCGTGCCGGTGGACGTGATCGGGATCGGCGAGAGAGTGCAGATCATCAGCGCGGAGAGCGGCCTGTGCATGGATCTGGAAGGCGGCTATCCCAACGGGAGGATCCTTCAGTACACATGCAAGACAGTTGAGCAGCATTGGGGCAATCAGATCTGGGAGCCTATGAAGGACCAGAACGGAGTGATCCAGCTCATTCCCGGGCTGCATCCCGACCGCACGTTGTTTGGGTATAGGCCCGAGTATGGCGGCGGAGTAACGCTGACCTACAAGGACAACACGCTCGCGGGCTGGACGATCACCAACGCCATGTGATTTTGCTTCGTGCGAGTGCCCATCCTAAAATCGCGCACTTTGCGATTTTAGGGTGGGGTTTTTATCAGCTCACGCTTGCATAAAATCCTGCCGACGATCCCACCCACTCCATATTTCGGTTGTGATCGACACCCATCATCAGTCCGCGCCCCATGCGAATGATCGACATCACTGGCATTAGTTCATCCAGCCAGATGTACATGACCCGAATTTCGGCTTTAGTCCCGCCCAGCGGCGTTTCAATGACCGGCGCAAAGTTCATTTTTTCCTGCAGAATGTATTGCGACCGCCGGTCTTGCGGGATGGCGTCGATGTCTGCCTTGGTAAGATTGATCATCACGCCCAGTCCGGCAAAAGAAAAAAGCGGCTTGAGGATATAGTGCTCCAAATCGTCCGGGATTTTTTCCACGCGGTCGAGAAACCAACTCTGCGGGACGCTGGCATGTTTGAGAAATGGCAGCGAAAACTTGCTCATCCGGAAAAACCAGTTGGGATGTCCCGCCCACTCGACTTGCAGATCATCGGTAAAGCGAAAGTCCAGCTTGATGTTTTTGCGAATGATTTCATCGACAATCGCGCGGTTGTAAATGCGATGGATGGGAATCCGCTTACCGTCCCCGTCATAAAAAAGCTCCTTCCCGCGCTTCTTAATGTCCGTGATTGAAACGGTTTTGATTCCCAGCAGTTTCTCTGTAAGCAAGAAATCCGGCAACGTCTTCTGCTGTAGCGGATCAATCTCCATCAGGATGACGTTCTCGGGATCGTGGTCAGCAACGATCGCGCGCCGCAAAAGTTTCTTGTAGTCTTCCCAGTCCAGTCCGCTGAGCAGGTATTGCAGATTCTCATCCAGCTCAAAAACTTCCTGATAGACCTGCGAAATCAGCGCCTGGTACGCATAAAGGGAAGGGAAGCCCTGCAACTCGACCAGCTTGGGTCGAAGCTGGCCGGAAGCATCTCGCACCAGCCCAAAGTCCACCTGAATGAACATGGGATGAGGCGC
>Ga0335078_10014684_pt1 | contig 11622 bp, 8 predicted proteins | sample Lox_Sample_32_FD_206711 | JGI IMG/M metagenome (GOLD analysis project Ga0335078, IMG submission 206711) | Soil microbial communities from Loxahatchee National Wildlife Refuge, Florida, United States - Lox_Sample_3.2 | ecosystem: Environmental > Terrestrial > Soil > Wetlands | place: USA: Florida...
GGGTGAACACCACGCTGGGCGCGTCCAACGTGTCGTTCGGCATGCCGGACCGGCACACGATCGGCGCCGCGTTCCTGCCGATGGCCATCAACAGCGGGCTGACCAGCGCCATCCTGGACGCCCGGTCCCCGCAGATCGTCCGCGCGGTGCAGGCCGCTGACCTGCTGAGCGACCGCGACCCGTGGGGCGCCGCGTGGATCGCCGTGCACCGGGCCCAGCAGGCTGCCGAGCAGGCACGCGCCGAGCAGGCACGCGCCGAGCAGGGAGCCACGTGACGACGGCGCAGGCCCGCGGAGCCGACCTGGCCAGCGCCGGGCCGGCCCGGGTCGATCTGCTCTACGAGCCCAGCGGCAGAAGGGTCCGGGTGCCCGCCGGGGTGACCCTGTTCGACGCGGCCAGCTGGAACGGCATCGCGATCGACTCGACCTGCGGCGGTCACGGCACGTGCAAGAAGTGCAAGGTGCGGGTGCTGGACGGCGCCGCCCCGCCGACCGCGCTGGACATCCGCGCGTTCAGCCCGGACGAGCTGCGCGATGGCTGGCGGCTGGCCTGCCGGGCCGAGGCCAGCACCGACACCAAGATCGACGTGCCGCCGCTGGTCACCCGGCCCAAGGCGGCCACCGTCGGGGTCGGCCGCCAGGTCATCCTGCGGCCCGCGGTGCAGAAGCGCTGCCTGGAGCTGACCGAGCCCACCCTGGCTGACCAGCGCAGCGACCTCGAACGCGTGCTGGACGCGCTGGATGACCTGGAGCTGCGCGCCGACCTGCACGCGGTGCGGGCCGTCGGCCGGGCGCTGCGGGCCGACGGCGGCCGGGTCACCGCAGTCATCGTGGACGACGTGCTGATCGACGTGCAGCCGGGCGACACGTCAAACCGGCTGTTCGGCATCGCGTTCGACCTGGGCACCACGACCGTGGTGGCCACGCTGCTCGACCTGTCCACGGCCACCCCGGTCGCGGTGGCTTCGGCGCTGAACCAGCAGCAGCCGTTCGGCGCGGATGTGATCACCCGGATCAGCGCGACCATGCTGGACCCGGAAACGCTGGGCCGGCTCACCGCGCTGGCCCACCAGACCCTGGCCGAGCTGGCCGCCGAGGTGTGCGCGGCGGGCGGCGTGGACCCGGCCGAGGTGCAGGAGATCGCGCTGGCCGGCAACGCCACGATGACGCACATCGCGCTGGGCGTCGACCCGGAGCCGCTCGGCGTCGCCCCGTTCATCCTGGCCACCCGGCTGCTGCCGGAGACGCTGGCCGCCGACCTGGGCGTCGCGGTGCACCCGCGGGCCCGGGCCGTGGTGTTCCCGCCGTTCGGCGCGTACGTGGGCGGCGACATCACGGCCGGCCTACTCGCCTCGGGCATGGACCGGGACCAGCGGACCCGGCTGTTCATCGACATCGGCACCAACTGCGAGATCGTGCTGGGCAACCGGGACTGGCTGCTGGCCACCGCGGCACCAGCCGGGCCAGCCTTCGAGGGCGCGGCCATCCGGTGCGGGATGCGCGCCGCGGACGGTGCCATCGAGGTGGTCACGATGACCCCGGACGCGCTGGAGCTGAAGGTCATCGGGGACGCCGAGCCGGCCGGGCTGTGCGGGTCCGGCCTGGTCGACGCGGTCACCGGGCTGGTCCGGCTGGGGCTGCTGGACTCGTCCGGGCGGCTGGTCAGCGAGGAGCGGGCGGCCGAGCTGGCCCCCGGGCTGGCCAGCCGGCTGACCCGGCTGGGCGCGGAACGGGTGTTCGTGCTGCACTGGCTGGGCGGGGAAGGCAACGTGTCCCGGTCGGTGTACCTGTCCCAGCGGGACGTCCGCGAGCTGCAGTTCGCCAAGGCGGCCATCGCCACCGGCTGGCACATCCTGCTGGAAGAGGCCGGCCTGGCGGCCGGCGACATCCAGCAGGTGCTGCTGGCCGGGTCGTTCGGCAGCTACCTGTCCCCGGCCAACGCGATCCGGCTCGGGCTGGTGCCGCCCATCCCGGCCGTCCGCGTGGTCAGCGCGGGCAACGTGGCCGGCGAGGGGGCCAAGATGGCCCTGCTCAGCATGCGGGAACGGGCCGCCGGCCTGGCCCTGCTGGAGGAGGTGAAGTATGTCGAGCTCTCCGACCGCGCCGACTTCAACGACCGCTTCGTCGACCAGCTCGCCTTCCCGGGCTGATCCCCCGCCGCAGGCGGTGGTGATCACCTGTGGCGCGCTGGGCGGGCCAGTGCGGGACATCACCCGCCGCCGCGGCTGGCGCATCGAGCTGCACCCGCTGCCCGCCGTCCTGCACAACACGCCGAAAACCATCACCCCCATGGCCGAACGGCTGGTCCGGTCGGCTCAGGCCCGCGCCCTGCCGGTCATCCTCGGCTACGCGGACTGCGGGACGTACGGCGCGCTGGATGAGCTGTGCACCCGGCTGGGGGTGCGGCGGCTGCCCGGGCTGCACTGCTACGACCTGCTGGCCGGGCCGTCCCGGGTGGCCGGGCTGCTGGCTGACGAGCCGGGCACCTACCTGCTGACCGATTTCCTGGTGCGCAGCTTCCGGCAGACCGTGCTGGCCGGGCTGGGCCTGGACCGCTACCCGGAGCTGTGGCCGGACTATTTCAGGCACTACCGCCGGGTGGTCTGGCTGGCCCAGTCCCCCGGGCCGGCGCTGGAAGCTGAGGCCCGCGCCATCGCCGGCCAGTTCGGCCTGCCCCTGGAGATCGTGCCGGCCGGCACCGCCCGGCTGGAACGCGAGCTGGAGCGGTTGCTGGCCGAAGTGTGTGCCGGAACCGCTGCCAGCACGACAGTTTCCGCACACGTTCCAGGACTTGCGCAGGTCCCGGGATGAGCCGGGCTGGTGACGGGCAGTACCTTGCGGCGTCCCGGATGGCGGAAGAGGCGGGATGGCGCGCAACGGGCTGACCAGCGTGGCACCGCTGCTGGCCCATCCCCGTTACGAGGTGTTCCCGGCGGCCGGGGTCGAGGACCAGGTGGCGGAGTGGGTGCCGGGCGGGGCGACGGTGACGGTGACCGCCTCACCGACCAGGGGCCTGGACGCCACCCTGGACCTCACCGAGCGGCTGACCAGCCACAGCTACCTGGTGATCCCGCATCTGTCGGCCCGGCTGGTTCGTGACGACCGGCAGCTGGCTGACATCGTGGCCCGGCTGCGGGCCTGCGGGGTGGATGACGTGTTCGTGCCGGGCGGCGACGCCGACCCGCCGGCCGGCCAGTTCGACAGCGCGCTGTCGCTGATCACCCGGCTCACCGAAATGGGGCGGCCGTTCACCCGGGTCGGCATAACCGGCTATCCGGAAAGCCACCCCAAGATTGGCGACGACATCACGGTGCAGGCCATGTGGGACAAACGGCACCATGCCGCCTATATCGTCAGCAACCTGTGCTTCGACCCGGCCGTGCTGCGCCGGTGGATCGAGCGGATCCGGGCCCGCGGGGTAACCCTGCCGCTGTACGTCGGGCTGGCCGGCCCGCTGGACCGGACCCGGCTGCTGCGGATGGCGGCCAAGGCGGGCGTAGCCGACTCGGCCCGGTTCCTGGCCGGGCACACCGAATGGTTCCTCCGGCTCGGCACGCCCGGCGGCTACAGCCCGGACCGGCTGCTGGACCGCACCGCCGCGGCGCTGGCCGCCCCGGCCAGCGCCGTGGCCGGCCTGCACTTGTTCACGTTCAACCAGCTCAGGCAGACCGAGGAGTGGCGGCGCGCGCTGGCCGGCCGGCTGGCCGGGCAGCGCAGCGGGCGGCTGGCGATGTGACCCGGGCCGGCCCCGGAGCCGGGCCCGGAGCCGGCCCCGGAGCCGGCCGCACCCGGCCAGGTCACAACGGGTAGCCGAGAGAACTCCCCCATTACGGGCAGAACGCCGCCGCCAACGGACGGACCGACATAGGCTGTTCACTGCAACTGGTTCTGGGAGTTGTCGTACGCAACGGGGTTCACGGCGTTAATGCAGGTCATTGAGGAAACCGGGTGCGACGCGTGTACGAATTGAGCAGGGATCCAGCGGCCATCACGTCACGCGATCCCGGATGGCCAGCGTGCCCGGCCGCCTAGTGGAGTGGCCGCTGCGCTGCGGTCCCGTCCCGCCACTGGCCGATTCGTACAGCCCGCGGCCGGAGACCGGCCTTGGCCTGGTGGGCAAACTGGATCCGGGTGACACCCTGATCCTGGCCCCGTCCGGCGAGGCCGGGGTGCCCCGGCTGGCCCAGTTCGGCGGCAGCGGCAAGACCCAGCTGGCCGCGGCCACAGCGCACGGCCTGTGGGACAACCGCTCGGTCGACCTGCTCGTCTGGGTGACCGCCACCAGCCGGAACGCCATCCTGAACGGCTACGCGCTGGCCCTGGCCGACCTGAACGGAGCCGACCCGGAAGACGATCTGCTGACCGGCGCGCAGCGCTTCCTGGCCTGGCTGGCCAGCACCGAGCGGCGCTGGCTGATGGTCCTCGACGACCTGGCCAGCCCGGCCGACATGGATGGCCTGTGGCCGGAGAGCAGCGAGGGCCGGGTCCTGGTCACCACGCGCAAGGACGACGCGCTGGCCGCGCCGGGCCGCCGGATCGCCAAGATCGGCTCGTTCACTGTGCGGGAGGCACTGGCCTACCTGACCTCACGGCTGTCCACCGACCCCGGCCAGCGCACCGAAGCCCTCGATCTGGCCACCGACCTCGGCTGCCAGCCGCTCCCGCTGGCGCACGCCACCGCCGCGCTGATCGCCACCGGGGCGAGCTGCCGTGATTACCGGGGCTGGTTCCACGACCGGCGGCGGCAGATGGTGGCCGGCCCCGGGCCGCTGTCCGACGCCCCGCGGCCCGGCATCACCGAGGTGACCTGGTCGCTGGCCATGGACCTGGCTGACCAGATCCCGCCGGATGGCTTCGCCCGCCCGGTGCTGGCCCTGGCGTCGCTGCTGGACCCGGCCGGCATCCCCGGCGTCGTGTTCACCAGCCCGGCCGCGTGCGGCTACCTGACTGGCCACCCGGCCATGCCCGCCGACCCGGCGCAGGCCCGGGAGGCCGTGCACAACCTGGCCCGGTCCGGCCTGGTCACGATCAACCCGGCCAGCACCACCCGCACGGTCCAGTTGCACCCGCTGGTGGCGGCCATGACCCGGGGCATCATCCCGCCGCCTGAGCTGGAGCGCGCTGTGCGGTCGGCCGCGGACGCCCTGTGCCAGGCCTGGCCGGCCCAGGACGCCCCGCCACGGCTGGCCCAGGCGCTGCACGACTGCGCGGTGACGCTGCAGGGCTGCAGCGGCGAGCTGCTCTGGAAGCCGGACGCACACCCAGTGCTGCTGCGGGCCGGGCAGAGCCTGGCCAGCGCGGACATCAGCGGGCCGGCCATCGCGTACTGGAAGTCGCTGCTGGAGACGTCCAGCCGGGTGCTCGGGCCGGCGCACGCCCAGACGTTCCGCTGCCGGGACGGCATGGCCTCGGCGTACGAGGCCGCGGGCCGGGTGCCGGACGCGATCACGGTGCACGAGCGGACGCTGGCCGAGCGGCAGCGGTCGCTGGGCAACGACCACCCGGACACGCTGACCTCCTGCGGCCACCTGGCCCGCGCGTACGCGGCCGCCGGGCGGCACAGCGACGCGCTGCCCATGTACGAGCGGGTCGTGGCCGACCGGGAATGGGTGCTCGGCGCCCGGCACCCGGAGACCCTGGCCGCGCGCACCGACCTGGCCGCCGCCTACCTGGCCGCCGGGCACGGCGACCAGGCGCTGCCGCTGTACGAGCAGACCCTGGCCGATCTGGAACGCGGACTGGGCGCCAGCCACCCGGACACGCTGGCCGCCCGGTCCGGGCTGGCCCAGGCGTATCACACGGCCGGGCAGCTCAAGCAGGCCGTGCCGGTCTACGAGCGCGCCCTGGCCGAACAGGAGAAGGCGCACGGGCCCGATCATCCGGACACCATCAGCGCCCGGGCCGACCTGGCCTACGCCTACCGGACCGCGGGCCGGATGAAGCACGCACTGCCGCAGTATGAGCGGGTGCTGGCCGACCGGGAACGGGTGCTGGGCACCTACCACCCGGAAACGCTGACCGCCCGCGGCAACCTGGCCAACGCCTACCTGGCCGCGCGCCGGGTCAAGGACGCGGTCCCGGTGTACGAGCGGACCCTGGCCGACCGCGAGATGGCCCAGGGCGGCGACGACCACGACACGATCACCGCCCGCGGCAACCTGGCCAACGCCTACCACTCGGCGGGCCGCCTCAAGGACGCGCTGCCGCTCTATGAACAGACGCTGGCCGACTGTGAGCGGGTGCTCGGCCCGGTCCACCAGGCCACGCTGACGTCCCGGGCCAACCTGGGCTCGGCCTACCACGCGGCGCTCCGGCTGACCGACGCGGTCAAGGTGTTCGAGCGCACGCTGGCCGACTGCGAGCAGGCCCTGGGCCCGGATCACCCGCTGACCCAGGCGGTCCGCGAGAACCTGGACGCCGCCAACCGCACCTGACCTGGGCTCCCCGCAGACGTGGTGCCGGGGGCAGCTACTCCGGGCTTCCGTTGGGCATCCGGCCCGATGTCGGCTGACCTGGCGGCAGCGGCCTGATGCCCGCCGATCTGGCGGCGAGATGCAGGCGCTCGGCGCCGAGCCCGATATTGACGCCAGCGCCGTACGCGGTCGCCCCGGACAGCACGGTGGCCAGCGTGGTTCCCAGCACCAGGCTCACGCCCTGCTCAGCGTTGAGGTCCCCGGCGGCCCAGAACGCGGTGAACACAGCCATGCCCGCGACTCCCACAGCAGCCACCAGCCGGCCGAGCCAGTGCAGGACCTTCTCCACCTGGCGGGCGTACTCGACCTTCGCCGAGATTGTCTCCTGGTCCTCCATTCATCCCCCGCTCGCTGGCGCGCAGTTGCTAGCGCATTCGTTCTTTCCCATCAGTCACAGGAGTCAACCCGCCCACAGCGGCGCAGCAGGCGTCAGCCGCTGGAGCCGTCCCGGTCAGCCGCGCGCCTTGAGCGCGGCCACCAGGGCCGGGATGACCTCGGTCAGATCGCCGATGACGGCGTAGTCGGCACGGGACAGGATCGGCGCGCCCGGGTCGCTGTTCACCGCCACGATGTGCTTGGCGCTGGCGCAGCCTGCCATGTGCTGGATCGCCCCGCTGATCCCGCAGGCCAGGTACAGCTCCGGGGTGATCCTGGTGCCGGTCTGGCCGACCTGCTGGGTGTGCGGCCGCCAGCCCTCGCTGGTGACCACGCGGGACACCCCGACCACCCCGCCGAGCAGGCTGGCCAGTTCCTCCAGCGGCGCGAAGCCGTCCGGCCCGCCGACGCCGCGCCCGCCGCCGACCACCACCCGCGCGGTGGCCAGCGACACCCCGCCGTCCGCGCCCGCCGAGATCTCGGCCGCCACGGCCAGGTCGGCCGGGGCCAGGTCCGGCTCGTGCACCCGCACGGCGGGCTCGGTGGGCGCGTCCACTTCGGCCGACGGCACCGCGTCGGTGGCCACGGTGAACAGGGCAGGCGAGCCGTCCAGCACGGCGTCCTCGATCAGCAGCCCGGCCCACCGCTGCCGGGCCACCGCGAACCCGCCATCGGGGGCGGGCGCGGCCGACAGGCAGTTCGCGGCCATCGGCTGGCCGGTCAGCGCGCCCAGGTGGGCCAGCACCTCGTGGCCACGGTCCGTGCCGGCCGCGACCACCACCCCGGCCAGTACCAGGCTGGCCAGGCCCTCCAGCGTCCGGGCCCAGGCCTGCGGGGCGTACCCAGCCACCGCTTCCGGCTCGATGACCTGGGCCTCGGTCACGCCATAGCGGCCCAGCTGGGCGGCGGGCACCCGGTCCGCCGGGCCGAACAGCACCGCGACCAGGCCGGGGCCGCCGCTGGCCGGGCCGGCCAGCCCGCGGGCGAAGGTCAGCGCGCGCAGCGAGCTGTCAGTGGGCCCGGCCGCGTCCAGTTCGACCAGGCACAGCACGCTCATTTCAGCACCCCCAGCTCGTCGAGCAGGGCGACCAGCGCGGGCACCGCGCTGGCCCCGGTGCCCAGCACGGTGGCCTGCTGGTGGGTGCCCGCCGGGACGCGGAGCGCCTGCTTGCGCAGGCCCTCGGGCTGCCACTGCGGCTCGTACTGCTCGATGGCCGCCCGCTTGGCCCGCAGCCGCCCGGGCAGCGATGGGTACCTGGGCAGGTTGATGCCCTCTTTCACGCTGACCACCGCGGGCAGCGGGACCTGGAAGGTCTCCCCGCCGGCCGGGTTGTCGCGGCGCGCCCGGGCCTGGCCGCCGTCGATCTCCAGGTGCTTGACCCCGGTCACGCACGGCCAGCCGAGCGCGTGCGCGACCCGCACCGCGACCTGGTAGTCGCCGGTGTCGGCCGCCTCATTGCCCATCAGCAGCAGGTCATAGCCGTCACCCGCGGTGGCCTGCCGGCCGGCCTCGGCGGCGATAGCCGCGGCGGTGCCGACCGGGCCCCACTCCCGGCCGCCCGAGGCCAGCAGCACCGCCCGGTGCGCGCCCAGCGCCAGCGCGTCGCGCAGCTGCTCAGCCGCTTCCGGCGGGCCGAGGGTGAGCACCGACACGCGGCCGCCGAGCCGCTCGGTGAGCTGGACCGCCTCCTCGACCGCGCACTCCTCGTGCGGGCTGATCGCGAACCCGGACATCCTCGTGTCCACGTCCTGCCCGTCCGGGGTGACCACGATCCGCCCGCCGACCTGCGGCACCCGCTTGACGCAAACCCCGATCTCCATCCCGGTCAGCTCCGCACCCGCGCGTTGTCCGGGTCGAACAGCGGCGTGGACCCGGCCACCGCCACGGTAACCGGGTACGCCACGGCGAAGCACTCGACCTGCAGCCGGTTGCCCTGGACCGCCTCGGCAGGCGGCAGGTAGGCCAGCAGCAGGTGCCTGCCGACCGATGGCCCGGAGCCCGCGCTGGTCACGTAGGACGGCCGGCCCTTCGCGTCCACCAGCCGCTCCCCGGCCAGCGACAGCACCGGCTCGCCGCCCAGCATGTACCGGGCCTCACCGCCATCCGGCCGGTGATCGTCCACGGTCAGCGTGCACAGCACGGCCGCGGGCGGCTCGGCCCGCTGAGCCAGGTAGGCGTCCTTGCCCACGAACGGCTGGGCCTTCACCCGGGGCCGGGTCATCCCCGCCTCGACCAGCGTGTAGTCGGCGGTCAGCTCGGCACCGAAGGCCCGGTACCCCTTTTCCAGCCGCCCGGTGGTGCCGTACACGCCGATGCCCACCGGGACCAGCCCGTGCGGGCGGCCCGCGGCCCACAGCGCGTCCCACAGCCGGGCGCCCTGCTCCATCGGCACGTGCAGCTCCCAGCCCAGCTCGCCCACGTAGGAAATGCGCGACGCCAGCACGGTAATGCCTGCGACCTCTATCTCACGGCAGGTACCAAACGCAAACCCGTCGTGGCTCATGTCGTCCGCCGTGACTGACTGGAGCACGTCTCGGGCCCGCGGGCCCCACAGTCCCAGCGTGGCCTGGGCCGAGGTGAGGTCGGCCAGCGCGGCAGTGCCCTCGCCCGGCAGGTGGCCGGCGAACCACTTCATGTCCGACATGCCGGTAGCACCGCCGGTGACCACCCGGAACCGCTGATCACCGAGCCGCATGATGGTCAGGTCGCCGACGAAGCCACCCCGCTCGTCCAGCAGCGAGGTGTACACCACCCGGCCCGGGCGCACGTCGAGCTGGGCGACGGCCACCGACTGCACCGCGTCCAGCGCACCGGGCCCGGTGATGTCGAAGATGGCGAACGCGGACAGGTCGACCAGCCCGCACGCGTCCCGCATGGCCAGGTGCTCGGCGTTGATGACCGGTGACCACCAGCGCGCGTCCCATTCGTTCTCGCGCGGCATGAGCCGGCCGGCGTACCGCTCCAGCAGCGGCTCGTTCGAGGCGTACCAGTGCGGCCGCTCCCACCCGGCCGTCTCGAAGAAGACCGCGCCGAGATCGCATTCACGCTGGTAGGCCGGGCTGAGCCGGACCGGCCGGCCGGATTCCCACTGCTCGGCCGGGTGCACGATGCCGTACATCTTGTTGAAGCCCTCACGGGCCCGGTCGACCACATGGGCCACGGTGCGCTGGGCCGGGTAGAACCGGGCGATGTCCGCCTCGAACACGTCGATGCCCGGGGCCTGGCCAGACATCCACTCGGCCACCGCGCGGCCGACCCCGGGGCCTTCCTTGATCCAGCTGGCCGCGGCCGACCACAGCCCGGCTACCTCGGGGGTCTCGCCGAGCAGCGGATGGCCGTCCGGGGTCATCGAGATCAGGCCGTTGATCGCGTACCGGATGCCAACCCGCTCGTCGCCGAGCAGGTCAGGCATGAGCTCCAGCGCCTCGGCCAGCTGCGGGTCGAAGTCATCGGCGGTGAACGGCAGCTCGGTCGGGGACAGCGCCGACTCCTCGATCGACGGGATCTCGTCCGGGGTGACGATGATCGGCCGGTGCGCGTACGAGCCCACCTCCATGTCGCCGCCGTGCTGCCGCTCGTACATATTGGTGTCCACGTCGCGCACGATCGGGTAGGCGATTTCCCCGGTGGTGCCGGCGAACAGCGGGATCGGGCCGACGCTGATCATCTGGTGCACGATCGGGGTGAGCGGCAGCCGGGCCCCGGCCATCTGGGCGATCCGCGGGCTCCACACCCCGCAGCAGATCACGCAGGTGCTGGCCTCGATGTCGCCACCGGTGGTGCGCACCGCGCTGACCTGTGGCCGGCCCCGCGGGCCGGGCACGCTGTCGATCCCGAGCACCTCGGCGCCGGCCAGCACATGCAGCGCGCCGGACTGCTGGGCTTCCTCACGCATCAGCGTGCCGGCCCGCAGCGAGTCGACCACGCCGACGGTGGGGAAGTGCGCGCCGCCCAGGATCACCGACTCATCCAGGTAGGGCACCAGCTTGGCGGCCTCGGCCGGCGAGATGACCTGGCCCGGGATGCCCCACGCCCGGGCCGCGGTGCAGCGCCGCCGCAGTTCGGCCATCCGGGCCGGGGTGCGGGCCACCTCGATGCCGCCGCTCTGGGTGAACACGCCCAGCGCCTGGTACTGCTCGGTGCTGTCCCGGGTGAGCTCCATCATCATCTTCGAGTACTCGATGGGGAAGATGAAGTTGGACGCGTGCCCCGTCGAGCCGCCCGGGTTCGGCATCGGCCCCTTGTCCACCAGCACCAGGTCGCGCCAGCCCAGCCGGGCCAGGTGGCAGGCCAGGCTGTTGCCCACGATGCCCGCGCCGATGATGACCGCGCTGGCCCGGGCCGGTGTCTGTGTCATGCCGCTGATCCTGCCAATCTCCTCGTCCCGCCCCGGGTACCGGGGCGAGAGTTGCCACGGCCCCGCCGCCCGGCAAACTCGGGCGGCGGGGCCGAATGCAGCCGTACCCGGCGCAGGCGTTACTCGACCGGGATCTCCTTGTTGATGAGGCCCAGGTCGATGCCCTGCCTGCGCCGCACGACCCGGGCGATCACGTAGATCACGATCGCCAGCACGTACATGGCGCCCATGTAGATGAGTGAGTCGTGACTGTTCACGAAGTAGTTGTCGTTACTGAGCCACTCGTAGAGGTTGAAGACGAGCAGCCCGATCGTGACAACCCCGGCGACCGGGACGATCGGCACGCCGAGGATCTTGATCCGGCTGGCCGGCGAGGCGCGCCACAGGTCCGGCTTGACGAACGGCAGCACCACCACG
>Ga0335078_10014685_pt1 | contig 11622 bp, 8 predicted proteins | sample Lox_Sample_32_FD_206711 | JGI IMG/M metagenome (GOLD analysis project Ga0335078, IMG submission 206711) | Soil microbial communities from Loxahatchee National Wildlife Refuge, Florida, United States - Lox_Sample_3.2 | ecosystem: Environmental > Terrestrial > Soil > Wetlands | place: USA: Florida...
GCAGCACGCCGTCGCTCTCAAAGGCGTTGCGGTCCATGTAGGTCTGGATGCCTTCGGGCGTTTTGCCCAGCGGCACCACGTCGAGCGAGCTGCGCACCGGGCACCCGATGGTCTGCTCGATAATGCCGTAGTGCGCGAGCACGTCGGCCTGGCCCTCGGCGGTGGCGGCGCCGTGGCTGCCCATGGCCGGGAAGACGAACGGGTGCATGCCCTGCGATTTCCAAAATTGGACGGCGGCGCGCGTAATTGTGGCTATATTGGCGATGCCGCGGCTGCCCACGCCGATGGCCACGCGCGATCCAGGTTTGAGGTGCGCGGCGAATCCGGACGCGTGAAGCTGGCGTTGGACTTCGGCGGCCACGTCGGGAATGCGGCGGTCGGGAAAGTGCTGACGCACGAGGAAAAGGCGGGGGAATTGCATGCGTTCATGGTAGCAAAACGACAGGCCAGGAGGCGGCCGGGAGCCCTGTCCCGCCCTGAATTGAACGCGTTCAGAATTTACTTGACAGCCCCGGGGTTTGGCCGTAATCTGAAATTGAACACGTTCAAGTTGAACGCGTTCAGAAAGGGAGGATGGGATGCATATCGCGATGTTGTATGGCGTTTATCTGGCGATCAGCCTGGCGTTGATGGTTTGGGTGGGCCGCAGGCTGGAACGGTACGGGCGGGTCTTTCTGGCGGACGCTTTTCAGAGCGACGCGGAACTGGCGGGCGCCGTGAAGCGGGTGTTGTTGTTCGGTTTCTACTTGATCAACGCCGGCTTCGTGACGTGGGTGCTCAGCACTTCCCGCGGCCTTGAGAACGCGCGCGCGGCGATGGAAATAGTTTCGGACAAGATTGGCGGAGTGCTGCTGGTGCTGGGGATCACGCACTTCCTGGTGCTGCATTTCTTCCGCCGGCTGGGGAAGCGCGAACACGAACGGTCAGGGCATGCGCGGGCCGGAAACGGGGGAAGCGGTTGGAGCCCGGAGAGCGCGCCACTGGGCAAGGTGCTCGACTAATGAACGCCAAAAGCGCGGAGACGCGGGCCCGCATTCTGGAGGCAGCCATGGAACTGTTCCGGCGCCAGGGATTCGAGGAGACCACCATGCGCGAAATCGCCGCCGAGGCGGGCGTGGCGACGGGCGCGGCGTATTACTACTTCGACTCAAAAGACGCCATCGCGCTGGCGTTCTACGAGCAGTCCCAGCAGGAACTGGAACCGTTGATCGAACAGGCGCTGGCGGGCGCGAAGAATCTGAAGGAGCGGCTCGCCGCGCTGCTGGAGGCGAAGCTCAAGTATTTCGAGCCCAACCGGCGCTTGCTGGGGGCGCTGGCGGCGCACGCCGATCCGGAGCGCCCGCTATCGCCGTTCAGCGCGCGCACTGCGGAAATCCGGGAGCGGGATGTGGCATGGTTCGCGCGCGCGGTGGAGGCAAGCGGCATTCGCGTCCCGCGCGATCTGGAGCCGCACCTGCCACGCATCCTGTGGATGTACCAGATGGGACTGATCCTTTTGTGGATCTACGACCGTTCGCCCGGACAGGCGCGGACGCGCGCCGCGGTCCGGAAAAGCGTGGCGATTGTGGAGAGTCTCGTCAAGCTGGCCGCGTTCCCGCCCATGCGGCCGGTGCGGCGGATGTTGGTAGACCTGATGCGCACGGTGATGGAGGAATCGTGAAGATCGTAATTCCCGGCGGCAGCGGCCAGGTGGGGCAAGTGTTGGCCACGCATTTTCACGGCGCGGGCCACGCAGTCACGGTTCTGTCGCGTCATCCGGGCAGCGCGCCTTGGCGGACTGTGGCCTGGAACGGCTGCGATCTGGGCGCCTGGCGCCAGGAACTGGACGGCGCGGATGTGGCGATCAACCTGGCGGGCCGCAGCGTCAATTGCCGCTACAATCCGCAACACCGCCGCGAGATTCTGGAATCCCGCATCCGCACAACGGAAGCGGTGGGCCGCGCCATTGCGGAGGCAGCGCATCCGCCGGCCGTCTGGATGAACGCCAGCACCGCCACGATCTACCGGCACGCGCTGGACAGGCCCATGGATGAGGCCACTGGCGAACTGGGCGGCAGCGAGCCGGACGCGCCAGCGGCGTGGCGATTCAGCATCCAAGTGGCCACCAGTTGGGAGCGGGCCTTTTTCGCGGCCGCCACGCCACGCACCCGCAAGATCGCGCTGCGCAGCGCGATGACCATGAGTCCGGGCAGGGGCGGCATCTTCGACACCTTGCTCTGGCTGGTGCGCGCCGGGTTGGGCGGCACCGCCGGCTCGGGCGAACAGTTCGTGTCATGGATACACTATCTGGACTTCATCCGCGCCATCGAATACCTGATCGCGCACCCGGAGTTCGATGGTCCAGTGAATGTCTGCGCTCCGCATCCGCTGCCGAACCGCGAGTTCATGCGGATCCTGCGCGAGGCTTGGGGCGCCCGGTTCGGCTTGTCCGCTTCGAACTGGATGCTGGAGGCGGGCGCGGCATTGATGCGCACGGAAACCGAACTCATTCTGAAGAGCCGGCGCGTAGTTCCCCGGCGGCTAATGACCGCCGGATTTGAGTTTCAGTTTCCGGATTGGCGCGGGGCAGCCACGGATCTGGTAGGCCGAATTCACTAAAGAGAACGTTGCCAGGATCATAGCCTGCGCCCTGCCCTTTTTGGTAGTCTTTTCCCACGGCGCATACGTCGTCATAAATGTGACCCGCCGCTTCCCGGGACTCGTGTCCCTTATCGCCCTCCCCTGCCTGGCCGCCACGCCGCCGCACGCCTGCGTGGGCAGCCAGTCGCTGGGGACCTTCAAGCTCTCCGTGGCCCCCGCCAAAGGGGGCACTATTCTGCCGCTCAGAGAAGTGAACGCGCTGCATAAAGGGCAATATCTCCTCTACGACCCGGTGCACATCCCGCCCGCGGCGAAGAACAAAGCCGAAATCGCGCTGTTGCTGGCGCCGCCCAGCAATTCGCAGGCTCGGCTGGAGGCGCTCAACCCCACACCCGCGGGTAAGTCCGGGGTGTGGGTTCTGCCGCGGGATGCTTCCGTGGTGGCGCTGGTCTACGGTCCGCAAGGACTCAGCATGCGCAAAGTGAAGGCCTTGATGCAGAAGAACGACGAGGTGCTGGCGGAGTTGGCGGACTACGCCGATCAAACCGAACAGGTGAGCGCATTGATCCAGGAACTGCAGGAGTCCGAAAGCTCCGGGGCCAGCGTGTCCGCAGCGCTGGCGGGTTTCTCGGCCAAATCCGGCGTCTCCATGCCCCAGATCGACACGCACGCGGCCACCAACCAGCAAGCTGCCACTCTGCTGCAGGCGCTGTCGCCATCCATGAATTCGCTGGACCCGCTCACCGCGTCCAACACCGCCGTCGTGCAGCAATCCACAGGACTCGCCACAGCCGTGGCCAGCTTGTTCTTTGGCAGCCCGGTGGGCTTGGTGGCTGGCGGCGCATCGCTGTTTCAGAACATGCACACCATGCTGTTTCCCGAGACGGAATTTCAGTCCAGCATTGCGCAGCCGGCGCAGACCGCCTCTCCGGGAAGCTTCGCATTGTGCTCCAAAAGCCAGACCGCGAAGGCCCGCACCCGCATCGCCTACCTTTGGGCTCACCGGCTGCCCAACATGAAGGAGCCCAAGCTCTCACTGGCTGATCCCGTACACCTCCCCATCGGCGCAAAGTCCGCCGTCGCCGTGCATGCGGATGACGGGTCGAAAGCCATCGCGCGGCTGCGCGACTGGCAACTGACGCCCGCGAAAGGCGGCGCCGCGTTCCAGGTGCCGGCAACAGTGGAGAAAGACGGCAAGATTCAGCTCGATCTGAGCAAGACGAAGGCTACACCGGGCGAGTACCGCTTGAAGGCGCTCTGGGATTGGGACGCCTTACCGGTCGCCGGCGACGTCTACCTTCATCCGTACGGCGACCTGAAACTGGCCAAGCTGGCTGCCGATTCGCGCGGCCGGCTGATCGAGGGCAGCGGCCCCGTTCCGCTGAAACTCGAAGGCGCCGATTTCGAGTTCGTCGAGAAGATGGAACTGGAACGCGCGGGCCCGCATGCCGGCACTCCTCTAAGGGTGTCTTTCAAGCTGCCGCATGGGCAGCGCGGAGGAGACCAGGAGTCCGCTGAGGCCGAACTGGATACCAAAGGCCTCGCGCCGGGCTCATACCGCCTGCTCCTGGCGCAATCGGACGGCGTTGCCCACCCGATTCCCGTGACGATCCTGCCGCCGAATCCTAAACTTGAGGATCTGCCGTTGCGGCCCAATCTGGACGAGCCCGGTCAAAAGCTCATGTTGCACGGCAGCGCGCTGGATCGCATCGAGAAGCTCACCACCCAGGCGGGCGAAATCGATTTGTCGCCGCCATCGCACGCCACCGAGGCGCGCGCGGCCACCTTCAAAATGAACGCCAAAGCACGCCAGGGCCAGCGATTCGACCTGTGCATGAAGGTGCAGGGGATCGAGACTCCACTTACGGTTGCCGACGCCATCGAGATTCGGGGACCGCGCCCGCGTATCGCGTCCGTGCGCAAATCCTATCCCAAGAGTTTTGGCCTGGCCCTGAACGACAATGAAATCCCGGCGGGCGTGACCGCCAGCTTTGCGCTCGCAGTGTCCAACGCCGGCGAAGCGCCGGTGGTGGATGTGACCTGCACCGATCCAGGACCGCTGCGCCACGGGCTCCGCTTGGCCGCGGGTGACAGGGACGGAGGCGCGCGCCTGGACCTGGCCGGCGAGGGCGTGCTCTTTCTGTCGCTCGACGCGGGCGCGGTCGGCCGGTCGGGATGCAGTCTGGAGGCGCGCGTCACCTCGGCGGAAGGATCGAGCGACCCCTACCCACTTGGCCAGATACTACGCGTGCCGCGCATCGAGCAATTCGTGCTGACCGATCAGAAGCTCGGCGACGCAGTGTACGCGGGCACGCTTAAAGGCGAGGATCTGGATAAGATCGAACGAACGGGCTGGGACGCGCAGCATGGTTTGCCGGTCGAGTCCATTCCCGATGCGGCCGCCGACGATCCGCAGAAACAAGTGCTGAAGATCGCACTGCCGTGGCCGGCGCCCGCGCCGCACGCTCCGGTCTTCGTGTGGCTGCGCGGGGAGGCGAAGGGACGGGCCACGGGCGTCAAATACTGAGTGGCGGGGTATCCGCTTGACTCACAAGGCATGGCCTCCGGCTCTCCTGCTGGGCAGCTCGCTATTCGCTCTGGCTCAATCGCAGGCGCCGGTCTTTAAGGTCGACACCAACCTGCAATCGATCGCCGTTCAAGTTACCGACAAACATGGGAACCACGTGCACGGCCTTGCGGCCTCCGATTTCACCCTTCTGGAGGACGGAAGGCCGCAGAAAATCGCGTTCTTCGCGGCGGAATCCGAACCGATCAGTCTTGCGATCCTGATCGATGCGAGCCTGGCCATGGATTTCCGCGGCAAGTTAGACCGAGCGCGAACCCTTCTGGATTCGCTGATTCGCGGCTACCGTCCCGAAGACGAGATTTTTCTGATGCCCTTCACCGATGTAATCGGACCCTTCGAGATGCTTACGCCCGAACAGCGTCTGCGGCCGCCGGCGATTCCTTCGTTCGCCAGTCGCGGTTCAGCGCTCTATGACGCGTTGGCGGCGGCGCTGTGCCACATGCGAACCGCCAGGAATATCCGGCAGGCGGTGGTGGTCCTCACCGACGGGGTGGATCAGCAGAGCCGTCTGCGGCTCGATCAGTTGATCGAACTCGTGCGGTCGTCGAGCCCGCAGGTATTCATGGCCGGTATTTTCAGCAAGCGGGAGTATGAGCTTTACAAGCAGAGCGGCAAGACCATGGCGATTGTGGGCATGCGCGAGATCGATAATCCCGCGGTGGTATTCGAACGGCTGGCGAAGGAATCGGGCGCCGAATCGTTCTTTCCCTCCTCCGAGCAGGATTTCCAAAGAGCTCTGGACCGCGTTGCCGCCCTTCTGAAAGCTGAGTACACGCTGGCGTACTATCCGGAGAGGATCGACAGGGTTCGCAAGATCGCGGTGAAGGTGAAGCGTAGCGGAGTCAGGATCTCGGCGCGCCATAGTGTGGGATCGGAAAGCCCCGTGGAGGCGGTGCACTTCACAGCTACAGGGTGCGCGGTGTCGCCCCGGGAACATCCTTACCCCTGGGAGTCGCGAGTAACCTCGAACTTCTCTTCGCCGATGATCTATCACGAAGACTTCTCGGATCCGCGAAGCGGCTGGCCGATCCACCATGATCGGGCGAATGGCGCTGGTTACATCCCAGGAGGGTACGAGGTGGCGCGGCGTCTTAAGGCGGGCGACCCTGTTCCAAGGGTTGAGGGCTTGATCGCCAAGCCGGCTGACACTGTCATCGCCGCATACGGCCCGTGGTGGGACAATTTTCGCGCATCGGCTTCGGTGGACGCCCAGTGGGGCCCACCCAATTCCGTAGGGATGGTGTTTGACGTTAACGAATCGGGCTATTACGCCTTCTTGTTGACGCCGCCCGGGGATGCCAAGCAGATGGCCTTCGAGCTCGTCAAGGGGAATTGGGACGGCACACGCGCGGCGATCATACCCCGCACGCCCATTGCCGAATTGGAACAATTTGGAAAGCATGAGCTCTCCCTGGAGTGCAATCGCGGGCGAATCACTTTGTCGGTGGATGGCCACCAAGTTGGAAGCGCCCAGGACACGACGTTCAAATACGGCCTTGCCGGATTTGGCGTTTTCGGGGAATGCGACGCGATCCACGAGTGCCGCCTAATCGCGCACGACTTGCTGGTCGAGGCTATTCCGTAGCAGAAGACAGGCCGGGAGGCCTGTCTTACGCCAACTCGTAAACCGTGATTTCCGGTGGCGCGCCGATGCGTATGGGCACGCCGATGGTGCCGATGCCGCGATTCACATAAAGCTGGCCCCCGGGCTTTTGGAACCATCCCGCCACGTAGGGCGTCACCAGCCGGCTGGGCGCGATCTCGGGGCTGACGAATTCGAGCGCCACCTGCCCGCCGTGCGTGTGCCCCGCCAGGCTCAGGCCGATGCCCATTTCCGCCGCGCGATCGAATGTGTCGGGGTTGTGACTCATGAGGATGTTCACCGTGCCGGGCGCCACCAGGCTCTCGACGCCTTCGAGGTACGTGTGCACAAACTTCTCGCTGCCGGGTCCCATGTGGCGGCGAGTCTGGAAATCGACGCCGATCAGGTTGAACGTTGCCCCCTGCGCGTGGATCGGCACGCTTTCCCCGCGCAGAATCCGGATACCCACCTGTTGAAACATCCGCGTGATGGAATCCTCGGTATGCGACCAGGCCTCGTGGTTTCCCAGGCAGCCGAAGATCCCGAAAGGCGCGTGCAGGCCGGTGAGCGCATTTACCACCGCCCGCTGCGTGGACGGGTCCCAGGTGACGAAGTCGCCGGTCAACGCGATCAGGTCCGGCCTCAGGCCGTTGACGATGCGCACATATTTGCGGATTTCGTCTTCGGTCATGAACGGCCCGATGTGAATATCGGAAAGCTGCGCGATGCGAAAACCCGCAAAGGCTTTGGGAAGCCGCGCCAGGCGGATGCGCTGGCGAGTAATCTGGAGATTCAGCCGGCCGTAGAGCAAACCATACGCGCCGGCCACGAATGGCGCGGCCACCACCGCCCTGGCGCTGCGCTCCAGGAACTGCCGCCTGGCGGGCGAAGCGAGCGCGCTGGCGGATCGGGCCACGCGCCGCACGGGCCACACCAGGATGGCGATCAGAAACGCAACCACAGAACTGGCCACCCACCACTCGAAAGGAGCCGATATCAGCGCGTCATACCACGTCAAGCGTGTCGGGCTGTCGCGCGGTCCAAACACGCCGAAGTTGATAAGGAACATCGAGAGGTAGGCGGCCAGCCCGGCCACGGTCAGTAGGATGCGCGCGGATTTGGTCTTTGCACGCCTCCTCACCAGCGCCCGGGCCCGCACATACCAGTAGATCTGGCTGGCTGCGAAGACAGCCATTATGATGCCGAGAATGAGCCGGAAAGACATCGAACCCTCTATGCGCGCTATTATCCCACGGGTTTGTGTCAAGATTTGTGAGCGGAAGATCTAATGCGCCGACCGATAGATCTCCAACGCCGCGGCAGCACCAAACGGCCTCGGATTGAATCGCCCGGTCCACTGCGTAGCCGCTTCCTCGGCCAGCGACGGCAGCGCCTCCCGCGGGACACCCAGATCCCGCAAACGGCTGGGCAGGCCGGCGGCATCGGCCATTTCCGCGAGGCGATCCGCGAGATCCGCGCCGGCGAGATCGCGATATAGTGATTCCGCCGCAGTCCAGTTCCAGCGGACCACGTGCGTGAGCAGCGCGGCGATGGCCACGCCGTGCGTGGTGCCGTAATGCGCCGTCAGCGGATTGGCGCAGGCGTGCGCGGCGCCCAGCATGGAGTTCTCAATCGCGATACCGGCGTAGTGCGCCCCCAGCAGCATGGCGCCGCGCGCTTCCGGATCGCAAGGATCGCGGAGCACGCGCTCGAAATTGGCCGCCAGCAATTGCCAGGCCTCCCGCGCGAACACGATGGATGCCGGCGTGCGCCGCGTCGTGACGTAGCTTTCGACCGCGTGCGAGATGGCGTCGTAACCGGCAGTGGCGGTCACCTCGCGCGGCTGCGAACGCGTCAGCAGCGGATCGAGGATGGCCGCGCAAAATGCGGCTTTGGGATCGCCGCAAGCCATCTTCACGTGTGTCGCGGCATCGGAGATCAGAGCGTAGCTTTGCGCTTCGCTGCCTGTGCCGGCGGTGGTCGGAATCGCGATCATGGGCAGCATGGGGCGCGCGGCTTTGCCGAAGCCCCAGTAGTCGCGCATGTTTCCGCCGTTGGTGAGGACGAAGTTGATGCCCTTCGCACAGTCCAGCGAACTGCCGCCGCCGAGCGCGACGAGCGAGTCGATGCCGCGCGCCGCGGCAGCGACGCGGCCGGCTTCCACCATTTCAGTATCGGGATTCGGGGAGAACTCGTGGAAGGCGTAGGCCGAGACGCCGGCTTCAGCGAGCAAAGCGATGGCTTGATCGGGGTAGCTCGTGGATCGCAGGCCCGGATCGGAGACGAGCAGAGTGCAGGTGAATCCTAGACTCTTGGCCAGCGCGCCGAGCTCACTGAAACGACCTTCGCCAAACAGAACGTGCGTCCGCAGGTCGAACGAGAAAGCCACATCATTTCTCGCTCAACGCCCACAGTTCATTTCGGTTCATCACGAACAGCGTGCCGTTGGCCGGCACCACTGTGGCATACACCGAACTGCCCATGTTGATGGTCGATATCAGCTTCTTCTCCTTGGCCGCCTCCAGCACGTACACGTCGCCGTCTTCATCGCCCAGATACACCTTGCCGTTGATCACCATCGGCGATCCCCACACCGCCGATAGCAGGTCGTGCGTCCAGTAAGGTTTGCCGGTGTTCACATCCAGGCAATGCAGGAAGCCGCTGAAATCCGAATAGAACAGCAGCCCGTTGTAGATCGCTGCTGTCGAAATCGAGCGGCGGATCTTGTCGTACTGCCATATACGCCCGGTTTGCGTGATATCGCCGCGCTTGGTGGCGTCAATGGCATACAGGTGCCCCACGCCTTCGCCGTGCTCGGGATCCTGGCCGTTGGCGATGAAAACCTTGTTCTCCCAAATCACCGGCGTCGCGATCACTTCGTTGCGCGTCTTGGGCCACACGGAATCCTTGGGATTCAGGTCGAACTCCCACAGCTTCTTGCCGGTCTCCGCTTCATAGCCGCGCACGTAGCCATCGCCCTCGCCCATCACCACCTGCACCACGTCGCCGACCTTGCCTACCGCCGGCGACGACCACTGCCCGTGCAGGATACGCTCGCCCACGTTGTTCACTTCCCACACCAGCTTGCCGGTGTTCTTGTTCAACGCGATCATCGATGGCGCGCGCGGCGACGGGATGTGGACGTGGCTCTCGTCCTGACCATTGGCCGTGCCCGCGAACACAAGGTTGCCGTACGACACCGGCGACGAGTTCGACATGTTGTGCGGCGACGATCCGACTTCCTCAATCATGTCGAACTTCCAGATGACCTTCGGGCCGCCATTGCCGTCGCCGTGCGTGTCCAGGCACATCACTTCGCAGCGGTTGGTCACGTAGTACAAGCGGTCGCCTTCCACCAGCGGCGAGGAGCACACACCCTGGAACGGCCAGTCGAGCGCGCGCCCGGCGGCCAGCTTCCGGTTGGCTTGCTGCCAAAGGAACTTGCCGTCCGATTCGCGGAAGCACATCAGCACGCCGCGGTCGCCGACTTCTTTGGGGTCGCGCGGCGGAACGTGTTCGTTGTTGGTGCCGCAGTAGACCTGTCCGCCCGCCACCACCGGATTACCATAGCTCTGCGAGCCGAGCTCGGCCATCCACCTCACGTTCTTCCTGGTCTTGATATCCCAAGTGGTGGGAATGCCCTTCATGAAGGACAGCATGTTGCGGTCGGGCGTGCCGCCCCACATGGGCCAGTCGCCCGTGCCCGGATCGGACGCGAACAACAGCCACAGCGAAATCGGCAGGCAGATCAGAGCGAGCAGAATGGCGCGTTTCATGGATTTGGGGTCACTTTGATGTTATCGAAATACACTCCAAACTGGGCATCGGCGAACAGGCCGGGACTGCCCTGCCTGTTGGGGATCGGATCGATGCGATCGATGAGCCAGCCGTCCGGCTCCGGATCGGCGACGGCCCAGGCTTTGCCGCGAATGCGCGTTTTGCCGTCGGCGGTATTCTCCACGCGCAGCTTCAGCCGGTACCACGTCTCCGGCTTCAGCTCAAACGGCGCGGAGACGCGGCGCGCGACCTCCGGCTGCCAGGAGTTCATCTCGATCCGCTGGTTGTTGCCAAACGCGAACAGGGTGTAGCGCTGCGCGATGATGCCGGCATCGCCCATCTGGCGGCGCTTTTCGGGGATGCGGATGTCCGCCTGCACGGTATAATTGGACCAGTCCGCGGGTCCCATAAAGACGCGCATGCGTTTGAACAGCGTGTCGGTGGGTTGCTTTTCGAGCACTTTTTGGCCATCCAGCATCGCTACCTGAAAGTGGCCGGCCTGTGCGCTGACCCACTGCGGCGGAAGGGTGCCCACCGCATATTCATCGAACGTTTCGTTCCAGGGCAATGGCGGGATGACGCGCGCGCGCGCCTCTCCGGTCAGGCTTCCCACGGTCGCCTTGATCAACCCGGCCTGGCCCACGGGATCGGCCGCCACCTCGAACTTGCCCTCGGCAACGGTTCCCTTCAGATGGTCGAGCGACCAGGTGGCCGACTTCTCTTCGCGCAGAAAACGGCCGGCTGCGTCGAACAGTCGTGCGTGCAATTCGACCGTCTGCCCGGGCTGCAACACCAACTCGGTGGGCTCCACTTGCACCCAGGCCGGATCGCCTTGCCCAGGCTCCATGGTCTGCACAACGGGTGTCCACGGATGCCCCGCCGTTTTCTTTGGGCCGATGGCGTACAACGTGTCGCTCGAAACGAAGTAGATGCGCCCGCGCGCCACCGCCGCGGCGGCCACCACCGGCTCGGGAATCTTTTGCGAAACAATCCCGTTTTCGCTGAGCGGCAGTTCGACCTCGCTCAGAATCTCGCAGCGGTCCGCATGCGGACGCAGGATGTAGAACTTGCCGCTCTCGCTGCCGATGTAGATCTT
>Ga0335078_10014686_pt1 | contig 11621 bp, 9 predicted proteins | sample Lox_Sample_32_FD_206711 | JGI IMG/M metagenome (GOLD analysis project Ga0335078, IMG submission 206711) | Soil microbial communities from Loxahatchee National Wildlife Refuge, Florida, United States - Lox_Sample_3.2 | ecosystem: Environmental > Terrestrial > Soil > Wetlands | place: USA: Florida...
ATTACTTTGTGCCTCGACTTTACTCCGGAGCCGCACCACGCTACGGCATGGCCGATTCACCTCTACACTTCAGCGGGCCGGGTCACCCTGTTTCAGGCGATTGGTGACGCTTTGTTGTATCGCGGCCGCGAATTGCCCCACTCACGGGACTTACTGCCCAGAGGCTTCACCTCCACTTCCATGCTGTTTCATTATGTGCGAGAGGATTTTTGCGGGCGATTGAATTAGGGCACCTGAGTAAGGCGGCTGTGTCATGAGCGGAGAACGAGGATGCCTCTTCACTTCGATCGCGGAACCACATTCACCGCAAGCCGGAAATCACGTACAGCACGGACAGACTCTGCAGGTAACTGTAGGCAAACTCGGAGCCCGTCGGCGTAGTCACGACCGGCGAGATCGTCACTACGCCGGCGCGGTCGGTAGGGGTGAGCTCGCGCAGCAGCGTCATGGTTGCTGTGGCGAGATCGAAGCGATACACATGCAGCGGAATCTCACCCTGCAGGTAAACAAAAAGCGCCTTGCCATCGGACGACCAGCGCGCGATGTCATAATGCCGCTCGGCCGACGGCAAGCGAACCGGAATCGCGTCTCCGCCCTCAATGGGATACAACATGGGCTTGCGGTCTGCGCCCGCGCCCACCAGGTACTTTCCATTCGGCGAAACCAGGCCGCCGCGCGTACCTTCCGGCGTCACCGGGCGCGGCGCACCTCCGGCAAGATCAAGCACGAAGCTGCGTCCTGCGTGCCCCGGCTCATTGCCGCTGACCACAACATGCTTTCCATCTGGCAGAAATTGCGCCCCGCCGGTTTCCAGGCGCTCGAGTTGCGGCACATAAATTTGTTGTGCTCGCCCTGGCCCAATCGGCAGCACACTCATGTGCGGCGGTGATCCGATGGAAACAGCCAGCGCCCGCTTGCCGTCGGGAGACAACCCTCCTGCAGTACCTTCACCCAATCGAATAGGAGGCGATCCATCAATCTTGCGAATCGCCACCGCATAGTTCGGACCGACTGGCTCGCTGCTTTCTTCGAACAAGACCCATTGGCCATCGGGAGAAATATCTTTGGCAATGCTCCAGTCGTACCAGGAGAGATTCCGCACATCGGACTTCTCCGCGCCCGCCCACTCCATCGCGGTGCGTTCCGTGTCCACGGTCACCAGAACCCGGCCATCGGCGGCCAAATCCTGCAACGTGAAATCGCCCGGCACGGTCAGGATCCTGCGCGTGCGGCCGGACAAATCCACCGCCCAGAGCGCTCGCGTCGTGCTGCTGTTCTCAACGGCAGTAAACCAGACCTCGCGCCCGGTCGGCGACCAGGCCAAACCATCTTCCGACTCCCAGCCAGAAGCCAGGATCGTGCGGCGGCCGCTGAGGTCTGTGACCCAGACTGATCCGCGATCGTCCCACGGGGCGGGATGATCCATGAACGCGATCTGTTTTCCGTCCGGTGAGAAGCGCAGATGATTGATCCAGCCCGCGCTTTGGTACAAAACTCTGCCGATGGGAAACTCCAGGCGGCTCTGGTTCTCGGAAAAGTGCACCACCGCCAAGTCACCGCCCGGACTCCAGTCGGCCGCGCGCACGCCTTCCAGCAGTTCCCGCGGAGTGCCCCCCGCCAGCGGCGCCTGGGCCAGCACGCCGCCGATGAACTCGCGCCGATCGGGACTTCCATGCAGCACAAGCGCAAGCTCGTTGGTGCGCGAAACCGCCAGCAGGCTGGCGGAAAACAAACCCAGCGGGCGCGCCAGCGGCGAATCGCCGACGCTCGAATAAAGCTGAAGTGGGTGGCCATTCCAGGATGCGCCATACAAAATTCCCTGGCCATCCGGACTGAAGCGCGCCGAATAAACCGTGCCGCGCTCAAAAGTAATCCGCCGATAAACCGGGCTGGGCGCGCGCTTCAACCCCACGCCCACCAGCACGCCGGTGGCCGCCAGCAGCAGCGCGGCCGCCAGCCAAGGAACCCATTTCCGCAGCCGTTTGCGCAACGCCCAGAGCGGAATGAACTGCCGGCTGGTAGTGTTGGCGGAAACCGTGCTCAGGGCGAAGCCGAGATCGCGCATGGACTGAAAGCGATTCTCCGGCTCTTTTTCCAGGCAGTGCCGCACGATCTGTTCGAAGGCGGGCGAGATGCTGCCCTCGACGGTGACCTCCGCGGGGTCATCCTGCAGCACGGCCAGCATCGTATCCATGTCCGAGTCGCGCTTGAAGGCGCGTTTGCCGGTCAGCATTTCGTACAGAATCGCGCCCAGGCTGAAAATGTCGCTGCGATGGTCAACCGGCTTGCCGCGCACTTGCTCCGGCGACATGTAGCTTGCCGTGCCCAGGATTGCGCCCGCCCGCGTCTGGGTTGTCAGCGTCTCGATCGAACGGTCACCGCGCCCCTCGTCGCCGGCAGTTTCTGGGATGGTGAGTTTCGCGATGCCGAAATCGAGAATCTTCACCCGCCCGTCGCGGGTGATAAAAATGTTTTCCGGCTTCAGATCGCGGTGCACGATGTGTTTCTGGTGCGCCGCCACCAGCCCCTGCGCGATCTGCTGCCCGTAATCCGCTGTTTGCCGCGGTGAAATAGGGCCCCGCACCAGGCGGTGGCGCAACGTTTCGCCTTCCAGCAGTTCCGAGACGATGTACGGCGCCCCGTCGTGCAATCCAATATCGTAGATGGCTACGATGTTGGGGTGGCTCAGCGCGGCGGCGGCGCGCGCTTCCTGCTCGAAGCGCCGCAGCCGGTCGGGATCCTTCGCCAGCTCCGGTTTGAGGATTTTCAGAGCGACTTCCCTGCCAAGACGGTCATCGCTGGCGCGATAAACCTCGCCCATTCCACCCGAGCCGATTTTTTCCTCAACTCGATAGTGGCCGAGAATTGACGAAATTGTCACGACGGGGGGAAACAGCGTGGGCATGGTAGATGGAGGCGGCACGCAAGTCAATGGCGTCGCGGTGTAACTGACGGGGCACAACGAATATGGTCCTCGCCCATTTTCACCAGCCTTCGAATTCGCAAGCAACTTGACGCGCGGGCCTGCGTTCTAACTGGTAGTCGCTTCGCTGCTCCCACACATCTGCATGAAAACAAAGTCATCTGGTACCATCCCAGAGATGCCATCAAGACTGCGCGGTTTGGGGGACGGATTTCTCCCGTTCCGATCTTCTTCATCTCGATCTTCCCTGTCTCGATCTTTCTTCTCGATTCGCTTTCTTGCGCTCTTCGCAGGCTTCGTCTTTACGGCTCTCTTTTCCGCCCGGCCGGGAGAAGCCCAGGAGTCCACGCCGCGAGTCCAGGTGTTCGGCGGATATTCCTATACCCGCTTTGATACGCGGCCGCTGGGTTTTCTGGGCGGCACTGACCTGAATGGATGGAATCTTTCTGTCGGCGGCAATATATTTCGCAACTTTGGAGCCGTCGCTGAACTCACCGGGCAATACGAAAATCACATCAATTTTCGCGATCTGGCGGTCGGACCGCAATATCTTTATCGCCGGAAAAGCATGCTTTTTTTCGCCCACGTGCTGTTCGGCAAGGGACGCTCCTTCGACAGCGTGGGCATGGGCGGCGGCAGCACCAGCATGGCTTATGTGGGTGGGGGCGGCATGGATCTCGATTTTCGGCGGCATTTTGCCTTTCGTGTGGTCCAGGCGGACTACATCCATTCCGCTCTGTTCGGGCTGACGCAAAAGAACTTCCGCATTTCGACCGGAGTGGAGTATCGCTGGGGTGAAATCCGCCAGAAACGTCATCCCAGGCGGGAGGCGAGCCACTGACATGCTGGCGCGCAGTGTTCTCTCGCGGGGAAACCGGATGGGGTTCAACCGATGCGCGGTCTTGTTGACCGGCGGCTTGCTGACTGTGGTTCTTGCGGCCGCTCTCGCCGGCTGTGGTGGGGGCAGTAGCAGCACGCCGCAAAGCAGTTCGAGTCCGTCGGCGCGCTATGCTTTTGTCACTGTGCCCCAGGCCGGTATCTCCTCGTTTCGATTTGACAATAACGGCACTCTGACGCCGGTGCTGGGCGGGCCTTTTCCGGCGGGAACCTCGCCTACTTCGATCCTGCTTCATCCTTCGGGCAAGTTCGTTTACGTCGCCAATCAGGGAGGAAACGACATTTCGCTGATGGCGATTGATTTCAGCACCGGCGCGCTCAGCGAGGTCATGCCGCGCACCGGCGCCGGCGTTACCCCGGTCGCGCTCGTGATGGATGCTCAGGGCAAGTTCCTGTTCGCGGCCAATGAATCTTCCAGCACGATTTCCGCCTACACCATGGACCCAAGCAGCGGCGTGCTGAAAGAAGTGACCGGATCGCCCTTTCCGGCCAACCCGAATCCCGTGGCCATGGCCATCTCCGGTTCATTCCTCTACGCGGCCAATGCCAATTCCGCTACGGTCACGGCGTTCACCATTGATTCGGGAAGTGGCGCGCTGACCCAGGTTCCCACTTCGCCTTATCCGGTGGGGCGAGGACCGCTGGCCATCGCGGCCGATCCCAACGGCCATTTCATTTACGTTGCTAATTCTGTGGACAGCACTTTCTCGGTGCTTTCGATTGACTCGACCACCGGCGCACTCACCAATGTTTCCGGCTCGCCGTTTCCGGTCAGCTCCACCGCCTCAGCGACATTTCCCGTGGCCGAAACCGTGGATTCGACGGGCGCCAACCTTTACATCGCGAACCAGAGCAGCAGCAGCGTTTCCGTCTTCTCGATTGCGCCCGTCACCGGCATGCCCACTCAGCTTACAGATTCACCATTCACCGCGAGCGGAGCGCCGGTGTATATCACCTTCGATCCCACGGGAACTTTCATGCTGGTGGTGAGCGAGACCTCCAAGGAGCTCGCCGTGATTTCGGTCAACTCCACGACCGGCGGGCTGGGCGGCGGAACAGTGAGTTCGCAGACTCTCAACCTGACCCCGACTTCCGTGGTGACCACAAAGTAGGCAGCGACTACCGCTCCCGCAAGCAGCTGCGCTGGCCGCCGTTTTGCGACCACAGTGCGATAGAATTCCTCGGCTGGTTCAGGCAGCTCAAAATTCTCAAACGCTCTCCCTATGGTCCGCTTCGGAATCGCCGGTTTCGGATTGCATGCCGTCAAACGCCTGATGCCCGGGTTTGCTCTTGCGCAAAATTGCCGGGTAACGGCGCTCTCGCGGCGGAATGCGACCAAGGCCGAAGAGTCATCGAGGCAGTTCGGAATCGCCCACTCATTCACTTCCACTCTCGAGTTGTCTCGCTGCCCCGAGGTGGACGCCATCTTCGTCGCCTCGCCGAACTCTATTCATCCGCAGGACGTTCTGGCAGCCATCGAAGCCGGAAAGCCGGCGCTCTGCGAAAAGCCGATGGGCGTGAACGCGGATGAGTGCCGCCAGATGGTGGAATCGGCACGTCAAGCGAAGGTCCTGCTCGGGGTGGCGCAGGTCTTTCGCTTTGAAGACAGCATCAACCGGCTGCGGGAACGCGTCGCCCGCGGCGACATCGGCACGCCAGTTTTCGCTCGCTCGGAATTTTCCTTTCCCGGCGGCCAAGGTCATCCCCGGACGTGGATCAACGATCCTGTGGTAGCCGGCGGCGGACCACTTGCTGACATCGGCGTGCATTGCATTGATTCCCTGCGCTACATTCTGGGCGATGAAGTCGCGCGGGTGAGTGCCAGCGCCAGGCCCAACCCGAGCGCGCCTGCGATCGAAATCGCAGCTTCACTGACGCTGGAATTCTCCCGCGGCACTCTTGCAGCTGTGTTGTGCTCATTCTGCGCCGACTATCGCACGCCGCTCGAATTGGTGGGCGAGAGCGGCGTGTTGCGCGCCGATGACTGCCTGACCGTTGAAAAGCCGGTGACGCTGGAGCTGCGGCGGCGCGGCGAAACAGTGGAGAACGAAACCATTTCAAACAAATTGGCCTATGCCCGTCAGGTGGATGCGTTCGCGGCTGCCGTTGAAGGCAAAACGCCTTTTCCCATTCCCGGTGAAGAGGGCTGGCAGAACCAGGAAATCCTCGATGCCGCCTACCGCAGCATCAAGAGCGGCAACGCGGAACACGTGCCAAGGGTTGGACTGTCTTCCTGAGCGCCATCACTGCCGAACTCATGCGCACAGGGTCGTCCTGAGCGAAGCAATGAGATGGCACAGTGAAGTGATTGCGGAGTCGAAGGACCCCATACCCGCTGTCCGCGACCCGAACCTGGCGAGGCATTGTTGGGATGCTCGAGCATCTCAGGGAGAATTCCCGGACGCAACCGAAGCCTATCTCGGTGGAATGCCCTTGGCCTGCACGATCGCCCAATGCCAGTCCTGCTCCGGGTCGAGCGCAACGCCGAGGCTTTGATGAAACACTGTCGTGGTGGAAGGCGCTGCCGAGCCCTTGATGTGAAACAACACGGTCAGGTCTGAACGCTTCTCGGTGGCCGCGCCAGTCTCCGCCGCCGGAAGCAGCTTAGCGGGACCGCCCAGCGCGGCGGCTTCACCCTCGCGCCGCAGAATGGTTAGGCCCACGGTGATTTCTTTTATCGTCCAGCGGCTGCCGTTATACACCGTCACTTGCAGTAAATCCCCGTGAATGGCCGCCGGGCCGTCCAGCTTTCCCAACTCGCTGCGCGGCACATCTTCCGGAGCAAACGGGTCGGAGAGCAGCGCACCGCTCTGCGCATTGAACGCGAGGCTGCAGGTCACGTCCGGCGCTGCAACATGCACGTTGCTTCCGCTGCCCTCGAAGGCCACCCGCACGTCGCCCTTCAGGCGCTCGGTTTCCGCGTCCTGCATGATCTGATTGAAATTTTCGTTGTCAATCACGGTCTCGGCCGTGGGTGCTTCGACCGTCTTTTCTTTTTCTTTGCGTAGGGCGCGGGCAACGTCCCCAAGCGGCACGGCGTTGTCGTCGGTCTGTGCCCGGCAGGCCTCCGGCAGCGCCAGGCCGGCCAGGAACAGCAGCGCCGCAGCGCAGCGCAGACGAGAAACGTTGATGTTGATTTTCATTGCGCCTGCGTCATTGTGTCGCGCGCGGCCGGTGGGTGAAAACCTTCCGCTGGTAACGGGCGCTCAGTTAGTAACTAGAGCGTTCCGTCGCGGCCGTTCAATAGGAAATTCTAGCGACTGGAGACCAGTGGAAAAGGGTGACGCGGGAAACCTTGGTCGTAGAACTACCGGAAAAGAATGGGGCTCCGCTTCCGTGCACCGGAGGCATGGTGCGTGAAGACAAATCCAGCGAGGCGGAACGGGAAACCTTACAGCAGGCCCGAGGAACGCAAACGCGCCACCGGATCGGATGCTACCTGCACCGGCTGCCGCCGGAAGATCCAACGAGCCACCGCAAGCCCCAGCGCCGCGTACCAGACATGAACCAGCTTCATGGGACACACCCCCGATTTCGGGGGAGTTCCCGTCAACTTAGCAACCTCACACCGGTGGGTCAATGAACCAAAGGTGCCATAAGCGCGCACTCGGACGACCAGAAGGACACGGAATGGCAAGGCCGGGACAGTGGAAACGCATCCCCCGTAACCCGCGCGGATTACTCTTGCTCTGCCTCCAGCTTGACCCGCGCGCCCTTCAGTTGCTTGCGCTCGGCCGCGCTCACCGTCGGATAGCTCAGCCTCAAACCTTCCATGGTCTCGACGATCACCGCGGCAACCGCCGCCCGGGTAAACCACTTGTGGTCGGCAGGCACCACATACCAGGGCGCGTGACTCGTCGCCGTATGCCGGATCATGTCTTCGTACGCCGCCATGTAATCGTCCCAATAGTCGCGTTCGTGCACATCCGCCGCCGAAAACTTCCAGTTCTTTTCCGGCTCCTCCAGGCGAGCCAGAAATCGCTGCTTCTGTTCTGCCCTGGATAGGTTGAGGAAGAACTTCCGAATCACGGTTCCATTCCGCCACAGATGGCGTTCGAAAGAATGAATATCTTCAAATCGTTCGCGCCACAGATGTTTGCCGACCAAAGATGAAGGAATGCTTTCATTCCTGAGCAAGTCCGAGTGCACCCGCACCACCAGCACTTCTTCGTAATACGAGCGGTTGAAAATGCCGATGCGGCCGCGTTCGGGGAGGCGCTGGCTGGCCCGCCAGAGGAAATCGTGCTTCAGTTCCTCCGCCGAAGGCTGCTTGAACGAGAAAACTTCGCAGCCCTGCGGGTTGACTCCCGACATAACGTGCTTGATCGCGCCGTCCTTCCCGGCCGCGTCCATGGCCTGAAAGATCAGCAGCAGCGACCAGCGGTCCTGCGCATAGAGCTTGTTCTGCAGCTCGGCCATGTGGGCAATGCCCTTCTGCAGCAGCTCTTCCGCGTGCTCTTTGGAATGCAGGCTCGCGGTATCGGCAGGATCGAAGTTTTTCAGGCGAAAGTGTTTGCCGTCTTTGACCTCGTAGGGCTTCGCCAGCTTAGTGGCCCAGCTCACGCTTCCTCCTGGCCCCTGTGATTTTCGTCTCCGGCGGCAAAGTGAAGTTTATCCCATTCAAGCCGATGAGGTCTGACTGGCGTGCGTGCCTCACGGTCGGAGCAAATCCAATACCTCAGGAGCCCGCATGGCGGGAGTCAATTTGAGACGAGACGCACATTATTAGGCAACACTTGACTGTGATTTGCAGCTTGAGCGGCGCAAGAAACGGGCTAGAATTTACCCACAATTCACTCAGTTTACATGTAAGTTCCGTCAAATAAAGGCGGAAGCGTAGGCCGTCCGTTGCAGCGAGGGGAGCAGCGGTGGTCAGTTCATACCACCGGTTCGTCGAGGTTTGTTGGGCTGCGCCTGAGAGGTCTGTGAATTATGACTGCAGCGGTTGAGTTTGCAAGCGTATTTCTGGTCGCCACCAATCGGTTGTTGCGCGAAGCTCTGGCCAAAATTCTGCATAACAAGACTGACCTGAGAGTGGTCGGCTCTTGCGCTTTTGCTCCGGCGGCTGCGGAACAGGTCATCGCCGCGAATCCCGATGTCCTGGTGCTCGACGCTTTCACGAGCTCGCCGGAGCAGGTTGATTTTCTGCGTGAAGTGCAGCGCCGCCTAGAGCCTATCAAGCTGGTTTTCATCGGCATGGATATGAATGAGCAGATTTTTCTCTCTTCCGTGCGGCTGGGAGCGCGCGGCTTCGTGCTCAAGGACGCCTCCGCCGCAGAAACGGTTTCCGCGGTCCGCGCTGTGGCAGCGGGCGAGGCCATTTGTCCGCCGCAGATGTGCGCCTGCCTGTTCCGTTATGTGGCGCGGCAAGGCAATCAGTTCCCCAGCTATCAGGCCAAGACCAGCTTCGGCCTGACCAACCGCGAACAGCAGCTCGTTCAGCTGATCGGTCGCGGCCTGACCAACAAGGAAATCGCCAACCAGCTCAATTTGGCGGAGCAGACGGTGCGCAACCACGTGCACCGCATGCTGCGCAAAGTGGGTGCCAACGACCGCCTGGCCGCAGTTGAGCTGTGCCGCCTGCAGGGCCTGCCGGTGTAGTTGACGTTTCATTAAGTGCCGACATAGCGCTCTGCCATTCCCCACTCCGAGCACAAGTTAGAAGGGAATATACGAGCTCTTCTTGTTTTCCCTCACAGGTCATCACCTTCTATGTTTGTTCCCTACTACTCCGCTGGCGCGGAGGACGCCTCGTCCTGCTTGTCTTTGAGTTCTTCTCAATACGCAGTTTCCACGCGGTTCGCAATGCACCCGTTAGCACATCCTCGCTCGCGGCCGCTAAGCGAATGTGCGTGTGTCCCATTTTTCCCCAGCCGCCAGGAATCGGTAAGAAGATCTCCGGCGCGTCCCCCGCAAAAGCCGCCTGCTGCTCTAGCGTGAGCATCAAATTACCGTAGCCTTCTGCTTGCGAGGCAAGCGAAGCGAATTTTCTGCCTCCGACACGAAAAGCCGGCAACCCTGCGTGGGAGTACTCTTCCACGCCCACAAGGCTCAACGCAATCCTGCGAAAATCTCCTGCGGTCATCGGCCGACTCCCCTGGGATACATATAGCAAGCGGTTGTTCACTAACATGATCACTCGCAACGCTGGTCAGGATGCTGGCGACCGAACCCCTCTCCCGGTTTCCTGAGCACAGCGGGGATGGGCGGTGCTGGTGCCCGGGACCGGAATCGAACCGGTACGTCCCTTTCGGGACTCGGGATTTTAAGTCCCGTGCGTCTGCCAGTTTCGCCACCCGGGCGTCCTGGGTTTTACGCAATTGTACAGAATGGAGGCGGGCTTCCGGCTAGGCTGTGGTTTCGGCGGGAGCGCCACGCTGCTTGCTCAGCTCGACCAGAAAGGCATCGGTCGGTAATGCCGCCTTGTTGAGGAAAAGATCCAACAACGGATCTTCGATAGATCGAGTGCCGGAGAGCGTCGCGGGAATGTCCTCCTCGAGCCCTTCCGGCTGCACCATGATCTCGGGAGCGTCCGACCCGCTGCTTATCAGGCCGTGAATGAATTTCTCCAGCAGCAATTGCTGCTGCAAGGTTTTGCGCGCGAACTCGATCCCCATGCCAGCCTCCGGATGGCTCACCCGCACAACGCCTTCGATTTTGACCTCCGATCCGGAGGCCTGGATCGAAAGCGTCACCTTGGTCCGCATGGGAAATGGCGCCGGCGACTCAAGATAGCCTCCGCCCGGACTCAAATCCGTGAGCTTGCAAGCGGTGGGCGGGTCGTCCTGATCAGGCTCGGGCATATGGCGTTCCAGCCAGGCATTGAGCTGGGTGCGAAGTTCGGCGGAGGGATCCACAAAGCGCAGGCCGGCGTTGCGGCTGGAGTTCGTCCAGGCGGTCTCGCAAACGCAATCCACCTTGAAATCGGCGCCGGGCAGAATGAACCGCACGCTCATTGGGCCGGACTGGCCGGCGCGCGGCGCCTGTTGGATCGCAATGCCCCCTTCGCTCAAGTCCGCCGTCACGGTGCGCTGCTGCTCGCCGTTTTGAAACACAAGAGTTACGGGAATCTCGACTGGAATACGGGTATTGCGTCGCCTTTCCCTTTTCATGAGAGCGCGGGCGGCCCGGAAACTGGCCTTGGCCCTTTCGCTTGAGATGGGTTTGTAGAGAACAAAGTGCGCCCCAAGGTCGAACACGCTCTTGGTGGCTTTGTCTCCTTCCAGAATGGCGACCGCAACGGCGCGCTTATTGCACATGGCTGTGCGCGCGCTGCGCAGCACCTGGGAGGCGACACGATCATTGGCGCAGTCCACGATCACCGCTTCGTAGCGCTGGCGGGTCAGCTTATGGATGGCGGCATCGCCTTCAGCGCAGTGGTCAACGCTGATCTCCAGGTCGCTGAGAACACGGCGGATTACGCGCAGAATCTTTTCATCCGCACAGAAAACCAGCGCTTGCAACCTCATGGAAATAAGCCCTTCGGGACCAGGTGCAGGGAAAAGAAGAGGCACCCCTCCGTTGAAAATGTTGGGGCTTTGTGGGTCTGGGGTCAATCCTTTGGTCAACCGTGCGGGTTACAAGGGTAACGGATGGTCTTCTTTGGACGCCGGCAGCGGTTTTCGGGAAGGGATCGTGGGGGGAGGGCTTGGCAGCGGGCAGAAACCGGCAGGCTATTCAATCTAAGACAATTCCGAAAATGGGATTTGCAGGCGCGCCATTCTGCTTTTTTCCCTTGCAGTCGCCATACCCCGGCATAAAGCTAGTTATTTTCGAGGAAGATACCCGAGCAAAGGCGCGG
>Ga0335078_10014687_pt1 | contig 11621 bp, 7 predicted proteins | sample Lox_Sample_32_FD_206711 | JGI IMG/M metagenome (GOLD analysis project Ga0335078, IMG submission 206711) | Soil microbial communities from Loxahatchee National Wildlife Refuge, Florida, United States - Lox_Sample_3.2 | ecosystem: Environmental > Terrestrial > Soil > Wetlands | place: USA: Florida...
CCGTGCACCGGCACCGGGCCCAGGTGCCACTGACCGCTGGGCGGACCGGGCAGCGAGGCGAGCGGCATGGCAGTGACGTTACTCCGCCAGACCCCTCCAGCCAGGGTAATTCGGGCCCGTAGCGCGAGGTCAGCGGACTACAGGCGAAGCGGCGCAGCGCTGGCGGCGATCGCGGCCGGCAGGCCCGTGTCTCCGGCCAGGTACCGGTCGGCGGCCGCGGCGGCCGACCGGCCCTCAGCGATGGCCCACACGATCAGCGACTGGCCGCGCCCCATGTCGCCGGCCACGAACACGCCGGGCACGGCCGTGGCGTACTGGTCGTCTCTCGCCACGGTCCCGCGCTCGGTCAGGCCGGCGCCGAGCCCGGCGAGCAGTTCGCTGTCCTCGGCGCCGGAAAAGCCCATCGCCAGCAGCACCAGGTCGCAGGCGAGCTCACGCTCGGTGCCCGCACGCGGCACGAACCGCCCGCCCGACGGCTCCACCTCGACCAGCCGCAGCGCGCGCACCCGGCCCGCCTCGTCGGGCAGGAACTCCTGGGTGGACACCGCGTAGACCCGTTCCCCGCCTTCCTCGTGCGCGCTCGACACCCGGTAGATCATCGGGTAGGTCGGCCAGGGCTGGCCGTCCGGACGGTGCTGCGGCGGCCTCGGCAGGATCTCCAGCTGGGTCACCGAGGCCGCGCCCTGGCGCAGCGCGGTGCCCAGGCAGTCGGCACCGGTGTCACCGCCGCCGATGATCACCACGTGCCGTCCGGCGGCCGAGATAACCGCCTTGCCCTGCCCGGCCGCCGCGCGATTGGCCTGCGGCAGGTAGGTCATCGCCTGGTGGATCCCGTCGAGCCCGGCACCGGGCACGGGCAGGTCGCGCGCCATCCTCGCGCCGCCTGCCAGCACGATCGCCTGGTACCGCGCGCGCAGGTCGGCAGCGGTGATGTCCACCCCGGCGTATACGCCGCAGCGGAACGCCGTGCCCTCGGCGCGCATCTGGTCGAGCCGCCGGTCGAGCCGCCACTTCTCCATCTTGAACTCGGGGATGCCGTAGCGGAGGAGCCCGCCTGGCTGGTCGTCGCGCTCGAACACGGTCACCGCGTGCCCGGCCCTGGTCAGCTGCTGCGCGGCGGCCAGCCCGGCCGGACCTGACCCGATCACGGCCACCGGCCGGCCGGCCGCCCTGGCGGCCGGGGCCGGCGGCTGGCTGGTGACCCAGCCCTCGGCCCAGGCCCGGTCCACGATCTCGATCTCGACCTGCTTGATCGCGACCGGGTCGGCGTTGATGCCGAGCACGCAGGCGGCCTCGCACGGCGCCGGGCAGAGCAGGCCGGTGAACTCGGGGAAGTTGTTGGTCGCATGCAGCCGCGCCGCCGCATCCTGCCAGTGCTGGCGCCGGGTCAGGTCGTTCCACTCGGGGATCAGGTTGCCGAGCGGGCAGCCGCTGTGGCAGAACGGCACGCCGCAATCCATGCAGCGGCCTGCCTGGCCCTCGGTGTCGGCCGGGCGGATCTCGGTGTACACCTCGCGCCAGTCCGTGATCCGCACGTCCACCGGGCGGCGGGCGGCGGTGCGCCGCGGCGTGGTCATGAAGCCGGTCAGGTCAGCCATCCCAGCCCCCTAGCTCCGCGCGGCGGCCATGACCGCCTCGGCGACGTCCTGGCCGTCCCGCTCGGCCCGCCGGGTCGCGGCGAGCACCCGCTTGTAGTCCCTGGGCATCACCCGGCGCAGCCGCGGCAGCGCCGCGGCCCAGTCGGCGAGCAGCCCGGCCGCCACCGCCGACCCGGTCTCCGCCTGGTACCTGCCGAGCAGGTCGGCCAGGTACTCGGCGTCGGCGGCGCCGAGCGGCTCGATGTCCACCATCTCGGTATTGATCAGGGTCAGGTCGGGGTCGAGCAGGTAGGCGATGCCGCCGGACATGCCGGCCGCGAAGTTCCTGCCGACCTGGCCGAGCAGCACGGCCCGGCCGCCGGTCATGTACTCGCAGCCGTGGTCGCCAGCTCCCTCGGCGACCGCGGTGGCGCCCGAGTTCCTGACGCAGAACCGCTCGCCGACCACCCCGCGCAGGAAGAGCTCGCCTCCGGTGGCGCCGTACCCGATCACGTTGCCGGCGATGACCTGCTGGTGCGCGGCGAACGTAGCGGCACGGTCGGGGAGGACCACGATCCGCCCGCCGGACAGGCCCTTGCCGACGTAGTCGTTCGCGTCGCCGCTCAGCCGGATCGTGATGCCGCGTGGCAGGAAGGCGCCGAGCGACTGCCCGGCCGACCCGCGCAGGCCGACCATGATGGTGTCGTCGGGCAGGCCCTCACCGCCCCAGCGCCTGGTCACCTCGTAGCCGAGCATGGTGCCGACGGTCCGGTTCACGTTCCGCACCGGCAGGTCAAGGCGGACCGGCCTGCCCTCCTCCAGGGCGCCCTCGGCCAGCTGGATCAGGGTGTTGTCCAGCGCGAGGTGGCGGCGGTCCTGCTGGCTGGCGGTACGGCGGCGGGCCGAGCCAGGCGGCAGCTCGGGCACGTGCAGCAACGGCGCCAGGTCGAGCAGGGACGCCTTGGACGGGCCGGCCTTGGGATGCTGTCCCGGCTCGCTGCCCGCCGCGGGGCGGGTGGTCAGCAGCTCGGCCTGGCCAACGGCCTCGGCCAGGGTGCGGAAGCCGAGCAGCGCCAGGTACTCGCGCACCTGCTCGGCGATGAACCGCATGAAGGTCACGACGTACTCCGGCCGGCCGGCGAACCTGCGGCGCAGCTCGGGGTTCTGGGTGGCGACGCCGACCGGGCAGGTGTCGTTGTGGCACGCCCGCATCATCACGCAGCCGACGGTGACCAGCGGCGCCGTGGCGAATCCAAACTCCTCGGCGCCGAGCAGCGCGGCGACGATGACGTCACGGCCGGTCTTGAGCTGGCCGTCCACCTGGACCACCACGCGCTCGCGCAGCCCGTTGCGCAGCAGCGTCTGCTGGGTCTCGGCCAGGCCGAGCTCCCACGGCCCGCCCGCGTGCTTGATGCTGGTCAGCGGCGACGCGCCGGTGCCGCCGTCGTGGCCGGAGATCAGCACCACGTCGGAGTGCGCCTTGGCCACGCCGGCCGCAATGGTTCCGACGCCGACCTCGGAGACCAGCTTGACGCTCACCCTGGCGGCCGGGTTGGCGTTCTTCAGGTCGCTGATCAGCTGCGCCAGGTCCTCGATGGAGTAGATGTCGTGGTGCGGCGGCGGCGAGATCAGGCCGACCCCTGGGGTGGAGTGCCTGGTCCTGGCGATCCACGGGTAGACCTTGTGCGCGGGTAGCTGGCCGCCCTCGCCGGGCTTGGCGCCCTGCGCCATCTTGATCTGCAGGTCGTCGGCGTTCACCAGGTACTCGCTGGTCACGCCGAAGCGGCCGCTGGCCACCTGCTTGATCGCCGAGCGGCGCAGGTCGCCGCTGGCGTCGGCGGCGTAGCGCTCGGCGTCCTCGCCGCCCTCGCCGGAGTTCGAGCGCCCGCCGAGCCGGTTCATCGCGATGGCCAGGACCTCGTGCGCCTCGGCGGACAGCGAGCCGTAGGACATCGCGCCGGTGACGAACCGCTTCACGATCTCGGCGGCCGGCTCGACCTCCTCAAGCCGGACCGGCGTCCGCGCGGCCCGGCCGCCGTTCGCGCCGGGCGCGCCCTCGCCCGCGTCGTCCACGCCGCGGATGGCGAGCAGGCCGCGCAGCGTCATCAGCCTGGCCGACTGCTCGTCCACCTCCCTGGTGTACTGGCGGAAGATCTCCATCTGGCCGGTGCGGGTCGCCTGCTGCAGCCGGAAGATCGCATCCGGGCTGAACAGGTGCGGCTCGCCATCCCTGCGCCAGTGGTAGGCGCCGCCGGGCGGCAGCACCAGCCGGTCCGACCCGACGGGGCGGCGCGGATAGGCGCTGGCCACCCTGGCCTGGTTGTCGGCCGCGAGCTGGTCGAAGCCGACGCCGCCGACCCTGGACGCCGTGCCTGCGAAGCAGACGTCGATCACCTCGGCGCCGAGCCCGATCGCCTCGAAGATCTGGGCACCCGTGTAGGACGCCACTGTGGAGACGCCCATCTTGGACATGATCTTGAGCAGCCCCTTGCCGAGCGACTTGATCAGGTTCGCGGCCGCCTTGCGGCTGCCGACCCCCTCGAGCAGCCCCGAGCGGGCCATGTCCTCGACGGTCTCCAGGGCCAGGTAGGGGCAGACGGCCGCGGCGCCATAGCCGGTCAGCAGCGCGACGTGATGCGTCTCCCGCACGTCGCCGGCCTCCACCACCAGGCCGACCTTGGTCCTGGTGCGCTCCCTGATCAGGTGGTGGTGCACGGCGCCGGTCATCAGCAGCGAAGGGATCGGCGCCCACTCGGCCGCGTCGTCAGCCGGCGGTCCGCCGGTCAGCGTCTGGCCGCCGCCCATCGCGGCACCGCGGTCGGACAGCACGATGATCTTCGCGCCCTCGCTGATCGCGGCCGACACCTCCGCGCAGATCTCGGCCAGCCGCTCGCGCAGCGCGGCGCCGCCGCCGGAGGTTAGGTAGCGCCCGTCCACCAGGTAGGCGGCGAAGCCCGGCAGGTCGCGGTCCTCGTTGATGTGGATGATCTTGGCCAGGTCGCTGTCGTCGATCACCGGGTAAGGCAGCACGATCTGACGGCAGGACGCCGGCCCGGGGTCGAAGATGTTGTGCTCGGGGCCGGTGGCGGCGGCCAGCGAGGTGACGAGCTCCTCCCTGATCGCGTCCAGCGGCGGGTTGGTCACCTGGGCGAACAGCTGCGTGAAGTAGTCGAAGATCAGCCGCGGCCGCTCAGAGAGCGCTGCCAGCGGCGTGTCGTCGCCCATCGAGCCGATCGGCTCGGCGCCGGTGCGGGCCATCGGGCCGAGCACGACCGTCCGGTCCTCCTCGGTGTAGCCGAACAGGCGCTGCTGTATGGCCAGCGCCTGGCCGTCGGGCAGCTCCCTGCTGCGGTCCGGCAGGTCGTCCAGGTGCAGCAGCCCGGCGTGCAGCCACTCGTCATAGGGATGCTCGGCCGCGAGCTCGGATTTGACCTCGCTGTCCTCGATAATCCGGCCCGCCGCGGTGTCGACCAGGAACACCTTGCCCGGCTGCAGCCGACCCTTGCGCACGATCTGCGACGGCTCGATGTCGAGCACGCCGACCTCGCTGGCCAGGACCACGAGGCCGTCGCTGGTCACCCAGTACCGGCCCGGGCGCAGGCCGTTCCTGTCCAGCACCGCGCCGGCGATCGTGCCGTCGGTGAACGCGATCAGCGCCGGCCCGTCCCATGGCTCCATCAGCGAGGAGTGGAAGCGGTAGAACGCCCGCAGCGCGGGGTCCATCCTGGCGTCGTTCTCCCACGCCTGCGGGATCATCATCAGCACCGAGTGCGGCAGCGAGCGGCCGCCAAGGTGCAGCAGCTCGAGGCAGGCGTCGAAGCTGGCCGAGTCGCTGGCTGACTCGTCGAGCACCGGCAGCAGCCGCTCGATGCCGCGGCCGTCGGCGTCGGGCGGGAAGACGTCCGTGGCCAGCATCGCCTCGCGGGCCCGCAGCCAGTTCCTGTTGCCGCGGATCGTGTTGATCTCGCCGTTGTGCGCGATGAAGCGGAACGGGTGGGCCAGCGGCCAGGAGGGGAAGGTGTTGGTGGAGAACCGCGAGTGCGCCAGCGCCAGCGCCGAGGTGTATCTCGGGTCGGTCAGGTCAGAGTAGAAGCGCTCGAGCTGGAGCGCGGTCAGCATCCCCTTGTACACGATCGTCGCGCAGGACAGGCTCGCCAGGTAGACGCCAGTCTCGTGCTCGATCCGCTTGCGCACGCAGAACGCGCGTCGGTCAAGCTCGATCCCGTGCTCGCCGGCGGCCGACGCCACGAACAGCTGCACCAGCCCGGGCAGCACGGCGAGGGCGCCGGCGCCGCAGGCAGCCGGGTCGTGCGGCACCTCGCGCCAGCCGAGCACGGTCAGCCCCTCGAGGCGCGCGAGCGCCTCGATCCTGGCAACCTGGCCATCCGGGCCGGCCTGGCCGTCCGGTCCTGGCAGGAACGCCAGGCCCGCGGCGTAGTGCCCGGGCGGCGGAAGCTCGAATCCGACGACGGCGCGGAAGAACTCGTCCGGCATCTGCGTCAGGATCCCTGCACCGTCCCCGGTCTCGGGGTCGGCGCCCTTGGCTCCCCTGTGGTCCAGGTTGCGCAGCACCGTGAGCGCCTGGGAGACGGTGCCGTGGCCGCGCCTGCCTGACAGGTCGGCCACCATGCCAACGCCGCAGGCGTCGTGCTCGAAGCGCGGGTCGTACAGCCCGGCGCCACGCGAACCGGGACCGAGGGAAGCAGGGGTCACAGAATTCTGGGTTGGGGCCATCCGCACTCCTGTCGTCTCGTCCGCCACGTCCACGGCAAACAAAGCGGAGGGACGACATTGGCCCGCCAGACGGGCTCAGCTAACACTCTGGTCAGGTGAGCATCACAAGGACATCATAGCTGGTACGTCCCACACGTTACCCGCGGGTAAATTCCGTGTTTCGCTGCCGTGAAACCGCTGGATGCGGGCGCGCCATGACGAGCCCAGGGCAGCCCGAGCGGGCGCCTGGCGCGAGCCGGTCAGATCTCGTCCCAGCCCGCGGACTCGTAGGCCGCGGCAAGCAGGTCGGTCAACTCCCGCCGCACCGGGAGCGCGAGGCCGTCCACCTGCGCGACCGGGGCGATGCCGTGGGAGTTGGTAACGAACATGGCCGCGAAGGCCGGCAGGTCCGATACCCGGACGTGCTCCCGGCGGGACGCCAGCCCCGCCCTCGCCTGGTACTGCTCGATCAGCTGCATGGTAATCCCGCGCAGGGCCGGAGCCGCCGGCCAGACGAGCGCCGCGCCGTCGTAGAACACCACGTTGGTGATGGAGCCCTCCGAGATGAGCCCGTCCTGGCCGGTCAGCAGGGCCTCGTCGTATCCCTCGCCGAGCACCTGCCGCTGGTAGTAGGCCTGCCCGAAGTCGCTGGCGTGCTTGAGATGGGCCAGCGAGCGCTGATAGGGCACCGCCCTGAGCCGCCAGGGTCCGCTGCCCATGTCTCCCGGCGGCCTGATCGTGACCACCACTGCCGGCCGGTCGGCGCTCTCGCGCACGGCGACCCGCACCGAGGCGTCAGCAACGTCGTCACCCAGGGCGTGCCTGATGTAGCGGCGGATCAGGGCGCCGTCGAGCGGCTCGCCGAACATCTCCCTGTTGGCCGCGTCCAGCCGAGCGAGGTGCAGGTCGAGCCCTCGTACCTTGCCGTCCCTGACCTGCATCGCCGTAAAGTGCCCGTAGCCGCCGAGCAACGCGCCGCTCCGGGCGTCCGGCGCGAGAGCTGACCCGTCGATCTCGGCGCGGGGCAGCGCCGACGGCGGCGCGGTCACGAGACCGGGCGCCGCACGCCCGCCGCGAGCTCGGCGGCCAGCCCGGCTACGGCGTCCAGGCCGGCCTGGCCATCCTTGGCGTCTAGCAGCCGCTGCACGAACGCCGAGCCGACGATCACCCCGTCGGCGAACTCCGCGATCTCGGCCGCCTGGGCCGCCGTGCTCACCCCGAGCCCTAGCGCCACAGGCAGCTCCGTGTGCTGCCTGATCCTCGCGACCAGTCCCCTGGCTGCTCCGCCGACGGCCGCCCTGGCACCTGTCGTGCCCATCACCGATGCCGCGTAGACGAACCCGCCGCAGGCCGACGTGATCAGCTTGATCCGCTCGTCGGAGGAACTCGGGGCGACCAGGAAGACAGGGTCGAGCGCGTGCTCGGCGGCAGCCTCCAGCCAGGAGCCGGCCTCTTCCGGCGGCAAGTCAGGCGTGATCATCCCGCAGCCGCCCGCGGCGGCGAGGTCGGCGGCGAAGGCACGCACGCCGTAATGGTCGACCGGGTTCCAGTAGGTCATGACCAGGACGGGCACGCCCGTCGCCGCGAGCGCCTCGACGCAGCCGAGCACGTCGGTCACCCGCACGCCGCCTTCGAGCGCGCGGTGCACGGCCTCCTGGATGACCGGCCCGTCGATGAGCGGATCGGAGTACGGGAGCCCGATCTCCAGGATGTCGGCCCCCGACCGCGCCATCGCGGCGGCTGCGGCGATCGCGTCGCCGGTGGTAGGAAAGCCAGCCGGCAGGTATCCGACCAGAGCCGCCCTGTTCTCGGCCTTAGCGCGGGCGAACGCCTCGCCCACCCTGGTCACGGCGCGGCCTGCGGGTCGAGGTGCCCGAACCAGCGAGCCGCGATGTCCACGTCCTTATCGCCCCGCCCGGACAGGCTGACCAGAAGCACGGCGTCGGGACCGAGTTCCCGGCCCGCCTGCAGCGCGCCGGCCAGCGCGTGCGCCGACTCGATCGCCGGGATAATCCCCTCGGTACGGCAGAGCAGGCTGAACGCGGCCATCGCCTCGCTGTCGGTGATCGCCCGGTAGTGCGCTCGGCCGGTGTCGTGCAGCCAGGCGTGCTCCGGGCCGACCCCCGGGTAGTCGAGCCCGGCGGAGATCGAGTGCGTCGGGAGGGTCTGGCCGTCGGGGTCCTGCAGCAGGTAGGTGCGCATGCCGTGGATCACGCCCGGCGAGCCGCCGGCCAGCGTGGCCGAGTGCCGGCCGGTGGCCAGCCCCTCGCCGCCCGCCTCGCAGCCGATCAGCCGCACCTGCATGTCCCCGATGAACGCGTGGAACGCGCCGATCGCGTTGGAGCCGCCGCCGACGCAGGCGATCACGGCGTCGGGCAGGCGGCCCGCCTGCGCCATGACCTGCTCCCTGGCCTCCACGCCGATCACCCGCTGGAAGTCCCTGACCATCATCGGGAACGGGTGCGGGCCCATCACCGAGCCGATGCAGTAGTGGGTGTCCTGCACGCTCGACACCCAGTCGCGGAACGTCTCGTTGATCGCGTCTTTCAGGGTCCGGCTGCCGATCGTGACCGGCACCACCCGGGTGCCCAGCATCTGCATCCTGGCCACGTTGAGCGCCTGCCTGCGGGTGTCCTCCTCGCCCATGTAGACGACGCAGTCCAGGCCGAACAGCGCGGCGGCGGTCGCCGTGGCCACCCCGTGCTGGCCCGCTCCGGTCTCGGCGATGATCCTGGTCTTGCCCATCCTCCTGGTGAGCAGCGCCTGGCCGATCACGTTGTTGATCTTGTGCGAGCCGGTGTGGGCCAGATCCTCCCGCTTGAGGAAAACCCGGCACCCGCCGGCGTGCGCGGCGAACCTGCGCACCTCGGTCAGCAGCGTCGGCCTGCCGATGTAGTCACGCCGCAGCCTGGCCAGCTCGGCCTGGAAGTCAGGATCGTCCCTGGCCGCCTCATAGGCCGCGGTGAGCTCGGCGAGTGCCGACATCAGCGCCTCCGGCGCGTGCCTGCCGCCGAATCTGCCGAAATGGCCGCCGGCGTCGGGCAGGGCAGGAGCCGCGGCGGCCGGGGTAGACGTGGTCATGAGCTGCCTCCGCGGTCTCCGCGCAGCGCGGGATGGGATCCGGCGGTGACCAGGTCGGCCACGGCCGATCGCGGATCCTTGCCGATCACCAGGCTCTCCCCGACCAGCACGGCGTCGGCGCCGGCGGCGGCATAGGCGAGCAGGTCATGCGGCCCGCGCACGCCCGACTCGGCGATCTTGACGATGTCGTCGGGGATCCGCGGGGCCAGCCGGGCGAAGATCGAGCGGTCGACCTCGAGCGTCGCCAGGTTCCGCGCGTTCACGCCGATCACCGCGGGCCCGGCGTCCAGTGCCCTGGTCAGTTCGTCAGCCGAGTGCACCTCGACCAGCGGCACCAGGCCGATCGAGGTGGCCCGCTCGACCAGCGATACCAGCGCGTTCTGCTCCAGCGCGGCCACGATCAGCAGCACCATGTCCGCGCCGTAGGCCCTGGCCTCCCACAGCTGATAGGAGCTGATCACGAAGTCCTTGCGCAGCAAGGGCACCTGCACCACGTCCCTGACCGCCGCGAGGTCGTCCAGGCTCCCGCCGAACCGCCGCTGCTCGGTCAGCACGCTGATGACGCTGGCGCCCCCGGCCTCGTAGTCGGTGGCCAGCGCAGCAGGGTCGGCGATCGCGGCGAGCGCGCCCTTGGACGGGCTCGACCGCTTGACCTCAGCGATCACCGCGACGCCCTCGCCGCGCAGCGCCGCCATCACATCGCGGGGTGACGGTGCCCGGCCTGCCGCTTCCTTCACCTGCTCGAGCGGTGCGGCAAGCTGCCGCGCCGCCAGGTCGGCCCGGACGTCAACGAGTATGTCGTCGAGCACGCTCACGCGGTTCTGCTGCCCCCTCGGGTGGGTTGCCTGGCGCCCCGATCGTATCGGTAGAAGTTTCCACGCCACCCGCCGCCCCCGCCGCCGCCGTCGCTGGCTGAGACCACGCGACTGCGGATCGTATTCCGCCTCACTCGGGCCAGGCCGTCGGGTCCTCCCCCGCGCTCAGCGACTCCCACATGCTCTGGCGTCGGCCAGCCGGGGCGCTGGCCGGCCCGGCCGGCCGCTCTGGCCGGTCGTACCTGGCCGACATGGCGGGCAGGTGCCGGGCCCTGACCAGCACCGCCAGGCCGGCGACGGCCAGCAGCGCCGCGCCGGCGATCATCACCGCCCGCCAGCCCGCGCCGCCGGTGAGCACATGGACCGGCACGCCGGACAGATAGGCGCTGCCGTCGCCGCCCGCTCCGGCGCCAGCCGTCACCGAGCCTGCCGCCGTTCCGGCGCCCGCGCCGGTGGCTGGCCTCGCTGCCGCGCTTCCGGCGGCGGCGAGCGCCTGCCCGCGGGTCACCTGTCCGGCCGCGACCAGCCCGATCCAGCCGCCCAGGCCGACCGTGATCAGGCCGGTGACCCGGCGGAGCAGGCCGCGGGTTGCGAGCACGGCCGCCAGGCTCGCGAGCGCGGCAACGGCCAGCGCGGCGCTGGCCGGGCGCAGGTCCTGCCAGGTGATCGCGGTGACCGAGGGGGGCAGCGGCCGCGGCGCGGTCATCGTGACCCGGGCCGCCACCTGCCGGGTGGCGAGCAGCACCAGGCCGGCCCCGGCGGCCCCGGCCAGCAGCGCGACGGCAAGCTCGCGCCGCTGGCGCGACCGGCCGGCCGCGGCGGTGCTTGTCATGGCCTCGCCCTGCCTTTCTTCCCCTGCCGAACGCTACCCGCCCGGGGGCGATGCCGCCCATCGGGCCGGCCAGGTCGCGCCACGCCGGCGCCCACGGCGGCGGCAGGCCGGTGCCCTACTATCGAGCAGTGACGTATGCCCGAGATGAGCGCCTGGCCCTGTGCTCCTTGCTCGACAAGGTAGGCCCGGACGCCCCCACCCTCTGCGAGGGCTGGACGACGGCCGACCTCGCGGCGCACCTCGTGCTGCGCGAGCGCCGACCGGACGCCGCCGTCGGGATACTTGGCGGCCCGCTGGCCGGGTACACGGCCAAGGTGCAGCGTGACATGGCGCGGCAGACCCCGTTCGCCCTGCTCGTCGAGCGGATCAGGACCGGACCGCCCAGGCTGTCCCTGTACGGCCTGCCTGGGGTCGACGCGCGGCTCAACTTCTCCGAGTATTTCGTGCACCACGAGGACGTGCGGCGGGCACAGCATGACTGGGAGCCGAGGGTGCTTGACGCTCAGCTGACCGAGCACCTCTGGCAGCAGCTCGCCGGCGCCAGGCTGATCCTGCGCAAGGTGCCGGTCGGCATCGAGTTCGCCAGGGACGACCAGGACCAGC
>Ga0335078_10014688_pt1 | contig 11620 bp, 10 predicted proteins | sample Lox_Sample_32_FD_206711 | JGI IMG/M metagenome (GOLD analysis project Ga0335078, IMG submission 206711) | Soil microbial communities from Loxahatchee National Wildlife Refuge, Florida, United States - Lox_Sample_3.2 | ecosystem: Environmental > Terrestrial > Soil > Wetlands | place: USA...
AATTACGTACACACTTAACAAACACTACGCAAAAACAATCTCCAAGCCGTTATCTCCCGTGTAGTCCTGCATCAGCGAAAAGGGTACCAGCACCGTAAAGCGCTGGATCTCTGAAAGCCCAAACGTCCCTACCCGCTCCCGGAAAACGCCCACGATCGTAAAACTGATCTCCCCCACCCGCAGGCTCTTTCCGATCGGATCTTCGTTCGGAAAAACGAGGTTGGCCAACTCATCGGTAATCAAGCAGACTTTGCTGCGCGACTCCTGATCGATCTCGTCCAGAAATCGGCCCCGGAGAATCAGGAGATTGCGGATCACCTGGAAGCCTTCCGTCGCCCCAAACAACGTCACCGCGTGTTCGGTCCCGCCGGTCACCACGTTGCGCAAGAGCGGCAGGGAAGTCGCCCCCACGGCCACCACGTTGGGCAGGGAGGTCTTCACCGCCTCCATGTCCCCCAGTGTGATCTCATTGCTTCTCACTGTGGCCTGCTGCGGATTCACCTCGTAGTTCGCGTAGACCAGGTTCGCTCCCACGCTCTCGATCTGGCCGATTACGTATCCCCTGCCGGTCAGCGCTACGGTCACCACCAGGACGATGCAGGCGCTCCCGATCACCACCCCCAGTGTGGTCAGAAAAGCGCGTAGTTTGTTGGACCACAGGGCCTCGATGGCCACGCGCCAGGTTTCGCTTGGAAGCATCTCAACACCTTCGGCGGCAAATCTGGAATATAGCAGAATGGGGCCGGCGGCATGGCGCTTGCAACGCGGCTTTCTCGCCTGCCCGCGGGGAATCGTATACTGAGAGTGCCTATCGCTTCTGCAGCGCCCTTAACGATTCGCTGGCCTGTTTATCATGCGGATCTAAGCTCACAGCGGCCTGGAACTCCTGCGCCGCCTTATCTAATTGTCCTTCTCTTTCGTAGAGCCTGCCCAGCCACTCGTGCGCCGTCGAATGCGACGGCACGTTGGCATTGTCCGGCACCGTATCCAGGTAATGCCGCAGCTGCACCTCGGCTTGCGCGGGATCGCGGTCCGCCAGGATCAGCGCGATTCCGCGATAGTAATCCAGGCGATGATCGGAAGGCGCCAGCGGCGCTCCCGCCTCGATGGCCTCAGCCATTCGCGCCGCGTTCTCGCGATCGCGATAGTATTCCGCGATCTCGAAGTAGATTCCAATGCGGTCTGGCTTCATCTGCAAAATCTTTTGATACTCCACGTCGGCCTGATCGAACTTCTTGCGTGTAACGAACAGCTCCGCTTGCGCCAGCTCTCCTTCGGTCGCGTCCACGCCGCTCAGCGCCTGTATCCGCCGCTCGGCGGCTTCCTCGCTTCCGCCCACCACGCCCGGCGCGTTCACCAGATAGCGAATCAGGTCCCTTTGGGCCTCCAGATTGCTCGAATCCAGCCGCACCGCGGTCTCGAATTCGCGATGAGCTTTGTGCGCCATGGACAGGGATGAGAAGGGAGAGAATCGGCTGCCTTCCTGCGCTTTGCGGCCATACGCCTTGCCCAGCCAGTCGTGATACTCGGAGCGCTCCGGTTCAAGGCCATTGGCCCGTTCCATATTCGAAACAGCCCGGTTGTAATCTCGCAACTCGTAAAAGCAGCGGCCCAGCCAATAGCGCAGTGAGGATTCCTGCGGCTCGCGCTGAATCGCGGCGTTCAGCGCCTCTGCCGCCTGCCGATATAGCCCTCCGTTATAAAGCCGTTCGATATCGGGGGGTAGCTCGCGGACTGCCCGCGCGCCCATCGGCTCGGCCAGCAGCGACCCGGCTGAAAAGGCCGCTAGGAGAAGAGAAGCGAGGAGAAGAAGTTTGGTCTTCATTCCGAATCGGGATTGGCTACCCGCACCGCCATGTTGTCCCGCAGAGGCGTTCCGCCGGGCAGCGCCAGCGTATCCCCCTGCTCGATTCCCGAGACCACCTGGAACTCCGTCGCGTTCGATAAGCCCACGCGGATCTCCGTGCGATGTAAGCGGTTCCCGTCGAAGCGGTATACGTATCGATGCGATCCATCGATCTGCACCGCTCCCCTCGGCACCACCAGCGCGTCGGCCCGCTCGTTAATTTCGATGCGCACATCCACGGTTGTGTTTGGAATTAAGTCCATGTCCGCGTTCGTGATCGTACACAGCAGCTCGCCCACATTGCGCGTTCCCAGAGCCACCACCTGCCGCGGCAGGACGTCCGTCTTCCCCACCCACGTGCGTCCAGGCAGCGCGTCCCAGGAGACCACCACGGTTTGGCCGCGTTCCAGTTGCCCAAGTTCCGGCTCATCGACGTAGGCCCGCACCCTCACGCTGCGCAGATCGGCCACGTCCGCCAGCAGATCGCCGGTGTGCACGTAATCGCCGGCATGCACCGGCAGCGAATAGAGAGTTCCGCTTGCCGGCGCCACCACTCGCGCCGAATCTGCTTTGTCTTCGAGATCGTTCACCAGCGCCTGAGAGTGCTCCACCAGCAGCTCCAGACGCTCTCGATCCAGGCCCGCCTGGCGCTCGAACTCCTGCTTGGCCTTACGGGCCTGATCCACGGATGCGTCGGCGTGCTCCAGCGCGGCGTGGTTCTTTTCTACCTCTTCCGAGGTGGCGGCATTCTGCGCCGCCAGCTTGGTCAGTGATTCCTGCTGCCGCTGCAGAAGGTTCTGTTCCGCCGCCGCCGATTTCACGTCGGCGGACAATTTTGCGGCCTGGTCGGCGCGGCCTCCCGCTTGGGCCGCACGAAGATCGTCTTGCTGCGAAGCCAATTGCGCTCGCGCCTGGGCCAGTTGCGCCCGAATGTCGCGGTCGTTCATGGTCAGCAGGAGCTCGCCTTTCTTGACGTTTTTCCCTTCCGACGCCACCACCCGCTCCACGAAACCGTCGAACTTGGCGCGCAGCGAATAAGGTGTAATCGGCTCCACCTTGCCGTTGCTCGAAATCGAGGACCGAAACGTCTCTCGTGTCGCCTGCACAATCGTCACCCGCGCGGCGGGCCTTCGGCTGTTCAGATACAGGAGAACCACTGCCAAAACCGTCGCCAGGCCGAGCAGCAACCACACCCGTCTGCTCAGCGTTCGCATGCGGTCCTCACTTCGCTGTATCCTCCGTTAAGGCGGCGAGTTTTCACCTGAATGCCTCGATTGTAGCAAAACCCAGCGGCTGCGCGTTCCGGGGTCGTCGCCGCCGGCCCGCCGCAATATCCTATATCCAGCGGCAATCTTTCGGGGCAATCTCTCGGATGGAAGGGGTATGCCTGTCGTCTTCGTCGTCTCCCGTGAATGGGACCTGCGCGGCGCGGTTCGGGCCGAATTGCGCGAAGCGGGCATCGCCGCCATGGGTATGGAGACAGTCGAGGATATGGCCAGAACCATCGCTGGTGGGGTTGCTCCCGATCTGGTGGTTTTGGATGGCGACTATTTGCATCACCCGCCAACACGCCAAGCCGTGCAAAACCTGGCCTCCCGTGTGCCGGTTCTCGTAGTCGATTCTCGGGCCAATCCTGCTCCGCCCCTACCGGGCGCCGAACTCCTATCCAGGCCTGTTCAGGTGAAAGAAATCGTGGCCAGGGTGCTGGCTAGGTTAGGCGCAGCGCGTTCTTGAGGCGCCAGCCTCACTCTCTTGTGCTAATATTCTTTTGATGAGCGAGCATCCCACCACGTCGCCTCATGCCGCGGAAAACGCCGCCTCGCGCCACACCGCCCGCGTGATCCATCGCGTCTGTATTCAGTGCAATAACATGTTCCGCGTCACGCCCGACCGTTTTGATGCCAAGCAGTGCCCCAATTGCCACAAGGGTTGATGCCGCGAACGAATCCGCGCGAACGAATTTATTTCCGCCCCTACATCGGCTAGAATTTCGGGCCGCCGAGCCGGGAGGCGCATGCGCATCCATAGCGAATACATGACGGTTCAAACCGACAACAAGCGCGAGTTCCTGAATATCACCCCCAACATCAATGCCGCCGTCGAAAAAAGCGGCATTCGCGACGGCCTGGTCCTCGTTTTCCCGCTGCACTCCAATGCGACCCTCTTCATCAACGACGAAGAGTCCGGACTCCTCCAGGACATCTCCGAATGGGCCGATCGCCTCGCGCCGCTGGGGCCCAATTATCATCACAGCCCGCGGAGCGAGAGCAACGCCGGCGCGCACCTGCAAAGCCTTCTGCTCAACGGCCAGGCCTGCGTCTCGGTGGCCAATGGAAAGTTGGAGTTGGGACCTTGGCAACAGGTCATCTACGCCGAGCTTGACGGCCAGCGTCCAAAGCGCATCCTCATCAAGATACTGGGCGAATGACGCCGCACCGGCGCCGCCATTCCTTTGCGCCCCTCGGGGCTGTTTGAAGCCGCGGCGGCGAAATCGCTCGGATCTTGTCTATGATCGTTGCGGAAAATCTCGGCAAGGAATTTCGGGACAAAAAGCGCGGCGTCATTCACGCCGTCCGGAAGCTCTCCTTCCGTTGCGCTCCCGGCTCCGTCTACGGCCTGCTCGGCGCCAATGGCGCCGGCAAGACCACCGCCTTGCGCATGCTCGCCACCATTCTTACGCCCACTTCCGGCTCGGCTTCCATCGCCGGCTTCGATATCCGCCGCCAGCCCGAAAAAGCGCGTCAAAGTCTGGGCTTCCTCTCCACCGCCACCGCGCTCTACGGCAGGCTTACGGCCCTCGAAATCGTCGAATACTTCGGCTGTCTCTATGGTCTGGATCGGCCCACTGCCCGCCGCCGCGCTCTGTCCCTTTTCGACCGGCTCGGCGCCACCGCCTTTCTCGACCGCCGCTGCGAAACTCTCTCCACCGGCATGAAGCAGCGCGTCTCCATCGCCCGCATGCTGGTTCACGACCCGCCCGTCATGATCTTCGACGAGCCCACTTCCGGCCTGGACGTCATCGCTGCGAGGACCATCGTCGCCTTTATCCGCGAATGCCGCGATAACGGCAAGACCGTGGTCTTTTCCACGCACGTCATGAGCGAAGCCGAAAAGCTCTGCGACACCATCGGCATCATCCACGACGGTGAGCTTTTGACCGAAGGATCGCTTCAGGATCTTCGCGTTCGTTTCGGCCACGCCGATCTCGAGGAGATCTTCATGCGCGTGGTGCTCGCGTGAGCTGGCGCGATATCGCCGTCGTCTATCGCAAGGAGCTCACCGATTCGCTCCGCGACCACCGCACCGTCGTCTCCATGATCGTTGTGCCCATCCTGCTGATGCCCGTGCTCACCATCTTCGTGGGAGTTTTCTCGGCCCGGATCATCGGCAAGGCCATGCTGCAAGTGCCTTCCGTAATGATCGTCGGAGCGGAAAACTCTCCGCAAATACTGGACGCTCTGCGGGCTCTCCCGGACGTGCGTATCGTGCCGGCCGCGCCCGATTTCGCCCAGCAGATCGTAGACAAGAAGGTCCGCGCGGCCGTGGAAATTCCTTCCGATTTTGACGCCATGATCGCTCGCGGCGAGACGGCCAGGGTCCGCATCGATATCTACCAGGGCGAGCTTAACTCCGGCTTCAGCGCGGACAAATTGCAGAAATTCTTTCGCGATTTTCGCGACCGCGCCATCCTCGAGAGGCTGGCGTCGCGTCATCTCCCGGAGAACCTCGCCCAGCCCATCGTGGTCGAGGAACACAATGTCGCTCCGCCGGAAAAGGTCAGCGGCGTGGTGCTCGGCGGGCTGGTGCCCTATTTCGTCATCATTCTCGCTCTCACTGGCACCATGCACCCCGCCATGGATTTGACCGTGGGCGAAAAAGAACGCGGCACCATCGAGACCATTCTCGCCAGCCCCATCTCGCGCGCCAGTCTCGTACTGGGTAAATTCCTGATGGTCCTCACGGCCTCTCTTTCCACCGCTATTCTCGCCATCGCCTCCATGGGCCTCACGCTCGCGGGCGCGGGAAAGATGGTCCAAGGTGTGCCTCAAATCAACGATATGGGGCTGCAGCTCAATATCAGCCTTCGCGCTGTCTTCTGGGTTTTCGTGATGATCGTGCCGCTGGCGGTTCTGTTTTCCGCTGCTCTCTTGGCCATCTCCCTCTTTGCCAAGAGCTTCAAGGAGGCCCAGAGTTACCTTTCGCCGCTCACTGTGGTCGTGATCGCTCCGGCTATCGTCGCCGTGCTTCCCGGCGTGGAGCTGAACGCGGCCCTCTCCCTAATTCCCATCGTGAACACCAGCCTGGTAAGCAAGGAGATCGTCAGCGGCGTCTATCATTGGAATTACATCGCCCTGATCTTCGGCTCCTCTTGCTTTTATGCTGCTGCGGCGCTTTGGATAGCGGTCCGCCTTTGCCAGCGCGAGGACGTGCTCTTCCGCACGTAAAGAGGAAATCGGCGGTTTCGACCAAACAGAAAATCGGCTTGGCTACTCGCGCCGGCCTATCGCAACTCCGCCGCGTTGCTCAGCCGTCGTACTGTCTCCCGCAATCGCACCGCCAGATTGGCGATCGTCTCCAGCCGTTCCACCGCTGAAGCCGGCAGCCGATCTCGCCTGGCCAGCAGCATCTCGGCATTGCCCAGAATTCCGGTGAGCGGATTGTTCACCTCGTGCCTCAGAATTTCGCCAAAGTCGCTGCTGCGCTCCTCGCCCCAGCTGCTGGAAAGTCCCAAGCCGTCTCCCGACGCCAGCCGCCTGCGTCGCTCCGCCAAACCTACCGCCACCGGGACAAAGTTGCCCGTCCGCGCGACGAAATCAGCCGCGCCCGACGTGAGCAGAAAGGTAAGCTCGGTTTGCCGCTCCGGGCCCGCTACTACGATCACCGGGCCCACTTCCGCGAGCCAGTTCACCGCGTTTTCCAGACCCTCCTTGGACCGGTCGTCTATCCCCGATTCGTCCAGAAGAAAAACGGAAGCCTCCTCCCGCCGCTGCCGCACCTCCGCGAACCAGGCAATCGGCCGCAGGTGAAAAGATTCGCTGGCATTCTGAAATTCGTTTACGTATTCCCGTGTCAACTCCGGATTCCCACAAATAATCTGTATCAAGTGTTCAGTGCTCATATGGTTCCCCATGATGACGATGGAATGGATTTCCTTCCGGCTCGTCTCCCTCCGCTGGGGAAGGAAATTGGCCTGTTTTTTCCAGCCTGCGTGCCACCACCTCTTTCAGTTCGTCCACCAAGAACGGCTTGGCCAGGTAAGGCAGCCCGCAGCTCCGCAAAAAATCCACCGTTTTTGGAGCCAGAGTATCGCCTGTGACGAAAAGCAATCTGTGCTGCAACGGGTTTTCCTCGCGCGCCAGTTCGCCGTAGAAGCCGCGCCCGTCCAGATGCGGCATTCGCAAATCGCAGATCAACAGATCGTAGTGATGCGCCCGCGCCAGCTCCAGACCCTGGCGGCTGTCCACCACCGTATCCACGCGGTAGCCGTCTTCCCTCAAGACATCCGCGATCAATTGCAGCACCGTCGGCTCATCTTCCACCACCAGAATCCGCGCCTGGCGCGCCGCGGCCGGCTCGGCCCGCATGGGCGCGCCCGCCCCGGCAATTACGTATAGCTTCTCCGCGATTGCTCCGGGCGTCGAACTTGGCAGCTCCATCGTGAATACGGCTCCGCCTCCCGGCCGGGTTCCCACGGAAATCTCGCCGCCATGCTGCTGCAAGATTCCGTACAGAATCGAAAGCCCCAATCCGGTCCCCATGCCTACGGGCTTGGTGGTGAAAAAAGGATCGAAGATGTGCGGGACCACTTCCGGCGCCACGCCCGGTCCATCGTCGGCCACTTCCAGCGTGACGCGTGAGGCGGAAAGCTGCCGCGTTCGGATCCAGACGTGGCCGTTCTCCCGGATTTGGCGGATGGCCTGCTCCGCGTTCAGCATCAGGTTCAGCAGCGCCTGCTGCATCTGCGCCGCGTCGGCCAAGGTTTCCGGCAGCCTGCGGTCCAGATCCAGTTCCACGCCGATGTTCTCCAGGCGCAGCTCGTACGCCCGCATGGCCACCGTGCGCTCCACGATCTCATTCAGGCTGACGCTCATGCGCTCGCTCGTGCTGCCCCGCGCGAAGAGCAATAGATTGCGTGCGATGCGCCGGGCGCGCTCGGCCTCTTCCAGAATATGCTGCGTCTCCCTTCCGCACTCTTTCGCCCGCCTTTGCACCAGCTGCGCGTAACCCAGAATGCTGGTCAGCGGATTGGTCAACTCATGGGCCACGCCTGAGAGCATCTGCCCCAGCGCCGCCAGCCGCTCGCTGTGGAAAAGCCGCGACTCGATGTGCCGTTGTCCGCTGATGTCGCGGTAGATTTCCAGCCATCCGCGCGGCTGTTTGTATTGATCCAGCACCGGCCGCGCGTATCGCTCCAGAACTCTTCTCTCCGGAGTGATCATCTCCAGTTCGTCCCAGGCCGGTTCGCCGTTCTGAAAGCGCTGCCGCCATCGCGCCGCCATTCGGTCGGAGTTCGCGAATTGCGGCGATACGCTCGACACCACTTCATCTAAATGAACCAATTCGCGCAACCGCTCCGGCGCTTGTCCCAAAATTTCCGCCAGACGGTCATTCACCGCCCAGAGATCTCCGCTCGTCCCCGCCAGCAGGATTCCGCAGCCCACCGAATCGAGCAATGTCGCCAGTACCGCTTCGGTTTGCCACTCGGTCTCGGCCTCGCGCGAACCAGACCGGGCGGCCCTCCCGCCCTGCTCGGCCCGATCCCTTTCGCTCAGCTCCGCGGCTCGATTGGCTGGAGTCCGCGATCGATGGGAAGCAAAATAGCGCATAGCCTGCCTGCCGCGCCTTACGCGGCGCTGAATTATCTCGAGCTCTGCACGATCCAGTAACCCACCAGCGCCGCTGTTCCAAACGTCGCGGCGATCTCCACGGCGAGCCGGATCCCGCGATAGTGCAGCCAGATTTTCTTGCGCATGTGCATGTTCTCCTGCAATTTCCATGCACAGGCTTGGCCAACCGGCGAGAAAAGTTTTTCGCAGAATCAGTATCTTGGAAGAATGTTGAGGTGAACAGGCGTGCATGAATTCCCAGTCCGATACGTGAGCCGCGAAATCGCGTCCCCGGACGGGAATCCGTTCAAAAACTCTACCGGAAATAATGTACGCGCCGGGCGTAGCGGCGCATCGGCGTTTAAGGGGCCGGAGTCAGATCAATTGGGAGCGCCTTCGGCGCCGTACTGCTTCAGCTTGCGATAGAGCGTGGTCTTGCCGATGCCTAGCAGCCTGGCCGCCGCCAGCTTGTCGCCGTTGGTCTCGCGCAGTGCGCGCAAGATGGCCCGGCGTTCCATTTCTTCGAGTGTAGTCAGCTCGTCGGAATCGAGCGACCGATCGCTGCCGCCCTGTTGCAGATTGGAGGGGAGATCGCCCATGTGCAGAATGGGCCCGGAACCAAGCGCCACCGCGCGCTCCACGGCATTCTCCAGTTCGCGCACGTTTCCCGGCCAGTCGTAGAGCATCAGCCGCCGCATGGCATCTTCCGAAATCGTGCGAATCGGCCGCTGTGGATCGCTGAACTTTTCGAGAAACGAATTCACCAGCAGTGGAATATCGCTCTTGCGCTCGCGCAGCGGCGGCAATTTGAGCTGCACCACGTTCAGCCGGAAATAAAGGTCCTGCCGGAACCCGCCGGTGCGAATGGCCGATTCCAGGTCGCGGTTGGTGGCGGCAATGATGCGAATGTCGATGCGCACACGGTCGGTGGCCCCCACCGGCCGAACCTCGCGCTCTTGCAGCGCCCGCAGCAGCTTGGCCTGCAGGTCCACCGGAAGGTCTCCAATCTCATCCAGGAACACGGTCCCGCCGTTGCCCGTCTCCAGCAATCCCGCCCGGGCGTGCTGCGCCCCGGTGAAGGCCCCTTTCACGTAGCCGAACAGTTCCGATTCGATCAGTGTGGGAACCAGCCCCGAGCAGTCCACCGGAACGAAGGGCTTCTTCTGCCGCACGCCCATGAAATGAATCGATCGCGCCACCAACTCCTTGCCCGTTCCGCTCTCGCCCAGAATCAACACCGGATAGTTATGCTGGCTGACCTTCTCGATCATCTTATACAGGCGCTGCATCTTGGCGGAAACGCCAATCAAGCCGCCAAAGCCCGGCCGGGTTCGCAGCTGCTCGCGAAGAACGCGATTCTCGTGGTCCAGCTCCACGCTTTGAATCAGCCGCTCGATCTTGGCGCGCAACTCCTCCACATGAAAAGGCTTGGTTACGTAATCCCGCGCCCCCAGCCGCGTGGCGGTCACGGCCGTCTCGATGGTCCCGTATTGCGTCAGCACCATCACCGAAGTATTCGGCTGGCCCGCGCTGATGCGCTTCAGAAGCTCCAGCCCTCCCATTTGCGGCACCTTCAGGTCGGTCACCACGATGTCCACCGGAGACTGCTCCAGCAGTTCCAGCGCTTCGTTCGTTGTGGACGCCGTGTGGACTTCCAGCCCCATCTCGGAAGCGATGTCCCGGCACAACTCTCGTGTCGCGTCCTCGTCGTCCACGATTAAAATCGAAAAGCCTGTGGCGGTGCTTTTGGCGCTGGCGGGCTTGGCTTCGACGTGCATAGTACTTCCTCCATAATCGGAGCAAGAACTAGACCAAAGGACCTGTCCGAACTCCTTACTGGAGAACGTTTCGCCCGGAGAATTGTTGGTGGTGTATACCGAAAAGGGAATTATGTCAATCAATACTGGTACGGAAGTCGAGCCAAGCCCCTGGGGCTCTTGTTCTTACGATATCGGGAAAGCGCCATGGACCAATTCGGAACACTCCAGCCAGTCCACTGTGGCGACAACCACGCCTTACCAATCGGCTGGCCCTAAAATGGCCCGCTCGCAATGCCCAGATTAATTACAAAACCGCTGCGGTCGTTCAGGTTGCTCAAATTCAGCATGTAGCGATACCCCGCGTCAATCGCTAACTGCGGCAGAATGTAAAACCGTACGCCCCAAACGCCATCGACGGGATTGCGCGCCCCGAAAGTGGTATCCGGTGTCGCCGCACCCCTGAACACGATGCCGGTGTACTCGCTCATGAACTGAAGCCGCTTGGCGGGAAACAAAATAAAGCCGCTGCCCAGATGGATCTGGTCGGCCAGAGTCAGATCGCTCACTCCGCCCGAGCGCGGATCGCTGGTGAACTCATACCCGAAATTCGCCGCCACCAGAACCAGATTCAAGAAATTTCGGCTGGTGGCCACCGTTACCATGTCTGCGAATGCCCCGGTCTGCGTTCCGTTTCCCAGGAGGCTTTTCACCGAATAGCGTGTCGGAAAGATCGCGTCATTGCGTATGGAAAGGCTCAGCGGCGCTCCCTGTCGCTCGGAAAGCAATCCGAATTTCGCTCCCGCGGTCACGTCGCCGGGGCCGGAGTCGTTTCGCGCCACGAACGGGAGATCCTCCACGTATGCGGGATTCTGGCCCGGCCCCAGGTTGCGATAGATGGTGTTTTGATATTGCGGAAATTGCACGAGGTTGGGAGGCGTATCCAGGCTCAATTGGCTTGGATTGCCGACCTGGGTGGCCACTTCCGGCTGAAAAACGGTGTAAAGATTCACCCATTTCCGGTAAGCCCATCCCACATTGATCCCGTAATTCGATACCACCACGCTTCCGGGCATGCGTCCGAAGCGATTGCCATAGATCGAAAAGGACCATCCCGACTCCAGCATTTCGCCTGTTTCCACCGTAAAAAGGCCGATCGTTCCGCTGGTGGAGGGCATGGGATTGGTGTC
>Ga0335078_10014689_pt1 | contig 11620 bp, 11 predicted proteins | sample Lox_Sample_32_FD_206711 | JGI IMG/M metagenome (GOLD analysis project Ga0335078, IMG submission 206711) | Soil microbial communities from Loxahatchee National Wildlife Refuge, Florida, United States - Lox_Sample_3.2 | ecosystem: Environmental > Terrestrial > Soil > Wetlands | place: USA...
CCCACGAACGCGTCCTCAATGGAGTGGAGGTTTGGATACATCTTCAAGCGACCGATTTCGCGGGGATTGTAACGCATGTCCGGAACAATCGCTCAAATCAGCGTCTCAGCAGGCGGCGTGCCCAAAACGCCCGTCGCCCTGGCCGAAGTTACCTCCTCGGGAATCGCGGGTGACTCCTGGCGTTACCCGTTCCACGGCGGTCCGCAGAAAGCCATCCTGCTCATCACGGCGGAAGGTATCGAGGAACTGGCTCAGCAGGGCTTCGCGGTATTTCCCGGCGCCCTGGGAGAGAACATCACCACGCGCGGCCTGGACCGCCGATCGTTCCGGCTGGGACAGCGCTACCGCCTCGGAGAAGCCGTGATGGAGCTAGTCCAAGTCCGCTTCCCGTGCGATACCTTGAGTGTTTATGGCCGCGGCATTCAAGCGGCCGTTTTTGACGCGTGCGTGCAAGCCGGCGACGGGGCCTCGCCGCTCTGGGGCCTGAGTGGTTTCTACGCCTCGGTGCGGCAGACGGGAAAGATTCGGGTGGGAGACCCGATCGGGCTGGTAGACGAGACCCAGTCACAGCCAATCTTCTCAACGCTCCCAACCACTTAGCAGAAACCGCGGCACCCGCCCTGCTAACCTGATGGCAAGCAGTTCCCTTCGTGCGCACGAAGCGTTGCCATTTGAGTGCTGCTGAACTTCCGGAGGCCGTTAACGCCTCGCGATGAACCCCCAGTGGGCAGGACGCCGACGGAAGACTTTGGAATCGATTCCATAACACCCTGCGGTGAGCGGATCGCTCGTATCGCCGCCCGCGGGATATCAGAGAGCCGGAGTTCGAAACGACGGGAAAAAAGTGACGCCATTCAGCGATTCCAATGCCCTCCGCGGAGCATCCTCCGGAGCCCGGCCGCCCCGCAACGTCTCTATCATCCCGTCCAAAACAGGGCGCGCAAGCGGGCAGGCTGACCTCACCGCAGAGGCGCCGAGACGCACGAGTAAAAGCAAGGCTGCGGAGCGCCGATTGAGCTTGCAAGCGCTCGTTATTCCATGGTTGGCGCGCAGACGGAGCAGAGGGAACAAGTGCTGGAACAGATCCCTGCAACAGCTTCGGTCCTTTCTCGAACTTCACCGCGAACCTCGTCGAACACTTGTTCCCTCGGCCTCCTCTGCGCGCCAACCGAGAAAGCAGAAGCTGCTCTCAACTTTCTGTCGCCATTTTGCTTTACTCTGCGTCTCCGCGTCTCCGCGGTGAAACCCGAAAATCCTGCGAAACGGCGCCGGTTCTTTGGATATACTGGCACCTATGCGCAAAAGCTCGATCGTCCGTTTGTCGGCAGCGATCTTTGTGTCTGGAGCGTTGTGGGTGGCCTACACCCAGGCGCCGCAGCAGCCCGCCAAACTGAACACGGTCAAACTAAAGGACGACCTGTATGTGATCCACAACGACTTCGTCCCCGGCAATACCACGGTGCTCGTCACCAGCGAAGGCGTGATCCTGGTGGACGACAAGTTCGAAGTCGATCACAACAACATCATGGCCGAGCTGAAGAAGATCACCGACAAGCCCGTGAAGTACGTGATTAACACGCACCACCACGCCGACCACAGCGGCGGCAACGCCAAAATGCAGGAGATGAATGCGCAGGTGGTGGCCTCCGAAGAAGCGCGCGAGAACATGGTGGACCTGAAGCAGCCCGGTCTCCCGGTGTTCACCTTCGAACATGATGCGCGTCTTCACCTCGGAGGCAAGGATGTGCGCTTGTATCATTTCGGCCGCGCGCATACCAATGGCGACGTGGTGGTTTACTTTCCGGCGGATCGCACGCTGGCGGCCGGCGACATGTTTACATTTGGCGATGCGACACCGGAACTGATCGATTACTCGGGCGGCGGCAGCGCCAAGGAATGGCCCAAGACTTTGGATTCCGCTCTGCAGTTGGATTTCGATACGGTGGTTCCCGGCCATGGCGTGGTGACCACCAAGGCCGAAATGCGCAAGTATCGCGAGAGTACCCAGCGCCTTTCGAGCCGCGTGCACGAGATGCTGACGCAAAAGAAGTCGCGCGACGAAATCGCCAAGATGCTCGAAACCGAATTCCACTGGACGCAGTTGCACTTGGACACGGGCCTGAATGGCGCGATGGCGGAGTTACGGTAAGAGCTCAGCACAATAACTTCTGGTAGGCGTTTCCGCACTCTCGGACGCCGAATCGACTCACGAGGATCCATCATGCCCAACGAGAGTGCGCGTCCGCGCGAAGAGGACATGCTGCGCATGTCCCTGCTGGAACACCTGGAAGAGTTACGAAACCGAATTATCAAGGCCTTGGCCGGACTGGCAGTGGCCTTCGCAGTGAGTGTCTATTTCGGCGATCGCATCTGGCAAATCGTGTCCCAGCCGATTATGGACGCGTTGCGCTCGCTGGGTTATGCGCCGCGGGTCATCTTCACCACACCCACCGAAGCGTTCCTGACCACGTGGGTGAAAATGCCGTTGCTGGTTTCGGTGTTCCTGGCGTCCCCTTGGATTCTGTATCAGCTCTGGGCGTTCGTGGCGCCGGGATTGTATCGGCGCGAGCGCCGCTGGGCTGCGCCGTTCGTGATCGTCACCTCCGGGCTCTTCATCCTCGGCGGCGCGTTCGGTTATTTTCTCGCGTTTCGCTACGGTCTCGAATTCCTGCTGGGGATTGGAAAGGGCAACGGAATGGAGCCGCTGATCTCTGTGAGCGATTACTTCGATCTGTTTGTGGAGGCGATGGCCGGCATCGGCCTGGCGTTCGAGTTGCCGGTGTTGATTTTCCTCCTGGCGCTGCTGCGGATCGTAACACCATCTTTCCTGCTGCGCCAAAGCCGTTACGCGATTCTGCTCATCGTCATTGCGGCGGCGATCATAACGCCGACAACTGATTTTTTCAACCTGATGCTGGCCACCGTGCCCATGATCGCGCTGTACTTCCTCGGTGTACTGGCGACGTATCTCATGGCATGGCACCGCGACGGCCGCGGACTGCCGAAGGGGCGCATCGTGTGGCCGGCGCTGGGGCTGCTGGCGGCGGGAGGGGCGGTCTTCGTTCTGCGGCGCGAAAAGTTCCGCCTCACAGCGCACTGGCCGTTTCTAACGCGGCGCTGAACAGCTACTGGCGCACCAAACCGGACACCTGTTCCACGACGGAAGCGAGGTGGCGGGCCTGGGCCGTGAGTTGTTCACTGGCGGAGGCGGCCTCCTGCGCCTGCGCCGAGGTCTCCTCGGTCGCTGAGCTCATTTGAGAAATGGCCGAGGAGATGTCCTGGATTCCGCGATCCTGCTCTGCGCAGAGAGCCGCCACCGCATCGCAGAGTTTCTTGACCCGGTCGCGGATATTCGCGCTTTGCTGCCAGGTGGAACGCACCTCATGCATGCGTTCCGTCGTGGCCCTTGCGGACTCTCCGTTTCGCTCGACAAATTTTCCGGTTTCCCGCGCGGCCGCCGCGCAGCGCAGCGCGAGGCTGCGGACCTCATCGGCGACCACCGCGAAGCCGGCTCCCGTTTCGCCGGCCCGCGCTGCTTCCACCGCCGCATTGAGCGCCAGAATGTTCGTCTGGAACGCGATCTCGTCGATGGTCCGCAAGACGCGCACAATTTCGGAATTGGCTTCATGGATCCCGCCGACCGCGGCCGCCATTCCCTCCATGGCCTTGCGGACGAGACCTCCGGTCGTTTGGGCATCCCCCATGAGGTTGGCCGCCTCCTGCGCCGAAGCGGCGTTCTGCCGCGTGCTGGCCGTAATGTTGCCGAGCGAGCGGGACAGAGTCTCGATAGCGGCCTCCTGCTCTTCTACGCCTTTGGCCAGGACCTGACCGGAAGAGGCGATTGCCGCGGCTGCCGAGTGGATTTGCCCCGTGCTCGTGTCGACATCGCTGAGAGCCGTGACCAATCGAGCCGTAACACTTCGTATCGCGCGGATTGACACCATCGCCAGGATTACCAGCGCCGCCATCAGAAGCGACACGATTTCGAACTGCTCCCTTCCAACCGCGCGGCGTTGCTCTTCGTTATGGCGTGCCACGCGCGCAACCAGTTCATCAATCAAATCCGTGGTGGAGCGATCGGCGCCGGCTACCATCGCATCCACCGCATATTGGTTCTGGCCGTTTTCGTTGGCGAAGATCGCCAGGGCCGCGTCGTATTGGGCCGCCAATGCCTGGTGCGCCGCGGTGAAGCGGTCGATCAACGAGCGGGCTTGGCTATCGGTCGTGCTGGTTCGCAGCTCGTCTGCCCGTGAATCTACCGATCTTTGCTGCTGGTGAAACGCATCCCGGTAGCGTTCGCGCCCCAACGCCTGAGATCCCCGGATGAGCAGGTCTTTCCATTCCTGCACTTCCTTCTTGAATGTGAGCTGCATCTGCCGGGCCCCATCCTGGCTGCGCAACTCGCTTTCATACGATCGCGCCGCTCCTTGGAAATGATAAAGTAGAATCCCCGCCGCGCCCAGGCACGTCACCCAGGTTGCTCCGAATAGCAGCGCCAGTTTTCGCGTAGCTGTCACACGTGTGCCCATTCCCTTCTGAGGATCTTATCGGCCGCTGGCCGGGTTTCGTTACGTTGGTTGGCGGGATTCGAGGATCCGTCGCGCGGGCGTAGTGCCATTGCCGCCCGGGAGGGCTTCAGCTCTGCTTCTTCTTTTTGAAGTGCCGGTAGAATCCGTATCCGGCCAGAAACAGCGCGGCGCCGGCGACTGCTCCCGCGGCGATCACCGCGCCGGCGGACACCGCCGTGACGCTGCCCTGCGCAGCCAACTCCAGCACGCCGACGGTGCTCCCGGCGGCGCTGCCCACGCCGGCGCCGACACCGGCTACGGCGGCCTCTTTCGCTTTCTCGATGTCTGCTTCTTTCACCGCGATTACCTGGAGTCCAACCGGAGACCGATTGCTCTCATTATAATGCGGGATCCGGCCGCTTGACTCACCCTCGAAGCAGGAAGCTCACTCCCCCGAACAACGCCCCCAACCCCCTGACGCCCCCAACCCCCTTAGGATCGTGGCTTCCGTATTAAGGCCGATGGCTGGTACCGCCGGACGGTACATTGGGGCGAAATCTCACACTCTGTAAGAAATTGGTTGTCTCCGATTTCGTTTTTTAGTACTATCGATGGGTTAATAAAGTACTAGACTAGAGGACTAACCCGTGGCCAGGGCCCTACTCTCTTACCAGTACGAACTACCGCATCAGAATTGGTTTGGGGGCAAGGGCACCGTGGCCTTCCTTTGCCTGGCGACCGCCGCTGCGGCGTTTGGGGCCGCGCCGGCTTCCTATACAGCGGTCCAGGATCTGGCTGCGCACCCCGCGCCGCCCCCGCCCGCGTTAGGCGCCGCCGGTTCCATCGTGGTCGACCCGGTCTTTTCCACGCGAATCGCGCGCATCACCGATCCCAACACGCTGGGCAACTCGTACCTGAACCGTTCCTACATGACACCGAGCTCGGCGGAGCAGAACACCTGGAACACGAACTCCACCCTGTTCTACGTCCAGTTCGATGGCGGCTGGTTGATCCCCTACGCCTTCGACCCGGCCAGCCTGTCCAGCTCGCGCCTGCCCGACCCCACCAGCAGCTACGGCGGCCTGGTGCTAACGAACATCAGCGGCGCGACGTTCAGTTTCAATTTGCCCTCGATTCTTTATGGAGTGGTGGGCAGCGGCTTGGGGCAGTACGACTTCAGCGCCAGCGCCTACTCCACGCTGCTTGACCTCTCGACCGTGGTGGCCAATCCCGGCCACATCGGCGATGTGTCCGCCAGCGTCGACGAACAGCTCTCGACGTACTTTGGCGGCGCGGCTCAGGATGACGACAATTACGTGATCGTATATGACACGAATGCCGGTACGTATCACGTTCTCGACACCATGGGCTCGACCCTCGATGGAGTTGCTTTGGCCACGCCGCTCGGCTGGAAGCTGCACAACGCGCGCCTCGAGAAGGGCGGGCGGTACGTGGTGATGACGCCGGTGGGCTCCACGTTCATGGAAGTGTGGGACACGCAAACGAACGGGGTGTATGCGGTATCCGAGCGCGCCGAAGGCCACCACGCCGCGGCGTATGGCGCATTCCTCAATCAGGACACGCTCCCCGGAGACTATGGCCCGAACTGGCTGGGGCGAACCCTGGCGGCTAGCGGCCCGGGAGATCCGTTCGGGTTGCTGCCGGCCAACCCGCCGCCCTACTGGTCGGATGACAGCCACCTCTCGTGGAACAACGCCAATGCCGATGGATCGGCGCCGGTGTTCATCTCGGCCTACAATCCGCAAGGGCCGGCCACCGGAGCGCTACTGGATGGCGAGATCTTCGCCATCAGCGCCAGCGGCACGGCCACCAGCGTGTGGCACTTCGCGCACCACAACAGCATCTACAACGGCAATTTCTGGGATTCGCCGCGCGGCAATGTGTCGCAGGATGGCCAGTTCTTCATGTTCACGTCGAATTGGGCGAACTCGGTGGGCACCGATCCGTATGGCCAAAACCGCGACGATGCCTTTGTCGTCGAGCTGGCGATGAACGGCGCCGCGGCGACTGCGTCCAACCTGAGCTCGGTGGTGCTCGCCGCCAGCTCGATCGCCGGCGGCACGGCGACCTCCGGTACGGCGTATCTGACGAGCGTGACGGACTCGCCGATCAGTCTGACGGTGACGAGCAACAATCCGGCCGTGGTCGCGGTTGGCCCCGCCAGCGTGGCGGCCGGTGCGTCCTCAGCCGCGTTCAGCATCCAGACCAGCGCGGTTTCCGTGGCGACCCAGGTCCAGATCACGGTGACGGCGGGCGCATCCACGCGATCGGCCACCCTGACGGTTCTGCCGCCCGACCTGAGCTACTTCACGCTCTATCCCACGGCGGTTTCGGGCGGCCTCACCACGACCTACAACTCCGTCTATTTGACCGGCGCGGCCGGGCCGAACGGCGGGGCGGTAACGATTTCGAGCAGCAACCCCGCGGTTGCGGCCGCGGCCAACGCGATGGTTCCCGCAGGCGCCACTTCGGGCGCCTTCACGATCACGACGGCTCCGGTATCGGTCTCAACGGCGGTGCAGATCACGGTTACGGCCGGCGCCGTCACGCAGTCGGCGACCTTGACCGTCAACCCGCCGGATCTCTCCTACTTCACCTTGTACCCGGCCGGCATCACCGGCGGCCAATTGAGCACGAACAACTACGTGTACCTGACGGGGCCGGCTCCGGCGGGCGGCGCCAGCGTGATCCTGCGCAGCAGCAACGCGCAGGTCGCCTCTGCTCCGCGGAGCATCGCCATCCCCGCGGGTGCTACGTCCGCGGCGTTCCCGATTCAGACCAAGGTGGTGAATGTGCCCACTCCGGTGGTGATGTCGGTTACCGCGGGGCAGGTGACCATGTCGCTCACGCTCACCGTGATGCCGGCGGCGCTCGACTATTTCACGCTATATCCCACCAGCCTCACGGGAGGCCAGACGAGCACGTCCAACTATGTCTATTTGACCGGAAGCACGCCGAGTTCCGGCGAGGGCGTCGTAATCACCAGTAGCAATCCGACGGTCGTGAAGGTCGCGAACTTTGGAATCGCGGCGGGCGCGCGCGCAGCGGCCTTCCCCATCAGAACCAGCATAGTGGCCGCGCCCACTCCGGTGCAGATCTTCGTGACGGCCGGCGGCGTGACGCAATCGCTGACGTTGACGGTGATTCCCGCGGCTTTGAGTTACGTCACCTTGTATCCCAGCACGATTTCGGCCGGCCAGACGAGCATCTACAACTACGTCTACTTGACGGGGGCAGCGGGTTCGGGCGGCGTGCCGGTGACGATGACCAGCAGCAATCCGGCGGTTGCAAGGGTCTCCAATTTCACGGTTCCCGCGGGCGCGGGCGGGGCGAGTTTTCGGATCGTCACCAGCCCGGTGAGCGCGGCGACGCCGGTGCAGATTACCGTCACTGCGGGCGGGCTAACGCAGTCCGCGGTGGTGACGGTCTCACCGTAAGTAGCGGCGGCGGTCGTTTCTTGCCGCCCGTGCATTGCTACCGGCTGTAACCATTTTCAGAATTCGGTACACTATTATCCTATTAGGGATGGCATGACCGGTACCGTTTCACACTACCGGATCGTGCGGGAACTGGGCGGCGGCGGCATGGGCGTGGTCTATGTCGCCGAGGATGTTCGCCTGGGACGCCGGGTGGCGCTCAAGCCGGATGGAAGACTACTGGCCATTGATGGCGCCAGCGAGGCCGCCAATGTGTGGATGGTGGAGGGCGGTAGCGTTACTCTCGGCCCCGTGCTACAGACCACGGCGGACAGAATCCGGCGGCGGGCCGCGACGATGTTCACCATCCCCGAAGCCCTCCCACAGCGCTAGGATACCGGTATGCAGTGTTTCGTGATTTGCGCTGGTCTTGCCTCGCTCGGCCTGGCCGCACAAGCAGCGGACGAGCCCAGGTTCGAAGTGGCCTCCATCAAGGCCTCCGATCCCAATCCCTCGAACCCGATGTTCATCGGAATGAGCGCCGATGGGGCGATGGTGCAGTACACGAATATTACGCTCCGTGATTGTATCCGGGGCGCGTACCGCGCCAGGGATTTTCAGATCGTCGGGCCGGATTGGATGACCCGCGCCCGTTTCGAGATCAACGCCAAGCTTCCTCCGGGAGCGTCCGCGGATCAGATCCCCGAGATGCTGCAGGCGTTGCTGTCGGAAAGGTTCCATCTCGAGATCCGGCGCGAAATTGAGGAACACAACGTATACGCTCTGGTGGCGGGAAATGGCGGAGCAAAGCTCAAGCCGGCGGAACGCAAAACCGGCAGCTCAGGCAAGGCGTTGGGACCCGATGGCAAACCCCGGGAACCGATGATGTATAGTAATGCGCCAGGTGGCATATCGATTACGGCACCGTCGGCAAGCATCGCGAGCCTCGTCGGTCTGATGTCCCGCTTCACTGCCCGCCCAGTGGTCGATATGACGGGCATCGAAGGTCAGTACGAGTTCAAACTGACCTTCGCGCCGGAAATCGACCCGGGCCTGCCCACGGTTGTTGTTCCGGGGCCGGGCGGCGCGTTGACTCCCGCCGAGCCCGCCCCATCGGTATTCGACGCCGTGAAGCCGTACGGCCTGCGGTTGGAAGCCCGCAAAGCTCCGGTCGAGATGATTACCGTAACCCACCTCGACAAGACACCGACGGAGAATTAGAAGGCTTGTTGAAAAGGCGCGGGCAGGACCGCTCCATTGGAAGACGGACCCGGAACCTCCGCTTCCTGACGCTCTCGGCCGCGCATCGAGTGCGAGTGGCGCTTCCTCAAAACCGGAAGCTGAATTCGCCCGTGATCGTAAACCAGCGGTCGCGGGCATAACTGCCGTTCGCGAGGAAGAACCGCGGCGAAGCGCCCAGCCAGAAGTGCCGGCCGCGATCGAGCGCCACCGACACCGCACCCACGCCGTAGCCGCCCCAGGCATTGTATGCATTGAAACCGAAGCCGCTGCCGGAATTGCTTATGGAATAACGCTGGTAGAGCCCGCCTCCACCGGCGGATAGTTCGAAGCGATCGTCATCGAGCGGCAAGATGAATCGCACGCCGAACGGCACCCAGATGTAGCGGTCGTCGGGCTGGAAGTCGTAATTCGCGCCCCGAACCTCGGGCCCAGGCTGCAACGCGGTCTGGATACCAGCCTCGAATGCAATATGGCGAAGCGCGCGATAGCCATAAGTCAGCCCGATTGACGTAGCACGCTCGCCGCCGTAGGAAGGTCCGATCTGGTCGGCCCATCCGCCGCTGAAGGTGATCAGGTTTTTGGAAAACGATTGTGCCTGTACGGCGAAGGCCAATACCAGGAATGCAATTGCGAGACGCATATAACCCCAAAGACTGCCCTACGCGGTCGTTCCACTACGGGTGCGTTGTAAAATGGCTGTGATGAGCGACGTGGAACAACCCGAGAAGCAGGAAGATTTTCACATTCCACTGCCGCCCGCGTCCTTCAGCTTCCTGGTGCTGTCGCTGCGCGCGCAAGCGGAAATGCAACTCGGCCTGATGCAGTTCGGACAGGAGGAAAAGCCCGAACCGGATCTCGATCTGGCGCGCCACACCATCGACATGCTGGGAATCCTGCTGGAGAAGACCAAAGGGAACCTAGTGCTCGAAGAGCAACGGCTGCTGGAGAATTCGCTCACCGAACTGCGGTTTCGCTTCGTGCGGGCTACCGAGGAAGTGAGCAAGGCGGCGGAGCCGAAATCGTGAATGGCCGCGCCTCCCGTTAAAATCACGGTGCTCGGCTCGGGCACCAGCGTGGGCGTTCCCACGGTGGGGTGCCACTGCGCCGTTTGCACCTCCGCGGATCCGCGCGATCAGCGGCTGCGGCCCTCGATCCTGGTCAGTTACGACGGCCGGAACGTGCTGATCGATGCCACGCCCGATTTCCGCACGCAGGCTTTGCGTGTGCATCTCGAGCGGCTGGACGCCGTGATCTTCACCCACTCGCATGCCGACCATATTATGGGGCTCGACGATGTACGGCCGTTTAATTTCCGGCAGGGGGGCGAGATTCCGATCTACGCCGCGGCCGACACCATGGCGGATATCCAGCGGGTGTTTCGATACATTTTTGATGGCGCGCGAAAAGAATCGAACGTGCCACGCCTGGCCACACACGTGATCGAGGGTGGGCGCTTCGAGCTGTTCGGACTGGAGTTTGCCCCCATACCCATCCTGCACGGGAGCGCTACGATCCTGGGTTTCCGCTTCGGCGCCGCCGCGTATCTCACCGATCACAGCGAGATTCCGGAAGCGTCGCTCGATTGCCTGCGCGGATTGGACGTGCTGTTTCTGGACGCGTTGCGGCACAAGCCGCATCCGACGCACTCCACCGTGGATCGCTCTCTCAAAACGGCGGAGCAACTGGGGGCGCGCCGCACGTTTCTGACCCACATCTCGCACGATTTGCCGCACGAGCGCACCGAGGGCCTGCTGCCCACGCACGTCCGGCTGGCCTATGACGGGTTAGAGCTGCAGGTGGAGAGCGGCGTTTGAAGATTTACCGCAGCCTGACCGGGATTCCGGCGGATTTCGGTCCGAGCGTTCTCACCATCGGTAATTTCGACGGGGTGCATTTCGGGCATCGGCGTATTTTGAAGCGCGTCGCCGAGCTGGCGCGCGAGCGCGGTTGGAAGCCCTCCGTCCTGACGTTCGAACCGCATCCCACGCGCGTGGTCGCGCCGGCGCGCGCGCCCAAGCTTCTGACTTCTCCGATGCGCCGCGCCGAGCTGATGTGCGAAGAAGGTATCGAGCAGGTGCTGATTCTCCCGTTCACGGGTGAAGTGGCCGCGCTCACGCCGGAAGAATTTGTGGGCCAGTTGGTGGTGGATCGGCTTGGCGCAAAGGCCGTGCTGGTCGGGGAGAATTTTCGCTTCGGACACCAGCAGGCCGGCAACGTCCAGGTGCTCGCCGCGCTGGGACAGAGGCTCGGTTTTGAAACCGAGGTCGTCCCCATCGCCACTTGCCGGGGCCGGTTAGCCAGCAGCAGCGGGATCCGCGAAGCGATCCAGGCGGGCCGGGTCGCGTTGGCGGCGCGTCTGCTCCAGCACCCGTATGGCATCGAAGGCGAAGTCGTGAAGGGCCACGGAGTAGGCGCCAAGCAGACAGTGCCCAC
>Ga0335078_10014690_pt1 | contig 11620 bp, 6 predicted proteins | sample Lox_Sample_32_FD_206711 | JGI IMG/M metagenome (GOLD analysis project Ga0335078, IMG submission 206711) | Soil microbial communities from Loxahatchee National Wildlife Refuge, Florida, United States - Lox_Sample_3.2 | ecosystem: Environmental > Terrestrial > Soil > Wetlands | place: USA: Florida...
GCGAGGGGGCTCGCGGCGCCCGGCGCGTCGTCCGCGCGCGCGGGCCGGACCGTGAGGATGGCTGCGGCGAGGACGGCCGCCAGCGGCGGGAGGATGCGTGGAGCTGTCATGGTGAAGGGTTCGAGCGGATTCGGCGGGCGTACCCTACGCCTCCCGGGATCCGGGGTTCTTGATCCGCATCAAGGTTTGGCGCGAAAGCATAGCCAGCTAGCCGCGATAGGCCAGGGCGGCCGACACGACGTAGGCGAGGCCGATCCCGGCCTCGGTGAGGCCGACGCGCCGGGCCGGCCAGGCCGGGAGAAGCCCCGTGAAGACGAGGAGCGTGCGCGCGAGGAGGACGGCGGTGAGGGCGGCCGCCCACCACGGCGCCAGCCGGGCGTGGGCCAGGGCCGTCACCAGGATGAGGGCGAGCAGGGCGGAAAGGACCGGCGCAAGCACCCCCGACGGCCGGCCCTTCGCCATCCGGAGGAAGGACCGCACCGCGAGGACCGTCGGCAGGGAGCGCGCGAGCATGACCCCGGAGAGGGCGAGCGCCGGCGCGGCGGGCCATCCGGCCGCCGTCGCAAAGGCCGCCGGCAGGCACGCGAAGGCCGCGGTCCCTGCGACCTCCGCGGCGGCCGCGCGCGGCTCGCGCCGCAGGTCAAAGAGGAGGAACCCGGCGCCGAACGACCCGGCGACGAGAAGGGGCCAGAGCGCGGACGGGCGCGCCAGGACCGCGGCCTCGAGGAGCCCGGCCGAAGCCACGGCGGAGGCCGCCGCCAGCGCCGCGCGCGAGCTCCGGCGCCGGGGGGACGCCTCCGCCTCGAGGGATGCCCTCAGGGGCCGGCGCGCGAGGAAGCAGGCGAGCGCGGCGGCGGCGATCGCGCCGCCGGCCGGGGTGGGCGCGACAAGCAGGCCCAGCAGCAGGGGCTCGAGCGCCAGCGACCAGGAACCGTGCTCCTTGGGCAGGAACACCGATGCCGCCGGGGCGGCAGGTGCGCTCGGGGGGGGATTTGCAGGTCCGCTGTCGTTCATGACCCATCGACCATGGCACGCGCCGCGGTCGTCCGCCTTGACGCGCATCAAGGATGACGGCGCTTCCTTCATCGGCGTCAACATCGGCGAGCCTCGGCCATCGGCTGGCCGCCCGCGGTCCCGTCGGCCGGCCCGTGACGCGCGGGGCGGGCGTCATTCCGGAGTTGGCTGGCGCGGCCGACGGCGCCATCGTGAAGGGCCGGGCTCCCGGCCCCCCTATGACGACAAGACGCCCCGCGCTGCTGGCGCTCATGATCCCGTGGCTCTCGGCCGCCCCCTGCGCGGCCGCGGCCCCCCTGCTCCTCGCCGGGGGCGAGGACGGCGCCCCCGTCCCGGTCAGCCGCGCCCAGCCCCTCGACATGCTGGTCGTGGCCGGCGGCGGGGCGGGCTCGGCCGAGGTGCGGGACGGCGCGGGCAGGGTCTACTTCAGGGCGCCGCTCGGCGGAACGGTCAGCTTCCGGGCGGGCGGGGCCCTCGGCGTGCAGACGGTGATCACCCGGGACGCGGCCGGCGCCGAGACCGGCCGCGCGGCGTTCACCCTCGATGCCGACACGGCCGTGGACGACGGCGGCAGGTACCGGGACATGTTCGCGCTGTTCCGCTCGGGCATGAACGCCTACAGCCCGGAGGGCGTCGAGACGGCGCAGTGGAACGGCCGCACCTACCGCTTCTTCGTCAACTGGGTCCTCGACAACTACCACACGGGCAAGGGCATGAGGTACTTCAGCCCCTTCATGACCGACTTTCTGGACATGATGCGGGCCACCCAGCGCGAGGACGGCATGATCTGGAGCAACCTGAACACGGGCGCCCTGGCGTACTACAGGACGGCCTACGGGCCGTTCGGCTACGTCCGCCAGTACGGCGACCGCTGGTTCGTCCGCCAGCCCGCCGAGAACCACCCTGAATACGTCTACGTGAGCTCGGTCTACCAGAGCTGGAAGTCCAGCGGGGACGACGCGTGGATGGGCCAGTGCCTGGCCTCGGCCATGCGGGCGCTCGACTACAGCGTCAGCGACCCGGCGCGCTGGAGCGCGCGCTTCCAGCTCCTCAAGCGCGTCTACACGATCGATTCCTGGGACTTCCAGGTCGACGACGCGTACACCCCGGACATCGGCCTCACGAACACGATGCTCATCGACCCCAAGAGGTCGAAGTTCGGCGTCTTCTTCGGCGACAACGTGTACTACGCCGCCGCGTGCGAGGAGCTGGCCGAGATGCTGCGCCACGGGGGCGACGGCGCCGGCGCCAGCCGGTACGCCGCTCGGGCGGAGGAGATCCGGCGGCGCCTGGACGCGCTGTCGTGGAACGGCCGGTTCTTCACGCACTTCATCGACGAGGACCCCGGCGTGAAGCGCGACCTCGGGGTGGACGAGAGGTCGCAGATCGCCCAGGGCAACGCCTACGCCCTCAACCGGGGCATCGGCCGGGCGCACGCCGAGGCGATCCTCCGCACGTACCTGGACCTGAGGAGCCACCTGCCGCCGGGCTCGCCCGGGGAGTGGTACTCGATCTACCCGCCGTTCCAGCGGGGCTTCGGCAGGCATGACGCGGTGTGGCAGTACATGAACGGCGGCGTGGGCGGCCACGTCGCGGGCGAACTCGCCCGCGGGGCCCTCGCGAACGGCTTCGAGGCCTACGGGCGCGACATCCTCGAGCGGCTCGCCGACCTCGGGCGCAGGTACGGCAACAAGATCTGGTTCGCCTACACCGGCTCGATCCCGCCGGCGCCGCCGCCGCCCCGGTACACGCCCGTCGACCTCTCGGCGGTGGCGAACATGGACATCGGGGACCAGGGAGGGCCCGGCGCGGCGCGCTGGATGCTCTCGGGCAGGGCCGGCGACGACATCCGCGGGCTCCCGACCGGAGAGCAGCAGTTCGCCGGCATCGCCTTCAGGGTGGCCGACCCCGCGGCCAACCGGCGGCGGACGGCCGTCGCCGTGTCGCACCAGCCGGGCCTGCCCGCCTCGGCGGACGTCCCGGTCGGCGCGAGGGCCGGATGCGTCTACCTCCTGCACACGGCCACGAAGCCCGGGTCCGAGAACGTCTGCGGCAGCCTGGCCTTCGCCTACGCGGACGGGACGCACGAGGTGCAGTACCTCGTCATGGGCAGGCACCTGACCTACTGGTGGTTCCCCGAGCTCAAGACGGACTACTCGGGCGTCGCGTGGCACGGGCCGAGCCCCGTCAGCGCCGACGTCGGGCTGTCGTGGTGCGCGATCGACAACCCGCACCCGGAGAGGACGATCGCCTCCATCCGGTTACGGGCTCCGGACGACGACGGCATCTACGTGGTCGCGGGGCTGACCCTGGCCGACCGGGCGCACTACGTCGCGCCCAACCCGGTCTCCTTCGGGGGGCCCGACAACTGGGCGGCCGCCACCGCGATGGCGGCGCTGATCGAGGGCCTGGCGGGCGTCTCGGACGCCCCGCTGAGCCAGGCCCTCGAGCACCCGGTCGTCGCCCCGCGGTGGGACCCGGCCGCGGCCCGCGCGGTCCGGGTAACGGTGCGCTACCCCGCGTCCAGGGGCTACGCGGCGTACCGACTGGCGGGCGAGCCCGGCGCCGGGGCGGTGACGGCGACCCTAACGAGCGGCGCCGCCTCGGTCCACGCGCACGTCCTGCTTCCCCCGGGGACCGGCGCCGCGAAGTCCGTGGAGGTCGACGGCGCGGCCGTCCCCTTCTGGCTCGTCCGCGTGGGGGAGTCGGACTACGTGGACTTCGAGGTGGACGGCGGGGCCGTCCGCACCGCCTCGATCCGCTACTGAGGAGCCCGCCCGCCGGACGCACCCGTGAGCCTCAAGCTGTGCATGATCGGTTGCGGCAGCTTCGCCCGGCTCAGCCATGGGCCGGCCCAGAAGCGCTACCGGGCGTCCCATCCGGACACCGAGCTCGCCGCGTGCTGCGACGCCAGCCCCGACCGGGCCAGGGACTACGCCGACGCCTTCGGGTTCCGCCGGTGGTACGGGGAGGTCCCGGCCATGCTCGCCGCCGAGAGGCCCGACGCCGTGGTGATGGCCGTCCCCCCGGGGGCCACCTGCGCCGCGGCCGGCCCCGTGCTCGAGCGGGGCTTCCCGCTCCTGCTCGAGAAGCCGCCGGGCCTGACGCCCGCGGAACTGGACCGCCTGGTCGCCGCGGCGGGGAGGGGCGGGGGGCCCGCGCAGGTCGCCTTCAACCGCCGGTACATGCCCGTCATGCGCCGGGCCCTCGAGATCCTCGCCGAGGCGTTCCCCCCGGGGTCCGTCGAGCGCATCGACTACGAGATGACCCGGCACGAGCGCTGGGATCCCGACTTCTCGACGACGGCCGTCCACGCGCTCGACGGGGCGCTCGTCCTGGCGAGGGGCCCCCTGCGGTCGGCGCGGATGAGCTTCCAGGTGCGCAGGTCCGGGGAGCGCGAGGCGGCCGACGTCGACGTCGACGCCCGGTGCGCCTCGGGGGCGCCGGTGGCGATCAGGATCCGGCCCGTGTCCGCCGCGAACGCCGAGTCGGCGACGATCCTCGGCGCCGGCCAGTCGCTCGTCGTGCGGATACCCTTCTCGCCGCAGGCCCCGGGGGACAGCGGCGTGGAGCACTGGCGGGGCGGCGCGCTCGCCGCCTCGTTCTCCGACCGGGACCTCGACGCCGTGGAGCGCCTCGGCGTGCAGGGCGAGACCGAGGCCTTCCTCGGCGCCGTGCGCTCGGGCGGCCCGTGCTCGCCGCGCCTCGAGGACTGCCGCCAGCAGGTGGCGCTCATGGAGGCGATCCGCCTGCGGCGCACCGGGCCGCTCGATTTCGAGTCGCCCTAGCACGGGGCTTCCGATTCCGTGGATCCCGTGACCCCCATGCTTGCGCTGGCCGCGCCGCCGCTCGCGGCGCTGGCCATCGAGGACAAGGCCACCGTCTTCGCGGTGATCGCCGGCTACCTGGTGATGCTCGTCGGCGTCGGGCTGGCGTTCCGGCGCTTCAGCAAGGACACGAGCGACTACTTCCGGGCCGGCGGCATGGCCGCGTGGTGGCTCATCGGCGGCAGCGTCTTCATGCGCAACTTCAGCGCCTGGACCTTCACCGGGGCGGCCGGCGCGGCGTTCCAGGCGGGCTGGAGCCTGCCGCTCATGTTCGGGGCCAACGTGGCGGCGTTCCTGTCGATCGCGGCCGTCACCGGCGGGTGGTTCCGGCAGCTGCGCTGCATCACCTCGGTCGACATGATCCGCCTGCGCTTCGGCGCCGGCCTGGAGCAGCTCGCGGCGTACCTCGGCCTGGTGACGGGCCCTCTCTACGGGGGGATCCAGCTCTACGGGCTCGCGATCTTCACGTCGATCCTGCTCGGGACCAACATCTACGCGACCATCGTCGTGCTGGGCGTCGTGGTCCTCTTCTACGCCGGCGTCAGCGGCGCCTGGGCGGTGATGGCGGCCGACTTCATCAAGGCCCTGGTCCTGCTGCCGATCACGATCCTGGTCGCGGTCGTGTGCCTGCACGCCCTGGGGGGCGTCGGCGGGCTGCTCGGCGCCATCCGCCACGCCGGCCTCGCCGCCGACTACGCGCCCGTGAAGGCGCCCGGGGTGCTCGCCGCGATGGCCGGCGTCAAGCCGGGCTGGTTCACGTGGGCGTTCTTCCTCGCCTGGTACGGCAACGCCGTCTTCACCGCCAACGAGCCCTCGGCCGCCGGCAGGTACCTGAGCGCGAAGGACGGCGGCGCGGCCCGCCGGGCCGCGCTGCTGGCCGCGGGCCTCTTCGTCCTCGGGCTCTTCATCTGGTTCATCCCCCCCATGGCCGCGCGCCTGCTGATCCCGGGCGAGGTCGCGTCCATGCCCCTGCCGAAGCCGGCCGAGGGGGCCTATGCCGCGATCGCCATCCATTTCCTGCCGGCCGGGCTGGTCGCCCTGGTGCTGGTCGGCATGTGCGCGGCCACCATGAGCGCGCTCGACGTGGGCCTGAACTCCCTGGCCGGCAACATCACCCAGAACATCTACCCGGCGGCCTGCCGCGCGCTCGGGTTCGCCCCGCTGGACGGGCGCGCGAGGCTCATGCTCGGCAGGGGGGTCACGGCCGGCTGCGCCGCCGTCGTCATCGGCTGCGCCGCGGGCATGCACAGGTACGGCAGCGGGGGCATCTTCAACATCCTGATCGAGGTGATGGCGACCCTGGCCGCCCCGATGTCGGTGCCGCTCGTCCTCGGCCTCTTCCTGCGCGGCGTCCCGGCGGCGGCCCCGTACGTCTCCCTGGGCGCGGGCCTGTGCGTCTCGGTCGCGATCTACGTGGCGCCCTTCTTCGGCGCGGCGCCGTGGGTCTTCCAGAGCCAGGTGGGCACCGTGATGGCGGTGAGCGCGGCGAGCTTCCTCGCGGTGCGGGCGCTGGTGCCGCAGGGCGCGGCGGCGCGCGAGCGCGAGCGGGAGTACTTCTCCCGGCGCGACCGCCCGGTGGACTTCGCCGCGGAGATCGGCGCGGGCAACGACGGCCGGCAGCTGCGCGTCGTCGGCGCGTTCGGCGCCACCCTCGGGGTCGCGATCCTGCTCCTGCTCATCCCCGCGAGCAGCGCGGGCCACTGGGGGAAGATCGGCATAGTGGCGCTCGCCACCTGCGCCACCGGCTCCGGGATGCTCTGGCTCGGCCGCCGGGAGGGCCGGGCGCGCCCTGGGGCTCCCGGCGCCCCCTTCCCATGAAGAACACCATCAGCGCAACCTACGGCGGGATGGCGCAGGCGTACCGCCGCGCGCTCCTCGACGACGTCATCCCGTTCTGGGAGCGGCACTCGGTCGACCGCGGGTGCGGGGGCTTCTTCACCTGCCTGGACCGCGACGGCTCGGTCTACGACACCGACAAGTTCGTCTGGCTGCAGGCGAGGCAGGTCTGGACCTTCTCCATGCTCTACCTCGAGCTGGAGCGGCGCGACTCCTGGCTCGCGCTCGCACGGCACGGCGCGGAGTTCCTCGCGCGCAACGGCCGGGACGCCGGCGGGAACTGGTACTTCAGCCTCGCCCGCGACGGGCGGCCCCTCGTGCAGCCCTGCAACATCTTCTCGGACTGCTTCGCGGCCATCGCGTTCGGCCGGTTCGCCCGGGCGACGGGCGACGAGGCCGCGAAGGAGGTGGCGGCCCGCACCTACCGCAACATCCTCGCCCGCAAGGCCAACCCCAAGGGCGCGTACGCGAAGGCGTTCCCGGGCACCCGCCCCATGGTCTCCCTGGCGCTGCCGATGATCCTCGCCAACGTGACGCAGGAGCTGGAGTGGCTGCTCGAGCCGGCGGACTTCGAGCGCACGCTCGACGCGTGCGTCGACGAGGTCTTCGCGCCGTTCCTCGACCCGGAGCGCCAGGTCCTCCACGAGCACGCGGCGCCCGGCGGCCAGAAGCTGGACTGCTTCGAGGGGCGCCTGCTCAACCCGGGCCACGGCATCGAGGCCATGTGGTTCGTGATGGACATCGCCGAGCGCCGGGGCAGCCGGGCCCTGGCGGATAAGGCGGTCGAGGTCGCCCTGCGCACGCTCGAGCTGGGCTGGGACGCGCCGATGGGGGGCATCTTCTACTTCCTCGACGCCCAGGGCCATCCCCCCCAGCAGCTGGAGTGGGACCAGAAGCTGTGGTGGGTCCACGTGGAGACGCTCGTCGCGCTCCTCAAGGGCTTCAGGCTGACGGGCCGCCGGGAGTGCTGGACGTGGTACGAGCGCGTCCATGCGTACGCCTGGGGGCACTACCCGGACAGGGAGTTCGGCGAGTGGTACGGCTACCTGAACCGGCGCGGGGAGGTGCTGCTCCCGCTCAAGGGCGGGAAGTGGAAGGGATGCTTCCACGTCCCGCGCGGCCTGTACCTGTGCATGCGCGAGCTGGAGAAGCTGGCCGCGGGCCCGCCGGCAATATCCCTACCATGAAACGCGTCGCCGTGCTGCCGATGGACGATCGGCCCGTCAACTACGACTATCCGCGCTACCTGTCGCGCGCCGCCGGGCTGGAGGTCCTCCTGCCGCCGCGCGAGTGGCTCGGCAACCCGTGGCGCCCCAGCCGCCACGCCGACCTGGTGGACTGGCTCGCCAGGGAGGCCGCGGGCGCGGACGCCGCGGTCGTCGCGATCGACACGCTCGCCTACGGGGGCCTCATCCCCTCGCGCACCTCGGCCGAGCCGGCGGAGGCCGCGATGGCCCGCCTCGAGGTCCTGCGGCGCCTCAAGGAAGCCCACCCGGGCCTGCCGATCCTGGCCTCGAGCGTCGTCATGCGCATCTGCCGGGCGAACTCGAGCGAGGAGGAGAAGCCCTACTGGGCCACCTACGGCAGCCGGATGTTCCGGCTCTCGTCGCTCGAGCACAAGGCCGACCTCGGCGAGGCCGCCCCTGCCGAGGTCGCCGAGCGCGACCGCCTGCGCGCCGAGATCCCCGAGGCGGTCTACGCCGACTACCGGCGCGGGCGCGCCCGCAACCATGCCGTCAACCGGGCGATGCTCGACTGGACGGCCGACGGGGTGCTCGACTACCTGATCCTCCCCCAGGACGACACGGCGGACCACGGCTGGAACGTCGCGGAGGCGCGCGCCCTCCAGGCGCGCATCCGCGCCCGCGGCCTGGGCGACCGGGCCATCACCTACCCGGGCGCCGACGAGATCGGCTGCCTGCTGCTGGCCCGCGTCGCCTGCCGCCAGGCCGGGTTCTCGCCCCGGGTCTGGCCGCGGTACTCGGGGGTCGGCGGCGCGTCGGTCGTGACCGCCTACGAGGACCGCCCCATCCACGAGCTGCTCAAGGCGCACCTCGGGCCCCTGGGGGGGGCCGTGGCCGACTCCCCGCAGGAGGCGGACCTCGTCCTCTTCGTCAACGCGCCCGTCGAGAGGCAGGGCAACGGGGACAGCCAGTGGATGATCCGCAGGGGCGCCGACGCCGTCCGGGCGGGCATGCCCCGGGAGTTCCATCCGTGGCTCGAGGAGTTCACGGGCACCGAGGGCTACCGCGCCACGCGCCGCGAGATGGAGTCGCCCGGCCGCAACCCCGAGGAATTCGTGCGCGCGCTGCTCGGGGCGCTGGCCGGCGACCGCCCCGTCGCGCTGGCCGACGTGGCCTACGTCAACGCCGCCGACCTGGCCCTGGGGGAGCTCCTGCGCCGGCAGCCGAGGGTCGCGGCCCTTGCGGCCTACGGCGGATGGAACACCGCCGGCAACACCCTGGGGACCGTCCTCGCCCAGGCCGTGATCCGGGTGCTGGCGCTGCGCGCCGGGCCCACGAGGGAGCAGCGGGCCGCCCAGCTCGAGTTCCTCTTCCTGCGCTTCGTGGACGACGACTTCTTCCAGGCCACCGAGCGCACGCGCTGCATGGTCGAGGACCTTCCCGCGGCGGGCGTCGCCCCGACGATGGAGCGCCTGCCCGACGGCGCGCTCGCCGCCGTCGAGGCCCGCGTGGACGCCGAGCTTCAGCGCGCGTCCGCCGGCCTGCGCGACGTCTTCGTCCGGTCCGGGCTTGCCAGGGACGCCCGCGTCAGCCGCGTCCACCTGCCGTGGCGGAGGCTTTTCGAGGTGGGCTTCGACGTGCGGGTCGAGGTGGATTGATCCCCGAGGAGGGGCCGGCGCCTCGAGGGGCATCACGCGGGCATCGGCAGCCGGGGTTCGGGCTGTAGGGCGGCGGAATCCGCCGGGGCGGATGGGCCGTCGCCGCATTCGATGCCGCGGGCACGGCGAGCGCGGGCGCGGCGTGAGCGCCCCGCAGGAACACTCCCGGCGGGCGATGGGGCCCGCGCAAGGCTCCGCCGACGTGCACTCGATAGAAATAACAATAAAGTGCGCACGTGCGTGCATCGTCCATTCATGGGCTGCGGGCCTGGGCTCCGGCCCCCTCGCGGCACGGCTGAAGGCCGGTGAGCGATGCTATCATAACTAACTCTGTACAAGCATGTACAGATAATCCTATGCTTGGCATATCGGCCGAAGGTTAGCCTCAGGCCGGGAGTTATCGAGCCCGTTTTTCGCCAGAAACCGGATCAAACAGGCATCGATTGCAGGCACGATGTTAGATACGAATTGCACAAAAATGTTGACAGCCAAATCGGGCGGCCGCTAGACCTCGGCGCGCACAGGGAAGAGCTCCGCTCGATCCCTATGAAACCCGATTACCCCAAGGCACCCCGGACCCGCTGGATGATCCGTCCCGTCGCGCGGCGCGTGCGCGCGAGCCGCTAGGCGGCGGGCCCGAGGAGGAGACGCCACAAACCCGATGGAACAGTGCTTCGACCAACACCCCGACCTCAGATGAAAACGACCCCAGCCAAGCCAACGACCACGCTGCGCACCCTGCCGGGCCTCGCCGCCCTTGCGGCCGTGGCTTACCTGTCCCTGCCGGCGTTCTCCTCAGCCCAGGTGAGCCCAACCCCAACGACGCCGAGCAGCGAGCCCGCCGTATCGCCGACGGCCGAGGTCGTGCTCGACCCCTTCACGGTGACGACGGCGAAGGACAAAGGCTATGCCGCGACCAATGAGATTTCGGGATCGCGGGTGGACACCCCGATCAAGGACATCCCCATCTCGATCGACGTCATCACCTCGCAGTTCATCTCCGACATCGGGGCGACCGACCTGCGCAGCGCCCTCGCCTACCAGGCGGGCGTCATGACCACGACCCAGAACGACCTGGAGAACACGGCGGGCAGCATAGCGGGCCAGACCTACGGGCCGGGCGGCGTCAACAATCCCCAGGGCGTCACGTCGAACCCCGACCAGTCGCAGTACAAGATCCGCGGGTTCATCGCGACCAACACCCTGCGCGACGGCTTCCTGCGCCTGAGCGGGGTCGACGCGGTCAACATCGAGCGCATCGAGGTCGTCTTCGGGCCGAATGCCCTTCTCTACGGCACCGGCAATTTCGGTGGCGTGGTCGACTACCTCCCGATGCGGCCGATGGACACGCAGTCGGGATACGCCCAGTTCGCGTACGGAAGCTACGATTTCATGCGCGCGACCGTCGACGTCACGGGGCCGGTCAGCACGGCCAACCACATCGACTACCGTCTGGACATGGCCGTCCAGGACACGGGATCGATACTGGACTACTACAAGGAGCGGCATTTCTTCATCGCGCCGCAGCTGTCGTGGAGGCCCACGCCCACGACGCTCCTCGTGGCCGACTTCGAGTACAGCAAGCAGTGGATCAACGGGGACGGCTTCCAGGCGTTTCGCGGCGTATCATCCACGAGCGCCGCGCTTCCCACGAACAACGACCAGTTCGAGGCGGTGGGGTTCTATTACCCGCCGGGCAGCAACCCGGATAAGTACAATGTCACCGGCCCGGACACCTTCGTCGACACCCAGGAGAAGAACATCGAGCTCAAGGGGACGCAGGAGCTGCTCAAGGAGACGAGGTTCCTGCCGGGCGTGGACCTTCTCATCGGCTACAACCACGCCTCCGTCAACCAGCAGCAGCGGCAGATCAACGGCGAGATCGAGGTCGACACGGACACCACCAACAACGGGTACGCGCTTGGGCAGACGATCACGACGAGCCAGGCCGAGAACTCGGTCGGAGGGCAGGGCTCGAACAACGGGAACCTGACCTTCGGGACGGTCCCCAACTCGGTCATCGCGTATACCTGGAACCTGACCGACACCGCGAGCGACCGCGACCAGGAGCGACTCGAATTGGTCCTGCGCAAGACCCTTT
>Ga0335078_10014691_pt1 | contig 11619 bp, 12 predicted proteins | sample Lox_Sample_32_FD_206711 | JGI IMG/M metagenome (GOLD analysis project Ga0335078, IMG submission 206711) | Soil microbial communities from Loxahatchee National Wildlife Refuge, Florida, United States - Lox_Sample_3.2 | ecosystem: Environmental > Terrestrial > Soil > Wetlands | place: USA...
TTCCCGTCGCATGCTTTGATCCTATGGCAGGGAAAACCGCAGATACCGCAGAAACTATTTTTTCGCGGCTTTTGGCGGCGTGTTTTTTGTGAGACTTTCGGCAGTCAACGAAAACCCGTTAGACTTCGCAAATTTGCACAGTTTTCGGAGTATCTGCTCTGTTGCTTTACCGGCTTCGGCGCGCTGAATTACGTCGATCGAGAGTTTTGTACGACGCGCGAAAGGTTGCTGAGAGAGATCATCGCGCAGTCCTTTCACCTTTTCACCAATTATTGCGAGTGCCGGAGGACGTCCGCCCCTCGCGGTGCTGGCTCGGGTCTTCTTGCTCGGCCTGGACGACCGCTCGAGTTGCAATTTGTTGTCAAGGGCGCGCCACCGTTCGGTTTCCAGACGGGTCTGCGCGGTCCTGAGCATAGGAGCGCACGCCCGTATCTTCGAGTTGTCGGTCCGCCTTCCGGCGTGCCTTCTCAATTGCAAGCTGCCGGGACTCTGAGAAATCGTTCGGATAGTTGTAAATGAAAACCGGAGCCTTCTGGTAAAAAAGTTCGTTCGGGGAGTGGTGTCGAGCCCCTTCATGAAGCCAATAGGGAAGTTGCTCCCCGAGAACGCGCTTCAGCTCTTCTCGGACGCCGTGCTTTTTTTGTGGAAGCAGACTCGTCGGAGCGAAAAGATCCCATTCATCGGTTTGTACGACGGACAACTTTTTGTCCAGGTCCATCGGACGCTCAAGGCGTTTCCGCTGCCGTTTCGTCAGTTTTCGTCCCGGGGGAGCCTCGGCAAACTCATCCAGCATCTGCTCGCGCAAACGGCGCACATCCAGTTTGAACGTTGCGTAATCGGTGCTGGTGCGAAGAATTTCGGCCGCTTCTTCGATAAAGAGGAGTCTTGCGTTGTAGATGAAGGTATCGAAGCTTGATGTGTTGCTGCTGAAATCGTCGGGATCAAGGTCTGAAAGCGTCTTTCTCAGTTCGCCATCGGCACGCGCACGCGCGGCTGCAATCGCCGAATCTATTAATCCTCCCATCATCGCTCCTGCCGGCGCGGACGTCGGCGGTGTTCGCGGTAACATCGCAATCGAAGCGATCTATTTGGCAACCATATGTTCAGGACTCGTATAGCCGTGAGAACGTTACCGAGGAGGCAAGAGGACTCTCTTATGGCGGACGGAACGGGACCAGCATATGAATGTGCGTAGCATCCGGAATCGACTGCTGAGACTCGAGCGCTCCATTCGATCAGGCCGTTATTGCGGATTAACAGGCCGAAGCAGCGCGACCTCCGCAGCTTGGCCCAGTAGGGAGTTGTAAAAATGGTCAGCCGCGACATCGCCGGGCCAAGCCGGACCTGTTAGGGGGCCTACGCATTTAGAAAGTCGATCTCTTTCTCAAGGAGCTGCGGGTTCCGGCATAGGTGGAAAGTCCAGGTGCCCAACTGCCCCCAGTTGTTGACCGCCTCCACCCAGCGCTTCGCCGCTGTGTGCTTGGCCTTCGTTTGATCGTCTTCGAACCCTTTGATCTCCAGCACCACGGTCGAGCCGTTGTGGAGCCGCACCTAGAAGTCGGGCAACTCGACCGAGCGGCGTTGTTCAGAAACCGCCTTTGCCCAAGGCTGCATAGGAGCCTCGGGCGGTTTCAGATCCACGGCAAGATCCATAAAGTGCGACGTGTAGGTGCCGAACCCGTTCTGGCTCTCACTGATCTCCCAGATCCCGGAGAGATCCGGCTTGCCGTCCGGTGTTTTGGGCGCCGGCGCGGAGAGATTCGCGCTTCCGTCCGGCGTCCGCGGAAGCCCAGCGGTCGGGTAGTGCAGCCATTGCGCGCCGAGCGGGACGAACGTCCAGAGGACCGCCACGAAACCCGATAAAACATTACGCATGAGGACCTCCAGTTGTCGGCAAGTAGAATACCGAATTCTGTTTTTCCGCGCACAAAGGGAACTCTGATCATCGGCCCTCCGAAGTTAGAAGACCGGGCCAGGAGCCTTATCTCATCACGAGCACTGGACACGGAGCATAATCGAGAACGCGCTCGGTTACCGAACCGATCAGCACCCGAGTGGTTCCGCGCCGGCCCGTATGTCCCATGACGATCAAATCGGCGTGCAAATCGTTCGCCTCGGCGATGATCTCTTCGAATGGATCACCCTTGCGCATCCGGGACTCGGCCGCGAGGCCCTGCCGGCCGGCATCCTGGTGGGCCAGATCCAGATACCGGCGGCCTTGTTCCTCAAGTTCCGCCTGCACTTCTTTTTCACCGTGCGCGCTGAACCGCATCAACTCATTCAGAACCAATTTGTCGACCACGTAGAGGACCGTCATTTTGCAAGCGGGGCAAAGCTCGATGATGCGCAACGCCATTTGTACGGCTTGAAGGGACGCTTCCGATCCATCGACGGGCACGAGGATGTGGCGGAATAGCGGTTCCATCTTAGTTATCCCGCCGGCCGTGTTCCTTCACGCGTTTGGTCCGCATGAAACTCTCGCGCTCCTGTTCGTCCAAAGTAGCGTGAATCCGTCGGATGGCCGCCTGATATTTCGGAATCAGCAAATTCTCGAGCGCATTGACGCGGCGCTGCGTGCGCTCCAGCTCAGCCGCCACTCTCCAAACCGAACCGCTGATCTCGCACCAGGAACCCAATATCTTTCCGGCCTCGATCCACTTGATCCGAAGCTCATCGAAAGCCGCGCTGATGCCGGCCGGGCTGTAGGGAAAGGGCAGCGGCTCCACTCGCATGGTCACCAGCGGCAACGACACGCCCATCACGTTCCGGGCCTCGACCGCGTACTCGGTTTCCGCAGCCGGCGCAAGCCCGGCAAAGCGCATGGCATCCATCCCCATCACCAGCCGAGCTTCTCGTTGCACCTGGTAGGCGATCGCGAAGCGCTCTCGAACCTCCTGCTCGGTGTGCTGCACCTCGCCAAACAAATCCCACAACTCGCGCAGCAGAGTCTCGCGCTTGCGCTCCAGGATGGCGTGACCCTGGACGGCTTGCTCGAGCTCGCGGCGCAGATCCAGCAGCACGGTCCGGGTCGGCGGCAACTGATCCGGATCAAGCATTCGCAGTCCTTTCCTCGAGTTTTCCCGAATAATGCCGCTCGAGGTCGGCTTCGTTGATGCGCGTCAGCTCACTCGACGGCAATAGCGACAGAATCTCCCAGCCCGTATCCAGGGTTTCGGCGATGGACCGCGCCTGGCTGGCGGATTGCGCCACGAAACGCGACTCGAACTGCTTGCCAAATTCCAAATAGGACCGATCCACCGGCGTGAGAGCTGTCTCGCCGATAACTACCGAGATGGCCCGGATCTCTTGCACCCGAGCGTAGGAAGCGTAGAGTTGCGCGGCCCAGCTCGGATGATCCACGCGGGTGCGATGCTCGCCGATGCCATTTTTCATGAGGCGCGAAAGCGATGGCAGAACGTCGATGGGCGGATAAATCCCCTCGCGGTGCAATGCGCGGCTGAGCACAATCTGGCCCTCGGTGATGTAGCCGGTCAAATCGGGCACCGGATGCGTGATGTCGTCTCCCGGCATGGTCAGAATAGGGATTTGCGTCACAGAACCGGACCGGCCTAGCACGCGGCCGCAGCGCTCGAAGATCTCCGCCAGATCCGAGTAGAGATAGCCGGGATACGCCTTGCGGCCTGGCACCTCGTTTCTCCGGGAGGAAATCTCTCGTAACGCTTCGGCGTAGTTGGTGATGTCGGTCAGCAGAACCAGAACATGATATCCATGCTCGAAGGCCAGAAACTCGGCCAGACTAAGCGCGACGCGCGGCGTCACCATGCGTTCCAGCGGCGATTCATCGGCCAGATTGAGGAACACGGCCGTTCGAGCGAGCAGGCCCGATTCCTCGAAGCGCTGCTCAAAGTACGCCGCGGTATCGTGGGAGACCCCCAGCGCCACGAAGACCACGGCGAACTTTTCGGCCTCCTCGGAAATGCGCGCCTGCAAGGCGATTTGAGCCGCCAGCTGGTTGTGCGGAAGTCCCGCGCCCGAGAAGATCGGCAACTTCTGCCCTCGCACCACGGTGTTCATGCCGTCGATCGCGGAAATGCCGGTCTCGATGAATTGCTGCGGATAGGCGCGGGCCGCGGGATTGAGCGGAGCTCCGTGCATGTCCACTCGGGCTTCGGCCAGCGGCGGAGGCAATCCGTCTCTCGGCCTCCCCAGGCCGTCGAACACGCGGCCGAGCATTTCCCGAGACACCGCCGTCTGAAATGTTTCTCCGCGAAATCGCAGCAGGATGTCGTGAGGTTCCAAGCCCGACGTTTCACTCCAGAGCTCGGCGATTACCTGATCGTCTGCCGCGGTGAGCACTTGGCCCAGCCGCACGCCATCAGCCGCATGCACTTCCACCAGCTCTCCGTAGGCCGCTTTGCCATAGCCTTCGGTCACCACGAGCGGTCCTTCAATACGATCCGCGCCCAAATATTCGCGCATCAGCTTTTCCGCTGCCGGGGAAGCAGCGCGTTCAGACTGGTCTTCAGATGATCGAGCAATTCGGTGATCTGATTTACCTGATCGTTGGGCGCCGTTTCTTTCATCTGAACCAAGCGCCGGACATCCAAAAGCTGCCGCACGCGGCTCAGCGGAACTCCGGCTTCGATCACCTGCTGGCCCGATTGGTACAGTTCGACGAACAGCCGCATCAGGGCGAACTGCTTGGCGGGGACACAATACGCATCGATCGGGTGCAGCGCGCTCTGTTGCAGAAAACCTTCCTTCAGCAACCGCGCGGCTTCGAGAACCCAGCGCTGGCGATCCGGCAGGGCCTGCGCTCCCACTAATCGGACCAGCTGTTCCAGGCGCGCCGCCTGTTCCAGGATTTGCGCCGCCCGGCTTCGGAGCGTCTGCCATTCGGGAGCGGTTTCCTTAGCCCACCAAGGAGCAACCGAGTCCGAATAGAGACTGTAGCTGGTCTGCCAGTTGATGGCCGGATAGTGACGGGCGTTGGCGAGGGTGCGATCGAGCGCCCAAAAAGTCCGGGTATAGCGCTGGGTATGTTGCGTAACGGGCTCGGTGAAATCGCCGCCCGGCGGGCTGATCGCGCCGACCATGGTGACGGAACCTTCCTGACCTCCCAGCGTTCGCACTCGTCCGGCCCGTTCATAGAACGCCGCGATACGGCTCGGCAGATACGCGGGATAGCCTTCCTCGGCGGGCATCTCTTCCAAGCGCCCGGCGATCTCACGCAGCGCTTCAGCCCAGCGGCTGGTCGAGTCAGCCATGAGCGCGACGTCGTAACCTTGATCGCGGTAATACTCGGCGATCGTGGTAGCACAGTAGATACTGGCCTCGCGCGCGGCCACTGGCATGTTGGATGTGTTGGCGATCAGCACCGTGCGTTCCATCAGCGGCCGGCCGCTCGCCGGGTCGGTGAGGCGCGGAAATTCATCCAGCACCTCGGCCATTTCATTGCCGCGCTCACCGCATCCGACGTAGATGATTACGTCCGCGTCGCACCACTTCGCGAGCGCATGTTGCAGAATGGTCTTGCCGGCGCCGAACGGTCCAGGCATCGCCGCCGTTCCTCCTTTGGCGAGCGGCGCGAAAGTGTCCAGTACTCGCTGGCCGGTCACCAATGGGCGCAGCGGCTCGAGACGTGCAGCGACCGGGCGCTCGGAGCGGATCGGCCAACGCTCGACCATCGTGAGCTGGCGCCTGCTGCCGTGCGCACCCTCAATGGTCGCCAGCACATCGTTCGCCGCATAATCGCCCTCGGGAGCGATCGCGATTGGTTTTCCTTCCACTCCAAACGGAACCAGAACGCGATGCTCGATCAGCGGAGTCTCCGGGATTACGCCCAGCACGCCGCCCGGACGCAGCAACTCGCCGGCCTTCGCACGCGGCGTGAAATGCCACTTTCTCATCGGAAGAGCGTCCGCATGCGAGCCGCGCTGAAGGTAGATTCCCTCCTGATCGCGCAGCAGCACCAGGGGCCGTTGGAGGCCGTCGTAGGTGTTAGCCAGCAATCCCGGGCCAAGCAAGACCGACAGAGGCGAGCCGGTTCCGTAGAGGGGCTCACCGGGCCGTAAGCCGTGCGTTTCTTCATAGACCTGAATGGTCGCGAGATCGTGCTGCAGCGCGATCACCTCGCCGGTTAAACGGGCTTCGCCCACCTGAACCTGTTCGAGAACGCCGAGCGGTCCCGAGATTCTGGCCTTCACGACCGGGCCGCTGATGCGTGTCAACGAACCGATGAGGGGCGAGTCTGCGATCGAGCTCAACGCGGCTCCTTCGCTAGAATTTGGAACACCAGCTCCCGCAGCGAGAGTTGCGCCATGCCAAGTTGCGTCGGAAAGGTCGCATCGAAGCGAACTCGCCCGCTGGCAGCGAGCAAACCTCCCCAAGTTGCAGCCGGCTGCGGCGCGCGGCGGAATCGAAGTCCGGCTTCCTTGGACCATTGCTCCAGAGTTGCCACCGAGAGCAGCTCGTGACCCACCGGATCGGCGGCGAGCACCAACTCGCTCGCGCCCAGTTCACGAGCGGCACCGAGGGCGCAGCGCTTCAGGATCTCAACGTAATTCGGTTGTTGAGTTATCGCCCGCAGCCGCTCCTCCGCCGCGTCCCAGACGCGCTGGATGGGCGCCTCCCGGAGCAGGATGAAGCGGCGCTGCGCTTCCAATTCCGCGCGCGCAGTATTTCTGCGCACCAGCGCAGCCAACTGACGTTCTCCAGTCTGCTCGGATTCGCGGCGGATCGACTCGCGTTCTTCGTTGGCGCCTTCCAGTATGGCGGCTGCGCGCCGGCGCGCTTCTTCGGTGATCTCGACTGCCCTGAGCTGCGCGCGCCTGCCGACCTCGGCCGCCAGCGCTTCTGGATCTCCCAGGATTGCAGCCACTCAGTGCTCCAAACGAACGCCCAAGGCCTGCTCGATGCGTGTCTCGAGCGCCAGGGATGGCTTGGCCGGTCCTGGGCTTGGAATTTCGACGATCAAGGCGCCGGAATCGTCGCTGGCGCTCTCGCGCGGCTCGGGCCGGGCTTCGGACCAATTCTCGGTGAGCAGGATCAATGCGATGTTGGGATCGGCGGACGCCTTCCGGATCGCCTCGCGAGCCTGTTCGACGCTCGTGACCACGTGGCCTTCCAGGCCGATCAAGCCCAAACCGAAGACTGCGTCTTCATCACCTATGACGACGATGTTTTGGGCGGCTGCCATTCGCCTGTCCCTCTCCTCAGCCTCTCAAAATGATGAAGGACACGATCAGGCCGTAGATGACGATGCCTTCGGCCAAGCCCACGAAAATCAATGTCCGTCCGAGCAACTCGGGCTTCTCGGCGATCGCGCCAATGGCCGCCGCACCGGCGATGCCGACGGCGATCCCGGATCCTATGGCCGCGAGTCCAGTGGCAATCGCAGCGCCCAGGAAGCGGTTCTGGCTCACATTCACGGCTGCGGGAGCCTCTTGAGCGTGAACCGGCTGGGCCAGCACGAACAGCGCCAGTACCAGCAAGATCACGTTGAAACCTTCCAGCCCGAACACCCACGTTCGCATGTCTGCCTCCCGTAGTTCGAATGACTCAGCGCACAACGCAGCTCGCGCAATAGCGTGGACTACTCCTGACTACCGCCCGTGGCGCGCCGAAGAGAGAGCGGCACAAACGGCTGCCCCCTACCCTGAAAGAATCGTCCAAAGAATTCGTAATACTCTAATCGGAGCGCTTGAATGCCGACGATCACTCCCTCGAAACCCACGACCAGGATCGTGCCGAGGAGGAGCACCAACCAACCCCAGCGTCCTTTAGAATAGCTCACCACCAATCCTGAGAGCCCTTCGTGGGCCACCGCGAACGCTCCCAGCCGAATAAACGACAGACTATTGCTGGCATATCCGGTCACCGTTTCGAATAGCTCGAAGAAGCCGGTCACCAGCGCTTCGCCGAGTGGCGGCGACGGGTGCTGCCAGATCCATTTGGCCAGCAGCTCGTGCATCCACAGCAACACGCACAGCACGGGAATCAGCAGCAGCACGGACTTCGGCAAAATTCCGAAGCCGACGCCCAGCCCACCGCCTAACAAAGTCCAATACAGAGCAATACCAACCAGGCCGTTCTTTTCCAGGAATAAGCGCGGCCAGTCCTTTGACCGCCACGCGTTCACTAGATTCAATGCAAAGCCGATGTTGAGCAACACCACGCCGCCTGCCAGGGCCGTGATCAAGACGGTCCACATGCCTTCCAACGGCCGGAGCCAAGCCGCGTGCAGAACTGGCTGTCCGAACGCGGCGCCGTAAAGCAGTCCGAACAGCATCCCACTCACTCCGGATGCCGCCACCAGGACTCCAAACTCCAAGCCGCTTCGCCGCAGCCACAAACCTGTGAGGAAGAGCAGCAGACCGTGTCCGAGATCGCCGAACATCATGCCGTACATGATGAGGAAGCTCACGGTGACGATCAGCGTCGGGTCCAGTTCCTCGTAGGAAGAAAGACCGAAGGTTGTGACGAGCGCTTCAAAAGGCTGCAACCAGCGTGGGCTTCGCACCAGCGTGGGAACGCTCTGCCGGCGCGGATCGGGCTTGAGAACCTCCATGGCGACGGGGTGGCCCGCGGCGCTCTCGACGGTCTTCCGGATCTGGTCCAAGTCGCTGGCCGGCACCCAGCCGGAAATCAGAAACACTTCACCATGTTTCGGGAAGCGGCGAATCGCCTCGGCGAGTCTTCCGTCAGCGTTGGCGCGGAGCCACATTCGAATTAGGTTGGGTGAAAGTTCGGAGGCGAGTTTCTGGCGTTCGCGATCGAGAGCCTGAAGACGGCCCTGGACCTCTTGCGCTTTGCGCTTCAGCGCGGCCAGTGCTTCCGCCGGACGCCCGAGCGCTTCGGGCGGCAGCGTGATCGGCTCGAAGAACGCGCTCTTCAGGGCTCGATCGAGGATCGCGCCGTTATCATTCGAGCTGGCGGCGAGAACCAACGTACGGTCCTTAGCGCTTTGCAATGGAATGAGAAGGAACGGAATCTGGAACAGCGCTTCGGCGACGCGTGGAACATTCTCGGCCGGCATGATCCCGACCGTCACGGTTTGATATTCGAGGCCGCGCAGCTCTTCAACAGGAACATCGAGCGGGAGCAAGAGCTGGACCTGCGCCTCGCCCAGCTCGAGACGCTCCAACTCCTGCTTGGCTTCCTGGAGCTGGTGCTGCCACGATTGGACTCTGATCTCCAGCGCGCCGAGCCGCGCTTCGATGTCGTGCCAGTCTCGCGTAGGGCGCAGATCGGTGTCGGGCTCCAATCCGGCGACGGGTTTGCTACCGAGCGACTTGAGCATGTCGCCCAGCCGCGCTGTGAGGCCGTTGTACCGATTAGCCAATTCGGTCGACTCGGCAGAAGGGGTCCAGCCCTCGGGGGTGACGTCTTCCAAATGCAAGGCTTCGCTGCGGGCAAGAGCAGCCGTTACCACTTCGAGATCGGGCTCGAGCACGAAAAGGTTAGTTTCCAGCATCCGCTCGGGCGCCAGCATTTCTATGCCGCCTGCATCCAAGCTGCTCTCACCAGGCGGCGAGCAATTTCCGCGCGGCCCAACCCGGTTGCTTTCCCTTCCGCGATTACGGCGAGATCGCGAACCTCGCCTTCGAGCAGCCACAAGTACGCCAGAACTCCGCCGAGGTGAAATAATGGCCTACCTGTCATGGCCGATGCAAATTGGAACCGTTGGCGCTCGGCCAGGATTTCGACCTCGGTTAGGCCTTCCACTTCAGAAAGTCCGGGCGAAAGCCGGAAGCCCAATCGTTCAGCTTCCACCGCGAGCGGAGAGCCAAGCGCCACGCGCCGCACCGTATCCAGTCCGGCCTGAAAAGCGCGATGCAAGGTGTAATTGATGATTTCCTCCGGGGTCATCCGGCCATAAATCCGGTAACGAAAAGCCCAGATCAGGTTTTGGACCGCGATCCACCGGCCCAGGAATCGTCGCGCATCGGCTGCGTCTTTTCCGCCTTGCGACTCGATCAGCTGGACCAGCCGCTGAAAATAGAACAGGTCGAGGGCGATCTCCAGGTGGAACAGCCGCCGTTCCTGTTGATACCGCTCCATTGCATTTTCGAGCGGCCGGGCATAAGGAGATTCACGGATCTGCTCGAGGACCGCGGGAATGGATCCGCCGTGCACGAGCGCCTCCCATCGCCGGCCATCCGGGCGAATGGGGATGAGCGAGGCAACCGTGCGCGCTGGCTCCAATTGATAATGGACCGCACGCAGAACGGTCTTCAGATTCTCGATCTCGAAACGCCGATTGTACCAGGCCAGCAGTTCTCCGGGGCCACGTGGAAGAAAACGAACCAACGCGGCGCCCGCGGCAGCAACTTCACCTCGCAGAATTTGCACATGCACATGACCGTCGCTCGCAACCGCCCGGGCCACCACCGTCTGGGCGAGAAATTGTCCCAATTCGGCGGGCGTGTTGACCTCCAAAAGGCGATCCCAAGCGGCCTGATCCAGAAGCCGGGAGAGCCGCGCGCGGATGTACCCTTGCGCCGCGGCGTAAGAGAAAAGGCTCAACTTGTTCGCCCCCGTTTCAAATCAGGCGCTGTTATTGATCACCCAGTCGACTACCATGTCGACCGCTGCGGAAAAATGCGTCTCCGCCCGGCGTTCGATTTCCCGAATCTCGGCCTCGGCTTGGTCCATCCGCTGTTTCATCACCGCAGTGCCTTCGGACTGGGCTTCAGCGAGCCGCGAGTGCAACAAGGAGGCCGTCTCCTGGCGAACCTCCTCGACAGATTGCGCGGCTTCCGCTCGAGCTTGGGCAACGGTTTGCTCAGCGCGTTCCTCCGCTGCTTTCAGGATTCCCCGCGCCTGCGCTTCGGCCTCGATCAGACGCTTCAGGGTGCCGTGTGCTGGTGAGGCTTCTGGCATGATTCGTCGTGTGAGGTTAGCGTAGCACGCTCGCGCTTAGAGCTGAAGTATGTCATTCTGCGGAAAGATGAAAGTCTGGCTGCAAGCATTCCGGGTCAATTCGCTCGCGATCTCATCGATCGGGGTCTTTGTGGGCACGGCTGTCGCCGCCTGGCATGGACAGTTTAGCTTTCTGCGATTCGTGCTGGCCTGGCTTGGTTCAGTAGCGATTCAAGCCGGCACGAATCTGACCAACGTGTATTACAACTACAAAGCCACCAGCGCAACCGCGGACCCAGCGGCCTTCGACCCGCGGGGTTCGACGGCAGTCATTCGTCTTGGACTGCTCCAACCCGCCGAAGTCCGGCGCGGCGGACTGCTGTTTTTCGGTGCAGGAATTGTTTGCGGGATTGCGCTCATATGGATGTGTGGGTGGACTATCCTATGGCTCGGTCTGCCGGCCATCGCAGCCGGCTATTTCTATGCGGGGCCGCCCATCCGATACGGATACGTGGCGTTGGGTGTGGTGTCGGTATTTATTTTCATGGGCCCGGTGATGGTGTGCGGCGCTGAATACGTCCAGGCCTTGCGGTTTTCGGCGGGTTCGCTGGCCGCTGCGATTCCCATCGGCCTGGTCGCGGCCGGCATCATGCACACCAACGATCTGCGCGATTACGACACCGATGTATCACATGGGAAGCGCACCCTGGCCACGCTGCTCGGCAAGCGGGGCGCCGGTAACGCACTCGTTGTGATGGACGCGTTAGCCTTCGCTGTTCCCCTAGCTGCGGTGCT
>Ga0335078_10014693_pt1 | contig 11617 bp, 10 predicted proteins | sample Lox_Sample_32_FD_206711 | JGI IMG/M metagenome (GOLD analysis project Ga0335078, IMG submission 206711) | Soil microbial communities from Loxahatchee National Wildlife Refuge, Florida, United States - Lox_Sample_3.2 | ecosystem: Environmental > Terrestrial > Soil > Wetlands | place: USA...
CGATCCGCCGGCACGAGCTGATGCACGGATACTGACTCATCGGACCGTCATCAGGGCGAAACATAAGAGTGACGAAATGGGCCGATGCTGCGGCGGGGTGCGACGTGCCTGCCGCGCACCCATCGGACTTTCCCGCTCCCGCCCCCGCCTACCTCAGTTATTGTAGTCAGTGACAAGATAGTGTCGGTCGAGGGGAGAGCCGTGACGGGACGCGTTGCGGGCAAGGTCGCCGTCATTACCGGCGCGGCAAGCGGGCTTGGCGAGGCCACCGCCAGGCTGATGCATGCCGAGGGCGCGAGCGTGCTCCTCGCCGACATCCAGGACGAACGAGGGCAGCGGGTCGTCGCCGAGCTTGGCGACCGGTCCCGCTACCTGCACTGTGACGTGACGGCCGAAGCCGACGTGGCAAGCGCGGTCGATGCGGCGGTGCATGAGTTCGGCCGGCTTGACTGCATGTTCAACAACGCCGGGATCGTCGGTGCGCACGGCGGGATCGACGAGATACCGCTCGAGGAGTACGAGTACACCATGGCCGTGCTGCTGCGGTCGGTGTTTCTCGGCATGAAGCACGCGGCCCGGGTGATGAAGCCGCAACACAGCGGCGTGATCCTGAACACCGCGAGCATCGGCGGGCTGGCGGGCGGCCTCGGCCCGCACGTCTACGGCGCGGCCAAGGGCGCCGTGATCGCGCTGACAAGGAACGTCGCCGCCGAACTCGGCGCCTGGTCGATCCGGGTCAACGCGATCGCCCCCGGCAAGATCTTGACGCCGATGAACGCGGCGACGCTGGCCGGCGACCCCGATGCCATGGACGAGGCGCGGGAGGCGTTCCGCACGCGGACGCCGCTGCCCGGCCGGATCGGCGTGGCGGACGACATCGCGCACGCTGCCTTGTGGCTGGCCAGCGAGGACGCGGGGTTCGTCAGCGGCCACGTGCTCGTCGTGGACGGCGGCCTGACCACCGGGTCGCGGGAGAACATGGCACCGGGGGAGCACGGCCGCTGGGCGGTACGGCGCGACCTGGTCCGTGAGGCCGGGCGCAGTGGCATCCCCGGCGCGTGACGCGCTGGCCGGGCTGCCCGGATACGCCGGCCTCGGGCCGGACGACCTTATACTCAGCCACTTCAGCCTGGGACGTTTCCGCCCGTTCGAGGAGCGGGTGCGGGCCGCGGCCGCCGCCGGGTTCGCGGCGATGGGGCTCTACATCGGCGACTACGAGCGGCTGCGCGCCGAGGGCGCACGAGACACGGACCTGCGCGCCACGCTGGACCACTATGGGATGCGGGTGGTAGAGATCGAGGCGCTCCGCGGCTGGTCGGCCATGACGGACACGTCCGCCACCCGAGCCGAGCGGTTCGCGTACCTGCGCGCCGAGCAGTCGGTGTTCGCCATGAGCGACGCGCTCGGGCCGGCCCACCACGTCCAGGTAATCGGCCCCTACGCCGGCACGCTTGAGTACGCGGCCGAGGCGTTCGCTGGCCTGTGCGACCGCGCCGCGGAGCACGGGCTCGCCGCGGCGATCGAGTTCCTGCCCGAGATGTCCAACATCCCCGACGCCGCAAGCGCGCTGCGGATCGTCACGCTGGCCGGCCGCGCCAACGGCGGCATCTGCCTGGACTGCTGGCATCACTTCCGTGGCGCGAACGACGACGGCATGCTGCGCTCGATCCCGGCCGCGCGCGTCTTCGCCGTGCAGTTCGACGACGGGCCGCGCCGGCGGGTGGACCCGGACTACTACACCGACTGCACCAGGCACAGGAACGTGCCGGGTGACGGCGAGTTCGACCTGGCCGGCTTCCTCCGCCTGATGGCCGAGATGGGCGTGCGCCTGCCGCTGTCCGTCGAGGTGATGTCGGCTGACCTGCAGCCGCGTCCGGCCGATGAGACCGCCCGCCGTCTGGCCGACGCGACGCGCGCGGTCATGGCGGCGGCTCTGCCAACCTGAGCAGGCGCGACCCGAACCTGGGAGCCGTGAGCGAGGAGATCGGATGAGCGTGGAAGACGAGCTGGCCATCCGTTCGCTGGTGGCCCGCTACTGCGACGCGGTCTGCCGCCGCGACCCCGATGCCTGGGCGGCGACCTGGGCGCCGGACTGCCGCTGGGACCTCGGCGGCGGCCGCGTCACGCACGGCATCGCCGACACCGTGCGGCTGTGGCAGACGGCCATCGCCAAGTACGACTGGGTCGGGCAGGTGGCGACGACCGGCCTGGTCGAGGTCGACGGTGACCGCGGCAGCGGCTGGTGGTACCTCATCGAGTTCAACAACCGCGCGCAGGGCGACGGCACCATGCACCTCGGGCACTACGACGACGAGTACACGCGCACGCCGGACGGCTGGCGGTTCGCCTCCCGCACCATGCACATGCTCTACCGCGGCGCCATGGACCGCGGCACCGTGGTGCCGCTACCGCCGCGGGCCGCGCAGCGGCCTAATTCCTGAGGCACCGTGATGACCACGCACTCGAAATGCGCGAGTCCCGGCTGACCGTCGCTGGTCAGCCGGGTGAAGTTCTCGGCCCACGCATGCTCGAACTCGAACGTGCGCCCGCTCTCGTCGGTCACCTGCGTCGGGTGCGAGACGTCCCATACCTCGCCCTCGACGTGAAAGTCACCGCGGTAGACGCCCTGCCCCAGGCCGTCGTTGAAGCCGCCGAAGTACCCGCCGCCCTGGCAGTAGACCCAGCCGAGGTCCTCCGCCTCGTACCTGCGCACGGTGCCCTCGGCGTCGGTCAGCTGGAAGGAGCCCGACCGCAGCCGCCGCCCGCCATCGTAGAACCGCAGGTCATGCTGCACCGCGACCACGGCGACGCTGCGGTCGGGCAGCATGATCGCCCCCTTGCCCGACGCCTTGCGGCCGCTCGGATCCACGAAGTAGAAACCACCGTGGCCGGGCATGTCGAACAGCACCCATTGCCGCACCCCCGGCGCCCTGCGCCGCGCGCCGGGGTTCGGCGCCGCGTACAGCCGCGGGCCCCCGCGACCCGCCTGGTATCCCCACGAGTGGTTACGGAAGAACGAGTCCGTCGCCGCGGACAGCCGGAACTGGGCGCCGCCGACCCGCACCCACCCCTCGCATTTCCCGGTCAGCTCGTAGGTCATCCGCTCGCTGACCAGCCGGCCGTCCACGCGCGTCACCTCAGCGGGATCCTCGTACGGCACCCAAGTGCTGCGGCACGTCACGTCCAGGGCGACATCGAACTCGTTGTCCTCAAGGACCAGCCGCACCACCCGCATCGGCTCGACGACCTCCAGCCGCAAGGGACCCACGGCCAGCTCGTCCATGTGCGGGCGCAGCCGGCGCGACAGGCGGATGTTGTGCTGCCGGCCGGCGTGGCGCACGCACACGAACCCGTCGAGCACGTCGTTGTTGTGGTACAGCCGCAGCGAAGAGGCGAGGCACACCGTCCCGGCCCGGTCGCTCAGGCACAGGTAGTGCCCGTCGTTCCACTGCGGGTCGCTCCCGGCGACTCCGGCGAACGACGTGGTGATCTGGTGGTACGGGTACTCGTCGAATCCAAGAAGCACGCCGCCGCCCTTCCCGAGCAAGCACAATAGATACTGTTGATACTCTATAGTTTCTATCCATGCGCTCGCTTGTCCTTGGCGGCTCGACGTTCGTCGGCCGCCGCCTCGTGCACCACCTGACGGAGCAAGGCCACGAGGTCAGCGTCCTCAACAGGGGCCGGACGGCGGCCGCGCTGCCACCCGGCGTCGGACGGTACACCGCGGACCGCACCGACACCGATTCAGTGCGGTCAGCGCTGCGGGGCACCGAGTGGGACGCCATCTTCGACGTGTCCGGTTTCGTGATGGCGGCCGGCGGCGCGCCGTTCGCCGACCTGCTTGCGCTGTTCGACGGCCGCACCGCGGCCTACGTCTTCGTCTCTTCGATCATGGCCTATCAGGCCAGCCCGCTGATGCCGTGGACCGAGGACCTGCCGGCCTCGGCCGAGCCCGTCACCAGCTACGGCGGCTTCAAGGCGTACGCCGAGGCGGCCATCAGCGAGCGCCATGGCCGGACCGGGTTTCCCGGGAGCATCGCGCGCCCGGCCGCGATCTACGGGCCCGACAACAACATCCTGGACATGGAGACGGCCATGTTCCTGCGTCTTCGGCGCGGGCTGCCCGTGCTGCTGCCGCACGGCGGGCTTGTCACGGGCAACTACGGCCACGTGGACGACTTGTGCGCGGCGCTGCTCGCCATGGCGGCCTCCCCCGCGACGGTCGCGGGTGAGGTGGTCAACGTGACCGGGCAGGCGATCACCACCGCCGGCTACGTGCACGCGCTCGCCGAGATCGTCGGCGCGGAACCGCAGATCCGGCTGCTTCCCGACGAGCTCCTCGGCACGGTGCCCGGCCCGCTGTTCGGCCATTTGTTCGGCGCCAGGCACCACGCCGTGCTATCGACGGAGAAGGCGCGCCGCCTCGGCCTGCCGGACGAGCGCGGCTTCATCGCGGGGCACCGGCAGACGTACGAGTGGTTCCGCTCCTCGCCGCTCGCCGACGCGCCGGACGCGATGTCCGACCCTGTCTGGGGGGCCGGCTACGACTTCGGTGCCGAGGCGAAGACGCTGGCCCGGTTGTGAGGGCCGGGCGGTGACCGTCTTCGTCGACCAGGTGACACTGAACGAGGCGTGGCTCCGCGCGGCCCGCCTCCCGCTGCGCCCCGCGGAACGGCGGCGCTGGCAGCAGGTGGCCGCCTACGGCGCGGCCCGCCGCCATGACCCGAACCCGGAGCGCGCCGCGGTGCTGCGCGACCTGCTTGGCCTGCGCGGCGCCGGTGACCGGCAGGTGCTTCACGCGGCAGGCCGCCTGCTCGCCGACGCGGTGACGGGCGACGCGGTGACGGGCGACGCGGTGACGGGCGACGCGGTGACGGGCGACACGGTGACCGGCGACACGGGGCGGCGGGCGCTGGCACGGCAGGTGGACGAGCGATGCAGGCAGTGGCTTGACGAGGACGTCGGGGCGGCCGCTCCGCTGCTTGAGCTGTTCACCGGCCACCACAGGGACCCGGAAGGCGGTCCGCAAGCGGTCGACCCGGAGGTCGCGGCCCGGCTAGGCCAGTGGCTGGCGCGGCGGGCCGGAGCCGGCGCCGAACTGGCGGACGCGGCGGTCATCCCCGGCGGGTTCAGCCGGCTCATGCTTGACGTGCGCTGGACCGGCGGGCATGGCGTGGCGCGGATCGAGCAGGACGGCATGTTCGCCACCGAGGGCCGCCGCGAGGCGGCGGTCATGCGGATCGTGCGAGCGCTCGGGTACCCGGTGCCCCGCGTCCTGTGGGAGGAGCCCGACCCGGCCGTGCTCGGCCATCCGTTCTTCGTGATGGAGTACGTCGACGGGCTGGCGCGGACCGATGACGCGGGCCTCGACGACACCATCCGGGCCCTCGGTCAGTTGCATGCCCTCGGCCAGGAGGCGGTTGACCAGGTCGCGGCCCTGGACGGCCTCCCGCCCGGCGCCCGGCCTGAGCAGGCGATCGCTGCTCAGCTGCGCCACTGGGAGGACGTGTACCGCTCGGCTGTCGCCTGCCCGATCCCGCTGCTTGAGCGCGGATTCGCCTGGCTGCGCGCCAACCTGAGGCCCACCGGGCCCTCGGTCATCGTGCACGGCGACCCCGGGCCGGGGAACGCGCTGCAGGACAACGACGGCATCGCCGCGGTCATCGACTGGGAGTTCGCCCACGCGGGCGACGCGGCCGAGGACTGGGCTTACCTGGCGCTGATCCGCGGTCGCAGGCTGGGCTCACCGCAGGACTGGAAGGCCAGGATCGCCGCGACCGCCGGCGTGGCCTACGACGAGCCGACCTGGCACGCCTGGGAGGCGTTCAACTCGGTGAAGGGCGCGTGCGTCAACCTGACCGCGCTCGACGTCTTCCGCCGCACGGCCCGCCCCACGCCGGACCTGCTGGCCATCGGGGTGGCCGTGCACCTGCGCTTCCTCAGCCGGGCGGTCGAGTTGACCAGCTAGTGGGGCTGACGAGGCTAGCGGGGTAACGAGGGCTGGCCGACGTAACGGGCTAGCTTGCGCGCAATGAGGATGGTGGACAATTCGGTACATCGGAGTGTGCCCAATTGTCCACTATCCGCGCAGCGAGCGCTCCCGCGACCCGCCGTCGTGGTAGTCCGCCTCACGGATGACCGTCGTACCGTCGAAGACCAGGTACGACATCCCTGGTACGGTCCACCGTCGGCCGACCAGTTCCTCGCCGAGCTCGTCCGTGGCCTGGGTGGCGCTCATCGTCCACAGCAGCGCCAGCCCGTCCGCGCGTGACCAGAAGTCCCCGGTCGGCTGGAGAACGAGGTCCGGGTACCGTTGCCTGCCGCGCCCGAAGTAGGCGCGGATGGCGGGCCAGCCGCGGTACTCGCCGCCGATGACGTCGTAGAGCACGCCGTCCTCGGCGAGGTAGCGCCGTGGTCCGTCCAGGTCGGTGCCCGACCACGCGCCGAACAGCGCGGTGGCAACCTCGATTCGCTGCCGGAGCAGTCCGGTCCCTGGGCCCGTGGTCACGCGCGCTATGCCCTGCGCCGCGCGGAGCGGACCGCGAGGGCCACCGCGATGATCAGGGCGATGCCGTTGAACAGGTTGTTGATGTAATTGGGAGCGCCTGCCAGCTGCAGGCCCTTCACGCCGGTCGCGAGCAGGAAGATCGCGATGAGCGTGCCGAGCACGTTCACCCGGCCTGGCAGGATCTGCGTGGCGCCGAGGAAGACGGCGGAGAAGGCAGGCAGCAGGTAGGGGACCCCGACGTCCGGGCTCGCCGAGCCGAGCTCGGCGGCGAGCATGATCCCGGAGAACGCCGCCACCAGTCCGGAGATCATGAAGGCGGTGGTCGTGACGCGTCCGACCTGGATCCCCGCGAGCCTGGCGGCCTGCGGGTTGCCGCCGATGCCGTACAGGTACCGTCCGAACGGCGTGTACTCGAGCATCCACCACAGGATCAGCGCCAGGACGATCATGTAGTAGACCGGCAACGGCAAGCCAAGGACCTGCTTCTGGCCGATGGCGGTGAAGTGCGGCGAGATCCCGTTGGCGACCTGGAAGCCGCCGGTGACCCAGGTGGTGCCCGCGGACAGGATGGTGCTCATCCCGAGCGTGCCGATGAACGAGTCGACGTGCAGCTTGACCACGATGAACGCGTTGACCAGTCCGACAAGCACCCCGAAGGCCAGGGCCGCCGCGATGCCGAGCAGGTAGCCGTGGTTGTTGACCTGGAACCAGACGGCGATGCAGACCCCCATGCCCATCGTGCCCGCGATGGACAGGTCGAACGCGCCGCAGGCGACAGGCACGATCAGGCCCATGGCCACGATCGCGGTGACGGCCTGCGACCCGGCGATGATCCGGAAGTTGGTGACCGTGTCAAACAGGCTCGGCACCCACAGCGAGAAGAGGAGGAACAGCGCCGCCCAGACATACAGGCCGCTGAACCGGTCCATGCCGAGGGTGACGGCAATGCTTCGCCGTGCGCGAGCCGCCTGGCTGGCGACCTTGGGCTGGACGCCGGGCTCGATGGGCGTCTGCTTGTCGACGGTCATCCCGATTCCCTTCTCCCGGTCGCGTCCCTGGGAGCTGCGAGCGGGGACGGCTCTGGGCGGCTCATTCACGCGGCGCTTGGTTGGTCGCGGCCGATCGTGGCCGCGGTGATCAGATCGTGGTCCATGCGGCCGCCCGAGATCTCGTCGGCGATCTTCCCGCGCCGCAGGACAAGCACCCGATGGCAAAGCCGGACGAGTTCCTCGTGGTCGGTGGAGACGACGAGGACCGCGGTGCCCGCGGCGGCCGCGTCATCGATGAGCTTGTGTATGTCCGCCTTGGCGCCGACGTCCACCCCCTGGGTGGGCTCGTTCAGCACGAGGACCTGAGGCTCCATCCGCAGCCAGCGGGCAAGCACCACCTTCTGCTGGTTACCGCCGGACAGGTCGGACATGGCGAACTCGCTGTTCGGCGGCCGCACGTCCAAGCGCGCCAGCCATGTGGAGACGTCCGAGCGCTCCGGGCTACGCCACAGGACGCCGTTGCGCCAGTGGATGCCCGGCCGTGTCACCGTGATGTTCTCGCGCAGGGTCGCCGTCATGAACGTCGCGTTGGCGTGACGCTCGGCGGGCACAAGTCCCATGCCCATGGCCATGGCACGGTCCGGCCGCAGTTTCGGCACCGCGGCTCCGTTGACCTTCACCTCGCCCGCCCGGTCGGTGCCGCCGAACAGGGCCGAGGCCACCTCGTCCCGTCCCGAGCCGGTGATGCCGGCGATGCCGACGATCTCGCCGGCGTGCACGGTGATGTCCACGCCGCTCAGCACGTCGCAGCCCAGGCCGGTGACCTCGAGTACGACATCTCGCCGCTCGGCGGCAGCGGCGTCATGGACGGCGTTGTCGACGTGGCGCCCGACGACCAGCTCGATGAGCTGGTCCTCGGTCAGCCCTGCCACCGGCCTGGTGATGACGAGCCGGCCGTCGCGCAGCACCGTGACGCTCTGCGCCAGCTCGAATACCTCATCGAAATGGTGCGACACGAACATGACCGCCACGCCGGAGTCCGCCACCCGCTTGGTCAGCTCGAACAGCCGCTTGGCCTCCGCGGCCGGCAGGTTGGCCGTCGGCTCGTCCAGGATGAGCACCTTGGCGGGAGTGTGGCGTGGAGCCAGCGCGCGGGCCACCGCGAGCGCCGTGCGCTCGCTCATGGCCAGGCTGCCGGCCGGGCGGCGGACATCGAACTCGTATCCGAGCTCGGCCAGTGCCGCCCGGGTGCGCTTGCGCTCGTGCTGCCAGCGGATCCGGCCGCGGAAGCTGGGGTAACCGACGCCGAGGGCGATGTTGTCCACCGCGTCGAGGTTGTTGACCAGGCCGAGGTCCTGGTGTACGAACCGCAGCCCCAGTGCCTCGCTCGCCTCGCCCCTGCCCAGGTGCAGCGGCGCGCCGTCCACCTCCGCCGATCCCTCGTCGGGCAGGTGAAACCCGGCCAGAATGCGGATCAGTGTCGACTTACCAGACCCGTTCTCGCCTACCAGAGCGCGGATCTCGCCTGGCTGGACCGACAGGCTCACGCCCTCAAGTACCCGCGGCCCGGCAAAGCTCTTCGACATGTTCGTCACGGTCAGCGCGGCCGTCATGCTGTCTCCTGCGACCCGGGGCGGCGAGTTTTCCACTCGTGACGCGACGTTGGACGGGGCAAATCAATCGCTTTAGCTGGAGCTTAGGCTTCGCCGCGCGGTACGGCCAGACCTCGTCCGGACCTGGTCCGGGGAGGGCATGGGCTCGTGCTTACCGTAGGCGTTACTAAGTTACTGCCCTTAAACGGCTTGGTCAATGCATCAGTGTCCTCTTACTCGGGAGAGCTTGCACAAGCCCTCCCGCACCCCGACTGTTTGAGGAAATCGCAGTTAGCGGGCCAGTTCTAGCACCGCTTGGTGCCGCTAAGTAACATCTTCGCTTCGGTGCGAATGGGGTGTAGACAGCCACTTCATTGCGATCCTAGATTGATATGCAACTCAGTAACCTGACGTTAACACGACATACCCAAACCCCTCGGCTGCTCGGGACTTCCGGGCGCCTGGCCTAAGGAGGCGCGTATGAGGAGAACACTCGCGGTGACCATCGCGGCTGCGACCTCAGCGCTGGTCGTCGCTGCCTGCAGCAGCAGTGGCAGCAGCAGTAGCAGCAGCAATCCCCCCGCCAGTGGCACGGCGAGCGCAAGTGCCGCCGCCACTTCTTCCAGCACCCAGAGTGCGGGCATGGCCGCGGCGACCGCGTATGAGCAGCAGTTTCTGAACACACCGACTAGCATCGGCGTCAGCACGCCGCTCAACAGCAAGCCCGCGGCGGGGAAACTTCTCGTCGGCCTCGACTCCGGCCTCGGCAGCGCCAAGGTTCTCGCGCAGTACTGGGCGCAGGCCGCCGCGGACATCGGCTGGAAGTACAAGGACATCAACTCGGGTGCGACGCCTGCGACACAGCAGGCGGCCATGAACTCGGCGATTCAGCTGGACCCGGCGGGCATCCTCACCAGCGGGATCCCCAACGCCACGATCTCGGCGCAGCTCACGCTCGCGGCCCAGAAAGGCATCTGGGTTAACAGCAGCGCCGACACGGACCCGCCGTCCGGCGCCATGTTCGACACCTCGATCGCGAACCCGGCTCAGCTTGCCACGTGGGGCAAGATGGTCGCCGCCTATGTGATCGTCCAGTCCAACGGCAAGGCCGTGGTCCAGGACTTCGAGCTGACCGCCTTCCCCATCCTGCTTGACTTCGACAACGCGTTCGTGGCCGCGATGCAGCAGTGGTGCCCGGACTGCAAGGTCACCACCAACGCGGAGCCCGCCTCCGCCATCGGCACCAACGCCCTGACCAGCTCCGTGACCTCGGCCGTGACCAGGAATCCCAGCACCGACTGGCTGATCTTCGACCTTGGTGACCTCGAGATCGGCGTCGACGCCGCGCTGAAGGCGGCCAGCCTGACCGGGCTGCACATCGGCGGCCTCACCGCGGACACGCCGAACATCGCTGGGCTGAAGGCGGGCACCGAGGACGTGTGGACCGCGTACTCGCTGCCGATCGTCGCCTACCGCCAGGTCGACTCCATGGCGCGCAAGTTCGAGGGCATCCCGACGCTTAACGCGAACCTGCCGACGCAGCTGATCACGCCGCAGAACGTCGGCTCGCTCGTGACGGACTCGGCGGGTAACTACGTCGGCGTATCGGACTATCGCACCCAGTTCAAGCAGCTCTGGCTCGAGGGCTAGCGCTGAGCAGCGACAGCACGCCACGGATGCCGCCCTTCGCGGGGCGGCATCCGCGCGCGTCACTGCGGCAGCGGATCGCCCGCCTTGAGGCGCGGGCGGAGATCGCCGAACTGCTCACCAGGTACGCCTTCCTGATCGATGATCACGACTTCGAGGCGCTTGGGTACCTGTTCACGGCGGACGCCCGGTTCGGCTCACCCGGCGGTGCCCGCGTGGGCCGCGAGAACATCGTGGCTTACTACCGGGCCCGGGGCGAGCTCTATCCCGTTTCGTTGCACGCGGCGGGCGGCTTCGTCTTGCACTTCGCCGACGACACGCACGCCAGGGGGCAGGTGCAGGGGTTCTCCGAGCAGGCGTCCGGGCAGCACACCGTCATCACATCGTTCCGGTACTCCGATGCGTACGTGTGCCTGGACGGGCAGTGGCGCTTCGCGTCCCGTCAGGTGCGGACCCTGTACGCGATGACCCACGCTGAGCTCGCGGCCGGTGGCCTGGCCTGGCCGCTGCGCAAGCGCTGGCCGCACCGCGCGCCCGCGCCCGCCGAGCTACCCGCTGACCCGCACGACGCCGGGCAGGAGTTACCGGATGCTGGTCATCGCGGTGGAGACGGGATTCCCGCTGGGCGGACGCGTGTCGTGGGCAGGACGGCGGCACGACGAGGACTGGGCCGATGCGAGTTCCAGCGCTACCCAGGCCGAGCTGTTCGATGCGGTCTTCCGCGCGCTGCACGACGGCGAGCAAGTGGCGCTCGGGATCGGCAAGCCTGGGCTTGCCGAACTGGCGCGGCTGCTCGATGAGCTGGGCAGCTGGCGGCCATGGACCCGGGTAAGCACGTCGCTGGCGCGGTGGCGGGCCAACACCTCCATCCTTGTCTG
>Ga0335078_10014694_pt1 | contig 11617 bp, 9 predicted proteins | sample Lox_Sample_32_FD_206711 | JGI IMG/M metagenome (GOLD analysis project Ga0335078, IMG submission 206711) | Soil microbial communities from Loxahatchee National Wildlife Refuge, Florida, United States - Lox_Sample_3.2 | ecosystem: Environmental > Terrestrial > Soil > Wetlands | place: USA: Florida...
GAAGATGATCGCCGAGCTGGAAGATGCCTATGTGCTCCTCCACGAGAAGAAGCTCTCGCAGCTGCAGGCCATGCTGCCGGTCCTCGAGGCGGTGGTGCAATCGGGCAAGCCGCTGCTCATCGTCGCTGAGGACATCGAGGGCGAGGCGCTCGCCACGCTTGTGGTCAACAAGCTGCGCGGCGGCCTGAAAGTCGCCGCCGTGAAGGCGCCCGGCTTCGGCGACCGCCGCAAGGCGATGCTCGAAGACATCGCCATCCTGACCGGCGGCCAGTTGATCGCCGAGGACCTTGGCATCAAGCTTGAGAGCGTTACGCCGGCGATGCTGGGCCGCGCCAAGAAGGTGGTGATCGAGAAGGAGAAGACCACGATCGTCGACGGCGCCGGCAAGAAGAAGGACATCGAAGCCCGCGTCGGCCAGATCAAGGCGCAGATCGAGGAGACCACCTCGGACTACGATCGCGAGAAGCTGCAGGAGCGGCTGGCCAAGCTCGCCGGCGGCGTGGCGGTGATCCGCGTCGGTGGCGCCACCGAAGTTGAGGTCAAGGAGAAGAAGGATCGCGTCGAGGACGCACTCAACGCGACGCGGGCCGCGGTCGAGGAAGGCATCGTGCCAGGCGGCGGCGTGGCCCTGGTGCGCGCCAAAAAGGCGATCGGCAAGCTGCACAACGACAACCCCGACGTGCAGGCCGGCATCAACATCGTCTTCAAGGCGCTGGAGACGCCGCTTCGCCAGATCGCCGAGAATGCCGGCGTCGAGGGCTCGATCGTGGTCAACAAGATCCTCGAGAACAAGTCGGAGACGTTCGGCTTCGACGCACAGACCGAGGATTACGTCGACATGCTCGACAAGGGCATCGTCGATCCTGCCAAGGTGGTGCGCGCGGCGCTGCAGGACGCAGCTTCCGTCGCCGGCCTTCTGGTCACCACCGAAGCGATGGTCGCCGAACTGCCGAAGGACGCGCCCGCAATGCCGCCGATGCCGGGCGGCGGCATGGGCGGCATGATGTAAGCCATCGCAGACTTGCGGAAAAATCGGGGCGCGGAGCAATCCGCGCCCCTTTTTTAGGACACGTATAATTGAGGCAGTCGAGCCTGCTCAGCGAGATGAGTTCAAAACGCGCAGGCCAACAAACAATGCTTCACTCGTCGATCCACCCAAGAGGCGCTGCAAAGCTTTTCGCTCGTTGAAAAGCCGACAATCCCCCGGCAATGCGGCGCCGATCGGAACATCGCCATTGTCAATTTGTCATGAGGCGAAAGCGCAGTGTGGCGGGGCCCGTGAGATCGACCTCGTCGCCTTGCCGGCGCCAGCCGGTCATCTGTGAAAGTTGCGTCAATAGATCAGCGTCGCGGCTGATCTGGTCCTGCGTACATTGCGATGGCAGCGCGGCGGTCGGCGTGAGGCTGATCGTGTCTTGCCCGACACTGGCCGAGCCGCGCGCACTAGCGCACCACAGATAGAACGAGGCGTCGCCGTTCTCCTCGATCTCGATCATCGGCACGCGCTTGCTGCCCGGCAAAGGCTGAATGTCGAGCACGAGCGCTCTGCCGAATGGAAACGATGTCTCGCTCGCCGAAGCGGACAATGGCAAGCCGGCAAGAAAGGCCAACACAAAACACACGGCCGAACGCCGGCGCAGCAACAGCATCGTCGTCTCCGGAAGGCAAATGGCGAATGGGCGGATCAGCGAAGGCAATAGCGAATGAATGCGGAAAAATCCAGCCCTCGCATCCGCACGCCAAACGCACTGCTCGCGAAAAATCCTGTCCGCCAAAAATGCGATGGGGCCCTTTGCGCGGCCCCATCGTCACACGTGCAGCGATGCGTCAATGCGCGGCGGCCAATACCGCGATGTTCGGGAAGAACAGATAGCAGCAAACGCCGATGATGATGAGATAGACGAGGAGAACGAGGCACCAGCCGAAATTATGGCGGATGACCTCGCCTTCATTGCGCACGAAGCGACTGGTCGACACGCCGACGCTCGCGGTCTGCGGCGCGATCGGCTTGCCGATCTCGGCGCCAACCGAATTGATCGACGGCAGCAGCAGCAACGGGAAGCCGAGGACCTTGCCGACCAGTGCCTGGAACGCGCCAAACATGGCGTTGGTCGACGTGTTGCTGCCGGACAGCGCGACGCCGATGAAGCCGAGGATCGGGGCCACGATGATGAAGGCCGGCCCGATCTTGGAGAAGGCGTAGGCGAGCGATCCCGCCATGCCCGAGTAATTGAACACGTAGGCCAGGCCGAAGATGAACACGCCGACGAGGCAAGCTCCCCACATCTGCGACCAGGTCTTGTTCCAGATCTGGGCGAGTTGCGTGCCGTTCACGCGCGACAACAGCGCCACGATGATCCACGACGCCAGGATCGCGCTGCCGCCGACGAAGGGCGTCCAGTTGAAGATTGCTGATACTGTAGCTCCGCCGGGCAGCCCAGACGTAGCAGCGACCGCATAGTGCAGCAGGACAATGGCCGGCAGATGCGACCATGGGCCGGTCCACAGCACCACGACGATGATCAGGACGACGATCGGCATCCAGGCGGAGAAAAGCTCACCGGCGGAGAGGCCGTGCCCTTCGGCCTGCGCCTCCTCGGACGCGCTCACCGGTGCGCCGCCATAGGCCAGCACCTCGGCCGGACGCCAGACCTTGAGCAGAATGAGGAGCAGCGCGAAGCATACGATGGAGCCGATCACATCGGGCAGATAAGGCCCGAGATAGACGGCGGTTGGCAACTGGCCGGCGATGTAACCGAGCGAGCCGACAATGGCGAGCGGCCACGCCGACCACATCCCCTTTTGGCCGGAAACGAGATAGAGAAGAATCCAAGGCGGCAGCAACGCCAGAATGGCGACGATCTTGCCGACCGATGCCGAGTAAATCGGCAGCAACTGAACGAAATTCATGCCGAACACGCCGGCGGTGACCGTTGCCAGCGCGATGATTGGCGCGCCCAGTGCGCCATAAGAGACCGGCGCGTTGTTGGCGATGGCCGCGACCCGGATCGCGTCGATGTCGGGAATGCCCAGCGTTATCAGGATCGGCGCCACGAAGGCCCACGGATAGCCGAAGCCGACCAGCCCTTCGAGCAAGGCGCCGAACGCCCAGGCGAACAGGATGGTCTGTACGCGCACGTCGCGGGTGCCCTGCTGCACCAACCAACGCCGCAGCTTGTCGAACGCGCCGGTCGTAACCAGGGTGTTGAATAGCATCACGCCCCAGAACGTGATCCAGTCGACATTCCAGACGCCGGTTGCGGAGCCGTAGATATAGGCGAGCGCACCGTCGCCGACCGGCATCTTCCACACCCATATGGCGAGCAGATAAGTGACGATCGAACCGATCAATACCGCGAGCCAAGCCGACATGCGGAAGCCCGCGAGCAGAACCAGCAAGAGCACGACCGGAATGAGAGCGACCACCCAGGTCCAGAACAGATTCCCGGTCGGATTGAGAATTTGAGTAAACATCGTTTGCGTCTCCCCCAGCCGCAGTGCGGCTATCAGGCGGCGACGCTTCAGTGCCGGAGGCCTCAGGCGAAGGAATGCCCTCGCCGCCGACACGAAGATTGCTGTTTTCTCGTGCCGCCTGCCTGCAGAATAGGCAATTTAAACCTGAAGTCTATATCCAGCTTTCGCGAAACAGGGCGCGCAGCAAAAAAACGGTGGAGAAATTAGACTTTGCTTCGAGTAGCGAAACAGGCGGCAGCCGTTGCGGCTGCCGCCTGGGCACCTTTGCGATCGCCGATCAACCGATTTCGATTTTCGATCGCTCTATTTCAGGTTCGAATTGAAGTCGACCGAGGCCGAGAGTTTGGCGATGAACGCCGCACCGCACCAGTTGGTGCTGCCGCCGCTCGTGTTTTGCGCCGTGATATTGGCAAACGAGAAGCTCGCGTTCTGCGCGCTGGTGAACGCGTCGCATTGGAGCTTGTTGAGATTGGTGTCGTAGTAGCGGAGATCGAGCGTCAAAACCTTCCAAGTGAAGCCGACGCCAAGATCCCAAGTCGCGTAGCTTGTATATTTGACATTACCATAAAAGGCGTCGCTCGTCCCAAGGTCCCAATATCCGAGATCAGCTGACGCGTACGCGCCGAGGCCGTTCTGGAACCAGTTGGAGGGCGCGGTGAAGGTCAGGTTCCCAGTCGAGAACCAGCCCCAGGCGCCGGTGTTGACTACGGACGGCGAATACCACTCTTGGACGCCAGCGGACCATTGATCGTTGATGGTATAGGTACCTTTGGCGTAGACCTCCCAGAAACTGTCGTTTGCCTTGGTGACATTGCCACCGGTCGGCCAGAGCTCTGTCGGCGGCGTGCCAGTAATGCCGCCCCAATTACGGTCACAAGTTCCCGCACCCACGTTTGTAGAGTAGCAATTGCCGCCCGGGTACCAATACTCCCAGAAGCCGAAATCGAGCGCGAGCTTGTCGAAGGTCGGCCGCACGCCGAAATAGCCGTCGATCTCCGCCGCCGCGTTATTCGGGAAGTCGATGCTCTCGCCGGAGACGCCGGCGTACCCCTGGAAACTTGGGGTGAAATTATAGCGCCATTCGAATCCGGCCTGAGTTGAAGGCTTGTGGTTCGATTGCGTAATGCCGCGGAAATTGTAGTCGCTCATCAAGGCGGCGGTGACCACCACGTCCCAGAGAGACGGCGGCGGCGGTGGCGCCGGTGGGGCCTTGGTCGGCATATCGGCAGCAAAGGCCGACGTGGTGGCTAAGCTGGCCGCAACGAAAATTGAGTAGGCGATTCTCTTCATAACTTTGCCCCTTATCCCTGCCTGTACGCGGGCGGCTACTGCCGCTAACGAGCCGGTACCGACCTGCTTGCCGCGCCCCCGAAGCGCGAACCGATAATGACAATTTCGATTGCCGCCTTGAATCAGCCAAGATCAATTCTAGCGCAACTGCCGCTTTTTTATGCGATTTCCTGCAGTTAGCCGCCCTTCATGATTGATTTTTCAGATGTGTTGCCTGTCGGACACACTTGCGCAGCCATCCCACTACCGCCACCTCAAAATTATCCACAGCCTCGCAGCTCCGCCGGAGATCGAATCATGCAAGCCAGCGTAGACGGCCAAATTCTCGCCCGAAGCAACGACATCGTTGAATGCCAAGGATATCAATATTTCCCGCGCGCTTCGGTACGCATGGACTTGTTGGAGAAGGCGGAAAAGACAGCGGATGATCGCGCCTGTCCGCACGGCGTGCAATTCTATGACGTCGTCGTTTCCGGCAAGCGCCATTCGCGGGCAGCATGGTCCTACGAAGCGCCGCAGCCGAAGATGCGCCAGGTCGCCGACCGCTTCGGCTTCTGGCAGGACGTCGAGGTCGGGTAACCGAGGCTTACGCCGCTTTCTTGCGGTTAGCTTCGAGCCGGGAGTCGACCAGCGCCACCGTCGCGTCGAGGACTGGGTGGGTCAGCCCCTTCTGCTTGGCAATGAGCTGGACAAGTTTGTCGGCCCGCTCGATGAACGGGGCGCCGTTCTGCAGCGCCCGCGCGGCCGATGCCGGGCGAGTGAGCGACTGCGCCGCGGCGGCGTATTTCTCGAACGGCACCACATCGTCAGGCTTGGCGCCGAGTCTTACGCATAGGTCGTTGACGAAATTATAGACCGAGCGCGACGTTTCGATGTCGCTGTGTACCGCCTCCTGCGCAGTTCGCATGCCGTCTTTGGTGACGCAGCGGTAGTTGCCCGAGCACAGCATTGCCCATTTGGCGAGCGGCACGAAGATCGACTCATAGACCTTGAGCTTCACGGGCAGCTCGATTTTGCCTTCCGGCGCATCAAAACGCGCAGCTTCGACATCCTTCTCGAGGTTGCGCACGATCTGCGTCGACTTGTCGTCATCGAAGCGCGCGCATTTGAAGTTCGTCGGCAGCGTGACCATGAGTTCATTTGCCTTGCCGTCGGGCGGACGGATGGCTTGTGGATCCGGGCTGTTCAGCGTGATGGTTTTCGGATCGAATGAGTCCCAGACGCGCGGATCGGTGTAAGCCGCCTCGAGCGCCTTATAGTCCAGGCCGGGGATGCGCTTGATGTAAGGCAGCGGCGGCATGTTCATGATCGACATGCACGGCACGCGAGATCTGGCGACCGCATCGAGCAGTTCGCGGACGCCGGGCGAGCGATATTGCGGCTCCTGCATGCACAGACCGACAAGGTCGTATTGCTTGGGATCGACGCCGGTTGCCGGACCGGCAGTCACGGTGCCGGGTAGCTTGCGCGACTGCAAAAGCACCGGATCTTTGCGGCCGCGCACCGGCAACCGCACGCTGAAGCCTTCCGCATTGATCAGGTCGGCTTCCGCGGGCAGGCAAACCAAGTGGATCGAATGGCCGCCGAATAGCAATTTTGAGGCCAGCAGCGACCCATAGGACGCGCCCATAAGCAGGATTTTGTAGGTCGGCATAACGCACCTCCTCGATGGCGAAACGGCCGGAATTCGCCGGTCCTGCAAGGACCCTTAGCCGCTCTCGGCCGCGGACGCGCGGCGTCGTTCCGCCGGCCGTCCCTGGATAACGCGTAAGGCTATTGATCCCGACGCGACGATGCAATGCGGCCGATGACGCGCGTTTCGGTACAGCGCAAACGCCGCAGCGTGGGCCGCGGCGTCCATTGCCGACCTGGAAGCCAGGCTCCAACCGCAGCAGGATTAGCTGCCGTCGCCGCCGCCCATTCCCGAACTGACGGGAGGCGTCCAGGCCGGAGCCGGCTCGGGCGCGGGCATCGGCGCGGGCGCCTTCTTGATCGGTGCCTTGCGCTTTGGCGCCGATTTCTTCTTCACTTTCTTGGCTGATTTCTTCGCCGCTTTCTTTGGCGACGCTTTCATCGTTTTCTTCTTCTTACGCGCCGGAGCGGCCTTCTTCTTGCCCGCTCGTTTCTTCACCTTCTTCGCCATAATCGTCCTCCCGTTTGGTACTGCCAGTGATGATCTGCGCGCCTGTCAAAAGAGGCCGCATTACCCCAAACTGTCTAACGCCACGACGCTGAGTGAACCCCGGCTCATTCTGCTGCCGCGGGCGAACGCATCGCCGCATCGCTCCGGCCTGCGCTCAAACGATGCGGGGCTGGCCCTCCCGTGGCCCAATCGATCAATTCGACCGTGTGAACGACAGGGAGCTCCGTGCCCGCCGCAATCTGCGTGATGCAGCCGATATTGCCTGCTGCAATCACATCAGGTCGCAATCTTTCGATAGTCCCGACTTTGCGCTCGCGCAACCTCTTTGCGATTTCAGACTGCAAAATATTGTAGGTGCCGGCCGAGCCGCAGCAAAGATGACCATCCGGCACGTCTTTCACGGCAAAGCCCAGGCGGGCGAGTATTTCCTTTGGTGGCCGTGTAATGCGCTGGCCGTGCTGCAGCGAGCAAGCGGCATGATAGGCAACCGTAAGCCCCGGAGCCGGCGCGGCGGGCTGCAGCGGCAGTGCGGCGAGATATTCGCAGACGTCCCTGGCGAGACTTGAGACGCGCGCCGCACGTTCGGCATAGATCGGATCGGTGCGCAGCATGAAGCCATAGTCCTTCACTGTCGTGCCGCAGCCGGAGAGATTAATCACGACCGCGTCGGCCCCTTCGACCGCGAGCCAGGCATCGATGTTGGCGCGCGCCTGCGCGAGCGCCTGCCGCTCGCGGCCCATGTGATGGACGAGCGAGCCGCAGCAGCCGGCGCCTTCCGCGACCACCACCTCAATACCATGACGGGTAAGAACACGGATCGTTGCGGCATTGATTTGCGGGGCCAACAGGTCGTTGATGCACCCGGCGAGCAAAATCACCCGGCCCTTGCGCACCCCGAGCGCCGGAAAAGTTTGCGGGTTTAGCGGACGATGCGGCAGATCCCAAGGTGCGAGATCGAGCATCGCGGCGAGGCGCTTGAAGCCCAGTGCTGAAGCGAGCGGCGCCAACGGCTTTCCGGCGAGGGCGGCGGCGAGCGCCAGCCGGAAGCGGCGCGGATAAGGCATGACCTTGGCGAGCATCGCGCGCACCAGCCGATCGGCGAGCGGCCGGTGATAGGTGCGTTCGATGTGTTCGCGCGCGTGATCGACGAGGTGCATGTAATGCACGCCGGACGGGCAGGTCGTCATGCAGGCGAGACAGGATAAGCACCGGTCGATGTGCACCGCGACGTCCGCGCTCGCCGGGCGGTCGTGCTCCAGCATGTTTTTGATCAGGTAAATGCGTCCACGCGGCGAATCGAGCTCGTTGCCGTCGAGTACGTAAGTCGGACAGGTTGCCGTGCAGAACCCGCAATGCACGCAAGCCCGCAAAATTTTGTCCGATTCCGCTATGTCCGGATCGGCAAGCTGCGCCAGTGTGAAGGAGGTTTGCATCGCCGTCTCTATACGCCCGCCCACATGCGGCCGGCATTGAGCACCCCTTGCGGATCGAAACTCTCGCGCACCCGTTTGGTCAATGACGCAAGCGCGGGCACTTCCGGCGTGAACACCTCGACCGCCGCCCGCACCGAAGCCGGCGCACGGATCAGCGTCGCATGGCCGCCGCAGGCGGTAACCGCTGCCCGCACCAATGGTGCGCGCGCGTCTGCGGATGCCGGTAGTGCCACCCAGACAAGCCCGCCTGCCCAATCGTAGAGGATTTCGGCATCCGTCTGGTCGACGAGCCTGCGGCCGATCTGCGCTCCACGCGCCGGCGCGGTCGAAACTCGCCAGAGGTCGCGTGTACCGGCCGGACCCTTTGCCGCGAACGGCGTCACGTCGCGGATCGCCTGCCACAGCGTTCGAGAGGCCTCCTCGCCGAGCGTGGAGAGCTGGCCCAGTGGCGAAATGAGCCCCTGCAGCACGGATTTACGCTGCACCACCGAGGGCGCGACGCCTTCGAGACGGAAGGCGGTCGCGCCGGCGCCTACGCTCGCTGTTTGGGCGATACGTGCCGCGATTGCAGCCGGCAAGTGAGCGGCCGCCGAGACATCGGCGAACGAGCCCATGGCAGCGGCCATGGCTTTGCACGCTACGCCATCTTCCAGGTCGAGGATCAGCAGAGTCTCCTCGGTTTCCGCGCGTGGCAGTGTTTTGATCGTCACGTCCGTCATTGCCGCAAGCGTTCCCCAAGAGCCGGCAAGGAGCTTGCAGAGATCATAACCGGTGACGTTCTTGACCACGCGGCCGCCGGATTTGAATGTCTCGCCGCGCCCGGAGACGGCGGTGACGCCAAGAAAGTGGTCGCGCGCGGCACCTGATTTGATGCGACGCGGCCCCGAAAGGTTGGCTGCGATGACTCCGCCGATCGTGCCGGACCGGTCCGCTACGCCGAGGATAGCGCCGTAGTCCATGGGCTCGAAGGCAAGTTCCTGTTTGCTCGCGGCGACGAGCGCTTCGATTTCGGCAAGCGGCGTGCCGGCCTTGGCCGAAAGCACCAGTTCCTCAGGCTCATATAGCGTAACACCTGAAAGCCCCGAGAGATCGAGCGTGGCATCCCATTGCGCGGCGCGGCCGATTGCCCGTTTTGAACCGCCGCCGACCACTTCAAGGGCCTTGCCGACCGCGAGCGCCCATTGAATGGCCTGTTCGACCTCCTTCGCGTCACGCGGCCTAAGATTATCGGGCATCGCCGAATCGCCTATTCGGCCTCAGCGCCCACAGGCGCAAGGCGCGCGAAATTCGGCATGATTTCGCGTGTGAAACGGTATAGCTGCCCGACGCCACCGGATATGGTGAAAAGAACATAAGCCGCACCCACTCGCTGCAAAGCGTCAAGCATCCCGCAGATCTCCTCAGGCGTGCCGTAAAGCGCGTGCTCCTCGGTGCCGCCGGCCTTATCGGAATAGGCGAGCACGTGCGAGCCGCCTTTGGTGCCTGGCGTTCGCGAGACATCGACAGTGCGCTTGGTATAGGACGCCTGGCGAGTGAGCGCCGCTTGTTTGTCGACCGCGTTCATAGCGACATAAAGCTGCCGAGCCACGGCCACCTGCATCGGATCGAAGGCAAGCCCGCGCCGCTCGCGCTCGATCTTATAGATCGCGATCCGATCGGCGATCTGCTGCCGACTGGCATATTGATCGAGGATCAGATTGAAGCCACGCGCCGCGGCGCGTCGGATCGAATATTCGCTGGCTGCGGCCACCCAAAACGGCGGATGCGGTTGTTGCGCCGGCGGCGGCTCGACCACAATATCCTCAAAACGCCAGAAGCGGCCGTTGTGGGAAAAGCGCTCGCGTGTCGTAAACGCGCGCTGTATCACTGCGATCGCCTCCTCGAAGCGCGCTTCTGCCTCTTCCGGCGCGATCTGAAAGCCCTTGAACTCGCTATGCCGGTAACCCTTGCCGATACCGAAATCGAAGCGGCCACCGGAAACGAGATCGAGCGTCGCCGCCTGCTCGGCAAGCAGCACCGGATTGTGCCACGGCAGCACCATCACCGCCGAGCCAAGCCGCAGAGTCTTGGTGCGCATGGCGAGCGCCATCAGCAGCATCATGGTCGAAGACGCCTGGTTCCAACCGGTGAAATGGTGTTCGACCAGAAAGCTCGATTTGAAGCCGAGCGCCTCGGCCTCGACGTTAAAGTCGAGCCAGTCGCGGAAACCTTGTCCGGTTTCCGCGGGACGATCGCCGCTGTTTGCTTGCGCCGATGTGAACAGACCGAATTGCATCATGGACGCCGTCTGAAATGTGTTTTTGACGGACGAATCTAAAACCGCGGCAGATCCGGAAAGGCCACGCGGCCAGAATGAACGTGCATACGGCCCAGTTCAGCGCAGCGGTGCAGCGTCGGAAACACCTTACCGGGATTAAGCAGACTCTTGTCGTCGAACGCGCATTTGAGCCGCTGTTGCTGATTCAGGTCGGTCTCGTTGAACATCGCCGGCATCAGGTCGCGTTTCTCGACGCCGACGCCGTGCTCGCCGGTGAGCACGCCGCCAACCTCGACGCAGAGCCGCAGAATGTCGGCGCCGAACTCCTCGGCCCGCTCCAACTCGCCCGGCTTATTGGCGTCGTAGAGAATGAGCGGATGCAAATTGCCGTCGCCGGCATGGAACACGTTGGCGACGCGCAGATCGTATTTTCGCGAAAGCTCCTGCATGCGCTTGAGCACCAGCGGCAGCGTGGCACGCGGAATGGTGCCGTCCATGCAGTAATAATCGGGCGAGATGCGGCCGACGGCCGGGAACGCCGCCTTGCGACCGGCCCAGAACAGCAGCCGTTCCTCCTCGGAACTGGAGACGCGACAGGTCACAGCACGGCAGTCGCGCGCGATCGCCTGCACGCGCTCCAGCAAGTGATCGACTTCGGCGCCCGGGCCGTCGAGTTCGACAATCAACAGCGCCTCGACGTCAAGCGGGTAGCCGGCGTGGACGAAGTCCTCGGCCGCCTTGATGGCAGGGCCGTCCATCATCTCCATGCCGCCGGGAATGATGCCCGAGCCGATGATGCGGGCGACGCAGGCGCCACCGTCTTCCGACGTCGGAAAGCCGATCAGTGCCGCGCGCGCTGTCTGTGGCTTTTTTAGAATCCGCACCGTCACTTCAGTGACGACGCCGAGCAATCCCTCTGAGCCGGTGACGACGCCGAGCAGATCGTAGCCCGCGGCATCAAGGTGCTTGCCGCCCAGGCGCAGAATCTCGCCGGTCATCAGCAACAATTCGCAGCCGAGC
>Ga0335078_10014695_pt1 | contig 11617 bp, 11 predicted proteins | sample Lox_Sample_32_FD_206711 | JGI IMG/M metagenome (GOLD analysis project Ga0335078, IMG submission 206711) | Soil microbial communities from Loxahatchee National Wildlife Refuge, Florida, United States - Lox_Sample_3.2 | ecosystem: Environmental > Terrestrial > Soil > Wetlands | place: USA...
GGACGAACTCGGCGACAACCTCGACGTCTTTTCGCAACGCAAGGCCGACCTCCGCAAATCGCTCAAGGACCTCAATGAATCCATCCAGCGCTGGCAGGGCTTGCTGCACGATCTTCCCAGCGAGCCGGGCTTTGAGTTGTCATTGAAGGACGCAATCGCCAGCGCCAACGATCTCGCCGATCAGGCCAAGCAAATCACCGCCGACCAGGAAGCCTATTTCAAAGCCCATCCGGACGAAAAGGGCCAGGACCGCTGGGAACCGAAGTGATGCAGCCGTCAGTTCTCAGCTTCCAGCCTCTGGTTTTTTGCCGCACGCCGTTCGCCTTCCGCTGATATCCTTTATGCGTCGGCAGAAAGCGCCGGTGGCGCATCTCTCCATCATCAAATTCGCTTTCTTTGCAGTGGTCTCAGCCTTCTAGCCCTAATCACTTTCCTGGTTTACTTGTTCTCTCGGTCACTCGGTCCCTGCTATCCTGCTCTAGGTGCCTCCCGACGTTGTCCCCATCTTTCAGGAAGAGTATCGCGCTCTGCGTCCGCGTGCACCTATGCCGCACATCCAGGTGCGGTTCCGGCGGTTCACCTCGCTTAACACCACGATTCGCCTGCGCGAGGGCAATATCCTGGTCAGCCTCTCCGATCTGCTCGAAGGCGCACCGGAATCCGTGCTCCACGCGATCGCGCACATTCTTTTAGCTAAACTCTACCGCAGGCCGATCGATCGAGCGCAGAATCTGCGCTACAAGCGCTTCGCCTCATCGGCCGCGGTTACGCGGCAAACAGACCTGATCCGTACCGCGCGCGGCACCAAGCGCTATTCCGGGCCGGAGGGCCGGTATTTCCATCTCGAAGAGGTTTTCGATTCACTCAACCTGCGTTTCTTCGGCGGCCTGCTCGGACGTCCCGAGCTGACCTGGAGCGAGCACCACGCCAAGCGCTCTCTCGGCCACTACGATGCCGCGCACAATACCATTGTCGTCAGCCGCGTCTTCGACCGGCCATCGAGCCCAGGTTACGCGCTCGAGTACCTGCTCTACCACGAGATGCTGCACTTGAAGCACCCCGTCCGCACACACGGATTGCGGCGCTGTGTGCATTCCCGAGAGTTCAAAACCGAAGAAGCGCGATTCCCGCAGCTCGCCGAGGCCCTGGCCTTCATCAAGCGGCTTTCCTGAGCCGAACTCCCATTTGAGCTGTCCAGCCTGCGTTATCCTGCTGCAACGTTTTCCAAGCGGCTATGCAACGTCCTGTCATTGGGCAATTCAACGGGAAATCGACGGGGATTCAACCCGGAGAGCCTTGACATTTCTCGTCAGGCCAGCCCACGAATTGCGCATAGGCTGTGATGGATCCTGACCCCGGTCGGTGTTTCCAGCACTGGCCGGGGTTTTCGCTTTCTGAGAACAGCCAAATGCTTAGCACGTCGAATGTAAATATGCATGGCCAATATATTTTTGACTTGCTTGGCAGGTTGGAGCAGCTTAGGATCATGGCACAAGAAAGATTCCTTACGCATATCGAGCGCGGCGCAAAAGGTGGCGACGCGAGAGCTGCCAAGCTATCGACTAACCAGAAGAAGGCTATCGGGAGATTGGCAGCAGAAGCACGGTGGGGAGGTGATCTTCCTCAAGCTTCACATGACGGCCCTCTCCCAATTGGGAACGCGGTTCTAGCGGCAGCCGTGCTACCCAATGGCAAGCGGCTATTGAGCCAAGGAACTTTTTTGAAAGCGCTCGGCAGATCGAGGACGCCGAAGGCTGGAACAGGGGGCATTAAGCACCGTCGATGGCCTCCCCTTTTTCTGGCAGGCCGAAGCGCTCAGGCCGTTCATAACAGACGATTTAAGACTGTCGACCACCCCCATCATTTTTAGCTTCAAGAGCGGGCATCGAGCGGTGGGATATGACGCGCTACTCTTGCCGATGGTTTGTCAGGTTTATCACAAACTCCACGCGTCTTTAACTGAGCGCCTGGCTGGAGCCGCTGACGCTGACATTGCCCAAGCGAGAAAGACTTACAACCAATGCAAGCACATCATTGAGGCGTGCACACGCTCGCTGATGGCTTCGCCAATCGCGGCATCATCGCACTCGTTGACGACGCCACCGAATACCGAGGCGATCGGCTCAAAGAGGATGTGCTGCGTGTCATTGCGGCATATATGTCACCGAGTCTGCTAACTTGGACAGCGAAGTTTAAGCCTCCGCTCTTTGAAGAAATCTATCGAATTCACGGCTGGGAGTACAAGCCTGGATCGGCCAAACATCCGCAATACACGGGAGCATTCATTACAAAGTATGTATATGAGCCTCTTCCCCCTGGCGTGCTGGAAGAGATGAAAACTCGTCTCCCGAAGGATGAAAGCGGGAACCGCAGAGCAAAGTTGTAGCAGACTCTCAGTTCCGATACGGGCGTGCCGCATTTAGATAGGCAAATCGCAGATGTTCAACTCATGATGGAACTTTCGGACAGTAAAGAAGATTTCCTCCGCCACATTGAGCGCAAGTTTGGACGGCAACTGCAATTGAGATTTTACGTCTTTAAGGAAATGCCGGAGTTGACAGCGTGATCCGCTGGTGCCTTACCTCTCTAGGCCGCCACCAATTCAACAACGCAGAGTTAGGACACTACCAGCAGCGCCCAGGCCGGCAGCGGCGTGCGGTATCCTGATCTATGGATAACCCTTCCCAGCCGGAGCAAGAGAACATCGCAAAGGCACAATCCCCCCTTATCCTCACCCGTCGCTTTACCGAAGCCGTGGAATGCGCGCGGCAACTGCACACCGAATACCGCAAGGGCACCGAAATTCCGTATATGGCGCACCTACTCGGCGTAGCCGCGCTGGTGATCGGCGAGGCTGGCGGCCGGGTCCCGGTAACAGAGAACATGGTGATTGCTGCTCTGCTTCACGATGCCGTCGAAGACCACGGCGGCATGCCGCGACTACGCCACATTGAAGAACGCTTCGGACCTGACGTCTCGCGCATGGTCGAGGCACTTTCCGACGCATTTGCCGAAGATCACGATAAGAAAGCGGGCTGGGAGGAGCGGAAAACTGCTTACATTGTGCGGCTGCGCGACGAGCGCGACGACGTGCTGCTTATTTCTGCTGCCGACAAGCTCCACAACGCGAAAGCGATTCTGGACGATTTGAAGGAACTGGGTCCGACGGTTTGGGGGCGATTCAAGCGCGGCCCGGAGCAGCAACTGTGGTACTTCGATGAGCTGCTGAAGGTGTTTCGCGCGCATCCGCCGAATCGGATTGTGAAGGAATTGGAGGGCGTGGTCGAGAAGCTGCGCGCGGAGACGTCAAGTAAGGCGTGAATCCCGGGGGGTTGGTTTTCCGATCCTGCATCACTAGTCTCTTGTGCTTTCACGTCGTCGTTTCGTAATAAGCTTCGGAGAGGTGCGGGTCGGGAGACCGGCGCTACATATGGAGCGTTACGAGCCCACGCGGTTGCGGCACTAATCGCTACGATCTTGATTTCTTGCTCCCTCGGTACCTTGCTCCGTCGCTTCCGGCATCTTCAAGGCTCCCGTCAAGCTACTCACTTTGGCCACATCGTGGCTCCTGCACCACGATTCGAGTCCCTTCGCTACTCGTTCGGTGGCGCGCGGATCGGCGTAGCTCGCGGTCCCGATCTCGACCGCCGTGGCGCCGGCCAGCATGAACTCGACCGCATCCTTGGGCGTCACAATCCCACCCATGCCCAGCACGGAAATCTTCACCGCGCGCGAGGCCTCCCAAACCAGACGCAACGCGATAGGTTTAATGGCCGGTCCTGACAACCCTCCGGTGATATTGCTCAAGCGCGGTTTGCGTTCCTCGGCGTCGATTGCCATGGCCAGAAATGTGTTCGCCACGCTCAAGGCATCGGCGCCGGTATCCGCGGCTACGCGCGCCATGTGCGCAATCGACGTCACATTCGGCGTCAGCTTCACAATCAAAGGCCGCCCCGCGGCGGCTTTGGCGCGGCTCACCAGGTACTCCAGCGACCCTGCATCCGCGCCAAACGTCATGCCGCCGGCGTGCACGTTCGGGCACGACACGTTTAGCTCGTAGGCCGCGATGCCCTCCGCATCGTTCAGCCGCTCGATGACTGCCACGTACTCGTTCACCGTGTACCCGAAGATGTTCACGATGACCTTGCACCTCGGGTAGCGCTTCATGGGCGGCAGCTTGTGCGCGATGAATTCTTCGACGCCCACGTTCTGCAGTCCCACGGCATTCAGCATGCCGGCCGCCGTCTGCACCAGCCGCGGCGAAGGGTGCCCGGCCATAGGCTCCAGAGAAATGCCCTTGGTGACGATCGCGCCCAGCCGTTCCAGCGAAACAATCTCTTCGAATTCGACGCCGTAGCCAAAAGTGCCGCTGGCGGCGATCACTGGATTCACCAGCTCCAGTCCGGCCACTATCACTCGCATGTCGGGTTTCACTTGACGCTTGTCTTCCTTCTTCTGTGGCGGATTTTGCCGCTCCGCGCACTTCGTGGCGGATTTAACGAGGTATTTGTTGATGATACGCGCCTGCCCAGCGGGGTTTTGCGTCTGGCGCGACCCGCCAAACAGCAAAACGCCCTCCGGTTTGCACCGGAGGGCCCGTCGTTTGCCGATCACTGAGAGCGGCCAACTGAAAGCTGCTTCTACGCCGTCACTGCTTCGCTGGAATCCACCTTCACCGGCGTCAGCCAGCCAAACCGGTCCGGCTTGAGGCCGTTGGCGATGCCGAAGAACTCATCGGCAATCCTCCTGGTAATCTCGCCGGGTTTGCCATCGGCAATCACCACGCGGTCGATGGAGCGGATGGGCTGGACCTCCGCGGCTGTGCCGGTGAAAAACACCTCGTCGGCGATGTATAGTAGTTCGCGCGGAATCGCCAGCTCGTGCACGGTCAATCCCAGGTGGCGCGCGATGGTCAACACACTGTCGCGAGTGATGCCCGAAAGCGCGGAGTTCGCCAGCGGCGGCGTAAACAGCACTCCGTTGCGCACGATGAAGATGTTTTCGCCGGATCCCTCGCTCACCAGACCATTCACGTCGAGCGCGATACCCTCCTGGTAGCCGTTTGCCTCGGCCTCCATGCGGATCAGTTGCGAGCTCATGTAGTTGGCGCCGGCCTTGGCCAGGGCCGGCATCGTGTTCGGGGCCAGCCGGTTCCAGCTCGAGATGCACACATCGGCGCCTCCGTGCCCCGCAATGTATTTGCCCCACGGAAAGTTCGCCATGTAGACCTCGATCGGGGACCCTTTGGGGCTGACGCCGATTTCGCCGTAGCCGCGCAGCACAATGGGCCGGATGTAGCACGGGGCCACGCCGTTGGCTTCAATCAAGTCCACCACGCCCGCGCAGAGCTCTTCGAGCGTGAACGGAACCTCCATGCGATAGATTTTGGCCGAGTCAAGCAGCCGTTGCATGTGTTCCGGAAGGCGGAAAACCGCCGAGCCGTGCGGTTGCCCGTAGCAGCGGACGCCTTCGAACACGCTGGAGCCATAGTGGATCACGTGGCTCATCACGTGGATTGTGGCCTTCTCCCAGGGAATCAGGTTGCCGTTGTGCCAGATCTTGTCAGTGGTTTGGATGGGCATGGGGGTTCAGGTACTCCTTCGTATGCGCAAGGCGCGTACTTGCTTAAAGGGTGTCATGCTTCGCCAGTTGCTGGCAAGCGGAAAGTTCTTAAAATGTTAATGCCCTTCCCTGGAGAACGCTTTGCCGTTTCCCTTCTCTCTCTGCGCAGTCCTATGGTCCTACAGCTGCGAAGACCTATTCCCTCCTGACTGGCCCCTGACCGATACTCTCTCTATGGCCGAACCGCCACGACAAGTCGAGCCTGCGCAAGGCGCCATCCGCATTTCGCCCGGTCCGCGCATGAAGGCCGCGCTCGTGCTCGCCATTCTTGCAGATATCGTCCAGTGGATTGTGTTTCCGTTCTCGCTCGAAGGAGCAGCGTTTCCCGCCGACGATGTTGTCGACCTTTGCATGGCCGGCATCCTCTCCTGGCTCCTCGGCTGGCATTGGGAGTTCCTGCCCTCGTTCGCCGGCAAGCTGATCCCCGGCGTCGACCTGGTTCCGCTGTGGACCCTCGCCGTGGCTAACGTCTACCGCAAAACCCGCCCGCGGATCGCCGCGTAACGCCGCACGGCTGCGCTGAAGCCACAAAATTGGGCAAGTTGTCTAAAAGGATCAACGCTGAGGGAGGCGAAGCGAGTATCGGCCGGGCCCCTTACCGGCCCACCGGCACTTCCACCGTGACTTCATAGGACGGCAAGACGCCATACTCCGCCGCCATGCGGAAGAACCCCCGCATGCCCTCCAAGCACTCCTCGTCGAGCAAGTAGTGGATGTTGGCGGTCAGATAGGTGCGGATCGTGCTCTCAGGAATCGGCAAACGCTCGGCCCACTCAGCCACCAGGGCGTCGATGTTGGCAAGCCCATGGTCGCGGGAATGGATAAAATCCTCAGCAATGCCCTCATCCAAAAGGCTGCCGTGCGCAGCACCCCAGACGGCGGAGATGAAAGGCAAACCGGTCAGCACAATCCACTCGGCGGCCAAGTCGCGATATACGAGCTCTTCGCCCGTCCGCTCCTGGCGATTGAAGCGCTCTTCGAGAGCCAGCAACGCGGAGTCGCCGATCAGGATGGCGGCATCGGCTTGTGCGAGCATCCGGTCGAGATCGGCAGGCGTGGGAACGAAGCGGATGCCGGGATTGCCCCATTTGTGGAAGAGGATGTGCGCGTAGGCGATGGTGGTGCGGCTGGCGGTATCGGCGGCAACCGATTGCAAATCGGCGAGCTCCTGGCTCGCGCGGTGCACCAGCAGCAGGGAACGCACCCGGCCCTTTGAGGCGATGGTGCAGCCGGGCAGAATGCGCACCTGGGGCGTAGTGGCCAGCGCGGCAGTGGGAATGAGGCCGATATCCGCCTGCCCTGAAGCCAGCCGCGCCGCGCACTCCGCGGGCATCATGCGGTCGATGCGGTAGCGTTTGGCCAGCTCGGCCGCAAGTGGGGGATGCTCAAAATCCCACATCAGCGGCGCCGGGTTCAGGAACCCAATGGCCGCGATGCGCAGCCGTGCATCGTGCGCTTCGCTCACATTTCTTAGACTACCAATTCCTCGCGCCGGGAATCACGACGAAATGCGCGTGCGGAAGCGGATTGGTCAACTCCGCACCGGCGGTTCCTTTTCCGGCCGGTTGCCGCACCCCCCGCCGCGCTTGACAGCGCAAGCCCGCGGGCTCCGATAATCGAGCCCATGCGATCCACTGCGTTCTTGGCATGTCTGTTATTTGCCGCGAGCCTCGCGGCGCAAGAGGCCGTTCCGCTGCCTTCTCCGCAGGCCGCTTCGGCGCCGGTTGCCGACAGCTTCCGCTTCGTCTCGGATGGTCCCACCGGCCCCGGTTGGGGCCGTCCCGATGAGATTGCCCGCAAGTATTTTCACGAGAATTTGACAGCGCTGTTTGAGCGCACGCTCACGCTCGACGCCGCCATGCCGCCACGCGCCACGTTGCGCTGGATCTTCACCGGGCCCCGCGCCGGTGTTACCGTCGAGCTCACTTCGAGCAAGATCCGCATCGTGGAACGCTACTACGATTCCATGGCGCTCTACGAAGGCCAGGGCAACTTCCCTGAGAAAATCACCTACACCGGCGAGCGCCAGTACACAGGCGATGCGCGCAGCGTGACTGTGGTTGCCGATGCGCATCTGGCCGTGCGCGTGCTGGTCAACGGGCAGCAGGTCCTCGAGGCCCCGCTGCTGTTCGATGTCACGCGGCACCAGTTGATGCTGGTCGCCTCGCGCAGTGCGCACCTGGTGGTCTCGGGCTCGCTCATCAAGCCCGATTTCAAAAACTCGACGATTATCATCAGGCCTTCCGAAACCCACCAGACGATGCTCGGATTCGGCGGCAGCCCCAGCATTCCCGCCTATGAGGAATTGAGCGAAGAAGGCAAACGCGCGTACTGGCAGATTCTCAAGCGTTATAACCTGCTGCTATTTCGCGAGTACCCGATGGGCACGGAGCTTAAGCCTGATCTGAGCAATATGGAAGATCTGGCCGACGCCACGCCGCACTATTACGGCGACAATTTTCTCAACGGCGAGATGTCGAGCTTTGAGTACAGCCATCACGTGCTCGATCTGGGCGGCAGCGTGATCTACGAGCTTTGGGCGCTGCCCGCATGGGCCACGACGCCCTGGAACGGATCAAACGCGACAGACACGTGGAACAAACCCATCAAGCGGGTGGCCAATCCCGACGAGTACGCGCGCCTCATTGTCACTTACTGCAAGAAGGCGCAGGCGGCGACGGGCTCCGCGCCGGCCATTGTCGGCATACAAAACGAAGTTGATGAGCCGCCCTCGGTGTTCAGCGCGATGGCGCTCGCCCTGCGCCGCGAACTCGACAAGGCCGGCTTCACCGGGACCAAGATTCACATGGCGGACGCGAGTTACATGTTTCTCGGCATCGATCGCGCGACGGAACTGCGCAAGAATCCGGAGGCGTGGAAGGCGCTCGACTACGCCGCCGTGCATGAGTACGACTTTCAGGAGTTCCTCGCGAACCCCGACCTTTACGACGCGCGCATGAAACAGATGCACGAGGCCGCGGACGGCAAGCCGTTCCTCGCTACGGAGATCTGCATTAACGATGCGCACTACCAGGAGCCTTCGTACCGCATCGCCTTTGCTGTAGCCGAGCTTTACCACAAGAATCTCACCGAGCTGGATGCTGTGGCGCTGATGTATTGCTGGCTACTGCTTGACGTGGAGCAGCCCACCTTCGCGGGCTCGCGCTCGCTGCTCGCCCCCGATCGCACGCGCGGCTGGATTCCCGTCGCGACCAGCTATCAACTGCGCGTGATGGGCGCGTTTAGCCGGCACGTCTTGAAGGGTATGCAACGTATCGGCGTCGAAAGCGGCGATCCCGATCTGCTCGCGACCGCATTTGCCGATGGGCAAAATGAAACGCTGGTGGTCGTCAACCGCTCGGCCACCGCGCGCAAGCTCGCCGTCAAGGGCGCCCGGCATGCCTGGGCCGAGATCGAGCGCACCGGCCTCGAAGAGGAGAATGCCGTTTCCGCAGTACCCGAGGAAGTTGTCGTTCAACCGGGAGAGATCGTAGTCCTCTCCACCATGAAGGCGGAATGAAGCCCACTCGACACGACCATCGAATCGTATCATTGAGCCAGATCATGTCGTCTCGACGAGCACAATCTCTAATTCTTGCCTTGGTGATCTGCACCGTCGCGCTTCCCGCGCAGGTGGTCATCGACCATCGCTACACGAACACCGATGCGCAGAGCCTGATCGGCCTGCCGATGGGCAGCCACAAGACCATCGTCGACAAGCGGGGCGACCTGAAATGGTCGCAATGGAGTCTGAAGCGCAAACCGCTCGACACACCCATCGGCTTCAGCGCCCAGATGGACGGCGAGTTGGCGATCCAGGCATTTGTTGGCGCAGAGCCGCTCAAGGTTAGCAGCCAGCAGCTTTATCGCGGACGTTATCCGTTCATTTTCTCGACGGCGCAGTCGGACGGTCTCACGCTCGAAGAGCTGGCCTTTGCCGTCGATCCTGACGCCAAGGCGGGCGAAATTCCCAGCGCTCACTCGGGCGGTAGAGGCCTCGATGTGGTTTGGGTGACGATCGGCAATGACGGCTCGGCCGCAGCTGACGTCACGCTGAAGTTGAGCGGGCGAGAGCGGAACCTGCCCGGACACGTCGTCGGCACAGTGTTGGAGAATGGCGCTGGAGAGGATGTTGCACTGGTCACGGAAACCGCCGGCGCTACGGTCGCCGCCGAGGACAATGGCCTGACGCTCGCTTTGCACCTCTCCGTTCCTGCGGAAGGCAAGAAGGCTCTCTGGATCGAACTGCCGTACGAGTGGCCGGTCGCACGCAACGGCGAACTCGCGCGTGAGAGCGGCGCAGCGCTTCTCGATAAAGCCATTGCGCAGTGGGATGACTTGTGGGCGCACGCCGCCAAAGTCGAATTTCCACAGAAGGAGCTGACCGATTTCTACTACTCGTCGATTGCCTACGTGCTCATCCTGACTGAATTCGATGCGCGCGGCGATCTGTGGGCGCTCGATGGCCCCGCGGTCTATCGGCAGTACTGGGGACGCGGCGAATATTTCCAGGCGCGCGCGATGGAGGTTGCCGGCTTTATGGAGCCCGCGCGAGAGAGCGTGGAGCACGCGTTTCACGAGATCAACGACGACGGCGAGTGGGATTTCCCTCCCACCAGCGGCTGGCCGGCGTGGGATAACTCGGGCGGCAACGCGGCTGCGGTTTGGGATTACTACCTGTTCTCGCGCGACAAACAGTGGCTCGCTGGGGCGTATCCGTATCTGCTCCGGTCTGCGGGATGGATTCGCGATCACCGCGAAGAGTCAACACTCGAAGGCGTCGACAGCGTTCCCGAGGGCGCGCGGCCCATCCACCGCATGCTTCCCTCCAAATGCCGCACAGAGCCCAACCCCGCGCTCAAGCCCGGCGAGAAAACTTACTGGTACGGTCTGCTGCCGTGGAGTTACGGCGACTCGGGCCTGCCGGAGGGCCACTCCTTCTCGCATAACTTCCTCGCGGATTACGCGATCAAAGTCAGCAACAATGCTGCGACCGTGCTCGGTTATGCGAACGATGCCGCCTGGCTGGATCGCGAGTATCAGGCTTTCACGGCTGCGATTCGCGAGGATGTCAGCCGCGCCGTGACGCTTGAAACCATCGCTCCGCCGTATCTGCCCGCCATGCCGACTTATCCGCAAGGCGCTTACTCGCAGAGTTTTCTTGCCGTGTATCCCACCGGGCTTTACGCGGCCGACGATCCATTGGTCAGCGGGTTGATTACACGCATGGAGCACGAGGAGAAACAGGGACTGCCCACTAACGTTGCCTGGGCCGGGGCTGCCGGCGTGTGGGCGGGCGAAGCGATGAACATGGCGGAGACCTATCTGCTGCGTGGCGAGAAACAGAAGGCAGCAGACATGCTTGCTGCCGCGCTCAACCACAGCTACAACACGAATGTGTGGAAGGAAGAGATTCTCGTGGACGTGGATGCGCCGCGCACCTGCGATACGCCGCACTCGAAACGCGCGAATATGGAAGGCACGGGGGACATGCCCGAAGCCTGGGCCAACGCCAATCTCGTGCTGCTGCTGCGCGACATGCTCGTGAACGAGCGCGACGGCAAGCTGCATTTGCTGCCTGGCTTGCTCGCAAGCTGGGTCCCTGAAGGCAAGACGCTCACCCTCGACGACGCACCAGTCACAACCGGTGGCACGGTGAGCCTGCGCGTGGAGCACGTCAATTCAACAGTCTGGCGCGTGACCATCGACCCACATGGAGTAAAGCGCGATTTTTTCCTGCACTTTCCATTCGACGCCATGGCAAGGGTTCGCGTCGATGACAAAGGCGGCGCTATCGCGTACCGAAGCTTTGAACTGGGCCTCGACAAACCCGCCACCGTGGAGCTGAATCTGAATGAAACGCCGTGACTTTCTTTTCAGTGCCGGCGCGGCCACGGTCTCCTGCCTCGCACCCAGTCTGATGGATGCACAAAACGGCGGGGCGCAAAGCGCTGCGCCCAATGCATCCGCACCCATCTCCGGTATTCTGACCATC
>Ga0335078_10014696_pt1 | contig 11615 bp, 9 predicted proteins | sample Lox_Sample_32_FD_206711 | JGI IMG/M metagenome (GOLD analysis project Ga0335078, IMG submission 206711) | Soil microbial communities from Loxahatchee National Wildlife Refuge, Florida, United States - Lox_Sample_3.2 | ecosystem: Environmental > Terrestrial > Soil > Wetlands | place: USA: Florida...
CCAGCAGCATGACCTGCTGCTTCAGGCTGTGCCGCAGGATGAAGCGGTAGACCGTCGGCTCGAGGTTTTCCTCGATCGGCGGCGCCGGGGTCGGCGGCGGTTCCGGCGCGCTCGCCGTGGCGGCGACCTCGGGAGCGGCGACCGGACGGCGCGGCCCCGCGGCGGCGGTATCGGCGACCGCGGCCATCGCCTTCATCGTCCGGCCTCTCGACATATCCGCATATCGCACTACCTAAGCGCACATGCCATAGTTCCCCCGCTCGACAGCTAAGGGAGGCGCCGCATGCCCCGACGGCGCGACCACAAGCGCGTACTGGTCTACAGCCATGACAGTTTTGGTCTCGGTCATCTGCGCCGCTGCCGGGCGATCGCCCATTCGCTGGTCGAAACGGACTCCGCTGTTTCCGTCCTGATCCTATCGGGATCGCCGATCATCGGCAGCTTCGATTTTCGTTCACGCGTTGATTTTGTGCGCATTCCGGGCGTGATCAAGCTGCGAAACGGTGAATATGTCTCGCTGTCGCTGCACATCGATATCGAGGAGACGCTGGCGATGCGCTCCTCGATCATCCGCCACACCGCCGACATCTTCGATCCCGACCTGCTGATCGTCGACAAGGAACCGCTGGGGCTGCGCGGCGAGGTGCGGCCGACGCTCGACCTGTTGCGCGACCGCGGCACACCGCTGATCCTCGGCCTGCGCGACGTGATGGACGATCCGACCGCGCTCGAGAGCGAATGGGAGCGCAAGCACGCCGTCCCCGCCTTGAGCGAGTATTACAACGAGCTTTGGGTATACGGCCTGCCGCAGATCTGCGACCCGCTCGACGGCATCGACCTGCCGGCCAGCGTGCGCCGGCGCATGGTCTATACCGGCTACCTGCGGCGCCAGGTCGGCGAAGCGGCGGCGGCGAGCGTCGACACGCGCGGGCTCGCCGACGGCGATTTTCTGCTGGTGACGGCGGGCGGCGGCGGCGACGGGGACGAGCTGATCGATTACGTGCTGGGCGCTTACGAGCACGATCCCGGCCCGCTGCCGCCGGCGCTCATCGTGTTCGGGCCGTTCATGGTGCCCGAGCGCCAGGCCGCCTACGACGCGCGCGCCGCGCGGCTGCCGAAGGTGCGGGCGATCACCTTCGATGCGCGGCTCGAGGCGCTGATGGCGCGCGCCCGCGGCGTCGTCGCGATGGGCGGCTACAACACGTTCTGCGAGATCCTGTCGTTCGACAAGCCGGCGTTGATCCTGCCGCGCATGGTGCCGCGGCTGGAGCAGTACATCCGCGCTCGCCGCGCCGCCGAGCTCGGGCTCGTCGCGATGCTGACCGACGACACCGCGCGCGATCCGGTGCGGATGGGAGCGGCCTTGCTGCAGCTGACGCAGCAGGCGCCGCCCTCCGCGGTGGTGATCCCCGGCCTGCTCGACGGCATGGGCAGCGTCAACCGGCTGGCGCGCAAATGGCTCGACCGCGGCCGGCATCCGCGGTTCGAGGCCCGGCTCCGGCGCGGCGCATGAGCAAATCCGAGCGCCCGCTCGCGCCACGGGGCCGGGTCGGTTTCGTGCTCAAAGGCTACCCGCGCCTGTCGGAGACGTTTATCGCGCAGGAGATCCTGGCGCTGGAGCGGCGCGGGCTGGACATCCTGATCGTCTCGCTGCGCCACCCGACCGATACGGCGTCGCATCCGGTGCACCGCGAGATCGCGGCCCGGTGCCTCTATCTGCCGGAATACCTCCACCAGGAGCCTGCGCGGGTCTGGCGCGGCTGGCTGCGCGCCCGGCGCCTGCCGGGGTATCGCGCGGCGCGGCGCGCCTGGCTGGCCGACCTGGTGCGCGACCCGACCCCCAACCGCATCCGCCGCTTCGGCCAAGCGCTGGTGCTCGCGTCCGAGCTGCCGCCCGACATCACCCGGCTGCACGCGCATTTCCTGCACACCCCGGCCTCGGCGACGCGCTATGCGGCGACGATGCGCGGGCTCCCCTGGAGCGTCTCGGCGCACGCCAAGGACATCTGGACGATCCCCGACTGGGAGAAGCGCGAGAAGCTCGCCGACGCCGCCTGGGCGGTGACCTGCACCGCCGCCGGACAGCGCCATCTGGCGGCGCTCGCGCCCGAGCCGACACGTGTTGCGCTGTGCTATCACGGCATCGCGCTCGACCGCTTCCCGCCGCCGGCGCCGCGGCCGGCCGGCCCTGACGGCAGCGACCCGGCGCGGCCGGTGATGCTGCTCTCGGTCGGCCGTGCGGTGCCGAAAAAGGGCTATGACGACCTCCTCGCGGCACTGGCGCTGTTGCCCGCGAGCCTGCACTGGCGTTTCGTACATATCGGTGGCGGCGCGCTCGCCGGAAGGCTCAAGCACCAGGCCGCGCGGCTCGGCCTCGCCGACCGCATCGAGTGGCGCGGCGCGCGTCCGCAGCCCGAGGTGCTGGCCGCCTATCGCGCCGCCGACCTCTTCGCGCTCGCCGCCAAGGTCGCCGGCGACGGCGACCGCGACGGCCTGCCCAACGTGCTGATGGAGGCGCAAAGCCAGGGCCTCGCCTGCGTGGCGACCGACATCTCCGGCATTCCCGAGCTGATCGAGGCCGGCGCGAGCGGCCTGCTGGTGCGCCCCGGCGACCGCGCCGCGCTCGCCGCCGCGCTCGCGCGGCTGATCGCCGACCCGGTGCTGCGCGCGCGGCTCGGCGCCGCCGGCGCGGCACGCGTGCGCGACGCGTTCGATGCCGCGGCCGCGATCGAGGCGCTCGCCGCGCGGTTCGGCCTCACACCGGCACCGGCGGCGCTGCCCGAGCGCGAGACGCTGCTGATCGATGCGTCGTGAGCCGGGATGCGCATCGCGTTCTACGCCCCGCTCAAGCCGCCGGACCATAAGACCCCATCGGGCGACCGCCGGGTCGCGCGGCTGCTCGTGAAGGCGCTGCGCCTGGCCGGCCACCGGCCCTTCGTCGCGAGCCGCCTGCGCAGCTTCGATGCGACCGGCGCCGGGCAGCAGCGGATGGCGGCGCGCGCCGGCAGGTTCGCCGACCGGCTGATCGCGCGTTACCGTCTCCGCCCCGAGGAAGCGCCGGGGCTCTGGTTCACCTATCACCTCTACTACAAGGCGCCCGATTGGCTCGGTCCCGCGGTGTCGCGGGCGCTCGCCATCCCCTATGTCGTCGCCGAGGCCTCGGTGGCGATGAAGCGCGCCGCGGGGCCCTGGGCGGCCGGGCATCGCGCGGTGACCGAGGCGCTGCGCCAGGCCAGTCTGGTCATCGGCCTCAACCCGGCCGACCGCGAGGGCGTGCAGCCATTTGTCGCGTCGGGCGCGTGGGCCGAGTTGCCGCCTTTCATCGCGACCGCGCTCTACCGCCCGGCCGCGCGCACCGCCGGCCCGCCGCGCCTGGTTGCCGTCGCGATGATGCGGACCGGCGACAAACTTGCCTCCTACCGGGTGCTCGGCACGGCGCTCGCACGGCTGCTCGACCTGGACTGGACGCTCGAGGTGATCGGCGACGGGCCGGCACGCGGCGAGGTCGCGGCCGCGCTGGCGCCGCTCGGATCGCGGGTCCGCTTTGTCGGCGAGGCAGGCGAAGCCGAAGTGGCCGCGCGGCTGGCCGCCGCCGACCTCTTCGTCTGGCCGGCGATCAATGAGGCTTACGGCATGGCGCTGCTCGAGGCGCAGGCGTGCGGGCTTCCCGTCGTCGCCGGCAGGAGCGGCGGCGTCGGCGCGGTGGTCGCCGACGGAGCGAGCGGACTGCTTGTCCCGCCGGGCGATCCGGTCGCCTTCGCCGCCGCGGTGCGGCGCCTGCTCGTCGACCCGACGCGCCGCGCCAGGCTCGGCGCCGCGGCGCGCGCCAAGGTCGAACGCGAGCACGATCTCGCGACCGCGTCTCGGCGCCTCGCCGCGATGCTCGACTCGCTTCAGCCGATCCGCGCCGCGTGACCCGCCTCGCGCTGATCCGGCACATGCCGACGCCGTGGAACGCCGAGCGCCGGCTGCAAGGCCGGCGCGACACCGCGCTCGACCCCGCCGCGATGCCGGATTGGCGGCTGCCGCCGGAGCTTGCCGGCTTTCGTTTCCTCGCGAGCCCGCTTAGCCGCGCGCTCGACACCGCGGCGCGGCTTGGCGTCGCGGCCGAGCCCGATCCGCGTCTCGTCGAGATGGCCTGGGGCGCGTGGGAAGGCCGTACGCTCGCCGAGCTCCGCCTCGATTTTGCCGGCACGATCGAGGAGCTGGAGGCGAGCGGTCTCGATTTCCGTCCGCCCGGCGGCGAGAGCCCGCGCGACGTGCAGCACCGCCTGGCGCCGCTGCTCGCCGAGATCGCCCGCGATGGGCGTCCGACCGCGGCGATCACCCACAAGGGCGCGATCCGCGCGGTCTACGCGCTCGCCACCGGCTGGGACATGCTGGGCGCGCCGCCGCATCGCCTGTCGTGGTCTGCGGCGCATGCGTTCCGCCTCGGGCCGGGCGGACAGCCGCGGATCGAGCGCCTCAACATCCCGATTGAACCATGCTGATGTCGCCCCCCGTGCTGGGGCTCCGGGGGGTCGGTGCCGCAAGCGGCACGGATGTGCCGCCGCACTTGACGACGGCGGTCGCATGACCGCACCCCGCGTGCTGTTCCATGTCCAGCACCTGCTCGGCATCGGCCATCTGCAGCGCTCGCTGCGCATCGCCGAGGCGCTGGTCGCGCACGGCATCGCGGTGACCCTGGCGCAGGGCGGCGTTCCGGTTCCCGAACTCGACCGGGCGCGCGGCATCGATATCGTCCAGCTGCCGCCGATCCGCGCGCGCGATGCGACCTTCGCGCTGGTCGACGCCGCCGGCGGCGCGGTCGACGAGGCGTTGCGCGCCGCGCGCCGCGACCGGCTGCTCGCGCTGGTCGCGGAGCGGCGCCCGGACGTCGTCGCGATCGAGGGCTACCCGTTCGCGCGCCGGGCGTTCGGCTTCGAGCTCGACTCGCTGATCGCGGCGGCGCGCGCGACCGGCGCGCCGGTCGTCTGCTCGGTGCGCGATATCCCGACCGTGCGCGACGATCCCGACCGCCGGCGCGCCATCGTGGCGCGCGTGCGCGCCGATTTCGCCGCGGTGCTGGTGCATGGCGATCCGGCGTTCATCCCGTTCGACGTGGCGTTCCCGGCGACGCCGCAGATCGCCGACCGCCTCGTCTATACCGGCTATGTCGCGGCGCCTGCGCCGCCGCAATCCGACGTACCGTTGCCCGAGGGCGAGATCATCGTGTCCGCCGGCGGCGGCGCCGCCGGCCGCGCGCTCGTCGCTGCCGCCTTGGCGGCGCGCCGCCAAGGCTGCCTGGCCGCGCGCCCCTGGCGCATCCTCGCCGGCACGGGCCTCGATGCGCACGCCGTCGCCGCGCTGCAGCGCGGCGCGCCGGACGGCGTCGTGATCGAGCGCTTTCGCACCGACTTCCCGGCGCTGTTGCGGTGCTGTCACGTTTCGGTCAGCCAGGCCGGCTACAACACCGTGCTCGATGTCATCGCCGCGAGAGCCCGTGCCGTGCTGGTGCCGTTCAGCGCCGAACGCGAGACCGAGCAGCCGCTCCGCGCCGAGCGTCTCGCCCGGCTCGGCGCCGCCGAGCTGGTGCGCGAGGCGGAGCTGTCGCCCGCCGCGTTGGCGGCGGCAATCGAGCGCGCCGCGGCGCGCGAGCCCGCGCGCATCGACATCGCCACGGGGGGCGCCTGCCGCTCGGCGGTCGAGATCGGCCGCCTGCTCGGCAGATGAACGCGAGGCGGATCGGAGCCGGGGCTTTTTCGCCCGTCCGCTCGGCGGTATGATGCGGCGATGACATATCTGCCGCGGGTCGCAGCGGCGACTGACGCCGAATGGCCCGATCTGGCGGTCGAGCTGGATCGTTGGGAGGAAGCCGGAACCGTGGCGCGCTTGTGGTGGCGCGACGATGACGCCGTGGCGCCCAGCGCGCCCCTCGCCCGCCTGCTCAATCTCGCGCTCGACATCCCGCTCGCCCTCGCGGTAATCCCGGCCGATGCCGGGGACGCGCTCGCCGCCGCGCTGCGCTTCTACCCCGAGGTCGCGGTGCTGCATCACGGCTGGTGCCACGCCAACCGCGCGGCGCATTACCCCGGAAGCGGCAAGAAGAGCGAATACCCGGCCGAGCGTCACCCGGTCGACGTCGCCGACGAGCTCGACGAGGGGCGGCAGCGGCTCCGCGCGCTGTTCGGCCCGCGCGCGCTGCCGGTGTTCGTGCCGCCGTGGAATCGGTTCGCCGAGCGCTTTCTGCCGCTGCTCGCCGAGGCGAGGTTTCGCGCGCTGTCGCAGATGGCGCCGCGCCGGCGGCCGTTGCCCGCCGAGATCGCGTCGATCGACGTGCATCTCGACGTCGTCGATTGGCATGGCGGCGGCGGCTTTGTCGGCAGGGCCGCGGCGCTCGGGCGGTTGATCGCCGCGCTGCGCGGGCGGCGCGAGCGCGGCGAACCGAGCGCGGTCGGCGTCCTGACCCACCACCTCGTGATGGATGGCGCGACCGAGGCGTTCATGGCCCGCCTCGCCGAGACCGTCGCCGCCCATCCCGCGGCGCGCTGGGCCGGCATGCCCGAGCTCCTGGCGGCGCCATGACCCAGCTCGACGCGGTCGGCGACGCGCCGCTGAACGTCGCCCGTTTCAGCTACCCCGCTTCGGCAATGCTCGGCGATTACCTGCGCGCCGCGGCCGGGCTCGGCCCGAGCGCGCTGATCCTCGCCACGGTCTCGCTCGACAGCGTCGCGGCGGTCGTGATCGGCGGGTTCGCGACGCTGTTCGGCGCCTTTGCGCTGCGCACCGCGCTGCGCCACAACACCCGGCTCGAAGTCGACGATAGCGGCCTGCGTGCGATCGGGCTGACGCAGACCGCGGTGCCCTGGGATCGGCTCGACCGCATGAAGCTCGCCTATTATTCCACCCGCCGCGACCGCAAGAGCGGCTGGATGCAGCTGCAGCTGCGCGCCGGACGCGCGCGCATCACCCTCGACAGCCGGCTCGAGGGGTTCGAGCGGCTGGTGCGACAGGCCGCGGTCGCCGCGACGGCGCGCGGCCTGGCGCTGACCGAGCCGACGGCGGCGAACCTCGACGCGCTCGGCATCCGCACGACGGAAATCAGGATGGACCGATGAACGACCTGCTGCGGGTCAGCGAGCTTTCGGTCCGCTTTGCGACGCCGGGCGGTCATATCGATGCCGTGAAGCGGGTCTCGTTCCGCCTGCGCCCGGCTTCGACGGTCGCGCTGGTCGGCGAGTCCGGCTCGGGCAAGTCGGCGGTCAGCCAGGCGATCCTGCGCATCCTGCCGCGCAACGGCGAGATCGCCGGCGGCCAGATCTGGTTCGACGATCCGCGCGAGGGCGGCGGCCCGGTCGATCTCGCGGCGCTGACCGCCGACGGGACGCAGATGCGCGCGCTGCGCGGCGGCAGCATCTCGATCGTCTTTCAGGAGCCGATGAGCTCGCTGTCGCCGCTGCACACGCTGGGCGACCAGGTCAGCGAGGCGCTGCGGCTGCACCGCGCGTGCGATGCGGCGGAGGCCAAGGAACTCACCATCGAGATGCTGCGCCATGTCGGCTTCCCCGACCCGGCGCGCGCCTGGCGCAGCTACCCGTTCGAATTGTCGGGCGGCCTGCGCCAGCGCGGAATGATCGCGATGGCGCTGGTCTGCCGGCCGTCGCTGCTCATCCTCGACGAGCCGACGACCGCGCTCGACGTGACGATCCAGGCGCAGATCTTGAAGCTCATCGTCGAGCTGCAGCAAGAGCTCGACATGGCGGTGCTGCTGATCACCCACGACCTCGGCGTCGTCGCCAACATCGCCGAGGAGATCGTCGTGATGTACCACGGCGAGGTAATGGAGAGCGGCACGCTCGACGACATCTTTCGTCGTGCCTCCCATCCCTATCTGCAGGCGCTGCTTCGCGCGGTGCCGCGCTTCGACATGAAGCCGGGCGAGCGCCTCGTGCCGATCCGCGAGATCCCGGCCGGCGACGCGCCCTATCTGATGGCCGACCGGCCGGCGCGGCCCACCGGCGCGACCGACGAGCCGCTCCTCGAATGCATCGACTTGCGCAAGAGCTTCGGGCTGCGCCGCAGCGGGATTTTCGGCAGCTCGCCGGTCGGCCGCGTCGTCGCGGTCGACGGCATCAGCCTGTCGATCGCGCGCGGCGAATGTCTCGGGCTGGTCGGCGAGAGCGGCTGCGGCAAGACCACGCTGTCGAAGATGCTGCTGCGCGCGGTGACCCCCGATTCCGGCAGCGTCACGTTCAACGATCATGGCGCGAAGAGCGACGTGCTCGCGCTCGAAGGCGACGCGCTGAAGCAGTTCCGCCGCCGGGTGCAGTTCATCTTCCAGGACCCGTTCGGCTCGCTCAACCCGCGCATGACGGTTGCCGACATCATCGGCGAGCCGCTCGTCATTCACGGCATCGGCGACGCGGCCGAGCGGCGCGAGATCGTCGCCGAGCTGGCCAGCATGGTGGGGCTCGACGTGCGCCATTTGCGGCGCTACCCGCACAGCTTCTCGGGCGGCCAGCGCCAGCGCATCGGCATCGCCCGCGCCCTCGCCTTGCGGCCCGACCTGGTGATCTGCGACGAGCCGGTCTCCGCGCTCGACGTGTCGATCCAGGCGCAGGTGCTGAACCTCCTGATCGACCTCAAGGAAAAGCTCGGCCTGACCTATCTCTTCATCTCGCACAATCTAGCGGTCGTCGATTACATCGCCGACCGGGTCGCGGTGATGTGCGCCGGGCGGATCGTCGAGATCGCCGGGCGCGGCGTGCTGTTCCGCGATCCGGTGCACCCCTACACCCAGGCGCTGCTCGCCGCGGTGCCGGCGCCCGACCTGGCGCACCGGCTCGATTTCCACCAGCTGATGGAGGAAAAGGCGTCGGACCCCGCGGCGTGGCCCGAGCCGTTCCGCCGCCACCCCGACAACCCGCCGCGACTGATCGAGGTGGCGCCCCGGCATTTTGTCGAGGCGACGGCGTTGCCGCGGCCCAACCGGCACGATTTCCCGGTGGAGGCGGCGTCTTGAGGCGCCTGCTCGCCGGCCTGCTCGGCCTGGCCCTGCTCGCGGCGGCGTCGGGCAGTCGCGCCGCGCTGCTGGAGACGCCGTATTTCGCCGACGCGGTGGCGAGCGGCAAGCTGCCGCCGGTGCTGCAGCGCATTCCGAGCGAACCGGCGCTCGCCGAACTCGAAAAGATCGGCCGGCCGGGGGGCGATCTGCGCCTGTTGATGGCGAGCCCCAAGGACACGCGGATGATGGTCGTCTACGGCTATGCCCGCCTCGTCGCCTACACGCCCGCCCTGGCGATCGTCCCCGACATGCTGCTCGCGGTCGATGTCGAGGAGGGTCGCAGCTTTACGCTGCGCCTGCGGCCCGGCCACAAATGGTCGGACGGCCAGCCCTTCACCGCCGAGGATTTCCGCTACTGGTTCGAGGACATGGCCGGCAACGCCCAGCTTTCGCCCTCGGGTCTGCCGAACGAGATGCTGGTCGACGGCCAGCCGCCGAAATTCGAGGTCATCGACGAAACCACCGTCCGCTTCACCTGGGCCAAGCCCAACCCGATCTTTCTGCCGGCGCTGGCCGGACCCGATCCGCTCTCCATCTATGCGCCGGCGCATTACCTGAAGCAGTTTCACGAGAAGTACGCCGACAAGGACAAGCTCGCCGAACTCGTCAAGAAGGCCGGGGTTCGCAACTGGGCGGCGCTCCACACCAAGCTCGACAGCGCGTATCACAACGACAACCCGAGCCTGCCGACACTGCAGCCCTGGGTGCTCAAGACCAAGCCGCCGGCCGACCGCATCGTCTTCGAGCGCAACCCCTACTACTACCGGGTCGATGGCGCCGGCCATCAATTGCCCTATCTCGACCGCGTCATCTTCTCGATCGCCGATTCGAAGATCATCCCGGCCAAGACCGGCGCCGGCGAGAGCGATCTGCAAGCGCGCTACCTGAGCTTCGACGACTACACCTTCCTCAAGGCCGGCGAGGCGACGGGCAACTACAATGTCCGGCTGTGGCGCACCGGTCCGGGCAGCCAGCTGGCGCTCTACCCCAACCTCAACGTCACCGATCCGGTTTGGTCAAAGCTGGTGCGCGACGTGCGGTTCCGGCGCGCGCTGTCGCTGGCGATCGACCGCCACGAGATCAACCAGGTGATCTATTTCGGCCTGGCGATCGAGGGGCAGAACACGGTGCTGCCGCAGAGCCCCCTGTTCCGCGCCGAGTATCGCGATTGGTCGAATTACGACCTCGACCAGGCCAACAAGCTGCTCGACGAGCTGGGTCTCGACAAGCGCGATTCCGACGGCATGCGCCTCCTGCCCGACGGCCGGCCGGCGGCGATCATCGTCGAGGATTCCGGGGAGTCGCGCGAGAAGTCCGACGTTCTCGAGTTGATCCGCGACTCATGGCGGCTGGTCGGTCTGCAGCTCTACTCGAAGCCGTCGCAGCTCACGCTGTTTCGCCGCCGGGTGTCCTCCGGCGAGGCGCTGATGGCGCTCGACAAGGGGCTGGAGAACGGTCTTGCCACCGCGACGATGTCCCCGGCGGAACTCGCCCCGACCGCCCAGGACCAGCTCGAATGGCCGAAATGGGGCGAATACGTGCAGACCAAGGGCCGCTCCGGCGAGGCGCCCGACCTGCCCGAGGCGCTCAAGCTGCAGCAGCTCAACGGCGAATGGCTGGCGTCGACGAACCCGGCCGACCAGGCGCGGATTTGGCACGAGATGCTCGGCATCTGGGCCGACCAGGTCTACTCGATCGGTCTCGTCGCCGGCGTGTTGCAGCCGGTCGTGGTCAGCGACCGGCTCAAGAACGTCCCGATTGACGGCATCTACAACTGGGATCCCGGTGCGCATTTCGGCATCTACAAGCCGGACGGGTTCTGGTTCGAGAAACCCGGCGCGCCCGGCGCCTCGGCGGCGCTGACCTCTCCGCCGTCGCACTGACTGGAATGCGGCTGCGCGTTTCCCCGATCGCGGCCGCTGTGCTAAACAAAAGTCGGGGCGGAGCAGGGTAGGAAGCGGACCGTGGTGCTCGGCTAAAATGCTCGGATACATCGTCCACCGCATCCTGATCATGGTGCCGACGCTGCTGCTCATCAGCCTCGCCATCTTCACGATCATCCATCTGCCGCCGGGCGACTACTTCTCGACCTACATCGCCGAGCTGCAAAGTTCGGGCGAGAAGGCCAACCTGGCGAAGATCGCGTTCCTGAAGGCGCAGTACGGCTTCGACCTGCCGGTGTGGCAGCAGTATCTCTATTGGTTGGCCGGGTTGCTGCGCGGCGATATGGGATACTCGTTCCTCTACGACATGCCGGTCACCAAGGTCGTCGGCGACCGGCTCACGCTGACCTGCATCGTCTCGGTCGCGACCATCGTCTTCACCTATATCGTCGCCTTCCCGATCGGCGTCTACTCGGCGACGCACCAATACAGCCTCGGCGATTACACGCTCACCTTCTTCGGCTTTCTCGGCCTGGCGACGCCGAGCTTCCTGTTGGCGCTGGTGCTCGTCTATTTCGCGCATGTCTGGTTCGGCATCTCGGTCGGCGGGCTGATGGACCCGCGATATCTCGGCAAGCCTTGGTCATGGGCCAAGGTCGGCTCGGTCGTCGCGCATATCTGGATCCCGG
>Ga0335078_10014698_pt1 | contig 11614 bp, 10 predicted proteins | sample Lox_Sample_32_FD_206711 | JGI IMG/M metagenome (GOLD analysis project Ga0335078, IMG submission 206711) | Soil microbial communities from Loxahatchee National Wildlife Refuge, Florida, United States - Lox_Sample_3.2 | ecosystem: Environmental > Terrestrial > Soil > Wetlands | place: USA...
TACAGCGCAAGGTCTACCAGGGGTCCAGCACGCTGCTAGCCACCTTCCAGAATTGTTACAACGGCAACTTCGGCGCGTGCGTCACGACTCCGGTCTCTACTCCGATCACTCGACTCGATTCCTACCGTGAATTCGCAGGCGGCAAAACCTCCGCAGTAGAAACCATTTTCAATACCAACGGCATGATGACCGAAAAGAAGGAGTACGACTTTGGCGTGACCCTGGGCGCTGCTCCGAGCAGCAGTTATTTGCTCCGAGATACGGTTATCGCTTATGCCAGCCTGGGCAACGGACTGATCGTCGATCACCCCAGCCAGGTCACGGTTAAGGACGGCAGCGGCAACGTCAAGGCGCAAACCACCTACAGCTATGACCAGTATTCGGTTACGACGACGAGTGGGACGCCCCAACTCACAAGCCCGCCAAACGGTGCTCGGGGAAACCTGACAACCGCAAGCAGCTTGACCTCCGGGAGTAGCACGATCAGCAAGCATTTCACCTACTACGACACCGGCAATGTGCATGTAGCGACGGATGTCAACGCGGCTACGACGACTTACAAGTATGGCAGCGGAACCTCATGCGGCAACTCGTTTCCGACAGAAATCGACATGCCCTTGTCTTTGACCACCGACGCAACCTGGAATTGCAGCGGCGGCGTGATGACGACGGCGGAGGATGTGAACGGCAACACCACAACCTATAAGTACACCGACCCGCACTACTGGCGGCTGATGGAAGTGGACAAGCCAAGCGGCGGAGTTACGACCTACGCCTACAACAACACGTCAACGCCTTGGTGGGTTCAAACCAGCGTGAAGCAGACCAGTAGTGCAAATGTCACAACCAAGGTCGTCCTGGATGGTTTGGGCCGCACTTCGCAAACACAGTTGGCTTCCGATCCAGGGGGAACCGACTATGTGGACACAACCTATGATTTGCTGGGGCGTGTGTATTCCGTGTCGAATCCTCACCGCACTGGTTCGTCGCCGACGGACGGCACTACCGATTACACCTACGATGCGCTGAACCGCCCAACCCAAACTACCCTTCCGGACGGTGATCTGATCAGAACCCTGTACTACAACAATACGCTCAACTGGAACGGTGAGGGAAACGCGACGGCCAAGTTCTTCCAAGTTGACGGGTTGGGCAGGCTGACATCAGTTTGCGAACGGATTCTCGACGGTCACTCCGGAGTGCAAGCCAATGGCGATGCTCCTCTGGCTAACAACTGCAATTCCGACTATTCGACCTATCCAGGGTTTCAAACGACTTACGGCTATGATGCACTGGACGACCTTATTTCGGTCACGCAAAATGCGAACAACTCCCCTTATCTCTCGCAGACAAGATCGTACCAGTACGATGGGCTCTCGCGGCTGACAAATGAGATCAACCCCGAAAACGGCACTACAACCTACGTGTACGACACCCTTCATGGCGGAGATTTATACACGCGAACATCGGGCGAGCCCAATAGCGTCGGTACCGCGACTACGACTGCAACATACACCTTCGATCTGCTGCATCGCATAACCAACGTTACGCACACCGATCCCTACACTACGCCAAAGTATTTCTATTGGGACACGCAATCGTGGTGGAACGGCGTTACCCCGAATTACCCGAAAGGCCGTTTGGCTCGCGAAAACAGTTCCGCGTGCGGGACCACCTGTGCGGGAGAGGAATACAATTACGATATCGACGGCAACGTCGTCGGAAAGGTGTCCTGGGGGCCGTCCAACGTCGGGCACGCCGTCGCATCCTATTATTCCTATAACCTCATGGATCAGCAGACATCGATGACCGACATCTGGGGCCACGTCCTCACCACCGGCTACCAGAACTCCGGCGGCGATGCTACGGGATATCCGAACCAGCTGACCTCCAGTCTCAACGACTCGAATCATCCGTCATCTCTGTATAGTGTCGGCGCTATCAACCCCTTGGGGGAACCGTATATCGTCACGTTAGGCAACGGCATCGTAAGAACTCTCAGTTATGACAATCGTGGGCGGCTGACCGGGATCACGGACGGTCCCACCGGGTCTCCCGTCTACAGCTTGGCCGTCGGTTACGCGAACGGCAGAGTTTCCTCGGTCACGGATTCGATCAACGGCACTTGGACCTACGGGTATGATGACTTCGGTCGCTTGAGCAGCAGTTCGTGTACGGCGAACTGCCCGAACGGGACTAGTAGAGAGGCATTCAGCTATAGCTACGATGAGTACGGCAACCGCTGGAATCAGACCGTTACAGCAGGCAGCGGACCTTCACCCTCCTACCAATTTGATATTAACAATCACCTGTGGCCGACGAATTGCACCAACGGGACCATGAACTTCTGTTACGACAATGCAGGGAATCTGAAATACGATGGAGTGGGCGGGAACTGGGCTCCGGATTCTGACGGCCTACTATTTGGCTACGACTCGTCGTCCATGACTGCCACATACACCTACGACGCTATCGGACAGCGTCTTGAGCGAACCCTCAACGGCATAACCTACGACTACGCCTTCGATAACCAGGGCAAGGAGAATACAAAGGGCTCCGTTGGTTTCGCAGGGTGGGATTGGAGCGAACTGTACCTGGGCGGGGCGCACGCAGGGACCTATGCAGCCGGATCGACCTACTTCAGCCACACGGACAATTTGGGATCGGAGCGCATGGAGACTGATCCCAACGGAAACACCAATGGAAGCTTCGAGACCAATCTGCCGTTTGGAGAGTGGACCAGCAGCGGAATGCAGAGTGAGAAGGGCTTCACGGGCGATCTGTTTGACAATACGGATGGCTACACGTTCCACACCAACAATCGGCAGTACAACCAAACTCAGGGCCGTTGGATGATTCCCGATCCGGCAGGGCTGGCAGCAGTAGACCCGACCAACCCACAGACCTGGAACCGCTATGCCTACGTCACCAACAATCCGCTTAACTTTGTCGATCGCCGCGGCCTTAACCAGGATGACGGAGATTGCGGGGATGACGACTGCTCAGATGACGGCGGCGGAGATGCAGGCGGTGCTGCGGGGTTGTCGGATGAACAGATACAAATACTCGATACGAGTGGTGACAACCCCTACGCTTTGACATCGGACCCTGGATACGACCCGAACGCACCCACCTTTCAGACGACGGGGATCGCCTATAACCCAGGCAATGTTGCTGATACAACGCCCGCCATGTCGGCGGATCTGGCGTGGGACCTGATTGACCAGTCGGGTGTGGGTATCGCCGCAAACAACAGTAGCACAGTCTCCGCTGGGTACACTGTAAACGTCATCGCATCCTTCTTCTACGGCCTAGGCCCAGCGTTTACCTATACAAAGATCCCGTCCCTTAACCTGACCTGCGTAGGAGGCGGCCTCGGAGCCTCGGCAGGGCATAACTTCTCTTTCGGTCCTACTGTGGTTTCGACACAAAACGCAAAGAGCATCCTGTCGAGTTGGAGCTTCTCTGCCGGTTACAACTTTACTCCGTGGTTGGGCGGAGGTGGTTCTGCGAACTCCAGCGGGGCTGCCAGTGGAAATACGTTTGGCGTTCCAGGAGCAGGCGCCGCTGTGACCTGGTCGAAATGCTGGGGTGGGTAGGCGAGGAAAGATACAAGTGAATAACACGTTCTTCATCTCGATTGGTTTGCTCATGGCGCTATTCGTCAGTGCCAACGGGTTGTTGCTGGCCTTCTGGCCGCTGCGCTTCTTGCGATTTTACGATTTCTGGAATCGTGGCGATTACGTTGGCAAAACCGCTTCCTGGCGCAAGAATGTCGAGAAAACCGAGTACAGGCTTCTTGGACTGGGGGCTCTCGTTGTCGGCGTTGCTATGGTGTGGGACCTTGTTCGCGTCGGAGGATGGCTTAGGTAATTACGTTGTAGCCGCAAACAACCTTCCAACGGTAAGCGCCTTACCGCGTCAGCCCCAACTCAAGCCCGGCTGTACCGGCCCAGCGCTTTGGGCAGGGCTGAAAGCAGCTGGACAAGACCTAATTCCGGTACCTCCGCAATTTAACCCAGACCCCGTCGGTGCTACCGGCGATTTCGTAACCAGCAAGCAAGGTCAAGCGGCGACGATAGGAATCCTACACGAGGTTGCCAATGTTGCAAGATTCTTAGCCCCCTTCGCCGATGCCGCTGCGGATTTTGTCCCTGTCGTAGGGTGGGCGTGGGCTGGCTATCAGGGCGTTCACGCTTTGTATGAAGGCGGGAAGGCTTACAAGGAATCAATCGACCAATGCTATGGCGGGGGTTAGCATGCAGGAGCACCAATTTTTGAATTCAGCCGAGTTGTGGAAACCGGGCCGTCGAACAAAGATGATCGCCCTTGTCATCGGGGGGTTGTTCGCGCTACTTTCGATCGCCCGACCGGACGGATACGGTTGGATGGGAGCCGTTCTCATGTCGGGGGCCGCTCTGGTAGTTCCGGTGCTGCAATTTCGCAGACTGTGGAGCGTGGCTAGGTTTTGGGTCGTGACAGCGCTGTTAATCGTTATTCAGATACCTTTGGTAATTGCCGTAGGACCCCTAGTCGAGCGATTGAGAGCTGCCTTTTTGCTGGCGTTTGGAGTCGCTGACGGCCTTTTCGTGATCCTGATGATCGTCTTGTTTTGCTCAGGTCTGAATGCGAAGCACAACTAGGGGCCTGGCGTGGTTGACAGTTGCCGCAAACACTGCGATCGCGGCGACTCCACCCGGCGCACCAAAAGGTTGCTCGGAACAGCTAGCGGACATGCTCAATGACATCAATGCTGTTAGAGGGTCGGGCGGCGGATTCAAGGGCTTAGCACAGCGTTTCGGGCAGATTCTGAAGGGTGGATACGCTAATCCTGGGCACGCGGACCAGTTCCAGCAGCGCCAGACCAACCTGCAAACCAAGATTGACAATTATCGAAACTCAGGTTGCGGCGAACCCCCAGCGGAGGTCACAGCATGGGCTGATATGCCGTTAGCCAGCCCCTGGGCGCCACCTAGTCAACAGAACTTCTCGGTTCCGTCTTGGGTGGGGCCTGCAGTCGTTACCGGAGCGGCAGCTTGCGCCATTTTCGTACCCGGATGCCTAGAAGTTGAAGCCGGTGCGGCTCTCGCATTCTAGGTTGGATCGGGTGACACTATATGGACACTAACGGAAACCCTAAGACGGAAGTACATGCACAGGACAGGCGAATAGCCGAGCTGCGCAAGGCAGTTCAGGCCGCATTTCCTGCTAAGGCATATACGGGAAGAGTGACGTGCTACGACGACGAACTGTGCTCCGAGTTGCGTCAGGATCAAGCAATTTTGGAGGAGGACCAAGACATTTTCAGAGCACTCAAAGGGCGCAAGTGGACAGAGGTCCCGAAACAGCTCATCGAGAATCTGCCCGACGGGCATGCGCTGCTCTCAGATGACGCTTTCCCAGTTTTTCTCCCAGCTTGGCTTTGTCGCGCGCTCGATGATCTTGATGGCCAAAACGAAGTCCGGAACTTCGTAGTATTCGCCTTCAGCCCAAGATACGACAAGGTGCCGGACATGACGGACCACGTCCTGCATCGGTTGCAGCTCTTGAACCTAGAACAGCGACGGGTACTACGTTTGCTTCTGGTGGAGTTCACCGAACGAGGAACTCCGCCGTTTGTGAGATCGTTGGCCGCCAAAGCCGTGACACTCATTGATACGTTGCGGTGACGAAATATGCTAAGCGACAATCTTTCTATCAACACAAGAAGTAGTGGCTATAGGCGCAAACAACCAGTCCCCGAAGACGTGGAAGGTGCATGGGAATTGGTGTGGTCCCGACTGGACCGGTGGAAAGGCTGGCCAGTATGATCCATCGATTGATGAGAACGGTGGTTACAGCCCTCCGACGGACGCCCTAGATACCGCCTGCATGTATCATGACATGTGTTACTACAGCTGTAGACAAGCACACACATGCGAACCAGGAGGAAGATCGAGCTGCTTTGCAGGATGTGACCGGACTCTGAGCCAAACGGCGGATAACCTGCCACTGTGGCAAAACCCTATTCCCAACACCGCTATTGATCTCTTGATGTTCTTCCGGGGTTCGGATTTGCCACCCTTTCGGCCTGATCCATATCCGAATCCACCTAGCTGCGGTCATTGAGGGTTAGAAAAGGGGGTGAAAAATGCATGTGCCACTTGGGTATAAAAAATTGCTGCATTCACGGTGGTTTGCTCCAACACTACACATTCTTCTGTTCGCGATCACCTGGCTGACCGATCTTGCTCAGTCGCAGCCTTTGTTGGATGGACCAGCACGGTTAGGATTCGCGGTTTTGTTTATTTGTGATTTTCCGATTTCGCTGGTAGCCTTTTCTGCGATGTGGGATGGAAAGCTTGCATTCGGGCTTTTACTATGGGGTGTACTTGGGAGTGTATGGTGGTACTTTCTAGGCCTATGGATTCAAAAGCGTCGGGCATCAATAGCTCACTAACTCGGCAAGCAGAGCCGCAAACACAGATATCAGCAAAACTTGGAGCAAAACCCTTCCATGTAATAAGAGTGCCACACAGGTGATGTCGGCCGTTCAGAACGACATGGGGCAGTTCGCGGACAACCGAGGCACTGTCTTTGCGGCCAACTTCCCCAACCAGGCCCTCACGATGGGCGGCCAGTACGCGATCCAACCTGGATTCAATGAGCATTCCGGGGAATATCTTTCCCACAGGCACTCTCGTTGTCAGCGCTGGGCCTGAATCCCACTGTCTGCGACTTCGGCGTCTGCAACCCGATTGGGGATGGGTTTACTCCAGGGGACGCGATTCCATGGGTTGTTGGCTGGGGAGTTCGCATAGGATCGTGGCTCGATGCGGCGGCAGGGTTGCTGCCTCTGCTCTTGCTGCAAACGGGCGACGCTTCTCCATGTGCAACTAACCCCCAAGCGATAGGATGCGGAAAATGGCAGTGTACAGCCTCCTGTAACGGTGGGCCCCTTCACCACTCGACTACTTGTTACTGGGTGATCTCTGGGTCAGGGATACCCATGCTCGACCGGAGAGATCTGAGGATCAGCAAGTTGCCTACCAAGAAACAAAGACTATGGAATCTTCTTGAGCCCTCGCAGTCGATTTAGGAGAGCAGAATACTGATATGTAGCTTTTAAGACTTCCTTGGTAAACTCTACTCCGACCTCCACTTCTTCTTTCCCGACTTGGTCGTATTCGTGAGATTCAATGTGTGCCGCTTCGTTCCCCAATAGGCGCAGATCGTCGAGACCGTCCAAAAGGTCTTTTGGCAAGACGATCTTTGTTCCAAGGTTCCGGATGCGTTCTTTCAAGTCCTTCCCTTGAGCCCCACGCTCGGCACACAACTCTTCGAGCGTTTTGCGCACCATAATCGCTGAGGCGATGAAGCATTCGTTCGCATGGCAGGTGATTGCTTCCTCCAACGCAGAAACTATTGGCGGTGGAATATTGGCCTTATCGAAGTCGATTCGCAGAGCCGGGTACGACCTCGCTATTTGGTTGTGTTGCCAGACAAGAATGAGGACGGCTCGGCAGGTTACATTGGGACAGCGGCGCTCGCCGATCCGAAACCCATTTTCAAATACAAAATCGGAAGAGTTATTGGCTAGCGGCTCGAAGGTCCCTAACTGACCACAAGAAGGACAACGAATATTAGCCGGAACGCCAACTGACGGCGCGACAGAAACTGAATTCGCTTTGATGATCATGCTTGCTTCATTCGAGTCAATTGATTGAAAGGTTCCCCTAACTATACTTAGAACCCCCGTGGCGCCCTCGGAGTCACTTCACTGCGGCTTTTGGAGCGACAGACTGAAGCAGTTCGAGGATATAGTCACAACTCACCACCACAGTCAACCCGCCTCCGAGTCCTAATGACACCACGGCCAGCAACGAAGTTCTTGATCGGCTCGGTCGTGCCCTCCACTACGTGTAAAACGGGGTCCATCCGGAAGCGGGTACCTCCCATCAACACTACCGGACCGCCGCTATTTCCGGGAACGATCAGACCATCCACTACCAAGAACTTTCCCTCAAGCGTCAAATTGACCGACACTCCAGCACGGTTGAGTACCTTGATCGGAATGCTCACTTCGTCCCCCGGAGTCGAGGCAATATACCCTATCTTCGCGATTGGATAGTTGTTCTTGAGCGATCGGATGCCGAGCGGATACCCCAATGCGATTACTTCATCGGCTATGTCCGTCATCTGAGTCTTGATGTTTTGAAAGGGTACCAAGTAGCTAGGTCCGAAAGCATTTGTGGCTACGTGCTCTTGCGGATTTTGAAATTTGTCCGTGAGATCAATTAAGGCTAGATCGACTCTCGGCGCAGGGTGCAAGAACACTCTCGTTGAATCCAACCTATTTTCACCGTTCAACAAGTTAACCCTCGTCGCCCGATACGACTGCCCAGACGGATCATTTGACCTGTAAAGGAACACGTCAATCCACTGGTGGAAGGTTTGAATGTCTCCATCAGCGTAGTTCCAGTCACCGACAACGTGCTTGTTCGTTACCAGAAACCTCTTTCCGTTCCCGTCATCCGAGGTCAACACTATGAAGCCCCCAGCCACTGCGGGATCACTCTTTGCATTTGGAATTTCAATCCTGACCACCGTCGGGAGGAGACCGGAGACGAGCTTATCTGACGCTGATACGACGCAAACCTGAGACAGAGACCAGAACACGAGATATATGATCTTCCGAGTCATATCGACCCTCGTGAAGTTAGCATACGCTTCGGTCTACAGGTCCCCTCAAGAAAAGGTGTGTTTCTCGGCCTCTGTAAGCTACTGATCCGCAGGGACCGGGAATCGAAGATTTCCCCCTCCTGAAAGGAATACCTTTTTGGAGCCCTCGTCTTCGGAGCGCTCTTGCCATCGTGACTACGGGGTCAGCTTCCACACCGTTCCGCAGCCATACGGAGCGCCGCTGGCGTTGCAGCTTGAGTTACCGCCGTACTGAGTGGTGCCATAGAGGTTCCCTACGGCGTCCCGGACCAAGCCTCCCGAGGCATATGCCCCGTCCGCTTCATCGAAGGTGTGCAGCAGGGTGAAGGTGCCGCTCTTACTCAGCTCGTATACCGTCCCATATCCCGTGTAGTTTTGATTGCCGCCCCCGAGGGTGTTGCCGTAGAGGTTGCCGTTGGCGTCCATAATCACGCCTGCGTAGGGATATGCCCCGTCGGACGGCCCTCCGGCGAAGTTGTGCAGTACGGTCTCGGCACCCTTCTTGCTCAACTTCCACACGATTCCCTTGTCGGAGGAACCGCACGACTCGGCGGTGCCATAGAGATTGCCCTTCTTGTCCATAGCCGGAGTTCCGAAGGGATAGCACCCGTCCGACAATCCCCCGGCGAAGCTGTACAGCGCGGTCTCGGTGCCGCTCTTACTCAGCTCGTACACCACTCCCGCATTGGAAGTGCCGCCACCATAGGTGGTGCCGTAGAGATTGCCCGCTTGGTCCCGGAGCAAACTTGCGTAGGCTGGATTTGCCCCGTCCGACGACCCACCAGCGAAGTTGTGCAGGACGGTCTCGGTGCCGCTGGGATCCACCTTGAATACCGTTCCGTAGCCGGAAGCGCCGCAGTTCGTGGTGGTGCCGTAGAGATTACCCGCTTGGTCCCGGAGCAAACCTCCGTTGGGAGTGCATCCGTCCGTCGTTCCCCCAGTGAAGTTGTGCAGGACGGTTTCGGTGCCGCTGGGATCCACCTTGAATACGGTGCCACAGCCACTCCCGCTGCAGGAGTTGAGATCGCCGCCCACCGTCGTCTCGCCATAAAGATTCCCCGCCGCATCCCGGACCAAACCCGCATAGGGATATCCCCCGTCCGACCCTCCCGTGAAGTTATACAGAACGCTCTCCTTGCCGGCCTTAGTCACCTTGAACACCGTTCCATAGGTGGGGGGATATTCGCCGCTGTTCGCGGTAGTGCCGAAGAGATTCCCTGCAGCACCCCGGACCAGCCCTGCTTGGGGAAATGACCCCCCGCCCGACCACGTGAAGTTGTAAACATCGGTGAAAGTCTGCGCTTGCGCCGATTGAGTTGCAGCACTCCCTAACACAAGCACAACCGCCAAAGCCAGCACGCCACTTGCCCCTCGCAAGTCTATCCGCGAAATCCAGCCCCAATGTTGCACCGGGTTCGTCATAATCGCCTCCCCGTTACACGCAGCCATCCTATGCCCGCTGCGAAAGGTGTCAAAGAGACTTTCTGCTTTCTTTCAGTGGGACAAGGAAAGTGAAAGCTTTGGGTAGTGTCCTAATTTGAACTTATCACGCGCCGAGAGTGGCACGAATCGTGCTCCGAACCCATTCTGAAACAGTTTGCTTACTGGCCTTGGCTGCTGCTTCGATAGCCTTCAAATCTTCATATCGGAAGCGCACAGGAACGATACGGCCCTTGGCTTCGCCCTTCGGCAGTTTCGGCCTTCCGACTTTCCTAGTTTTCTTCTGCTGTTCCAAGGTTTTTAAACTCCGAAACAATAGCGGCTCTAACCGCGTCTCGTGCTGATTTAATCGGATGCAAATGCAGGACTGTCACATGGCGGCGCGGTTTTTCCGGGTTCTCTGTATCGTGCGCCCACGCATATACACGATGCGCAGTTGGATGCCCGACTAGATCAAAGACCTCAACTACCCCTTCCCACACCGTTCTACCCTCAAAGGTCTCTCTTATGGGGACGCTTTCCACGTGTGATGCTTCGGCTCTATGTATCCGGCGGATTACATCTCGCAATTCTTGGATATATTCCGTCACGATACCGCCTCTGCAAGTTGTCGCACCATCCAGAAATCCCGCTCAATTCCAGCAGCCATTGCAGGCGTCTTTGTTGAGTACGTTTGCCATGTCAATTACTGTATTACATAAATAATAAGAAGTCAAGTATTTTTGTGTTACACTTTTATCCCGATAGACGAGACGCCATGCCGCATGAGCACCCAGCCCCCATCCCCCGACAATCGCGGCGAAACCAATAGCGGTCTTTCTCCAACTCAAGTAACCGAGCCAGTTGACTCCCCAGCAACAGAGCCAGCAACCGCACAGCAACTCCAAGAAGTCGAGAAGCAGATGAGCGGTTTTGAGAAAGCGACTCTGAAATGGGCCAAGCTCGCTGTTGGAATGTCCTTAGTTGCTGCCGTTTTCGTCTGCCTGCAATGGTATGAGATGCACACTGGTGGGCAAGACACTCACGATCTGGCCGTTGCCGCTGGGAAACAAGCTGACAAGATGAAAGATATGTCCGATGCCGCCGACAAGATTAGACAAGCCGCCGAGGGAATGGTAACTCAAGAAAAGCGATTGGCCGACGATACTGAAAATTCCTTGAGGTCTTCCAGCAAACAAAGCAGTGATGCCTTGAACGCTAGTATTGCCGCCTCTCGTTCGGATCAGAGAGCATGGATGGGGAGCGCCGATTGGAGTTTTAACGTTAGTGCGTCCGACCCCATAAAGTCTACTGTTGCGATTTCCAATCTCGGGAAGAGTCCCGCTATGAATGTTACCTGCCGAATAAATGGAGGAGCATTTCCAAAGGCTCATGCTCTTTCTGAGGCTGACATCACCTATCCAGATCGCATCCCGATCCTTAAAGAAGGAACTGTTTTCCCCAGCCAGCGTTTCCCTCTGACCGCCACCGGTGA
>Ga0335078_10014699_pt1 | contig 11614 bp, 8 predicted proteins | sample Lox_Sample_32_FD_206711 | JGI IMG/M metagenome (GOLD analysis project Ga0335078, IMG submission 206711) | Soil microbial communities from Loxahatchee National Wildlife Refuge, Florida, United States - Lox_Sample_3.2 | ecosystem: Environmental > Terrestrial > Soil > Wetlands | place: USA: Florida...
GTGCACCGTGTTGGTGGCCAGGTTGGTGAGAGTAATCGATGCTCCCGAGACCACCCGTCCCTGGGGATCGGTGACCGTTCCGCGCACGGTGGAAGTACCCGTTTGACCTGAGAGCAGGGTGGTATACAGGACCACCAGCAGCAAAGGAAGAGAAGATAGTGAGGAGAAAACAGCTACTTTCAAGCTCCGCATCGAAGGCCCCCTATTTGGCTTGTCAAAGTCTGCTGTATGTTGGCGAACGAGACACCTAGTGTCTATTTGCAGCTATGGCGCTGAATTATCCACAGCGCCACGAGGCTTTTCAAGCAAAAACTGTCTTTGTGATGAATGCCTTAGAAAACGTCACCAACCCACGACAGTTCGGTCTGGACGCTCCTATTCCGGCGCACAAGCTAAACGCTCCATGCCTCCGGTTGTGCAGCCCGCAAGTTAGCAGTTAGGAAACGGCGGTGCATAAACTGACGACGTCAAGTAGGCGTCGGCCATGGAGGATGCTACTCCGACCCTATCTTCTTGACAAAATCACCATACCTGCTAAAGTTCGGGCCAGCGATCGAGTGCAGGTTTACAGGTGCCACGTATGAAGAATGTTTACGAGGTCTTGCGGCAAAAAGAGCTGGAGCTGGCCAGATTGGAAAAGGAAGTGGAAGCGTTGCGAGTGGCCGCGCCCTTGCTGTCCGAAGATAAAGAAACCCTGGAAGCTACCAACAACAAGCCGACGCTGGCAACCACCCCGCAGCAGCCGCTTCGAATCCCGCCGCCTGTGGTGAACGCCACCGCGCCGCCAGCCCGGGCTGCCGGAGGATGGGAAGACACAGCGAAGCGCTGGCCCTGATCCGACCGGGGCGCACGTTGGGCGCTGAATGATCTGCGAAAATTAACCAGCGGGACCCAATCGTCTTCCCACCCCGGAGCCCGATTCGGATTGCCCGCCTTCCCGTGGCGGGTTCGGTTCTTCGCCGAGCCTTACCTCGAACAGTTGAAGGGATGGACGCCGGCCAGAATGCGTTGGATGGCCTCAGGCGTATCGAATGCGTCGTTCCCCAGGATGTCCCACGCGGTGAAGACGACGATGAGATCATCTTCGGGGAAGACGAGCAGGCGTTGCCCGCCAAATCCCAAGGCCGCCCAGGCCAACCGTACCGGCTCTCCGTGAGGGAAAAGCCACCACTGGAAGCCATATTTTGAGCTCTCGTCCGAATCGATTCTCGGAGTGAGCGATTGTTGGACCCAGTCGGACGACACGATCTGGGTGCCTACCCACATCCCGTGGTGAAGATATAAATAGCCGATCCTGGCCAGATCCTCGGCACGCAAATACAGCCCGCCCTCGGTGTCCACCAGTCCTACCGGGTTGCGTTTCCAGTAGAAATGGTCGATGCCCAACGGGGTGAACAAATACTGCTTGGCGTACTCCTCGATGTCCTGTCCGGTTTCTTTCTTGAAAATGTACGCCAGAAGCTCGGTCGCTCCGCTGCTATACGCAAAGGTCGAGCCGGGCTGGTGCGCCATCGGGCGGTCGATCACGAACTGCACCCAGTCGTCCGTGGCTTCCATTAAGCTGGCGGCATTCCGCGGATCGTTGTAGGGAGTCTCCTCATCCCAATCGAGGCCGGTGGTCATGGTCAGCACATCGCGTATGGTCATGCGCCGCTTGCGTTCGTCAACGTTTGCCACCTTCGATGGGTCGAAATACTTCAGGACCGGAGTGTCCAGACCGGCAGTGAAATCTTTCCTGGTGATGGCAATACCCAGGGTCACGGAGGTGACCGTCTTTGAGACCGACTGCATGGTGTGCTCGTCGGTACCGTGATAGTAGGGGTGCCAATCCGGATCGAAGTAGTTGTAAGGGCCCGTAAGGCGAGCGTTGAGCGGCCCCTTTTGATGCGCTTCCCGGAAGTAGATTTTTCCATAATCATGCGAATACTTGCGCTGGTAGACGCGTTGGCCGCAACGAATCACCAGCATGCTATCCACCAGGGGATGCTTGCCGCTCGCATTGTCAGCATCGAAGGCGGCTAATTGTTTCTCATCGATCGCGACCGCACTCGGGGTTGAGTCTGGCCATCCCTGGGTTGGCCAGATTGTGCTGGCGCTGCTCTGTGCCTGTGTTGCTACGGACGCGACCAACAGCAGGACAGTAAGCATGATTTTCATGGGACCCTCGTGAGAAAGCGCCTCTGCCGGCGCTTTCAGGCGGGAGCATTCTACCTGAACGCCGGCTACCTTTCGGTTTGACGGGCCTGCAGTTCGCGCAACTTGAAGCGCTGCAGTTTTCCGGTGGCGGTTTTGGGCAACGCGGGCAGGAATTCAATCCAACGCGGACGCTTGTAACCCCCGATTCTGGCCCCCACCCACTCCCGCAGATCACGCGCCAATTGCTCGCTGGGCGCAAAATCGGAGTTGACCACGACATAGGCGGCGGGCTTGGTAAGGTGGCTCTCGTCGTCACGAGCGATGACTGCGGCCTCCTGGACGGCCGGATGCGCGATCAGAGCGCTTTCCACCTCCGCCGGACTCAGCCACCGGCCGTTGACTTTGAACAGGTCATCAGCGCGTCCGGCATACCAGAAGTAACCGTGTTCGTCCTGGTAATACTTATCGCCGGTGTAAACCCAGCCGCCATTCAGGGTTTGACGGGTCTTTTCCGGTTGATTCCAGTAGCCCGCGAAGGCAGATTCTCCCCGGACCAGCAGCGCGCCGATTTCCCCCGCAGCGACTGCATTACCGCTGTCATCGACGATCCTGGCTTCATATCCTGGGATGACCTTGCCGCTCGAGCCGGGCCGGACTTCGCCCGGGCGGTTGGAGATCACCATATGCAGCATTTCGGTCGACCCCAGTGCGTCGAGAATCTCGATGCCGAAACGCTGCTTGAAGCGTTCATAAAGAGATGCCGGAAGCGGCTCGCCCGCCGAGATGGCCAGGCGAATACTGGACAAGTCAAAATCGGTTGCGCGCTGCCCGTGATGCGCAAGTAACGCAGCGTAGTTAGTGGGGACGGAAAAAAACAGCGTCGGCCGGTACCGTTCAATGTCGGCATAGATGATTTCCGGTGTGGGACGGGCCGGGGAGAGAATGGTGGTGGCGCCGAAATGCAACGGAAAATAACCGGCATTCCCCAGGCCATAGGCGAAAAACAGCTTGGCCACGCTGTAGCAGCGATCCTGATCGTTCATCTCCAGGATGCCGGTGGCGTACTGCTCGGAGCACACAAACATATCGCGGTGCCGATGGATGCATCCCTTGGGCAGGCCGGTGCTTCCCGAAGAGTAGAGCCAAAAAGCAACGTCTCCCGCGCCAGTCGGTTCAGGATGGAGCTCGGGGGAAACTTCCAGCATGAGGTCCTGCAGACACGGAAGCTCACCGTCCGATTTGTCAACCACCACCAAGCGGGACAAATATTTCAGCTTTTCCTGGGGTATCTGCTGCAACTGGGGCAACAGGCTTTCATTCACTACTGCCACCCGCGCCTGGGTGTCATTGAGCAGATACTCGTAGTCGGCGGGTTTCAGCAGCGGGTTGGCAGGGACTGCCGCTGCCCCGACCTTGATGGCGCCGAAAAAGCAATATAGGAACTCCGGCGAGTCTTGTGCTAGAAGGAAAATCCGTTCTCCCCGACCCACGCCGAGGCGGCGGAACGCATTTCCGGCGCGATTGGTCTGCTCCAGGAGTTGCTGGTAGGTGACTCGCTCATCTCCCGACTCGATGGCAATTTGGCTGCCTCTTCCCAACCCGACGTTCCGGTCCACAAAATGGGCGGCAGCATTGAATTGCTCCGGAAGAATGATCACGAGCTTGATGATCTCCCGTTCTGACGCCAGATTTCAAGCATGGGGTGCGCGCAACGGAGCAGGAGTATAGCATGGCAATTTCACCATCGGCGGCGATTTCGTGTGACTCCACGGGTGGTCAGGGCCCGTGTTCGAAAGCGGTCCGGAGCGATGGGCGGCGGAGCTAAGCGATATTTTCCCGCCGGTTGGGTTAATCTGACTAGTCCGCAGAAATCCCGCTTAGTCGATCGTGAAGGAGCCTATGAACGAAAACAAGATCATCGCCGCGTTGCTCACTTTGGCTGTCAATACAAAACGGGAGCGCACTACTTCACGACAAGCTGGCCGTGAGGACTGGAGACTGGTGCTCGATGACTACCGCACCTTCCTAAGCGCGCTGAACGAGCCGGCCGCCGAGCATATCTCTCGCACTTGACGAACCAGTAGGAGAATTGGTCAGTGTGCTGTGACGGCCGTAGGAGCAGATGCGGCAGCTTTCTCGGTTGCCACCCATTCATGGATGCGCGTCGAAAGGACATCCAGCGGTAACGCGCCGCCACCCAGCACTTCATCATGAAAATCGCTGAGATTGAACTTGTCGCCTAACTGATCCTTGGCATACTGGCGCAACTTGAGGATCTCGAGCTGGCCGATCTTGTAGCCCAACGCTTGCGCTGGCCAAGCCATGTACCGGTCGGTCTCGCTCTGCACCATGGTTTCATCGATCGCGGAGTGCTGGTGGAAGAAGTCGACCACCTGCTGCCGGGTCCAGTGTTTGTGGTGGAACCCGGTGTCGACCACCAGCCGGATAGCGCGCAACATGTCGTCCTGCAAGTGGCCGTAATAGCTGTAGGGGTCCTGAAAGAACCCAACTTCCTTGCCCAACCGTTCTGAGTAGAGCGCCCAACCTTCCGTGTAGGCGGTGTAGTACTCGTTCTGCCGGAACGGAGGAAGCTGCGGCAATTCCTGGGCAATGGCAATTTGCAAATGATGGCCGGGAATGCCTTCGTGGTAGGCGGTGGTTTCGATGCTAAGGGTTGTGCCGTGCTCGAAGTCGCCGGTGTTGACCATGACATGTGCAGGGCGCGATCCATCCTGAGCGGCCGGCACATAATGGGTAGAAGCATCGTGCTCGCGAAACTCTTCGATGGACATGACCTCCAGCTTGGCTTTGGGCAGCCGCCCGAACAACATGGGCAGCTTCTGGTACATCTGGTTGATGTACGTGCGATAGAGGTCGAGCATCTCCTCGCGCGAATGCACGTGAACTTTGGGATTGCTGGGCAAGGAAGCCGTAAAAGCCTTCAGGTCGGGGTATCCCAGTTGATGAATGACCTCAAGCATGCGGCCTTCGATCTCCTTGACCTGTTCCAGACCGATCTGGTGAATCTGCTCTGGCGTGAGATTGGTCGTGGTGCTCGCTTTCACCAGAAAAGCGTAGCGTTCGGGACCATCAGGCAGCGCCCACACCCCGGGCTCGGTGCGGCCCTTGGGGGCATATTCGTCGCGCACGAAGGCAGTGAACTTCTGATAGGCAGGCAGCACCGAGTCGCGAATCACCGCGAGGCCTTGCTCCCGCAGGCGTTTTTGATCAGCCGCGGAGATCTCCGGCGGAAACTTGCTAAAGGGCTCGGCGAAAGGCGCATCTTCGGGCGGCTTGCTTCCCAGGTTGCTGGATTGTTCGACTACCTTTTCGAGTAGGATGCGAGGCGGCATCAGACCATCGGCCATGCCTTTGCGCATCTGCACGATGTTCTCGTCGAAGACCCGCGGAATCTGCCGCAAACGGGAGATATAGTCTTCATAGTCCTTAAGGTTTTGGAAAGAGAGCAAGCTCACCAACTGCGGCAACTCGATGTGCGGGCCGCTGTTCTGCGACACCGGCATCTCCCAGTCTTTGAAGCGCGCAGCCTCCAGCTGCTGGCTCAGGTCGCGAACCATGAGCGATTTGTTCAAGGCCTCCTGCTCGGGGAATCCGGTGGTGTCTATGGCCTCGAAACGGGCAAGGTATTGCCTGGCTTGCGCCAGGTCATTGTCGATCGCGTTCTGGGAGAAATCGTCGAGCTTGTCGTTCCAGCGCTTATCGCCCAGGATAGAGGCGAAGACCGGGCTGGTACGGAGCGTGTATTCCCAGCGCTCGGCCAAAAGATCATTGAGCGCCTTGCGGCGGCCTTCAAGATCAGATTGTGAAGCAGCCACCGTAAGGGCGGACATCGAGATCAGCAAAGGGACTAGCACCATCAATCGCATAAATGAATAAGCCTTTGGAGAGCTAGTGCGTGTGAGACTGATGGTTACATTAAACAAGTTCGGCAGTGGTTGTCGAGGTCTCCCTGCGTGCAGTTCCTTGAGTTGCCGGCCATTCGCCCGGAACCCGCTATTCATGCTTTCAGAATTTCATCCCCGCAGGTATCGTAGATGAGCTCGCACAAAGCCTCGAGAGGAGGATGGAATGAGCGTTCACAGGCGCCAATTACTGCAAGTCTTGTCCTATGCCCTCGGATCCGGCTTCATTCTGCCCCGGAATGAATTAGCGCGGGCGGCACAGAACGTCGCACCGCCGGCGAGTCCCGCTCCGCCTGCGAAGGCAGCCATCAAGAATGAGTCAGGAGAGGAAATGGAAAAAGTAGCTGGAATCGGAGGGTTGTTCTTCCGAGCGCATGATCCCAAAGCGTTGGCGAACTGGTACCAGCAACACTTGGGGATTGCGCTCACCCCGGCAAGCGAAGGTGGAACCGTTTGGCAGCAAGAGGCCGGACCGACCGCCTTCAGTCCTTTTCCCGAAAAGAGTGGCTATTTCGGGGATCCAGGCAAGGTCTGGATGGTGAACTTTCGAGTGCACGACCTCGAGAAAATGGTAGCCCAGCTACGGACGGCAGGAATCGAGGTCAAAGACCCGGAATCCTACCCCAACATTGGGCGCTTCGCTCGTCTGCATGACCCTGAGGGAAATCCCATCGAATTGTGGCAACCTGCATAATTCGGCGATCCACATTCGGTGCTTTCCGATGCAGGACTCTTGGCGGATGACGAGCAATCCGTCCACAGCCTGGTAAAACCCAGCCCCCGTGCCCGTGAAGACCGGTACAATTCATTTCTCAGTTGGTGTTCATGAAATTCAAAACAGCTCAACCTGGACGGACGAGCCTTTTTGGGAGATAGCGATGCGGAACTTCAGCGAGAAAGTTGTGCTCGGTCTTGCTCCCTTTGTTGTGCTGCTGTTTGTGCTCGGTGCCAGCGTTCCGTCCCATACGCAGGGCGACAGCCACTACGGGATCAGTGAGGCAAAGAACGTCATGGTCGCCATGCGCGACGGAGTCAAACTTGCCGCCGACATCTATCGCCCGGCGCGTAATGGGGACCCGGTGGAGGGCAAGTTCCCTGTGATTCTGCTGCGCACCCCCTACAACAAGGAGGGTTCTGCGCAACTCGCAAACGCCTTTGTCCCCCATGGATATGTGGTCGTGCTGCAGGACGTGCGTGGACGCTACAACTCCGAGGGTCACTGGCGGCCCCACGTTGACGACCCGAACGATGGTTTCGATACCGCCCGATGGATCGGCTCCCAGCCATGGTGCGATGGGGGCATAGGAACTGTTGGAAGCTCTTATGCGGGTGCAACACAACACGCGCTCGCCATCGGCAACGCTCCTTATGTGAAAGCGATGATTCCACGCAACGCGATGTCCGACTATGGCCGTTATGGTGTCCGCCACAATGGAGCTTTCGAACTCCGGTTTTTCAACTGGGTTTTCACCCTGGGCAATGCCGCCGGAACTCCCGATGCCCTCCCGGCAGCCAAACGTGCGGCCAGCAGTCCGGCGGCTGCCAGTGCACTGGTCGACATGGGCAGCCAGGTTCGCGATTATGTTCGCGCTCTGCCTTTGCGCCCGGGCACGACCCCGCTGAAGTTTGCTCCTGACTACGAGGCGTGGTTAATCGAAGCCATGCGCCACGGCGACTACGACGACTTCTGGAAGAATTCTGGGGCAAGTGTGGTCGATCATCTTGCCGACTATAAAGATGTCCCGGAATATCACACGACGGGATGGTATGACTCGTGGGGCACGCAAGTTGCGAATATGAACTTCGCCGAGTTGCGGAAGAACAAGAAGAGTCTGCAGCGGCTCATCGTGGGACCGTGGATCCACAGCAGCGAGAATCTCAGCTACGCCGGCGAAGCGCAGTTTACCGACGACGCGGCGCTCGATCTTGCGGCCTTTCAGCTGCGCTGGTTCGATCATTGGTTAAAGGGCGTGGATAACGGAGTCGACCGCGAGCCTCCGGTGCGGATTTACATCATGGGTGGAGGAGACGCCCACAAAACGCCCGAGGGACGCATCTTGGTTGGCGGTCACTGGCGCGATGAACAGGAATGGCCATTGGCACGCACGGCGCCGACGCCCTACTACTTGCGTGCGAACGGACTGCTCTCGCCGGAGAAACCATCCGCCGACCCGCCCATTACCTATGAGTTTGATCCGCACAATCCTGTGCCCACCATCGGCGGAAATGTTTCTTCGCAAGGAGCCCTGATGTTTCAGGGAGCCGCCGATCAGCGCTGTCGGCTCGATTTCTGGCTGTGCTCTGATGCCAAACCCCTGTCCGCCCGCAACGATGTGCTGGTTTTCCAGACCCCATCGCTCCCGAGCGACCTGGAGGTCACCGGTCGTTTGATCGTGAAACTGTGGGCGTCTTCGAACTCTCTCGACACCGATTTTACGGCCAAACTCGTTGACGTATACCCTCCCAACGCAGACTTCCCGAACGGAGTGGATCTCAACATTGCCGATAGCATCGTGCGTGCCCGATACCACAACGGTTTCGGTAAAGCCGACCTCCTCACGCCCGGCCAGCCTTACGAATTCACCATCGAGATGTATCCGACGTCGCTCGTTTTTAAGCGAGGTCATCGCATTCGTCTCGACATCTCAAGCAGCAACTTCCCGCGCTTCGACGTCAACCCAAACACAGGGGAGCCGCTCAACGATAACCGCCGCTGGCAGGTCGCAGAAAACACCGTTTATCTGGATGGGAAACACCCGTCGCAAATAATTCTGCCCGTCATTCCCGGGGAGGAGTCCCCAAAACAGTAAGCGCATCCGCCGGGTGTTGGGGCACATTCTGTAGCCGAAGAGCAAGTGGAGGAAGAATGGTCTGGAGATCGGCGTGGAGGGTACTGATCACGGTTGCGGTATTGGTGGCGGCCGTGCCGGCGGGAGCGGAAGAGATCGGGCCAGGTTACGACATCGAGATGAGCCGCATGATCCCGATGCGAGACGGCGTCCAGCTCGAGGCCTGGATTTTCAAACCCTCCCATCTAAAAGCCAAAGCACCGGCGGTGCTGACCCTGACTCAGTACGACATCGACGGTGGCCGCCGTGGCAGCGTCGCCGCTTACACCCGGCGCGGTTATGTTTTCGTGCAGGCGTACGTGCGCGGTCGCGGCCGCTCGGGCGGCGTAAAGAGCGACAGTCTGGGCTTGCAGGTTGGCCGCGACGGCTACGACGTGGTGGAGTGGATCGCAGCTCAGCCCTGGAGCGATGGACACGTCGTGATGTTCGGCGGTTCGTTCGTCGGCATGACGCAATGGCGCACGGCCGCCCAGCACCCGCCGCACCTTTCCGCGATTGCGCCTTATGTGCCCATTCATCCGGGATGGGACGTGCCCAACACCAACGGAATTCCACAGGCGTGGTCGGCGGTGATCATGGGCTACACATCGGGTCGCTCGCTGAATACGGGGTTCATCGCGAACCAAAGCTACTGGGCGGGAAAGATGCTCGAACAGTACGCTGCCTATCGCCCCTTCCGGGAACTGGACGATGCCATAGGAATTGCTCAGGATGACTGGTGGATGACTGACGATCGCGGCCAAAAGCTTTCGTTCATGAAAATGTGGCTCGATCACGTAGGCGATGAAGCCTTCAATCTCGCGGCGGAACCCAAAGCTCAAGACTATGCCCGCATGGATTTCCCCGTGCTTACGGCAACCGGCTATTTCGATGACGACCAGCCCGGAACGCTGCGCTACTATCGAGGTCACGTCAATCATGCTCCGGCAGCAGCCGTGAGCCAGCATTATCTGGTGATCGGTCCCTGGGACCATGGCGGCACGCAGAGACCGACGAAGGAGATCGAAGGTTTAGCCATACCCGATGCCGCAGTCATTGACATGGACACGCTGCATGCTGACTGGTACGACTGGGTGCTGGGGCGTGGGCCTAAACCTGCATTTCTGCAGGAACGAGTTGCATACTTCATGATGGGGGCAGACGAATGGCGTTACGCCAAGACCCTGGAAGCGGCATCCTCTGGAAAGTATTTGAATTTCTATTTGTCCGCCCCAGAGGGAACGCCGAGGGACCTATTCCATTCCGGTTCGCTGTCGCAAAGCCCGGCCGGCCAGGAACCGCCTGCTTTTATTGTGGATGATCCGCACGAGCTACCCGAAGTCGAAGTCGCCAAGTACGCTGAAAATGAGGATCTGAAAAGCCAGTTTCGCGGTTTGCAGAAACGAGCCATCAGCTTTCACTCCGAACCCTTTGAGCAGGATACCGAAGTAGCGGGGCAGATGCGCCTGAAGTTGCTGGTGGAGGCGGACGCACCCGATTTCGATTTGTGGGCTCAGGTATTGATGGTTCTGCCGGATGGATCCACGCTCAAGCTGGGCGAAGATATCCGGCGCGCCCGATTCCGCAACAGTCCGTTCAAGCAGGAACTCTTGACACCGAATCAAATCGTGGAGATACCGTTCGAGTTCTACTGGATGGCGCGAAGGATTCCAGCGGGCGCCCGGTTACGGCTCACCATCGCTCCGCTCAATTCTCCGAACTTTCAAAAGAACTACAACACCGGGGGCAGGATTGGCTACGAGAAGGCAGAGGACATGCGCGTTGCGCACATCAGGCTTTTCCACGATGCCGAACACGCGAGTGAATTAATCCTGCCGCTCGCGGCATCCGTTCCTCCATCAGCAGGGCAATGACATGCCTATAAGAAGATCTTTGGCTTCGCGTCGTGAATTCCTTCGCCGCGCCGGTTCTGCGGCCGTGGCAGCGCCATTTGTCCTCCGGGGCCGCTACCGGATTTTCGCCGACAGTAATGAAGAATATCCGGAGCGCGTCGTGCGGCTGATCCGCGAGGAACTGGTGATAGATATGCTCAATCAGTTCCTGTACCGCAAGGATAAGGAGAGCGTGCTGAACGACTGGCTGACCAGGCCAGGGGCGTTCAAGCAATCCGATTTCGAGTTCTTCATGAACTCGGGGGTGAATGCAATCAACTTTGGTGATGGCGCATCATCCCTGGACGAGGCAGAAAAGCTCTTCGCCAAGTGGAACAGCTTTCTCCTCGACTACCCGCAATGGCTGGAGCGGATCAATTCCGCCGATGACTTTGAAAAGGTCAAGAGCCAGAGTCGGTACGGCATTATCTTCGGACTGCAATCGAGCGCGCAATTTGAAACTCTGGATGCCGTCAATACCTGCTACGGCTACGGTCAGCGGATTTCACAGGTCAGCTACAACTTTCGCTCCCTGGTGGCGGATGGTGCGTTCGAGCCACACGATGCCGGAGTAAGCGAGTATGGCCAGCGGGTGCTTGAGCGCATGAACCAGGTCGGAATGGCCGTGGATCTGGGGCATGCGAGCGATCGCACCAAGCTCGAGGTCTGCGAGATGTCCAAAGCGCCAGTCATTCTCTCGCACGGGAACTGCCGCGCACTGAATCCGGATGCCCCTCGCACTTCGACCGATGAAGCCATTCGCAAGCTGGCCAAGCCGGGCGGAGTCATGGGCATTACCTGTATCGCATTCATGGTTAAGGGAACGGAACCGGTG
>Ga0335078_10014701_pt1 | contig 11613 bp, 7 predicted proteins | sample Lox_Sample_32_FD_206711 | JGI IMG/M metagenome (GOLD analysis project Ga0335078, IMG submission 206711) | Soil microbial communities from Loxahatchee National Wildlife Refuge, Florida, United States - Lox_Sample_3.2 | ecosystem: Environmental > Terrestrial > Soil > Wetlands | place: USA: Florida...
TGGTATGAGTGGTATCCCTACGGCGAAGTCCGCATCAGCGGCTTTCCCATCGCTCCCGGCGACGACCTGTTCGTGGAGATCTGGCACACCTCCGCCACGCAGGGATATGCCTATCTCGTGAATTACAACAACAACCAAGCTGTGGAAATCGGCTTCACCGCCCCGTCCGGAACTAAGCTGGTGGGTAACTCGGCGGAGTGGGTGGTCGAGCGGCCCAGCGTCGGCGGCAGCCTGGCAAACCTGACAAACTACATCATGGATCCCTTCTGGGACGCTTATGCCTACACCGAGTCGTCGGCCTTCTTTGATATCAACGGGGCTACTCCTGTGGATATGGAAGATAACAGCGGCAACGTGATCTCCTACCCTGAATATCTTGGGATCGAATCGTTTGTCATGCACGACACCGGCTCGGCGTGGTAGCTGCGGTTTCACCGTCAGACTATCTAGAATTACTTATAATTCAAGGCGGCTCGCGTTGGCGGGCCGCTTTGCTTTGTGTCCGGGGTTTCGAAGCGTGTATGCTAGTCGCATCCTCTAGTGTGGTGTAACCGAAGTTCGTCGCATAATTCAGAGGAGCCAAACCGCAGATCCTTCGTCGCTTCGCTCCTCAGGATGACAGAGCGGTTATGCTGCGAAATTCAGTTACAGGACACTATCGGTTTCGTGCTGTCAGCTGAGCAACGAGTGCGAGACTTGCTCGCTGATGGAGAAGCAGGAGTCAACGCGAGTGACAAGGAAGATGCGACTTGCGGCAGCCATTATCTGGCTTGCCGCCGGATGGCTCGGGAATGCTTCGGCACAAGCACAAAGCGTTTCCCCCCCGGGATCTTTTCTAGAAGTAGACGGGGCGAAGCTCTATTACGAGGAATGCGGCTCAGGGCCGCGCGCGGTGGTGCTGGTGCATGATGGCGTTTTGGATTCCTCCGTCTGGGACGACGTTTGGCCGGAATTCTGCAAGCATTTTCACGCCATCCGCTACGATCGCCCGGGATACGGACGATCTCCGGCGGCCTCCCACTGGCACTACGCAGCGGACGATCTCGGGGCGATTCTGCATCACCTGAATCTGAAACACGCGTCGATTGTGGGCAGCTCGCACGGCGGAGAAATTTCCATCGACTTCACGCTGGACCATCCGGAAATAGTGGAGCAGCTTGTACTGGTGGGCGCGGTGGTCGGCGGTATGCCGTATTCAAGACATTTCCTGGAGCGCGGACAAGCTCTAGGCCAGGCGCTCGAAAAGGGAGACACTCAGGGCGCCATTGCCGCTGCCATCAAAGACAAGTATCTGACCGCGCCGGGAAGCGACGCCGCCCGCAAGCGAATGGCTGCCATTCTGAACGCGAACCCGCAAGACCTTACCCATCCTGAACTCGAACTTCCGGTTAAGGCGGCGCTGCCGCGGTTGGGAGAGATTCGCATCCCCACGTTGCTGCTGGTTGGCGATGCTGACATTCCCGATGTTCATGCGCATGCCGGCGCCATCGAGGCCGGTATACCCAGGGCCCGACGCGTGGTCATTCACGATGTGGGCCATCTCATGTACCTGGAAAAGCCCTCTGAATTCAGCCGGATGGTCTGCGAGTTTTTGGAAAGTCAGTAATGGCATTTGCCAGCGCGTGAGACCTGCTCAGGAGCGTGCAGCATGCATGCGCCCCATTTGACGCGAACCGCTGCGTCTCCGGTTCACTCGGCGCGAATGGCGATGAGCGGATCGGTGCGCGCGGCGCGGATGGCCGGAGAAACCGCCGCAATGAGACAGACCAGGGCCAATCCGCCGGCGGCAGCCAGGTAACTGCCGGCGTCGAATCGTCCTACGCCGAAAAGCATCGCGCTCAGCAACCTGGTGAGGCTCAACGCTCCTGCCGCGCCCAGACCGAGCCCGATCGCGGCCATGACGGCTACGCGCCGGATCACGATGCCGAAGACATCTCCAGCGCGCGCGCCCAGGGCGAAGCGGATGCCGAATTCCTGCTGCCGCTGCGTGACCAGATAGGAAATCAGGCCATACAGGCCGACGCCGGTAGTCGCGGCTGCAGTCAATGCAAAGAGGGTGAGGAGAAATGTCGTGAACCGCCGCAGTGCGGTCTGATCGCCCTGCGCGGCATCGAGCGTGGTGAAATGAACGACGGGCTGATTGGGGTCGAGCGCGTGCACCGCGGCCTGCAGAGCGCTCTGAGCGCCCGAGCCGCGAATCAGAATTTCCATGCCGCGCGAGGCGTTTTGCGAAAGGGGGGTGTAGGACTCGGTGAAGACCGGCTGATCGGCGCCGGCTCGCGTGGTGTCGGCGACCACGCCCACTATCGTGTACCAGCGTGCGCCGTTCGCCCCGATGTCGCCGAAGGTGATGCGGTGCCCGAGAGGATTCGCTCCCGGCCAATAGCGCCCGGCTGTGGTGTTGTTGATGAGGATGACCGGTTGCGAATCGGCCCTGTCTCCCGCATTGAAGAGCCGGCCGCGCAGCAGCGGAATCTTCATCATCGAAAAGAATCCGGGTGTCACCGAATCGGTCGTCAGCGGCACAGTGATCCTTTCCGGACGTCCTTCGATGCTGAAGGTGGCTGAATCCGGAAGGCGCCCAAGAAAGAAATTGGTAATTCCGGCCGCTGATTCAATGCCCTGCGTCTGGCGCACCCGATCGATCAGCTGGGTGTAGAAGTTGATCGCCTGCGGGTCAGGATACTTCGTTCCCGGTAACTGCATCGTGGCGATCGAGACATCGCGCGAGTCATACCCGGGTGCGACCTGCTCCATGTGTTGAAAGCTCCGGATCAGCAGCCAGGACCCGGTCAGCAGGATCATTGCCAGCGCCATCTCACCGATCGTGAGTAGGGTGCGGAAGCGGCGGCTGTCGAGATGGCCCGAAGCTCCGCGAGCGCCCTGGCGAAGATTGCGGACGATATCGAGGCGCGATGCCTGCAGCGCCGGCATCAGGCCAAAGATCAGTCCCGACGCAACGGAAACAGCCAGCGTGAATGCGGCGGCCGTGAGATCGAGCTTCGTATCCTGCAGTTGCGGCAACTCCGGAGGCGCGAGGCGCAGCAGAATTGCAACTCCCGCGTAGGCTGCGCCAACTCCCGCCGCGCCGCCTACCACGAAGAGCAGCAGCGCCTCGGTGAGCAGATGGCGCACCGCGCGGGCGCGTCCTGCGCCCAGCGCCGCGCGAATGGACAACTCCTGCGTTCGATCGGAGGCGCGCGCCGAGAGCATTCCGGCGATATTGGCGCAGCAGATGAGCAGAATGAAGACAACGGCACCGGTAAGGATGGTCAGCCCCGGCCGGATCGGAGCGGTCAGGTCATCCTGCAGGCTCTCGAGCGCAATGCCATTCAGGTCGCGGTCTTCGGGGTGCTGCTCGGCCAATGCCCGTGCATAAGCATCCATCTCGCTCTGCGCCCGGCGCAGGGTCACGCCGTCGCGCAGCCGCGCCGCGACATTGAGCCAGAAAGCCCCGCGCGATCGCCGGCCGCGGTCGTCCACCACCAGAGGAGTCCAGAAGTCCAGATCGCGCTCGGGAAAGCGCATCTGCGGCGGCGCCACGCCGGCCACTTCGTAGGAGAAGCCGTTCAATTGGAGCTGCCGACCGACGATCGCCGGATCGCCTCCAAACCGGGTCAGCCAGAGGCTATCGCTCAGGATCACCTTGCGCGGCCGCCCCGGCACTTCATCGCCGGCTTCGAAGTCGTGGCCCAGGAACGGGCGAACGCCCATCGTGGCAAAGAAGTTCGCGGTAACTGAGGCTCCATGCAGTTGCAGTGGCTCCGCGCCGCCGGTCAGAATCAGCCGCGCGCCGGTGAATCCCGCCACGGACTGAAAACAGCTTGCGCGGCGCCAGTCTTGCAGTCGCGGCCAGTTCGAGATGTCGTGCTCGTAGCCCTGCTTGGGATTGCGAATCCACACGCGCACCAGCTCGTCCGGCTTGGCGAAGGGCAGCTTTTGAAGAAGCACGGATCTGACCACGCTGAAGAGCGCCGAATTCACGCCCATGCCCAGAGCCAACGTGGCGACAGCCACAAGCGTGAACCACGGACTCCGCACCGACCGGCGAAGCGCATGACGAAGATCGCTCGTCAACATGGCGAAATGCTCCTTCGGCGCGTCGGTCAAAACCGCTGTCGCCACCGTGATGAAGTACCCGAGCGCGGCGGCGGGGCCGGGCTGCCTGGACCACTCACGCGCAAAGATCGCCAGCACTTCGCGCTCGTAATCTTCGCGAAACTGCGCCGGATAGAGCTTAAGCAGCAACCGATAGAGCCGGAGAGCGATACCTGATTCGCGCATGCGTCAGCTCCGTTTTGCGAGGAGGCCGCCGCTGCGCGCGTCGCGCAGCAGCCGCTCAAGCCGCCGGGCTTCGAGCTCGGCTACCCGACGTCCCTGCGCGGTCAGGCGATAGTAGCGGCGCCGCGGATCGTGCTCGGCGTTGGGACGTTCATGCAGCTCCTTGATCAGGCCGCTTTCGAGCAGCCGCCGAATGGAGCTGTACAGAGTGCTGGGCGTGATCGAACGTGCATCGCCAGTGCGCTCGGCGATATCGAGCAGAATCGAATAACCGTGCCGGTCGCGGTCGGCCAGCGACACCAGGATCTGAAACGTGTCACGATGGAGGGGAAGAAAGTGCTCGGGCATCGGATCGTCGTCGCTTCGTCGAGCCATGCGCAAGACTATATTCCATTTTCTGCTATAGCGTAAACAGGAAGAGTGACGAATGGGAGGATTGTTGCCAGGCAATGCTCGTTTTCCGGCAGGCAAGCCCGTGCCGGCCCCGGCTCCCGGTCGGCGCGCACTCTGCGAGCGGCTCACCCGGTGGGAATTCGTCGAACTTTCTCGCCTTCCTGGCGCGCATACTCTATAATTCGCCCTCAACCCCCAATCGAGGGTACGACCATGAAGGCCAAGGTTGTTTCCCGACTTGCGCTCCTTGCCTGTCTTTTTCCAGCCACAGCCGGATCCGCCCAATCTGCGCTGCTCACCGACGATTCGTCCACTACCTCGTGTGGCAAAGCCTTCAAAGGGAATGAACCGCTCATTTATGTCGGGAGCTGCTATGAGGGCTACATCCGGTTCGATATTTCTGTCGTGCCCCGAGGCGCCAAAATCGACAAAGCCACTTTGAAGCTCTATCCGGAAACGGTTGTGAATACGGGCGAGATCAACGTCTTCGCAGTCAATGGGAAATGGACCGAGACCAGCCTCAAATTTCAAACGGCCCCGGCGCGCGGACCACGGATCAACCGAGTCGCAATCCCGGTTACGGCAAACGGGTTCGTGCAGATCGATGTGACTTCAGAGGTGCAGAAATGGGCGAGCGGCGCCTCGCCCAACAACGGCTTCGTCCTGGTAACCGCGAACAACGTTGGAGACATGCGGTTCGACAGCAAGGAAAACACGAGCACCAGCCACCTGCCGGCGCTTGAGATTTCGGCAGGCGAGCCCGGCGTGCAGGGGCCTGCCGGTCCGCAGGGCCCCGCCGGCCCTCAGGGTTCCGCTGGAAAAAATGGTCTCCAGGGACAGCCCGGCGCTACCGGAGCGACCGGTCCCACGGGTCCGCAGGGCGCAACCGGCGCCACCGGCCCGGCTGGTCCTACCGGTCCACGGGGGCCGACCGGTCCGCAAGGTCCGCCTGGAACCGGCTCCGGTGCCCCAGGGCCGGCGGAAATCCGCGGCGCGCTGAACATCTGGTTTCCGACGACCTATGATGCCGTGACGCCGCACACCGGCGATAACGCGCTCGGCGTGGCCTTCGACGGGGCCAATCTCTGGGTGGCAAACAACACCAACGGCACGGTGACGGAGGTGTCAGCGGCCTCCGGAAAGATCCTGGGCACGACCACTGTCGCCTCGGACCCCAATCGTATGGTTTTCGACGGGACGCAAATCTGGGTCGCCAACCAGCTCGGCAGCAGTGTTTCCGTGATCGATCCCTCCAATGGATCGGTCGTCCATACCTACACCACACGCGCCGAGCCCAAGTCGATCCTCTGGGATGGTGCCAACATCTGGGTCGGCAGCGCCACCGACGGCTATCTGACCAAGCTCGATCCCGCCACTGGATCCGTGGTCCTGGACATCCATCTGGGCTGGGGGCCGGACTGCCTGGCATCGGACGGCGCCATCATCTGGGCGTGCGGCAACTCGAACAACTACACCACCGTCGATGCCAGCACCGGGAAAGTCTTCGGCACCTTTGCGCTGGGCGGCAGTCCCAACCTCAGCGTCGCCTTCGACGGCGCCAACGTCTGGTTCGGGAACTTCGACGGCAACGTCTACAAGATCCGCGACTCCGACGCCACAGTGGTGGGCACCTTCAAAGTCGCCAACGAGCCCGAGTCGCTGACCTTTGACGGAACCAACCTCTGGGTCGTGAACGGCGCGACCAATACCGTGACCAAGTTGCTGGCCAGCACCGGCGATACGCTCGCCACGTACAACGTAGGAGGCTTCCCCTATGGCTCGGTATTCGATGGCGCCAATCTCTGGGTGACCAACGACCAGGATGGCACGCTTACAAAGATCCCGACGACGAAGTAGATCGTCGACCGCGCTTCCAATGCATTTGAGCCGACGGCGCTCCGCCTGGCCCTCTTTCGGATCATTTCTTGGGAACCCCTGACCCAATTTGGCATTCCTTTCGCGCATGTTCCGATTGAAAGCGCCGTCCGCCTTTCCTTGAGAGCATGACCATGAGAGTCTCTGCTTTGCCCCGAGTCGTCCTTCTCGCCGGCCTTCTTCCCGCCACCCTCATCTATGCGCAGTCCGCGCTTCTGAGTGCGGACACCGATACCGATGCCGGCTTTCCAAACTCGAATTACGGGAGCCAGCCCGATCTCGCCCTTGGGCATGGTTCGTCCGTTTACATCAAGTTCGACCTTTCGGGTCTGCCCGCCGGCGCCAAAGTGGACAAAGCCATGCTGCGGCTTTTTGCCAATAAGGTGATCGGCAGCAGCGTCGTCAAGGTTTACCTGGCCGGTGCTCAGTGAAGCGAGTCGTCCCTGACTTACGCTACGGCTCCGCCCCTGGGCGCCCTGCAAAACACCAGTGCAAATAACCCCTTCAAGAATCAGTACCTCGAAATCGATGTGACGTCGGCCGTGCAGAAATGGATGAGCGGCGCGGCGCCCAACAACGGATTTGTCCTGGTGGCTTCGGGAGGTATCAATTCGCGTTTGTACCTAGACAGCAAGGAGAGCACGACGACAAGCCACCCGCCCGAGTTGGAGATCGCCATCGGGGAGCCGGGCGTTCGCGGTCCCGCCGGGCCGCAGGGGCCGCAGGGCAAGACCGGACCCGCCGGGCCACAAGGCGCGATCGGCCTGACAGGTGCGACAGGAAAGACGGGCGCTGTGGGACCTGCCGGACCGGCTGGTCCGCAGGGCCCCGCCGGACCGCAGGGACCGCCGGGAACGGGCGGAAGCGGCCCGAGCGCGGCCGAAATGCAAGCCGCCCTTGGCATGTGGGATTCGTCGACCTATCCCATCGTGATACCCCCGGTAGCCAACACGGCGAACGGCCTGGCGTTCGATGGTGCCTACATCTGGGTCACCGAGCCGTCGGCCAACAAGGTCGCCAAATTCTCTCGCGGCACCGGAGAGGTCGTCGCCACCTATACGACTGACGCGTACCCCATCGCTGCCGCATTCGACGGCACCCACATCTGGGTCGCCAATCGCGACGGAGACACGGTCACTGAATTAGTGGCTGCGACCGGCGCGCTCGTCGACACCTATCCGGTGGGAAAGTATCCTCTCGCGCTGGCCTTCGACGGCACGAATATGTGGGTGGCCAACCACAACGACAGCACGGTCACCAAGATCCGGGTTTCCACAGGAGACATAGCCGGCCCCTATCCGGTGGGCGCCGATCCTGTCTCGATGGTCTACGACGGCAACGGGCATATCTGGGTCGCCTGCGAAGGCGCAGGCATAACCGAAATCTACGTGGCGAATGGCGGCACAGCGGGCACGACGACGGTTACCGCGCCCGAAGCGGTCACCTTCGATGGCCTCTACATCTGGGTCAGCACCGGCACCGGCGACCTCGATAAGATTGCCGCCGATTCCGGTGACATCGCCGAGTCCTACGTCCCGGGAGACGTCGCCACGTCTCTCACCTTCGATGGCACCAACGTGTGGCTGATCAACTTCAGCGGCAACACAGCAGTCAAGATTCAGCCCGGCTCCGGGTCGATCCTCGGGTCCTATTCCGCCGGCCATTACCCGGTCGGATCGGTTTTCGATGGCACCAGCTTGTGGGTCTCCAGCAACGCGGACGGAACGATCACGCAGATTCGCGCGACGAAATAAGGGGCGACATGACCGCTCTACATTCCTTCACAGGGCGCAGGGGACCGTCGGAATTCAAACAATAGAGGCCTTTGATCGGCACGGTCGAAAACATGCGCATCGAATCCCACCCTTTCGCCCGTCCGCAGCCGCGGACGGGCAAAAAGGGCGGGGCAACCAATTATCCCAGGTCCGAAAACACGGACCTCCACCCCGCGAACAAGAACCGGTTCGCGGGGACCCCGGACCTGGGGCACCCTGCCCAAGCTTTTCACCCGTTTGGGTGGGCCGAAGGCCCATGGATACCCGACAAAAGTCGTGCCCTTTCAAAGCAACGATCGATTCGAGCACTTCCTGACTCAATTGCCGGCGCGCGCTCGCTGAACCGACGATCTGGCCACGTTCAAGAATCCTCTCACCGCGCTGTCACCATCGCGGAAGACGATGAACTGATGCGCCGACATTTCGGTGTCTTGCGCTTTCACCGTGCTGAGAGCATCGTTGCCGGCGATCAGCAGGGCCATGCGGGCGCGGTCGAGCGGGTTCTCCGCCGCAATGATCAGCCCCTGGCGCTCCGATGCGTGCACATCTCCGTTGATCGTGAATGCCGCGCCTTCATAGTCGACGCCGAGCTGTGTCGACCAGCGAGCGAGGGCCGAATTGGCTTCGGGCCGGCCGACAAAGACCACGTCGTGGTGACGCAGCAGATCGTCGGAAACTTCGAAGTCTTTGTAGACAGGGACCTCGCTCTCGTAGCCGTTGAGAAACTTGTGCTGCAGTTGCTCGGCGGCGTAGCGGTTCGCGCCGGCATCGCGCAAGGTTCCATAGACAATCACGGCGGAGGGCAAGCGTCTCCAGATATCGCTGACCAGGTACGCCGGACCGTCGGGAGGGTCGATGGCGTCAAGGTGCGCCGCGACGGGTGTGAGCCCTGCAGCCTGGAGGAACGATTCGGCTGTTACGGTCTTCGTGGTGTGAGCGGCGAAATAGTTGCGCATCAGGTTCAGAAAGGCATCGTCGCCCAATCGCTGGCGCAGGGAATCCAGAAACAGGACGCCTTTTGTCCGCTCGCGCCGGAACTGGTCGAGCGGGGTCGCCAATGACGAAGAGCTGTCGCCTGGGACCCCGGATCCCCACCCCGGCGACGAAGACCTGTCGCCGGGGACCCCGGGCCCGCCGGCCTGCAGGCTGCGCCACATGGCTCGCTGGGCATTCATCGCGTCGCCAAAATTTTTGGCCTCGAGCACGCTGTGATATTCCGCCGCGCCCGCCACGAACCAGGTGTCGCTTTCGGAAGCCGGCAAGACCCATCCCTTCCAAAGCGCCCCATCCTCATGTGGCGCGTTGGAGGTTGAAGCGATCTTCGGCTCATCCGCTGCGGCCGCTCCGCTCATCCGCATCTTCTCGTTTTGCTCAATCGACGCGCGCAGAGTCTCGGTGGGATGCGCATCAAAGAGGGTATAGCCCGATGGATAGAGACCGTCGTCTCCGGCGAAATCGTATCTCTTGTCGGGCAGCCATTCGCGCTGGTTGGGCCGGCCGAACTCGGCCCAGACCATCATGTGCGAGGCCATATCCGCGGTCACCACTTTGGCATCCATCGTCGCCACTGCAACCAGTGGCGCGCTGCGAAAGGCAAGGAACCCGAACTGCTCGTCGATCTGGCCGCGATACTTGCTGTAGAGCCGCTGCCAGGCCATGTCGCGCACGCCCGGCACGTAGGGGATGAACTGCGGGTCTCCCTTGGGATCGGGATATTCTTCGAGGCGCACGTCGAGGTCTTTGGCGTTGTTGTCGCCCCAATAGAATCCCGGCGTGTCGCCGAACCACTCGTTCTTCGAGCTGCGCCAAAGCTTCGTGTGGTTCGTTCCCAGGTCGAAAATGGCGATCTCGTTGGTCTTGGCGTCGCCCATGATCCATTCATTTGTATAGAGCCCGTTGTTCTGCGTGCTCAGAATGCGAACCACGTCGTCGATGTTGTCGCTGTATTGAATGGCCTTGCGCGCGCGGAACGCCACCGGCGTGCCGGCGGGGTTGAACGGCGTCTGATCGATGGTGGTTTCTGTCAGCACCACTCCGGCGTCGTTCTGGTACCAGTCGGTGCCGCTTTCAATGCCGCCGGGATAACTCTGGATCAGCATGCGGTGGCCTGAGGCGGGCTTGATGTCGAGCATCACGTTGGTCTGCTCGGCCAGCGTCAAAGGCCACCAGGTCACGTGGCCGATCACCATTTTGCCGTCGCGGGTAGCCGGGCCCGTGGCGGCAAAGGCGCTGCAATGATCTTTCACGGAATCAGGCCGGCGATCGGAATAGGGCGGCGCATCGAGGTTCAGGCCCTCGAGGCCGGTGGGCGTGGCGGCGGCCGCCGGCGCCAGCTCGCCCATCTCTACCGTTGTATTGGCCACCACGATATCGAGCAGATCGACGCGCCGATCCTTCCATTTTGCGCCGGCATCGGACGCGCCGTCGGCGATGCCGCGCATCTCTTCCAGAATTTCGCGGTCGAAACCGCGCAGAAACAGCGCATTCGCCGTGGTGCGGTAATCGTCCCAATGGTCCTTGGAGCCCAGAAGCGCCGCGCACCGCTCCAGATATTCGGGAATCTCGCGCGCCATCAGATGACCGTGCTGATATCCGCGCTCGTAGGGTTCGCCTTCGATGTGCAGATAGATCCAGCCGGCGGCGGGATAGCGATAAGCCGGGCCGAAGGTCTCAACCGCCTCGCGCGCCGGCCATTCATCGCTGGAAGAGGGGATCTCATCCAGATGCACGCCTTCAAACCACGCCTTGCCGCGAAACGACCCGCCGTTGCCCACCATCAGCAACACCTGGTCCTGGTTGCGGCTGGCCACGAACTTGAGTGAGAGGCGGGTCCAGGGCTGAGTGCCCCCCAGCGACGCCGAGTGCATATCGAAGGGCATTGACGCCATGGCAAGAGCCGCGCCCACAGCGACGGGAGTGCGGTCCACGTCGCGCACTTCGAGATTCTCAGTGCGTACCCATCCGCTGAGCTCGTAACGGTGGCCGAGGGTGAGCGTAACCGGGGTCAGGCGGACGGAAGCGTCCAGCGCGGTCGCGCCGGCTTCAAGGCGGATCGACTTGTGGCCGTCGTGCAGAACGCCGCCATCGAGCGTCGCGGAGCCGCGGTCCACGGCCCAGGCCGGCTGCTCGCCCTTGTCAAACGATGCCGTGAAAACAGGCGTTGCCGCATGAGCAGTGGCAACGACAAAGAGCAAAAAGGGAATCCGAAGCATAACCGACCTCCCGGTTCCGGACCCAGGTGCGCTGTGACTGAAAATCATACTCGCTCCGGGGCGCGGCGGAGAATCAC
>Ga0335078_10014702_pt1 | contig 11613 bp, 10 predicted proteins | sample Lox_Sample_32_FD_206711 | JGI IMG/M metagenome (GOLD analysis project Ga0335078, IMG submission 206711) | Soil microbial communities from Loxahatchee National Wildlife Refuge, Florida, United States - Lox_Sample_3.2 | ecosystem: Environmental > Terrestrial > Soil > Wetlands | place: USA...
ATGCCATTGTCGTGGAAGAGCGGACGGTAAATGAATTTTTCATTGATACGGTCCAGCGACCAGCCGGTCAGGGCGCGGGCGCCTTCGGTGACGTCCTTCTCGGTGTAATGGCCTTCACCGAGGGCAAAAAGTTCCATGTTCTCTCGCGCAAAATTCTCGTTCGGATGGGCCTTGCGGCTTTCCGCCTGGTCGAGCCAGATCAACATCGCCGGGTCCTGGCCGGCAAACGTGAGCAATTCCAGCCAGTTGCCCGTGGCGAGTTGGCGGAAGAGTTCGTTCTGCCGCCACATGTAATAGGCGTTGCGCACCTTTTCAAAGCTCGTGGCAAAATGCCCGTGCCAGAACAGCACCATTTTTTCCTGAAACGGCCGCGGGCCTTTGGCCATGCGGTTGAGCCACCAGCCGCGCAGTTCCATCAGGCGCTCAAATTGAAGCTTTTGTTGCTGCTGAAACATCTGGCGGCGTTCCTCCGGAGTCGCCTTTTGGGCCGCATCCCGCAGGCGTTGATTTCCCTCCGGATCGGGGACGGCCCAGGCCGGGGCGGGTGTGGAATCGGGGATGTTTTCGTAGTCGAGCAACGCTGAAACCGCCCTGTCCGGGCCGAGGCCAGCCAGCTTCTGGATTTCGGCCGGCGTCCCGCCGAATCCCGCCCGGTTTAACAGATGCGCCGCTGTCTCATAATTCCAGCGATCGGCTGAAAGCGACGTAAGCATACGTACTCAAAGACGTAAGCAAGGCTGAAAAGGTTTCACGGGCAATGGTGGCATGTGACAAGTGGCACGTGACAAGAAAAGGCTGAAGACGCGCAATTACAAAATCATGTCACCTGCCACCTGTCACTTGTCACTACCGAATGGAAACGCCGCCAGCAACGTGTGGCTGGCTCCAGATGGCAAAAGGTCGCTGCGAATCAATTCAACTTCATTCGCCGTCCATGCTCCGAACAGACGGTCTTTGACGGCTTGCGCGTGCGCGGCCAGTTTCTCTATTTCGGGCCGATTCAGAAACTTGACCCGCCCGATCGTCACATGCCCGGCGAATTTTTCCTCGCCCGGTTTCTCTGCAAACGGCCCGACCGCGTCTGCGATCTTTTTCTGCAAATCCACGAGACGCCCTTCGCCGTCGTTGACACCGGCCCAGATGACGCGCGGCGACCGGGCATTCGGAAAAAAGCCAACGCCTTGCGCGCGCAGGCGCAGAGCCAAACTGCCGCGGCAAACCGCCTTGATGCCCTCCTGCAAAGCCGGCACACGCTCAACCGGGACGTCGCCGAGGAACCGGAGCGTGAGATGGAATTGCTCCGGTTTCGTCCAGCGGATGGCATCACCCGGCACCAGGCGCCGCAGTTCCCGCTGGACGCCGGTGGTTTCATTCCGGACCGTTTCCGGCATCGGAATCGCCACAAACAAACGGAGTTTCTGCGTTGAATTTTCAGCAGTCATCATCCCCAGAATACTTGAAAACCCTGCCCGTTGCGCCGTTTTTGTTCGACTCTCAACTCTCAACTCTCAACACTCAACGCTGTGAAAAATATTTTCCATCCGCTGGTCGCAAACCCGCTTCGATGCGCACTATAAGATGACGGTGGAGTTCGTTTGAGCAGGAATGGCATGGACTTAACCGACAAAGAATACGTCGAGCACTGCCGTGACGGTCACCCGGAAGACTTCGGTCTGCTGGTGGAGCGTTACCAGAAGCCGCTGTTCGCTTATCTGGCCGGCCGGGTCGGAGACAGCGGGCAGGCCGAAGAAGCGGCACAGGAATCGTTTGTGAGAGCTTTCATGTCACTGAAGAAACTGCGGAAACCGGAATCGTTTTATTCCTGGCTGGTTGGCATCGCGAGTCGGGTCGCCAGGGAACAGTTCCGTTCCTCGGCGCGCCGGCAACGCGACCGTGAAGTCGCGGAAAGGATGATGACGGACGCGACTGACAGCAATAAAGAGTATCCTTTGGAAGAAGCCATTGCCGGCCTGCCCGAATCCCATCGTCAGGTGATTCTGCTGCGGTACTACGAGCGGCTTTCCTGCCAGGAAATAGCCACACGACTCGGCGCGCCGTTGGGCACGGTCACCAAAACGCTTTCGCGCGCTTACGCCCTGCTGCGTCAGGAGCTGGCGGCCCGCGAAGGCGCGGAACCAACCGTCAACCAAACGCAACAATTATGAACTGCGCCGAATGCCGGGACAATCTGGTCGCCTGCGCGGAAGGGTTGCTGGACCGCGAGACCTTGCTCGAATGCCGGGCCCATCTGGAAACCTGCGCAAGCTGCCGGGCCGAATACCAGGCCATCGCCAGCCTGCAACAACGGCTGGTCGCTCGGGGCCAGGCCGCCGCCGAGGTGTCCCTTGTCGCACCGGTGATGCAGCGCGTTCTTCAAAAACAAAGAGAATCGGAAGGAGAAAGCTTTATGAGCAAAATTTTAAAACATCGTTGGGGATTCGGACTGGGCACCGCTACGGGTGCAGCGGCAATTCTTTTGATTGCCCTTTTGACCCTGCCCAAAATGCAGGCTACGGCCGAGGAAGTCATGACCCGGGGCGCCCAGGTTGTGGCCAAACTTACCAGCATTCGCTTTCGCGGCGAACTGCGCACTTGGCCGGTTGACAATTTCGGCTACATCAATGCCGATTGTCCGTTTTGTCCCATCGAACTGTGGAAACAATTCGAACCGCAGCTCAAATGGCGCATCGAAAAACCCGGGCGGGTCGTGGTTATGGACGGCGAATCCACCGTGATGCTCCTCAAACCAGAACATGTAGCTGTGAAGCATCCATTTCGCACGACAAGCGCCTTTGACACAGATTGGCTGCAGCAGATCGCCAATGTCAGCGAGACGATCAGCAATGAACTCGACAACGCCCGTGCCAAAGGCTGGAAACTCAGTCTCAAACAGGAAGCCGGCACGGATGGCCGGTTGGAATCCGTCGTGACGATCCTGGCCAAGACGACCGTGCCGGCCAACGATTACGAAAAAAACAATTGGATTTGGACCGCCGACACCCGCCGGGTTTATCGTTTCGATGCGCAAAGCGGCTTGCTGGAGGCGATGCAGGTTTATTTGCTTCGCCCATCCGGCGACGTAAAAATCTTCGACCTCAGTCAGATTGATTACAACCAACCGATTGAGCCGGGGGTGTGGACGTTGGAACTGCCGGCGGACGTGAGCTGGGTCCAAAACCAGTTGCCCACGCTGACCAACAATGCGGTCTATGCGGCAATGACGCCAGAACAGGCCGCCAAGGCGTTTTTCGAAGCGTGCAGCCGGAATGATTGGGGTGAGGCCGGCAAATTTTTGGTGGAGTCCCCGGTGCCCAATATGCTCAAACAGAAGTTGGGCGGCCTCCAAATCATCAGTATCGGCACGGCGTTCACTTCCGCGGCGGGCAAGGACCAGATTGTGCCCTATGAAATCAAGCTTCAGTACGGCACTAACAGGAAATGGAATCTGGCATTAGCAAAAGACCAAGCCAGCGGCAGATGGTTTGTTGACGGCGGATTACCTTGACCCACCGGTTTTGTTCAGTAACTGAAGTTTGCCCCGGGCGGAACTCATAGCAGTTCTGCCCGGTTTGCGCGCTCTGACGCAGGCCGGCGGCCTCTGAGGATTCAAACTTGAAACTTGAATCTTGAAACTTGAAACTTGCGGCATGTCTTTGCCGCCGGATTACCACATGCACACGCCGCTCTGCCGTCATGCAACCGGCGAGCCGGAGGAATACACCAAACGCGCACTGGAACTGGGTCTCCAGGAAATCGGCTTCTCCGACCACGCGCCGATGCCGCAGGACGACTTCGACAACTGGCGGATGAACACCGGCCAGCTCGATGAATACGTCGCCAACGTCCGCCGAGCGCAGCAGGATTTTCCGCAGCTGACCATCCGGTTGGCGCTGGAAGTGGATTATCTGCCCGGTTACGAGGATTGGATTCGCGGACTGGCCGCGCGGCATCCGTGGGATTATTTCATCGGCTCGGTCCATTACGTCTCCGATGATTGGGCTATTGATGATCCGCAGAAACTCTCCGAGTGGAAGCATCGCAACGCCGATGAAGTCTGGGCCGTTTATTTTGAGCGGTTGGCCCAAGCGGCGGAGACTGGCTTCTTCGAAATTATCGGCCACGCCGATTTGCCGAAGAAATTCGGCCACCGTCCGTCACGCGACGGCGCGCCGCTTTACGAAAAATTCCTGAGCGCGGCCAAAAAGCACAACTGCGCCATCGAACTCAACACGGCCGGTTTGCGGAAAGATTGCCGGGAAATCTATCCCAGCCGGCAAATCCTCGAACTCGCTTTTCAAAAGGGGGTGCCCATCACGTTCGGCTCGGACGCGCACACGCCGGGAGAGGTGGGGATGAACTTTGCCGATGCCGTACAGCTCGCGCGGCAAGTTGGTTACCGGAAATGTTGCCGGTTCGCGCAGCGTAACCGCGATTTGGTCCCGTTCTGATTTCGCATGGCCACGGTCACCCCGACAAATCCCCGTTGGTTCGCGGCTGTCTGCCTGGCCCTCACACTGGCAACGCTGGCGGTTTATTGGCCGGTCACCAGCCATCCGTTCGTCAATTATGATGACCCCGATTACATCGTCGAAAACAGTCATGTGAACTCCGGGCTTTCGTGGACGAACGTGGTGTGGGCGTTTGAAAACAAGCATGCCGGCAACTGGCATCCGCTTACCTGGATTTCGCACATGCTGGACTGCCAGATGTTCGGCCTCAACCCTGCCGGCCATCACCTCGTGAGCGTGCTGTTCCACATTGCGAACTCGCTGCTGCTGTTTCTCTTTTTGACACGAACCACCGGCGCGCTCTGGCGCAGCGCGTTGGTCGCCGCCTTTTTTGCGTGGCATCCGTTGCACGTCGAGTCGGTCGCCTGGGCTGCCGAGCGCAAGGACGTTTTGAGCGCCTTTTTCTGGATGCTCACGCTCGTGGTCTATGCAGGATATGCGAAAAAACCGGATGGGTTCCGCTATTCGCTGGCGCTGCTGCTTTTTGCGTGCGGATTGTTGAGCAAGGCCATGGTCGTGACCCTGCCGTTTGTTTTGCTGTTGTTGGATTTCTGGCCGCTGAACCGGTTTGCCGTCAAGCCGGCCAAGCAACTGGTCGTCGAAAAAATTCCATTCTTCGCGCTGGCGGCGGTGGCCAGCGCCATCACTTTTCTCGTCCAGGAATCCAGCGGCGCATTTTGGACGCTGGAAAATTTGCCGTTCAGCACGCGCGTTGCCAACGCCTTGACGGCATATCTGGCTTACCTCTCCAAAACATTTTGGCCGGCGGACCTGGCCCTGATTTATCCGCATCCGCACCACTGGCCGTTCATTGAGGTGGCTGGCTCGGCGCTGCTTCTGTTGCTTTGGACCGGTTTGATTTTGTGGCGCGCGCGGCAACAGCCGTACCTGTTCACCGGCTGGTTCTGGTTTTTGGGAACGCTGGTGCCGGTCATCGGCCTCGTCCAGGTCGGCGTCCAGTCCATGGCCGACCGTTACACGTATCTGCCCGGCATCGGACTGCTCATCGCCGTTGTCTGGTGCGCGGATGAATTTTTTAAACGCCACTGGCAAAGACAATTGCCAGGGGTCATCGGCGGCGCTGCGCTGGCGGGATGTCTGGCCATCACCTCCATCCAAATTGGTTATTGGCAGAATGACTTGAAGCTGTTTGGGCACGCGATGGAAGTGACCACGGACAATTACGCCGCGGAAGTTTACGTCGGCGAGGCGTTGGAACGCGCCGGACGCGCCGGTGATGCGCTGGCGGTTTACGCCGACGCGGTGCGGATCGAGCCGGATTACCCCATCGCACAATTCAAACTGGGAATGATGCTCATTGCCGCTCACAAGCCCGGTGAAGCCCTCGAACATCTCAAGACCGCCGCCCAACTTATGCCGCACAATCCCGACGTGCAATACGACCTTGGCGTTTTTCTGGCGCAACAGGGCCGGTCGCAGGAAGCGATCGAACGTTTCCGGGCCGCGCTAAGGGAAAGGCCGGATTTCCCCGAAGCGAAAAGGGAATTGTCCGCCGTCCTGGCCGCGCATCCGGAACGGCCTTGAATTTACCGCGCTGGACATGCCCATGGCATTTTGAAAAACTCCGCGCCGGTGAAACAATCAATCGTCACTCTGGACATGGAAGGCGTGTTGACGCCCGAAATCTGGATTGCCGTCGCCGAGAAGACCGGCATCCCGGAATTGCGCCGCACTACCCGCGATGAACCGGATTATGACAAGCTCATGCGTGGCCGGCTCGCTCTTTTGGACCAGCACGGTTTGAAATTGTCCGACATCCAGCAGGTCATCGGCGCGCTGCGCCCCTTGCCCGGCGGCAAGGACTTTCTGGATGAGCTCCGTTCGCTGGTGCAGGTCGTCATTTTGTCTGATACGTTCGAGCAATTTGCCACTCCCCTGCTCCGCCAGCTCGGCTGGCCGACGCTGCTCTGCCACCGGCTCGTAGTGGAAAGTGACCGCATCGTGAATTATCGGTTGCGGATTCGGGAACAAAAACGCGAGGCCGTGGCCGCGTTGAAGCGGATGAATTATTACGTCATTTCCGCCGGTGATTCGTTCAACGACACAGCCATGCTGCTGGAAGCGAATGTCGGGTTTCTGTTTCGCGCGCCGGACGCGGTCAGACAACAATTTCCGCAGTTCAAGGCCGTTGAGGCTTACGCGGATTTGCTGAAGCTCATCAAAGGCGCAATGGGGTGACGTTGGAGTTCAAGCTTCAGCTTGCAGTGCTCGTCATCGGCGGCTCGAAGAACAAGCTGAAGCTTGAACTCCAACCTTTCCCGCCGCCACCGACAAAAATCTTGTTGCCGGGCGGCGCAATGCGATTAGCTTTCTCCAGTCATGCCAACGCGCCAGGGTTCCATTCACCTGTTCCGGCTCTTCGGAATTGACGTCTATCTTCACTGGGCCTGGTTTCTGGCCGTCTGGTATTTCGTTTACCAGGCCAGAGGCTATTCCTCTTCGGTCTGGAGTGTGCTGGAATGCCTTTCGCTGTTTCTGATTGTGTTGATCCACGAATTCGGCCATCAACTGGCCTGCCGGCAGGTGGGCGGAAAAACCAGTCAAATCATCCTCTGGCCGCTGGGAGGCGTGGCCTACGTGTCCCCGCCGCAACGTCCCGGCGCGCAACTTTGGAGCATCGCCGCCGGACCGCTGGTCAACGTGCTCCTGTTTCCGATTTTCACCGGACTGGTTTTGTTGGCTGGACACCTGGGATGGGGCGATGCCTTGCCGGACTTGTTCAGGTTCCTGAACAGCCTCTGGGTCATCAATCTCGTTCTGCTCGTCTTCAACATGCTCCCGATCTATCCACTGGATGGTGGGCAAATTTTGCGGTCGTTGCTGTGGTTTGCGCTAGGGCGTGCCAACAGCCTGATGGCGGCAAGTATCATCGGGTTCATCGGTGTCGCCGTGTTGATCGTGTTGGCGGCCTTGCTGTTCATCTTTGCGGCAGACACAACCCAAAGCATCTGGCTCGGTATCATGGCGGTGTTCATCCTGTTGAATTGCTGGGGCGGCCTGATGCAGGCGCGGGCGCTGGCCCGCATCGCCAAAATGCCGCGGCGTGCCGGCTTCGCCTGTCCAGCCTGTAAAACTCCGCCGCCGCTCGGTCCCATCTGGCGTTGCGGCAAATGTCGTCAACCGTTTGATACGTTCGCAACCCTGGGAGCCTGTCCGCATTGCGGAACGCAGTTCAGCGCAACGCAGTGCCTCGATTGCGGCAGCTTGCGCCCGATTAACGAATGGACAACTTCCACGCTTCCACCGCCAATCATCCACGGGTGATGAAAATGTGGAATGCGGAGCGCGGAGTGCGGAGTGCGGGATTACCGAAGCCAAATCAAGAATAAGCCGACCGTGGATTTATGATTTTTGATTTACGATCTATGATTGAAGACACAATTTGCAGGCCGGCTGTCCAAATCATCAATCATAAATCGTAAATCATCAATTCCCGTCAGTCTTCGGCTTTGAAGGCTCGTGAAATCAAATCACGCACCGCTTTCTTCGGCTCCTTGCCTTCGTAGAGCATCTGGTAAACTTCATCGGTAATCGGTGTCGGCACCTTTTTTCCTTGCGCCAGCCGGTGCGCGGAACGCGCCGTGGGATAACCTTCAGCCAGTTTCGGATGCGACGCCTGGATGGCCGCCATGGTTTCGCCACGCCCGAGGCGTTCGCCCAGATTGCGATTGCGGCTCTGCCTGGAAAAGCACGTCAGCATGAGATCTCCGAGACCGCTCAACCCGGCAAACGTTTCCGGTTGCGCGCCGCACGCTACGCCCAGCCGGCGCATCTCGGCCAGCGCCCGCGTGACGAGCCCGGCCTTGGTGTTGTCGCCGTAGCCGAGGCCGTCGCTCACCCCCGCCGCGATGGCGATGATGTTCTTCAGCGCGCCGCCGTATTCCACGCCCAGAATGTCCGTGCTGCGGTAGATGCGGAATTCGGGACGGTGAAAAAGTCCCTGCACGGTGCGCGCCGTGCGGTCACTTTCGCTGGCGCAAACGACCGTGGTGGGAATGCCGAGCGCCACTTCGCGGGCAAAACTGGGACCGGATAGCGCGGCGACGCGGTTGGCCGGGGCGTGCTCGCGCAAAATCCGGCTCATCGTCTCGCCGGTCTCAAATTCAATGCCCTTGGTCACGCTCACCAAAATCGCCGGCTGCCTCTTCAATTTCACCGCCACCTGCCGGAAGGCCTGCGACGGAATGGCCATGACGACGCATTCGGCCCCGCCCACCGCTTTCTCGAAGTCCGCCTCCACCCGCCAGTTCGTCGGCAACGTCACGCCCGGCAGATACCGTTCGCTGCGCCCGCGCCGGAGTTCGTCCAGCGTCGGGACGTCAATGTCCCACAGCGCCACAGCATTGCCGTTTTCGTGAAGGACCTTGGCCAGCGCGGTGCCCCACGCGCCGGCTCCGAGCACGGTGATTTTCATTTCGTGGCCTCCGGGGTTGCGGTTTTTTTGCCGAAACGCCGTTCCGTGCCATTGAACAGCCGCTCGATGTTGTCCTTGTGTTTGGCAATGGCCAGCAGGCCGAGCGCCGTCGTCGCGATGCCGAGCAATAAATTATGAGGCGGCAGCATCCAAACCGCGGCGGGCAATGCCACTGCCGCAGCAATGGACGCGACTGAAACATATCGGCTCAGTGCAAACACAATAATCCATGCGCCCAACGCGATGCCCAGGGCCAGCGGCGCGAGCGCAAAGAAAACGCCGGCGCTCGTGGCGATGCCTTTGCCGCCCTTGAACTTGAGCCAGCAGGTGAAGTCGTGGCCGAGCACGGCAAAAACGCCGGCAATGATAGCAAAACGCCCTATCTCTTCTGGCGAAAAAAGGACAATAGAATCTGAAGGAGCATGCCATTCACACAACCTGCTAGAAATAAATGCTCCAAAATAACAGGCGGCAAAACCTTTCGCGGCATCCACGAGCAACACGACAATTCCGGCCGGTTTGCCAAGCGCGCGCATGGCGTTCGTGGCGCCGATGTTGCCGCTGCCGATCGTGCGGATGTCAATGCCCTTCGCGCGCCCGGCCAGATAGCCTGTCGGAATCGAGCCGAGCAGATACGCGGCCACGGCGATGACGGCATAACTCAAAATTGGCACGGCAGCAGATTATGAGTTCAAAGCCCAAAGTTCAAAGTCCAAAGTTATCCCGCCATCGCGAGGCCATTGGCGAACTTTGAACTTTGAACCCGGAACATTGAACTTTAAGCTGACCGCATGGCATCAAAGGTCAGAGTCGCCGTCCTTGGCACCGGTTCGCTCGGCAAGGAACACGTCCGCATTTATTCCGAACTTGCCGCCGCCGGGTTGGTGGAATTCGCCGGAATTTTCGATACGAACGCCGACACCGCCCGCCGGGTCGCCGGCAAACACAAAGCGCGCATTTTTAATTCCGCCGCCGAAGCCGCCGCCAACGCCGACGCGCTCAACATTGTCACCCCCACCGTCACGCACTTTGAACTGGCCAGAACGTTGCTCGCGCAAGGCAAACACGTGCTTGTTGAAAAACCGATGACCGACGACACCGCGCAGGCGGCGGAACTCGTCCAACTCGCGCAAAAAAATAATTGTGTGCTGCAAGTCGGCCACGTCGAACGGTTCAATCCCATTTTCAAATACCTTGAAACCGCCGCGCCCGAGCCGCGCTTCATCGAGTGCCACCGGCTTTCGCCCTATCCGGCCCGCTCGACCGACATCGGCGTGGTGCTCGATTTAATGATTCACGACCTCGACGTCGTCCTCGCGTTCGTGAAATCGCCGGTGACGAGTGTGGACGCCGTCGGCATCCCGGTGTTGAGCAAGAGCGAGGACATTGCCAACGCGCGGCTGCGTTTTGCCAATCGCTGCGTCGCGAACCTGACCGTCAGCCGCGTCAGCCCGGAGCGGATGCGGAAAATCCGCGTGTTCAGCGGCCCGACAAACCCCTGCTACATCTCGCTCGATTACCGGGCACAGGAGGGTTTCATCTATCGCATCGCCCGCGAAGGGGAGTGGGTAACTCCGCTCCTGAAAAAGGTTTTGGCCGTAAAGCTGGGCGTCGGCAAGAGCTCAACCATTGTCAGCGAATTTGCCGGCAAGAAAATCGTCCGCGAGCCGGTGCCGATTGCGAAGGACGAGCCGCTCAAGCTCGAACTGCAGGATTTTGTGGACTGTGTCCGGGAGCAACACGCGCCCCTGGTCAGCGGCGAATCCGCCAAGCGCGCCTTGGATCTGGCCTTTGAAATCACGCGGCAGGTGCAGCAGAGCCGATGAACCCGAAATCGTTCATGCTCATCGCCGGTGAGGCAAGCGGTGACACCATCGCGGCGGAACTGGTGTCCGCGCTGCTTGCCGGGTCGAAGCAAAGCGGAGACGGGCGCGCACTGCAATTCTTCGGCGCGGGCGGACCCGAAATGGCCGCCGCCGGAGTCGAACTGGCATTTGACCTGACGCAGTACTCGGTCATCGGCATCGAGGATGTGCTGAAAAATTATTTCAAGTTCCTGCGGTTGTTCAACCAACTGCTTGCGCTGGCGATTGAACGCAAGCCGGACGCTATCATCGGCGTGGATTTCGGAGGGTTCAATTTGCGTTTCGGCCATGCCGTCAAGCAATACATCCGCAATAATCCCTTTTCCAAATGGGATCCGAAGATTATCCAGTTCGTTTCGCCGCAGGTCTGGGCGTCGCGTCCAGGCCGCGCGAACCGGCTGGCGGCGGATTTCGATCTGGTCCTGAGCATTTTCCCGTTCGAGAAGGACTGGTATGCGAAGCGTGTGCCGAAGTTGCGCGTGGAATTCGTCGGGCACCCGATGGTAGAAAGACTTTCCCGTAGCAGCCGAGGTAACGAGGCTCAAATTGAAAGGAAAATGGAGCCTCCTCACGTCGGCGGCTACGAAATTTTATTGTTGCCCGGCAGCCGTGAAGGCGAATTGCAGAAACATTTGCCGGTGATGCTTGGCGCGTTGAAGCTGATTCAGGAGAAATTGCCGACGGCCAAAGCCAAAATGATTTTGCCGAACGAAGGCCTGAAAGAACTCGCGGACAGGCTGTCCGCGCCCACGGCGGATTTTGAATTTCAAATCGGCAATTTGCCGCAGGCGCTGGCCGAAACCGA
>Ga0335078_10014703_pt1 | contig 11613 bp, 12 predicted proteins | sample Lox_Sample_32_FD_206711 | JGI IMG/M metagenome (GOLD analysis project Ga0335078, IMG submission 206711) | Soil microbial communities from Loxahatchee National Wildlife Refuge, Florida, United States - Lox_Sample_3.2 | ecosystem: Environmental > Terrestrial > Soil > Wetlands | place: USA...
GCGACGTCCTGTGCGGTTCTTGCTGCCCAGTCGAGAAGCGCGTCGGCCGACTTCTCGGCCACTTTTTCCATCTGCTGGTCGAACTCGGCGCGGTGCTCTTTCACGTACGTCGCGAGTTCCTGGTTTTGCTGATCCCTGATCCAGGCGTTCACGCCGACGAAGACCGGCATGGCGAGTTGCGCGCCGCCCTGGGTGCTGGCTATCGTGGGGAGTTTCTCGACCAGATTCTTCAGCGGCGTGATGCTGGCGCGCGGCGCTCCAGGGCTGCCCGCCCAGGCGATGAGCACGGTAAGGAAGATGGCGCCTCCCATCCCCTTGAAGTTCATTGGATCCTGCGTGCCGAGGTCGCCGGTCATTCGCCGGAATGCCAGAATGACGACGCCCGAGGCGGCCCGGCTCAGCACTCCCGTTAACGCCTCGGCTCCGGTGATGCCGCGCGACAGGCCGCCGACCTCGGCGACGGCCCCGACAGCTGTCCGGGTGACCGAGCCTTCGGCTCCGAGCTCCGCCACCCAGCGCCCGGCCGCCGCCATTCGCGCGGTGCCGGCAAGATAGGTTGCCGCGCCCATGGTGGCGGCGGCAAACAGCGCCTGCATGCCGATTTCCTGGCAGATGGCGGAAATCGTCATCGCCGAGTTGATCTTCTCGATCACCGCTTCGAAGCTTCGCGCGTTCTCGGCGTTCGCGCTGATCTCCATGGCGATGATGTGGCGTTGCTTCTCGAACACGGCTCTCCCCCGGCCGATGCAGGCAGAAGCTTAACACACGCCGGCGCCGATTCGAGATCCCGCGCAGCCACTACTCCGGCTTTATCACCGCGATGCAGTCGAGATTCCGGTAGAGCTGTTTGTAGTCGAGGCCGAAGCCGACCACGAAGCGGTCCGGAATTTCGAAGCAGGAGTAGTTGATTGGCATGGGCGCGATGCGGCGGCTGGTGCGGTCGAGCAGCGTGCAGATCCCCAGCGAAGCGGGCCCGCGGCCGGCGAGGTTTTGCAGCAGGTAGCGGGTGGTGAAGCCGGTGTCCACAATGTCTTCCACCAGCAGGACGTGCTCGCCCTCGATGGCCTCGTCCAGATCCTTGGCGATGCGCACCACGCCCGGCGCGCCGGGGCGGTTGGTGAAGTGCGAGATGGCCAGGAAGTCCACCTTCACGGGAACCGTGATGTGCCGGGCCAGCGCCGTCAGGAAGAACACCGAGCCCTTCAGCACGGCCACCAGCTTCAGCTCGCGGCCGGCAAAGTCGGCCGAAATCCGCGCGGCCACCTCGCCGATGCGCGCGTCTATCTCGTCGGCGGTAAACAGCACCCGCTCAATTGCTGGAAGCGCGGTCGGCGAGTCCATATTTAAAGATTAGATCCTGAATATCCTTCTGATAGAAGACCTGAATGTTGACGTGCGGATAAATTGTGCGCAGCAGGCGGACTTTGCGGTTCTTTTTGGTCACCAGCGTCTGCTTCATGGTGGTCAGTTCCACATACAGGTCAAAGGCGGGCAGGTAAAAGTCGGGGGTGAACGCCTCCACTACGTGGCCGTCCTTGTCCCACTGCAGCGGGAAGCTGCGCGGCTCATACTGCCATTCAATGCGGTAGAAGTCGAGCAGGCGGGCGAAGATCTCCTCGCTGGGATGCACAAAACAGTTGCGCGCCGGCGCGGCACTGTGCGAAGGCGTCAGCCCGAATTTCGCAAGCTGCAGTCGCGCCTTGAACTGTACCTGCGCCTCGGCCGCCGCCGACATCATCCCCTGGTCGAGCAGCGCATGGCTGCGCACGGAAGCTTCCACTATGCAGGCCAGGGATTCGGGGTTCTGATCGTTCACGTTGAGGATGAGGTCGAAGTCGTATGGACGGGCACGGCCGTGGCCGAAGCGTGCCTTGCGCTCGGCTGTCACTTGTGTTTCTCGCTCCCGCAGCCAGGCTTTCGCGGCTTCACGGTCCAGCTGCCGGTCCACCATTACCGCGCCGATGCGGCGGCTGGGCGGGGCGATCGTCAGCACCCGCAATACGCCCGGAAAACCGGGGAAGAGCTGCTCACCGGCTTCCATGCTGTACACCACGTGACGGTTGACGGCCAGCCGGGCAATGGAGAGCCGCAGCAGCGGCGGCCACGCTCGATCGGGAATCGGCTGGTTGCCCACATCGGCCGCGATCATCTCTTCCAGAGCCCGCCGGGTGACCAACTCGCACTGGAGCCTCTGTGCGATCACCCGCGCCAGATCTTCATGGAAACAGCCCGGATCTCCGCAGACACTGATGATGGCCATCGGAAGTGCGTACAGCCCATTCCCATGCTACAACTGGAGGCGGCGGGGCCGAGCCGCGTGAGGGTGAACGACGGCCGCGGGCATGCAGTGACGACGGGTTGGGCGGAGGCTACGGGGACGGGGCATGGAACGGGACGCCATTCTCTCGGGAATCCTGAAGGCGGGCGTGGTGCCGGTGGTTCGGACTTCCACGCCGGAAAGCGCGATTCGCTGCGTCGAGTCGCTGGAGAAAGGCGGCATTCCGGTGGCCGAGGTCACCATGACGGTTCCCGGCGCCCTCCGTGCGCTTCAGAGCCTGGCCGCGGAGTTCGGCGATCGCGTGCTGCTGGGCGCCGGAACCGTACTTGACCGCGACACCGCTCGAGCGGCGCTCCAGTCGGGTGCGCGCTTTCTGCTGACGCCGGGACTGGATGTCGAGATGATCGAGTGGGCTCGCTCGGAATCGCAGGTGATTCTGGCGGGTGCGCTGACCCCCACCGAAGTCCTCAAGGCCTGGAAGAGTGGCGCGGACGTGGTCCGCGTTCTTCCCTGCAACGCCGTGGGCGGCGCCGCGTACATCCGTTCTCTGCGCGCGCCGTTTCCTGAGATCCCGCTGATGCCCATTGGCGGTGTGACCCTGGAAAACGTCGGCGACTACTTCCGGGCGGGCGCGGTGGGCGTCGGCGTGAGTGGGGCCCTGATCGACTCAGCGAGCGTCCGCCAGGGACGATACGAGATCTTCGTGGAGCGAGCCCGCCGTTTTGTGGACGCAATAAAGCGAACCCGCCGTGACCTGGCTGCGCGACCCAATGTATAGCTCCCAGGGGGTTCAGCCGATATCCTCCTGAGGCCGAAGACCCGATATAACTACAGTAAGACATATTACTATTAGTGTAGCTTTTAGGCCTTGACCGAGGGACAGGACTGCTGATAGAGTCGAGGTTTCTGAACGGTTAAGCGTCCTTCAGGTTCTGTTCGGAAAACGAACGTACGATGACCCTACGTCACCGCGCCCGCTTACTGTTTGCCGTGCCGCCGTTCGTGCTTCTGCTCAGCAGTTGTATGTCGAGCAGGCCCCAGCAGTTTGCAAGTTCTTTTCTTCCCGCGCCGCCAACTATCCAAAGCAGCGAGCTGGCGCCCCCGCCCCGTCTTGAGCCAAGCCTTTATTCTTATGAACTTCCGAAGCAGTTGCCGGCCGTTCTCGGGGACGCGGCACGGGCTCGGTCGGCGGCCGATGCGCGGGTGGAATCGGCAGATCAGCACTTCGAGGCAGGGAAGCGGCTCTATCAGGAGAATGACCCGGATGGAGCGCGCCGCGAATTCGACGCAGCCATCGATGTTCTGGTGACGGCGCCAGCCGATCTGGCGGATCGCCACAAGGTAGAACGGAAACTCGACCAGCTGGTGGACAGTATTTACAAGTACGATCTGGATCGGGCCAGCGCGGGCTCTAACGGTGACACGGTGGTCTATCAGAAAGCTCCCATCGACGACATTCTGCAGATGACTTTCCCCACCGATCCGCAGCTCAAGCCGAAGGTGGGTGAAGAGCTGCAGGCCACCATTTCGCAGTTGCCGCTGGAAGCCACCGACGCGGTTCTGAGCTACATCCACTACTTCTCGACCGATCGCGGGCGCAGGACGCTGGTGGCCGGGTTGCGGCGTGGGGAGCGGTATAAGGGCATGATCACGCGGATCCTGGACGAAGAAGGCGTTCCGCGCGAGCTGTACTATCTGGCGCAGGCGGAATCGGGCTTCATCCCTTACGCCGTCTCCTATGCGCGCGCATCCGGCATGTGGCAGTTCATGCGCTTCCGCGGCGAGCAATATGGGCTGACTCAGAGCCAGTGGTCGGACGACCGGTTCGATCCGGAAAAGTCCACCCGGGCCGCGGCAAGGCACCTCCGCGATCTCTACACCGGGCTGGGCGACTGGTATCTGGCGATGGCGGCATACAATTGCGGTCCGCAGTGTGTGGACCATGCCGTTCAGCGCACCGGCTACGCCGACTTCTGGAAGCTGTGTGCTCTCAATGCCCTGCCGAGGCAAACTCAGAATTACGTTCCGCTGATTCTGGCGATCACCATCATGGCGCGGAACCCACAGGATTACGGGATCGAGGATGTCGGCGGCGAACAGCCCCTGGAGTTCGATACCGTGAACGTGAACGCTCCCACGAACCTCTGGCTCATTGCCGACATCGAGGACCGTCCACTGGCTGAAGTGCGGGAATACAACCCATCGCTGATCCGTTCGCTTGCGCCGGCCGGCTATCAGCTCCGAGTTCCCAAAGGCGCGGCCGGATCGATCAGCGCGGCGCTGGAACAGGTGCCGCCGGAGCGCCGGGCAAGCTGGCGCATGCACCGCGTGCTGGAAGGTGAAACGCTGGCGACGATTGCCCGACAGTTCAGAACATCGTCCGGCCTGATCGCTTCGACGAACCGCATCTCCATCGAATCTCCCTCCACCGGCGATCTTCTGCTGATTCCCGCCAACTGTTCCATCAACCAGTCCGCCGCGCGGCCCGCGGCCCGATACGCGAAGGGACATAGCCGCTCCCACCACACAAAGGGAGCGCAGCTTTCGGCCCGCGTACTGCAACATCGCGCGACGAAGCGCCCCGTGCGGATTGCGCGCGCGATGCCGCATCGCTCCTGATCGCGCGCCGTCAGATTGCTCTTGCCTTCACGCTAAAACGAGTTATTCTGGGTGGGTAGTTCTATGCCCATACAGGAGGCGGGGGGAATGTTTGAACGTTATTCGTTCGCCGAGGACGACGAACTCGACGATTTCGACTTCGACAAAGAGCACGTCGACATGGCTTCGGAAGTCGGAGCATACGGCAAGGACGACGAGGACGAGGAAGAAGAAGTTGAGGTAGTGGTCACTGCAGTGGCGGTGCCGGAACCGGCGCCGACCGCGCCTCCGGCCCCTCAGCGGAAGCCGGCGAAGAAGGCCGCTCCGAAGAAGGCCTCTGCGAAGAAGGCCCCTGCAAAGAAGGCCCCTGCAAAGAAGGCCGCCCCAAAGAAGGCAGCCAAGAAAGCGGCTCCGAAGAAAGCTGCAAAGAAGGCCGCTCCTAAGAAGGCAGCCAAGAAGGCTGGAAAGAAGGCAGCCCCGAAAAAGGCAGCGAAGAAGGCCGCTCCGAAGAAAGCCGCAAAGAAAGCGCCCGCAAAGAAGAAAGCCGCCCCGAAGAAGAAGGGCCGGCGCTAACCTGTCCCCGGGGCGGGCCCCCCGCCCGCCCCAGCCGTTCCCTAAGCCTTTTTCACTACCTCGCGGCAGCGCTCGAAAAGCTGCAGGAGTGAGTCTGCGTATTCCTCGGGGCTGCGCGTCGTCTTACCGCCGAATCCGGCCGCTCCGGCTCCCTTCCCGTATCCAGTGGTCACGGCAATGAACTTCATCAACTCCAGCGCCACTTCATCCTGAGAGCTGGCTTCCTTATGATGGCCGTTCGGGTTGTCTTCCGGCATTGATTCTCCTCGTGTGATCCTTTCACGTTTAGTCTATCGCGCACGAGTGCGAGAATGAGTCTGAACCCGGCATGCCTGTAACCGCTACCCGCCTTGTCCGGAAAATGCGCGGCGGCGCACAGGCACATCTGCTCGAGTGCGACGACGGCGGCTTTTATGTCGTCAAGTTTCGCAATAATCCGCAGCACCGCCGGGTGCTCGTGAACGAGTGGATCAGCTCGGTTTTCCTGAAATATCTGCACGTCGCCACGCCGGATACCGCCGTGGTGAACCTGACGCCGGAGTTCCTCGACGCCAATGCCGATCTGTCCATGATGCTCGGCTCCCGCACCGTGCGGCCGGAAGCCGGGTGGCACTTCGGCTCCCGATTCCCGGGAGATCCAAACCGCCTGGCGGTCTACGATTTCCTGCCCGACGTCCTTCTCGGCAAGGTGGAGAACCCGGCAGATTTTCCGGCTATTCTCGCGTTCGACAAATGGGTGGGCAACTGCGACTCGCGCCAGGCGATCTTCTTTCGCGCGCGTCTGCGGCCGCCAGTATACGAACCCGACGCGGCGCCGCGGGTGGGCTTCCTGGCGCTCATGGTGGATAACGGCTATACATTCGACGGCCCGCACTGGACTTTTCCCGATTCGCCGCTGCAGGGTTTGTACCACCGGTCAGCCGTGTACCGAGCGGTGCGATCGCTCGATGATTTCCAGCCCTGGCTGGAGCGGATTGTCAGCTTTCCGGAGGATGTGATTGACGACGCGCTCCGGCGGACGCCGCCGCAATGGATCGCCCAGGACGACGGGGCGCTGCACAATCTGATGGAGCAACTCGTTCGCCGCCGCCGGCGGGTTCCAGATCTCATTCTTGACGCAGCGCGCAGCCGGTTCGGTCTGTTTGCGAACTGGGAGGGCTAAGCCGCTGCGGGCAGGGCATCGGAGTGAGATCGCATGCTGATTCTTGTGCGCCCGCCGGCAATCGCGCCAAAACTCCGGAAGGCGCTGCCGATAAGGAGCAACGAGGTTCAGGATATGAATCTTGTTGCAATCAGACTTTCCATCCTTTGGATGCTGGCCGCTCCTTTCGTCCCAGTCGCACTGCTGGCGCTGCTCGGCCACGTTTTGAGGCGTTTCGAGGATGCTCCGGGACGCGCGGCGGCCGAGATGCTTCAGACCCCGGCGCGACTCTGAAGAGCATGACGCTCGTCCAGTACCAGGCGCGAGCGGTATTAAAGATTCATTGGATGCTGTCGCTGGCACGGCGGGGCATGGTATCGGACCGCGGCCGACTGCCCACGCCGGTAGCGCAGCGTTCCACCCGCGAGCCGTTCCAGCACATAAAATGGGACGTATGCACCAATTTCTGCTGCACAACGACCGGATTCTCGATGCGGGTTCTGACAGCCTTGCGGCCGGTCAGGTCGGCCTCCTCTCGGGCTGGGGCGTTTTCAGCACGATCCGAATCGCCGAGGGCGTTCTGTTTGCCTTTGAGCGTCATTGGGACCGCATGCGCAGGGACGCGAGGAAACTGCGCGTTCCCTTTCCAGACGATCGGGAGTGGATGCACAGCCGCCTGATGCGTCTGGTGGAGGCGAATGGCGCGCGGCAGGCGACCATGCGCGTGGTTGTGGTGCGGAATCGGGGTGGAATGTGGCAGGGGCCGGGCATTGAACGCGATTTCGATCTGATTGCCTTCACCTCGCCAATGGCCGAGTGGCCCGGCGCGGTCCGGTTGGGAATCAAGTCCGCGGCGCGGTATTCGCAATCGGAATTCTCTTCGACGAAGATGCTCTCGTGGGCGCAGAATCTGGTGTGGTATGAGCAGGCCCGTGAACGGGGCCTGGACGAACTGGTGCTCCTGAACGAGCGGGGCGAGATTGCCGAATGCACTTCGGCGAACATCTTCGCGGTGTTTGGTAACACCGTTTGCACCCCGCCCCTTAGCTCGGGATGCCTGCCGGGCGTGACGCGGGCGCTGCTGCTCAGCGAGATCCGCGCACCCGGCTTCACCACCGTGGAACGAGCGCTGATGCCGGCGGACCTGGAGAAGGCCGACCAGGTACTCATCACCTCCACCACGCGCGATCTCCTGGTGGTGGAAGCCGTTGAGGGACTCACCATCCGGAGCGAAGGGCAAGCCCAGGCGGTGCTGGAAGAGGCGCTGTTGGATTACCGCACGCGATATGTCGAGGCTCACACTCCGGCGCAAGCGGCCGGCCCGTCGAGGTAAGCCGGATGGAATTCGGAACCTGCCCGGAGTGCGGCGGACACAATCTTCGCTCGTCGAGGATCCGCGGCGCGGCGGAAAGGCTCCGGAGTCTGATCGGCATTCTACCGTTTCGCTGCCGGCAATGCGGCACGCGATTCAGCACGCCGCTGTGGGATATTTCGAGCTGGAAGTACGCGCGCTGTCCGAAGTGCCTGAGTACGGAACTGGGTAGCTGGACGGACCAATACTACAACGCGCCACTTCGCGCACGCATGCTGGTGACTCTTGGGGCGCATCGCTACCGCTGCGAGCTATGCCGGCAGAACTTTGCCAGTTTCCGTGCTTGCCGGGAGAGGTTTTCGTGGAAGAAGCGCCGGATGGCCGCTGCCTCGGCCACCGAAGCAGCGAAGAAGGAAGCCCAGGAGCCCTCCGAGTAACTGCACGATGGACCGGGCTGGCGTAATGCCTGACCCCAAAAAGAAAAGGTTCCAGGCGACCGTCCGGTTCAGCCCGTTCCCCGACCGGCATGCCCGGCCGGAACATGGCAGATACGTCTCATCTGGCTTCTCTTCCTTGCTCCCCGCTGCGGTCTTTGGACCGCCTCGGATTGACGCTCCGAAGAGCTTCCCGATTCCTCGTATCCGGAGCCTGCCTCTCGCAACGGCGTTTCACTCGCCCCCATGGCTGCATCCTTTCGAATGCTTCCACGAGGGGTCACCGCTCCCCGCCTGCCGCTTCGATTGCAATTCCGGATCTTTCCTCCAGCCCGTTCGGCCCGCTACTCCTGACCCCGCCGGGCATTTGCCAATGCCTTTGCGGGGCCGCTCCTTATAGCGTTCCCGTTGCCGGATGTCCGTTCCGGAACTCCCTGGCCGTTCTCAGCTTTCACTCGCCTTTGGGACTTCGTCCCTCAGGGTCAACGTGCAGGCTGATGCCAACCCGGGAGGCCCACCCTGGCTTGCAGCCCGATTTCCGTTCGCTCCCCGTTACCGGCCCTGTTTTTTTTCATTGCCGATTCCGGATCATCGTTCCCGGTCCGCTTCCGCCCGCCTGGCTTGCTGTTCCTTCTGACCTCCTGGAACCTTCTACATAATGCTCCCGAACCCTTTGTGAGTCAACGGTGTCATTTGTATTACGAGATGGTTTTCCTCAGGTTGAACTGGCTGTAGAATCAGCTGTTTACGGGCGGCGTTGTTGAAAACCCTGTTGATAAAACGTAAGGGTGGAGAACTGTTTGATCACTCCGGGAACTGGCCGGAATCGCGGAACTGCCGCTTCCATTCAGCGAGGCCGAAACCGCAATTCTGGCAGGAGTCGAGGGCCGCTTTGGTCTGTTGGCCGCAGTTCGGGCACTTCAGCAGGTGATATTGCAGATACAGCCACGCCGCCTCCCAGGCCTCCTTTTCACGGGATTTCAGGCTCGTCATGCTCCAGACTTTGTCGCGATAGAGATCGAAGACCGACTTGAAAACCTCGCCGTTTTCGCGGTGGAAGGGCAATGACAAGCGGTACCATCCGTAGCCGAGCACAAACCAGACAAAGCCCGCCAGCGCCGCCCAGAGAGCCGAGGAGAGCGGCAGACCGCGCGTGCTCAGTCCGAATGCGGCAAGCAAGGCCTGGACAATCCAGAGGCCGCCTCCGAGGACGGCGATTGCCGACAGCGTGAGGAAGCCGTCGGCAACCGACCACTGGCCGTCGATCTCCTCCTTTTTATCCTTGTCCATCTGCAGCCAGATGCGCGGCCAATAGAAAACCGAATCCATGTTGTAGCGGTTGAGCGGATACTGCTCGTATCCCGCGAGGATGTTGCCGATTCGCGTGGGATGCGTGGCCGTCTGCTCACCTTTGTCTCCGGTGGGATAGACACGCAACTGATACCAGATCTCGGCATACTCCTCGTCGCTGAGCGACTCGTCACGGGTGGCTTTCAGGAGGCGGTCCACGCGGTTCTGCTGGATGGCCGTCGCCCAGGCGCGGAGGGCGCGCGGCCAGAGGATGCGGCCTTCGTAGATCTTGTAGATCTCGCTGTTCAGCGTGGAGATGAGCGCTCCGGTAACGAGCACGAGGACGCCGTAGCCGACCAGACGCATCCACGAGCGATCTGCATCGCCGGGCAAATGCGCCAATGCCCAGGCGGTCTGGCGGTAAAGCACAGCAGTCGCCAGAAGGCCCGGGAGGACCATCCGCATGAAGATGGGGAGTTTGACGCCGAGCACCTTCTCGGCTGCACCTTTGGCGGCTTCAAATCCGAGTTCCATGGGGACGGCCAGGCAGCTCTACTTTGAGGGAGGCTTCCTGCGCCGCGGGGGAACGCCGGGGCCATGCGGGCCGGCGCCGCGCTTTGGGTGGGCCTTCTTTGCTGCTTTCTTCGTTGCTTTCTTTGCCGATTTGGCCGCGGCCATACGATCTCCTATAGCCTCCTGGGGGGACGCGCCGGAGGGACGCCCGGTCCATGCGGGCCGGCAATCATGGCCACCTGCTGGGTCAGCCCATGAAAGACGAGGTCAAAGCTGTCGAGCGAGTAGTATTCGTGCAGGAATCCGATCTGCTGGCGGGTCAGGTTGAGCTTCTGGGACAGGATGACGTATTCGGGCTGATCCGGCGCGATGGAGGAGGCGGTGCTGGAAATGATCCCGCTCAGGTTCTGGAGGTAGCTGGACCATTGCCGCAGGTACTCGTCTTCATCAGGATTGTTGCCTGTGCGCCGGCGCAGGTAATCCTGGGCGAGGTCGACCGTGGTCAGGGCGATGGTGTTGAGATCTTCAGCCATGCTCCTCCTCTCAACTCACCGTGAACGGGAACTCGGCCGAGGCGTTATTCCCGTCGCCGGGGTTTGTAATCACGACCTTCGCCTGACCTTTGCCGGCGAGGACCGTGTTAATGGAGACGCGCGTGGAGGTTACCGATTTCGCTTTGACCGCGCTCGCAGCCGTCGCGCCGGGGACGGTGAGGGAAACCGTCAGGCCCGAGACGAACCCGGCGCCCACAAAAGCCAGGTCCTGCGCGTCGGCTTTGCTCGCGGGCGCAGCCGGATCGACCGCGGTGATGGTGGGGGGCCCGGCGACACTGAACGTGAACGCCGCCGACGGCGCGGCCGAAGGATTCGCCACAGCCACCTGCCAGGAGCCGGGCGTGGCGAGGGTAACATTGGCCTGCACCAGCGTGGCATCCACCGACGCGATATCGCCACCGGACACGTTCTGCGAGTTCTGCTGGGGATCCGTCAGGGTCAGGGTGAGGCCGGACTGGAAGCCGCTGCCGGTGATCTGCAGTTGCTGGGATCCCGCGGCCGCGCGCAGAGAAGTGGGCGATACGCCGGTTATGGATACGGAGGCCGGGGCGTCCCCCTTCGTCTGTTTATGGGAAGAGGGCAGAACCTCGCCGAGCTTGTTGGCCAGGTACGGCGCGAACAGGCAGGCGGCGCCGTAGAGGAAGTTGCGCACCTCGCTCAGGTCGGGGACGGTGCCGTAGATAAACAGATTCCACATGATCGAGAACCCGATTCCGATGACCGTGGCGAGAATGCCGAGCAGGCCGAGCAGCGCAATGAGCCGGCTGCTGCTGGGGATCAGAATGACATCGCTCCTCTGCCTGATTTCCTTCGGCTGGAAGGACGAAGTCTGGGAGAGGGCATCGCCGAAAGACCATTGGCCCGCTTTCTGCGCCCGCATCAGATCGTGCAGCATCACGCCAAACAGAAGCCCGAGGAGC
>Ga0335078_10014704_pt1 | contig 11613 bp, 5 predicted proteins | sample Lox_Sample_32_FD_206711 | JGI IMG/M metagenome (GOLD analysis project Ga0335078, IMG submission 206711) | Soil microbial communities from Loxahatchee National Wildlife Refuge, Florida, United States - Lox_Sample_3.2 | ecosystem: Environmental > Terrestrial > Soil > Wetlands | place: USA: Florida...
CAGCCTCACGCGACGAAGGGCTGAAGGGCCGTTTTCCAAAGAGGATTTGCCCGTGTTCGATCACATCCCGTCAAAGAAAATCGGACTCCTCGGGTTGGCTCTGAAGTTTGTGGGGCGGGACCAGTCCGTAGCCATTGTGACCGAGGGTCTGGGAAAACAGCGCTTCCATGGCAAAGTTGTACTCCTGGTGAACGAGCACTCGGCGAGTTCGTGTGAAATGGTTGCCGCCTTTGCATCCGAGAACAAGCTCGCAACGCTTGTGGGCTCCGCGACTCCGGGCCGGTTGCTCGGGGGACATTCATTTCGCGTGGGGCACGGATATCGTGTCGCGTTGCCGGTCGCCGCGTACTACACCTGGAATGGCACCTTTCTGGAAGGCAAAGGAGTCGCGCCGGATGTGGGGGCACCGTTCTCCGTCTCTGCGATTCGCGATGGTTGCGATGCACAATTGCAGAGGGCAATGGACATCGCGAAAGGGCTGTGAGCCTTACCTGGGCGGCAAGAGCAGAGATCGCTGGATACGACAGGGCGGCCCCATCGGGCGGTCAAGATCGGACGCGCAATTTCGTTCAGCCCCTAGCCGAAGCGCCGTTCCATCTTCCCCAACAGCCACCCTTGCTCCAGTGCGGTCTCGTGTCCGGAGAACCGCAGCGAACGGTCCAGTAGGAGGCCCTCGGCCTCGCCCATCGGCCAGACCACTGCTTCCACTGTGTGCCGGCCCAGTTGTCGGAGTTCGGCGATTCGCTTGTAGCCGTCAATGATCAGGTAAAGGTCTGGCTGGTTGTCCTTATAACCACAACAGCGGGGATCGGTAAAACGCTAGCGACAAGCGAGGATCAATCGCCGGTTCTGGGCCGCGGCCCGCCAAAGTTCGACATGGCGTTTATAACCAGCCAAGTGACCAGTGCGTTTGCTCCAACTGACGTGCACGGCGTTTGCCGGGACCGATCCGGTTGTTGGACGGAAGGGCTGTTCGCAACGGCTGTCGGAAACGCTGGGCAAGGTGGATTTACGCCTTGCACTGACTTCTGCCGTGGGTGATTTGCCCCTCCTGGCTGCGTTTGTGCCCCCCCGCTCGGTTTCGGCAGTCCGGCGCATCTGCCTGATCCAACTTGTTCTTCGTGCGAGACGGCGTCCTCTGTAGTATTCGCTCCGTCGATTAGTTCCGAAGTGCGACAAATGAGTTGATCCAGCGGGCTCTGACGACCGCAAATGGCGCAGTGTGGGACCGCAACGCAGTGATCGAACGGGAACCACGCTCCATTACGCTGGGCTTCTGCCGCTGCCGGTAGGCTTGCTGCCGAGATAGAGGTGACCCTTTCTACCCGGTTCGGTGCGCTGGAGCGGCGAACGTTCGCGCTGAAGTACGATGCTGTGGACTTCGCGGAGCGCGAGATTTCATTCAGATCGTGGAACCTCACCGTCTGTTACCATCACGATTCGTAGAGCGCGGCGGCAATCCTGTATGCCGGCTTCGCGGAAGTCCGTCCATAAGCCATGTCGACAAATGAAGCGCGTGCCACAATTCACCCGATGGTCGAGTATTTGAACTCGCTGCGTACTCAGGAACACGGCGCCAATCCGAGCTTTGTCCATGAGAACCGAAAGGTGTTTCTCGACCGTTTGCGGGCCGTCGCAAGCTGGTTCCCGAACGATGAGACACTGTATGTTCGCACCAAGTTGGACGACCTCGTTGATCGCCTCGCCGACGTTAGCGCACAGTGCGACCTCATTTTCCTGACCGGCGATGCCGGGGACGGTAAGACAGCCCTTTGCGCCCAGGTCGCCCGGCATCTCGGGTCTTCAGACGAACTCATCGATATCACGGACGTAAACGGATGGACGATTGTGAAGGACGCGTCCGAGGTCGAGCCGGAACGCTTGGAGGAACTACTGGCAAAGCGACTCTGCGGCATTGGCCCGAAGCTGCTGGTGGCCATCAACGAAGGGCGGCTGCGCCGCATGATGCGCCCGCGCGACAATGGCGAGGCCGGGTTCGCGGTTAAGGCGCGTCCGAATTTGTGGAGAGAGGTCATCGAACCGGCGTTGGAGGCCTGGATCGACGATCAGGCCGCCCAACTTCTGGACGATCGGATGCGCGCTGAGCGCGTCTTGGTGCTCAACTTCCGCAATCGGTTTCACGTCCCGGCGGTCGTCCCGCGGCTCCTCAATGTATGGACCCGGGCGGAGTACTGGGAAGGCTCGCCGGCTTGTGGCGGCTGCATTGCGAATCAGCGCTGTCCGATACTCGCCAACGCGCAGGCGCTTCGCTGCTCCGGCGTCCAGGACAATGTCTCTGAGGTCCTGCAAAGCGCACACTTCTCAGGCCAGAGGCTGCCGTTCCGTCGCTTGCAAGCCGTGCTGGCGTTGAGCGTAACGGGCGGCCTGAAGTGCCGGGACCTTCAGGCCGGGGGCGCTCTCGCCGGAGATCAGGCAAACCCCCTCGAACTACTGCAATACCGCTATTACGAAGCGCTCTTTCGCACCGACGATTCCGGACCGGTGAAGGTTGCTCCGGAAGCGATCAACCGCAGCCTGGCGCCCTCGGACCCGGGGCGTACCTCCGACCCGCAGTTCGATCGCGAGGTCGGCTATGCGGCGGCGTCGGGTCCGGAAGGCGAAACGCCGATCAAGCTGCGCGGAACCGCGTTGCCGGAGTTTGAGCAAGAGGCGGTCCGGTACATGCGGCGGAGTTATTCCACGGAAGGCACCGGCTTGATCGATCGGCTCGCCCCGCTGACAGGAGCATTGCGGCGATGGGCCGGGCTGTCGGCCGGCGCGCTTGGCAATCACACGCCGGAACCCTGGCGCAAGGCGCTACGATATCTGCGCGAGTACGCGCAGGGGGGCTCCGGTGACGACCTCCGCCGCGCGGTAACGGCGGCAATCAACCGCTATCATTTTCTGCCCGCGCGCAAAGAGGACTCGATTACCAACCGACAGATCGCTGCCGCCGGTTTCCGTGACCCCGCGCGCCTGGCGCTAGAGTTGAATTTGGGCGTAGAGTTCCAGACGGACCTTTTGCGCGGACCGGTCATCCCCGAGTTCGTGAAGCCCTGGCTGGAATCGGCCGCCTCGGAAATCTACTTCACAGCTTGGCCAAAAGGGCGGGCGGCGTCCGAGTGGAAACCGGCCCGTCTGTACCTCAACAGCAGGCTGCTCGAAACACTGCTCGGTACGCAGTCCGGCTATACCTACATCGGCGCTCTCGGGGCTTACCGCATGGACCTCGCGCGTTTCCATAGCCGGTTACTGGCCTTGGCTAGGGATGCGGGTTCCGACCCCAAGGTGCTGCTGAGAGTGGACGATAAACTCTACCGCGCCGCTTGCGAGGAAGGAAACAGCAGCCCTGCCCGGTTGCGTTTCGAGGGGGAGGCCTGATTCATGTCAAACGAGTTGGACAACCTCACCGAATCCGTCCAACGGCTTCTCGGACTGCAGCAGGCGCAGACGTTCTCTCCTGAGGACATTACGGCCGACGCGATGGGTCGTTTGCTGGCAACCCGGGGAGACGTTTCGCGGCTCCAGCGCATCTGGGATCCCGCCGCGGAGGCCGGGCCCAATCTGGTGGCAGGGTGGGACGACGGCGAACACCGCCCCGTCCTCCACGCTCTCCGCCGTGTGCTGGACGCCAGCATGGTGGTCCAACGCCGGAATGACGGCCGGCCGAAGTCCTTCCTACCGTTCGCGCCGGAGTTCGTGGGCGCGGAGCGCGTGAGCACGATCTATCGGGACTTGGGCCGCAGCGTGGTGGAAGGCTTGTGGGGGCGGCCCGGCCAGGAGGAACTCCGAACCGAGGTGAAGCATCGCTTAGAGACTTGGGGAGGTCGTCATCCCCTAGGCCTGCTGCTCGCTCCCATGTGCCCGACGAAGGAACCCCCGGAGGACGGCGCGCCGTCACGGCTAAAGGAGGTCATTGCAGCCGATGCGCAACTGCGTGGTTGGGTCGACAACGTCGTTACCGAAGATTGGAACGCCTGGCTCCGCGCGTCCGAATCTCTATCGGTCGACGAACAAATTGAAACCATGACCGGGCTCATCGGCCTGCACCTGCACACCTGCTTGATGCGGCGGTTGGGCCGTGGCCGCGACCAGACGGTCCCAGCCTGCTATTTTGTCGCGGTAGACGCTTCCGGCGTGGATCCGGCATGCGCGCGCGCCGCCTATAACTGCTTCGGGTTCTGGCGCGAACGCGCCGGTTCCGCGCTCCAATTCGCAGCCGAACAGGCCATTGAGAAACTCGCCGGGCAGGAACCGGAGTTTCGCAGGGCGCTCGATGAGGGGACGTGGCAGGCCGCACGGTACTGGGCTACCGCGAAGATTCAGGGCGGACGCAGAGCGGCGCGCGCCACGGAGGAGTTCAGGCAATCGTTCCAGAACAGTATCGACGAGCGCGCCTCGGAGACGGCCCCGGCCAAAGAGGACGTGTTGGAACTGGCCGTCGCGGCATTGGTGAACGCGTTCGACACGCCGAGCGGGGTGGCAGCCAAGGTGAAAGATCATCTGCGCGGCTACGGCCGCGCCGCCGGGATCGTGGGTCCCGAAGGCCGGGGTTCCAGGAAGCGCTACCAGTTGGACGAACGCGCCATCGGTCTGCTTGCCCGGCTTCATGCCCACCGCGACCCCGACCGTGTGAGATCCTTCGATGACGAGAGAAGATCGGTTGACGCCCTCTTGGACGACATCTTCGATCGGTACGGAATGGTGATCACACGGGAGCGCGAGAGCGTAAACACGCGACTGGACCAGGAGCGCGGCGCTCTCGCCCCCTTGCTGCGGCATTTCCCCGCCGAACAGCCCATGCGCGATAATCGCGCCCGGCTGGACCGCCGCCTCGACGAACTGCGTCTGGTCCGCAGATATTCGGACGCTTCCGCCGTGATCTATATCCCCTAGCCGAGTGAGTGCCATGACCGATCCTGTTCAGGTTCAATCGTTCGTAATAGACGCCATCGCCCGTTGGGCGGAACGGCAGGTCGTGCGGCCGTATCCGCCGCGCATCGACTTTCGCGTCGTTTTCGGCAGCCTCGATATCGCCGTCGGCGTGCAGGCCCGCCTAGCAGAATCGAAATGCGCTTGGTTCGCCGTGCGTTCGTCCGGAGACGCGAACGCGGTCAGGCTGCGCAACGGTCATCCGCCCGAAAAGGAACGCCCGACCTGGGTCCCGGCCGATGCGCCGTTCTTTTATCTGGTGTTCTGGCAGCCGGGCGTGAGAGGCCACGCGAGTAATGCGCAATCGCTGGCGGATCTGCGCGGCGTGGATGTCGCGCAGATCCTGGCGGATCCGGAAGGCTTCGTTCTTCCGTTGGAGCGGGAGATCGAGGCCCAGGCGGAGGAAGCCGCTAAAGCCTGGGGAAGGAATGCCGAGCGTGCCGGTGAGCACCTTCGGCTCGCCTGGACCGCCGTGCGGAAGTGCCTTCGCCTGGGATTCGGGGGCGTGCAGCGCTCCATCCCGTTCTGCCGGCGCCTCGAAGATTACGGTGGGTTTTTGCATGAAGCGCGCGTTCCTAATGACGAGTGGCAGGCCACAGCTTTGAAAGACCGTGCCGCCCTGGTGGTGCGCCGGTGGGGCGACGCCCTGCCGCGGCTTTCGATGTTCCACGTTCCAAGGCTCGCGTCGGTGCTGCGCGTCGAAGTGGACCCTGCTAAGAGGCCCGAACGGCGGGCCGAGGCTTTCTGGGAGTCGAAACTCGAAAAGATTCTCGCCGAAAATATTGATGCTGCGGTCGATCCCTCCAGCCTTCATGACCGAATCGCCGGCAAGCTCACTGTGGAGGAGCGTCTGAAGCAGCTCAAGGACATAGATCTTTCTTCCTCCGCAAAGCAGAGGGAAGCGCGTGACGCGCTGATCAAGTTTTGTCAGGATAAGGACTCCAACGCTCTCAGCGTGGTGGACTGGCTGTTTTTCAAAGAGAGGTCGCAAGTCGAAAGGGCATCTTCGCTCGGATTGAAAGGCCTGCTCATCGCGCGGGGCGGTGCTCAGGCATGGCAGCCTGCGGATCCACAGGCTCCTGAGTCCCTGGAAGAGCGCGCGGCGCAGGACGTCATTGCCGGCAATATCTTGCTCGGACTCGCCCTGCTGGTGAGGAAGAATCTCTTAACGGAGACTCCCGACGGTGCGCTGGCGCTGGAACCCCGATCCCAGCCCGGAGAATTGCTGCGGCTCAAACTCCTGGACTGCGAGACAACAACCTCCACCGAAATCCCGGCCGGCGAGTGGGGGTCCAAAACGCGCGACACAATCCAGCAATGGATGATGAACGATGTTCGCAAAGCCGTGTTTGCGGCCCAGGAAGATGAGAAGGATCCAGAAGACGAAGATCCGGAAGCCGAGGAGGAGCAGGAGTTCATCCGGATTGGCGTCGAACGCGGCGCGGGCGGCGAATGGAAACGTATGGGCACAATGCGCCTGGAGTGGTCGCCGCGAGGGCAGAGGCACGTAGAGAACACGCTCAAAGAGGCCCTGACCTTGTGGGCTTGCGATCGAGAAGGCCCAGGCAACGTGGGTCCAGCCCGGTTGTTGGAGACGCTTTTCGGCGCGGAAGCCTCCAGCAAGCCCGTAGCGCGGTCCACCCATGAGCTGAATGAAGCCTGGGAAGGCTACCGGAAGTCGTTCGGCCCCGCCCGGGGCTGGCCGGCAATGGCGATCCTGGCTCCGGTCGGAGCCGGCGGACGGGAGTGGGTCAAGGCTTGGGCGAACGCCGTGGCAGGTATTGCGGCCGGTGGGGCGGAAAAGCGGCGCGAACTGGAAAAGCAGCGTGACGAAGCGATTCGCAACCGGCAATTCACGGAGCTTCCGCGGCTCCAGGCCGAATTGGACACCCTCGGACCCGCGAACGCGGCTCCCGAGCCAACCCTGGACGACGTGCGCAGTATTCTGGGCGCATGTACCGGCTCGTTGCGCGACGGCGAGGGGGCCGCGCGCCTTGTCCTAACCCCTCACCACCCGCTCAGTCTTCGACTCCGCGCCCTGTCTGACATAGTCCTCTGTGAAATCCTGACCGCCTTGTGGACCGACGGATGGCATAAGGACGAACTCAATATTCTCGACAATGAACTCAACGGGTGGGGTCTGCCGGAACCGGTTCACACCTATGGGTTTCAGTCGTCCCAGCCTCTCGTATTCGAGGGCTGGCTCTCCGAGCGTTCCCAGTTCGCTCTGTTTTCGCGCCTTGGCGCCGGGCGCGACGCGGACGCGCGCAGCCTGGGCGTGAAACAAGTGGCCGGCGTGGTGGGCCGCTACAAAAAGCTGTTCCCCGCGGCGTCCCACCGGCTCCGCGTCAGGATAACCGGCGACCGCGAAGGCCGTTGGGCGTGGGAAATCCTCGATCTGCTGCGGAATGACAAGGGCGCGTACGATATCGGACTCGTCACTTCCCTTCCGCCGAGGGAGTCGTCCGCCATCGAACGGGCGATCCAGGGCGACGAGGAGCGCCGCCAAGCGTTCGAGCCGGGAGAAGAAGGGGTTGTGCCGCGCATCCGCGTCCGCCGGCTGCTGAACGATTTGGAGAACGACGAACGAGTGCATCTCGCGCTGGTAGTGGGCGACGAGGTCCCGGCGTTCCGGCCGGAGTTGAGAACCGAGCCCGGCAAGCCGGGCTCGACAGACGACCTGTGGAACACGCGGGTGTTCTTCGAGGAGACGCGCCCCGAGTTGTTCGAGGCATCCATTGCAGTGGGCGACCGGAACGACAGCCTTTCGCGCAACGTTGCCCGCGCCGTCGGGTTCGCGATGGGTCAGCGTGGCGGCCTCGTGTTTCGCGAGACCTACAACTTCGACCGCGACCGTTGCAAAAAGCCTCTCGGGAAGATCCAATCCGGCGCACACTGGTTGGTGCTGGCTTCGCGTCAGCCTCTCTACCGGGCGGTGCAAAAGGCCGGCCCCGACGTCACGGCTCTGCTGGATTTCTATTCCACCATCGAGCGCGGGCGGACCGTGCATGTCTGCGCGAGCCTGAATGCGGACTCCGCCTCGGACGATTTGCGGCGGCTCGATGCGGCCGTGACGGCTCTGTTCGGGCCGGACCCCGCCGGCTGGGGCGCGCAGGCCTTGGTGGCGGCGGCAACCCGCTTCGCTCCTGGACTGGCGATGCGCTGCGCAGGCGCGGTGAGCGCCGCCGACGTCGAAGGTCTGATCGGTCTCCTGCTGACCGGGCATGAGGCGCGCCGCGCCAACCCGGGCGCTGTAGTGCTCTCCCTGGACCAGGACGAGCATCTGCTGGTCCCAGGCGGTCAGAAGGGGGACATCTTGATCGTTAAAAGCCAGGGCAACGGTCTTTCGATCGCGGTGGGCGAGTCCAAATTCAGCGCGTGTTCGGTCGATGCGAACAGCGCTCCGGTGAGCAACGCCAGGAAACAAATCAGTTCCAGCGTTTCGCGCTTGCGGCGCCTCGCGGCCCAGCACCCGCTGAGTGCGCGCGTCCGTTCCAAGCTGGCGGGTGCCCTGATTCGCCAGATCCATCTGACCGATGCGGGGCAGCAGCGCGCCGATGAACTGAAGGATCTGGTTCAGGCGGCTGCGGACCCGGCGCGGCCGATCGCCGTCGAGCCGGAATCGGAGGGCGCGATTCACGTATGGAGCGTCGATGAAGGCACGGCCGACGCCGTGGTGACGGGCCAGCCCGGGGCGGCGCCGGTTTATATGCACGGCCGCGCGGCCACCATCGACAAGCTGCGGGAACTCGGCGGAAGGGGCGGGCTCCGCGAAACCGTACTTGAAATCGGGGCGGAAGGCGGCTCGGTCACGATTTCACGGGAAAGAAAGGCAGGCGAGGACTGGCGGTTCCAGATGAAAACAGACGAAACTGCGCTTGAGGGTTTTCTTTCGGAAGAAGACCAGGGGATGAACTTGGTTGAGCAATCCGGATACGTCCACTCTTTTCATGAAGCGCTGGGTCTGCTTAACGACAGGTACCCAGGATGGTTTGGTTCGTACCTTCTCAAGGTGCATCCAGAGTTCCTTGATACGGTTCTGCTTGAAGTAAGGAAGAGAGGCGGCCCAACCGAAGAGACGCGCTGGCGGGAAAGGTTGAAAGAAATAGAACAAACGCCTGCCGTTCAGTTCTAAAGCCGCCCAGCCGCGTTGGACTTTTCCGGCTACCGGGGCGACTACTCCAAGAAGGCAACCCTGCCAAATAATGTTGACGGTAGGGAAATCTAACATGGACCGCGAGATCACGAAGCAGGAGTTCAGGGAGCTACGTCAGGTACGGCCAGTCGCAGAAGTACACCGGCTGGACGCAGGACTAGTGGGATCAGTTTTACGAACACGAGACCGGCAAACGGTACTTCTTTACAGATCCGACTGCCCCCGACCAGACGAGAATGTTCATCAGCAGCAGCAGTGGCGGCGGTACGTACAGGATATTCCTATTGAGCGAAGAAGCGGAGGAGTCGTTCTTCCAGTTTCCGGAGTAGTGGCTGGCTCCGGGACTACGCCAAATTGCGCGCAAAGCTTTACGCCAAATAAATTGCAGAGTGACAGTTTTCCGGCTACCGGGGCGACTACTGGACCACCTCTGGTTGAGAGACCGCCGCGCCCCACCCCCGCCGTTCGCCTTCCTTCCCACGCTTCTCGTCCGCGGCGCGCTAGCGGGCGGCGATTTCGTCGGGGGCGCGCCGCTTAGCCTCCACCCGTACGTGGCGGCAGCGCGAGAGCATGGCGCACGAGACGTTTCCAGCGAGGCTTATGATCACTTCGTCGACCTGCGCCCGACTCGGGGGTTGCGTGGGGGCTGGCATTTCCATTCCACCCAGCGTCCACAACGTAGATCCTGATTTGTCCCGATCCCGTCAACTTGACGGGAAACGACGCTGACATCTGGCCGTCAGGGTTGATCCCCCTTACGCCGTAGTGTAGACCGACGAACCCCACTTCCCAGTTGGTCGGCTTAGCCGGAAGTTGGTTTGGATGCGGAGAAGCGGATCATTTCGGAATCAGCGTTCGGATTCGTCGGAATCCCCAGAGGTGCGCAAGGACGAGCCGATCACGCCTAATTGAGGGCTGGCCTCCTCGCCTTCGCGGATCAGCTAGAGACTGCATGGGTCAATTTTGGAAAGCAGAGGTCAGTTCCTGCGAGCAGCGGAGGTCTTATTGCAGCAACACAGAATACGTGCGCCATTCGTCGCCAATTCTCTGAATGGCAAGCGTATGGGCACCAGGGGAAAAGGAACGCAGATCCAAATCAGCGTTCGCTGTCACGACGTGATTCTGAAGGGTCGCGGTCAAGTGCTGTTTCAGCAACGTGTGGAGCTGTCCGTCGAGCAGTTGCAGAGTGTACTGGCCCTCATCGGCTCCCACCGGGAAGTACAGGGTCAAACGCAGATTTTTCCTCGGCAGAATCAGCGCCGGCTTCGCTTCAGTGGTACGACCCGTGTCTGTTCCGCGATATTCGCTCAAGGGACGGAGATCGAGAGTGGCGGGCGTGGCCAGGACGGCTACTTGGGCTGGGGACTTCAAACGGTCCGCCACCGTATAGATAATCGCTCCCACAACAATTGCGGCTGCGCACGTCGCGGCGGCGATGCGGAATCGGAAGGTTCGCCTCTTTCGAATTTCCTCGCGGATCGACAGAAAGGTCTGGAAGCAGGGCGAACAATGGGTGATGTGATGCAGTTGTGACTGCGTTATCTCTTTTGTTCGCCGGGACATAGCTTGCAAAACAGCGGGATCGGGGCAGCCGACGCGTTCAGGGTTGGGGAACTCCCTTAGGGCCGACGCCTGTAGTTCCTTGCGGACGCGCTCAATGTCCATTCGATAGCATATTATGCCTCATTCCTCATTCGCTGTGATTCCGTAATCCGTGTAAGGCGACGTACAAGTCGGTAAGCTTCGCCTTGAACCGCCTCATTCGAGCTGAAGCGGCTTTGGCGGAGATTCCCAAGCGTCTGGCGATATCGCCGGGCTTGTCGCCGGCGAGAAATGCGTCCAGGTATGGCACCTGCTCAGGTGGGAGATGGGCCTCCAAACGCTGGAGAAGTTCCCAACCGCACACCGTCTCGAACGGATCTTCCCGGGTGTCGGAACGTCGTTCCAGCGATGAGGGTTCGAGATACACAAGCTTTCCATTATTCCGCTGCTCGGGAAGGGCTGCCCTCCATTCGTTGGCAGTTAGCATCCGGGCATCGGCTACCAGCGACTCAACATCAACTGCTCGGCGGCCTCTGAGGTAGGTCCGCAGACGCCGGATAGTCTCCTTGGCATGGCGGGAGACGCTCGAAAACCTTTCGAACGGCACTGCGCTCGCGGAGGGACCCGTGGGTGGGGGAGGAGGCTTGATCGGCATTCAGAACTCCGATCAGAATGCGTACATTATACTGCAAAAACAGGCTCAGTACGGCGCGTACGTTCGGTACCGAATCGCACCGTTACGGCTGTATGACGATTCGTCATCGCCGGGCACTTTGCCACTTGGATTGGTTGTCCGCCGCGTTTTCCAAGAAACGCATAAAGAAAAGTTTGGTCTGGGCGGCGAAATCTATATTCCCGAATGCCTTCTTATTTAGGGGGGCTTTTTCCGCGTTACGCCGGCGCCAGTGCTGAGAGCCCTCGTTGCCGGAATTCGGGAGTCCTTCGCATGGGCGCAAAACACGGCGCACAGAGCAGTGCTGTCT